>OZSS01000001.1_pt1 | contig 114701 bp, 129 predicted proteins | sample 1779911 | NCBI WGS metagenome assembly OZSS01 (sample SAMEA2603589, study PRJEB24840) | metagenome | biome: Water; feature: Photic zone; material: Seawater sample | place: Mediterranean Sea | collected 2013-11-12 | depth 10 m
TAAAAGAAATAAAGAAAAAGGAATTTGGCAAAATCTTTGGGTTCTTCCAGAAAAAGATTTTTTTTCTTCAAAGAAAATTTCTAAAATACTTCCTGTGGAAGAGGATTTTTCAAGTTTTGAGCATCATCTATCCCATAAAAAGCTTCTGATCTCAGTGAAGGTATTGACTATTAAAAACAAAGATAGATTGTCGATTGATAGAAGAATTTTTAATTGGGTAAATATTTCTGATTCAGTTAACATGGGAATTCCTAAACCTGTCAAAGATATTTTAAAAAAATATGACTGAAAAAGTACTTTGTAGAAAATTTAAAGAAGACCTTCCAAAAATGGTTCGCCCGCCATACCCTGGTCCTAAAGGAGAAGAGCTCTTTAACTCTGTTTCTAAAAAAGCCTGGGATGAGTGGATTACCCTTCAAACCACACTAATAAATGAAAAACAATTAGACCTTTCAAAAAAAGAGACGAGAGATTACCTTAATAATCAATTGGAATTATTTCTTGATAATAGCGATCATGACACCGCCGAAGGGTTTAGAGAAATATAAAATCTAGACAACTCTCATGGTAAGTATAAAGAAAATAGTTAATAAACTAACGCTAGATGAGAAAATTTCGTTATTAACTGGTTTTAATTCTTGGTATTCCAACAAAATACCTAGACTTAAAATTCCGAGTATGAAAATGTCAGATGGTCCTAATGGAGTTAGAGGAGATTCGACTTCTGGAAAAAGCTCAGCCTGTTTTCCTTGCCCTATTTCTTTAGGGTCGACTTGGAACAAAGAATTAATAAATAAAATTGGAATTGCTCTTGGACAAGAAGCTTTAGATAAAGACGTTGATGTTCTTCTTGGGCCTACTATAAATCTTCATAGACACCCTCTTGGAGGGAGACATTTTGAAAACTTTTCAGAGGATCCGGTTTTAACAGGAGAAATTGCGGTTGCCTATGTAAAGGGAGTTCAATCAAAAAAAGTTTCCGCTTGTTTGAAGCACTTTGTCGCTAATGATACAGAGTTTGAAAGACACACAGTAAGCTCAAATCTTGACGAAAGGACCTTAAGAGAAATCTATCTTTTACCTTTTGAGATGGGAATAAAAAAAGCAAAAGCAAAGTCTGTTATGTCGGCATATAACAAACTCAACAATATTTATTGCAGTTCTAATAAAGATTTATTAATCGATATTTTAAAAAAAGAGTGGGGCTTCGATGGTTATGTTGTAAGCGATTGGGGTGCTGCTTTAGAAACCGTTGATAATGCCACTGGTGGCTTAGATATGGAGATGCCTGGACCAGGAAATACCTGGGGAGAGAAACTTAAAACAGCCGTCGAAAAAAAAGAAGTTTCCGAAACTTTAATTGATGACAAAGTAAAAAGAATTTTATCGACCATGAAATTTACAGGGAGATTTAGTTCTCCAAAAAATAAATCCGAAAAAGAAAAAAATAGAAAATCGCATAAGAGGTTATTAAGAAATTGTGCAAGCGAAGGTATGGTTTTATTAAAAAATGAGAATTTACTTCCTCTAAAGAAAAAAAAGATTAATTCAATTGCTCTCATTGGACCCAATGCTAAATTTAGTCAAATTATTGGAGGAGGAAGTGCAAGCCTTAAACCACATTATCAAATCCACCCTTTAGAGGCTTTGAAAAATTACATAGATGAAAAAAGAATTTCTTACGCAAAAGGCGTACATACACATAAGTACCTTCCAAAATTCAATGAGTCTTTGTTTTCTGATTCCGAAGGATTTAAAGTCGAATATTTTGATAGCGAAATAAAAGAATCTAAGCTCTTAAAGACAGAATTTTTGAGAGGAAATAAGTTTTGGGTTTTTGATGGATTTGCAAAAGATATTATTAACAAAGATGAACGACCCAATATCAAAGTTAAATTCTCTTGTGAATACAAGGCAGATGTTGAAGGCGCACACGAATTTGAAGTTTTTGGCATTGGACCATGTGTCATGAAAATCGATGGCAAAGAAATAATAGATAATGCAAACGATATACAACCAGGTGAGGCATTTTTCTCTTTTGGCAGTGCTCCTAAAAAAACAAAATTGATTTTAAAACGGAATCAAAAATATCTAATCGAAGTCATATATTCCTTTGAAGGAAGGTTTCCTGCTGTTCAATTTGGTTGCTTACCTCCTGACAAAGAAAATTTATTAGAAGCTGCAAAAAAAATAGCTAAAGATTCAGATGCAGTGATTTTACTTGTTGGCACAAATTCAGATTGGGAGACGGAAGGTAATGATAGAAACTCTCTTGAGCTACCCTGTAGCCAAGATGATTTAGTTAACCAAATCACTAAGATAAATTCAAATTGTGCTGTGGTTCTGAACACTGGTTCTCCGGTGAGTATGCCCTGGGTAACCCAACCAAAAGCAATTATTCAATCTTGGTTTGGCGGTCAAGAGTACGGAAATGCTCTCATGGACATTATTTTTGGAGAAACTAATCCCTCAGGAAAACTTCCTACAACTTTCCCCACAGAAATTAAAAGTACTCCGGCTTTTTCGTCCTACCCAGGGAAAAATTCACAAATGAATTATGAAGAAAAGCTTCTCTTAGGTTACCGATGGTATGAAAAAAGAGACATCAAAACATTGTTTCCTTTTGGCCATGGTCTAAGTTATACGAGTTTTGAATATAAAAATTTAAGTCTCATTCAAAAAAATAAAAAAGTTTATTGCAATCTTGAAGTTTCAAATATTGGAAAAAGAGAAGGAAAAGAGATAATTCAATGTTATGTCAGTTCTCCAAGTCCAAACAAAAATGAACCACTTAAAACTCTTGAAGCATTTATTAAAGTAAGAATAAAAAAAGGACAAACAAAATTAGTGACCCTTGAATTAGATGAAAGAAATTTTTCTTATTGGGACATCAATTCAAAAAATTGGAAATTAAAAGAAGGTGAATACGAAATTTTAATTGGCTCTTCTTCAGAAAATATTCACTTAAAAGAAAAACTTTCTCTTAAATAGTTTATCCATTTAATAAAAAGGTAATTTGTTTGCTTGTAAGTTTAATTGACAAGGCTCGCATACAACTCTCCGATTCAAATAGATTTCTTGGACCAATTAAAGGAAAAATATTTTCATGTCTATTGATGACGTAAGCTAATGCTAACTCAATTGCCGTGCAACCTAATTCACCGGCTAAATGAAAACACCTCTCTCTTCTATCTAAATTTGACCGGCTATGCCAAACCCTTAATTCTTCTTCCAGAGTTGGGTTAGCTCCATGGGCAACTTTTGGGAATGATTGTTGTTGTACAAAAAATCCACGAGCCTGACTGGACCATGGAAACAAATAAATATTATTCTTAATTACGTAATCTAAAAATTCTTCATCACACCTCAAACAACCAGGCCAAACGGGCTGATTCATTTCTGCCAAACTAAAGTTGTTACTCAATACTTTAAATCCTTCTTTATCATTAGCTTCGGCATATTCATTTGCCTCACTAAACCTATTAAGATTCCAATTTGACGCACCCAAAATTGAAATGAATCCAGCTTTTTTTAATTCATTTAATTTATCAATAAATTCGCCTACAGGAACTTCAGGGTTATCTCTATGCAAACAATAAATATCAAATTTATTTAAGCTAAGTCTCTTTAAAGATTCTTTTATTTGAGGCTCTATAAAACTTGGTTCACACTGTGGTGTATGGGCGCCCTTTCCAAGAATAATCACCTCGTCTTGAATATTTTTTTTTCTTATCCAATTGCCGAGGTATTTATCTGAAAGACCATTGTTGTAGATGTAAGCGGTATCAAAAATTCTTCCACCTTGTTGATAGAAATGTTCAAACATACAGTAGGCATGTAAATCTGAAATTTGATTATCACAACCAAAGACTACTTTCGGAGTTGATTTTCCTAGTATTTCAGTTGTATCTTTTTCTAAGTTGGAATCTAAATGAAAATAATGATCAATTATTGGAGAATTTTTGATTTCGTTGCTTGGGTAAATTACTCCTAGCTTGGAATACCATTTTTCTAAGGAAAGAATGTTTCCTAAAGTATCCTTGTGGGACATCAAAGACGATTCGAAATTATTTTGAGCTATGCAATTTGCCGCCTCATCAATTTCTCTAGTAAACAATCCTACTTCATCATTTATCTGGACGATTTCTTCTTTTCCTTGATTAATAAATTTAACCGAAGAAATGCCATTGTTAAATTGTCCGCAATGCCAAGGGTCAGAAATTTCTAATCTCAAGTTTTCTGCTTCAACAATCAAATTGTTTTCATAGTTCTCATTAATAGCCGTCTTGATTTCTGCAGAAATATTTTCTGAAAATTCAATCGTCGCTATTGATTTAGCATCAACACCGGTTTCATCTAACTCCCCTTCTACGGTTATTTTAGAAGGCTCTGCAAAAGGGAGACCTGTTAGCTTTCCGCCAATTAGTCTCGCCATAGATAAGGGATAGCAACCTACATCTAGAATTGCACCTCCTGCTAACTTTGGATTTCTTAATCTATGCTCTTTTGACACGTCAGCACTAAAGCCAAATGAACTCTTTAAAGAAACTCTTTTATTGGAAAAATGCTTTTCAATGTACTCCAAAATCTTAAAAGTCTGAGGGTGGCATCTATACATAAATGCCTCCATAAGAAAAACTTCTCTTTTTTGGGCTTCATTAATTAATATCGTTGATTCAGAGGAATTTATCGTTAAAGGTTTTTCACACAACACATGAAGATTACTTCTTATGCAGTCCAAAGAATATTTGAAATGAGAAACATGAGGAGTAGCTACATAGACCGCTTCAATGCCGCTTTTCAAAAAATTATCTAGTTTGTCGAAAGAATTTATTTCATGTTTTTGTGCAAAATTCTTTACTTTAGTTTCATTTCTTCCGAATACCGCTTGAAGTTCTGAAGTTTCAGAATGTTTGATCGATTGAGAAAAAGCATTGGCGATTCCCCCATTTCCAATTACTCCCCATTTTAATTTTTTCTTAGGCAATAAAACTCTCCCCTTTTGCTAAACATATATTCTAAATTGATTGCGCATTAAAGACGATTCTTCTAAGATATTTTCTTTCCCAAGCCCAGATAGCTCAGTTGGTAGAGCAAAGGACTGAAAATCCTTGTGTCGGTGGTTCGATTCCACCTCTGGGCACCAACGAGATAACATTTTTAAAACCAACACAATAATACTAAAATACCCCCAATGGGTATAAGAATTATTTGTCTTTTGTCTGTCATGTCGTTTGGACTTGATGCTAGACCTATATCTTACACAGGTGGTTCAACCATAATGGCGTTTTCAGATAACATAAAAAATTCTATCTACTACCATTATTCGCCATCCTATAAATACTCGATTGGGATTGAAGTTATGAGAAATAAATATTTTAATGATAATTATTCATATGTTAGATATACATACTTGATAAATAGAAAGAATACTGAAAACTCTCAAAGAAATTTGTATTTTCAATCTGGTATTAGTTCAAAAGGTTTTGATGAATTTTTTTATGGTGTACATGGAGATTGGGAAACAAGAAGATTATTTGTTGGTTTTGGAATAAAGGAAACTGAAAGAAAAATTCAAGACTATTTAGAACAATACTATCAAATAGGAGTTGCGCCCTATCTTGGTGATTATGGTGACTTGCACACATGGATAATGATTAAGGCAAAAGATAATTCTCTTGAGAATAAGTGGTCAACTTACCCTGTATTAAAATTTTTTAAAGAAAATGTTTTTATGGAATTTGGTTATAGCAAAAAAACTGAATGGGATATTCATCTAATGTATAGATTTTGAGAGGAAAAATGAAAAATATATTATTAATTCTTATTTTTACTTCAATGGCATGGGGAGAAACCCCTCATGACGGCATGCATCATACTCATGAAGGACATGTGCATGAAGAATTTGTAGATGGTAAGAAATTAGAAGTTGATCCTGAGAGATTTGATAAATTCGTTATGGATCTTAAAGATACCCAAATTGCAATCGTGAATGTTCAAGGTATGGTGTGTGATTTTTGTGCTAGAGGTATTGAAAAAACATTTAAAAAAGACACTAATGTAAAAAAAGTAGACGTTGATCTGAGCAAAGGAAAAGTTTTAATTGCATACAATGTTGCTCATGAAATAATCTTTGATGATATCAAGGAAAAAATTCTAATAAACGGACAAAATGCAATTGATATGCAGGTTATTAATCTTTAAAAATTATGCAAGATAAATCAGCAAATTTTTTATCCTTGTTTGCCTCGTCATCAACTTTAATATGTTGTGCACTTCCTTCATTATTTATTGCAATTGGTGCAGGTGCTTCTTTTGCAAGTTTAATAACAGTCTTTCCATTTTTAATTGTCTTATCTCAATATAAATTATCTATAACAATATTTGCTTTAGTGATGATCATTTTTGCTGGATATGTGAATTATAAAACTTATTATATGCCTTGCCCCACAGATCCTGAGTTAGGCAAGTTATGCATGCAAACTAGAAAACAATCAAGATACGTTTATTACATTTCAGTTGTATTGTTTATTTTTGCTACAATATTTACTTATTTAGTTCCTAAATTCGTATGAAAAATCCATGCCATAAAGAAGAAATTCCTAGTCTTAACAGAATTGAGGGACAGGTTCGTGGAATTGCTAACATGATTGATGACGAAAAGTATTGCATTGATATACTCAATCAAATCAAGGCAGTTAGAAATGCTCTTACAAGTATTGAAGGAAAAATATTAAAAAGACATATGAAAGAATGTGTTAAGGAAGCATTAAATGATGAGAAGGGTTTTGACAATAAGGTTGAGGAAATATTAAAAACCCTTAAAAGATAGATTAAATTGCTGCTTTCGTGTGTGCACACAAATGGTCTGAATCACTTGTTTTATAAGGGATTAGTAGCTACAAACAAAGAACTGAAAATCCTTGTGTCGGTGGTTCGATTCCACCTCTGGGCACCTTTTAAAAAATATCTTTCAAAAAAAACCTAAAGTATGATGTCTTGATGAATTTCTTCAGAAAGAAACAAATTCTTTACCCTGCAATAGAGCCGTTTGACTCAGGTTTTATTAAGGACGGAATTCATGAAATTTATTATGAACAATGTGGGAATCCGAGAGGAAAACCAGCCGTTTTTCTTCACGGCGGTCCTGGCGGTGGCGCTGGTAAATTTTCAAGAAGATTTTTTAATCCAAAAAAATACAGAATTGTCCTTTTTGATCAAAGGGGTTGTGGAAAAAGTAAACCTCATGCTTGTTTAGAAAATAATACAACTTGGCATTTAGTCCAAGACATAGAAACGATAAGAAAAAAGTTAGAAATTGAAAAGTGGTTAGTATTTGGCGGATCTTGGGGAAGTACACTTGCACTTGCTTATGCACAAAAACACCCAGAGTGTGTTACAGAACTTGTATTGAGAGGAATCTTCATGCTGAGAGAAAAAGAGTTGAAATGGTTTTATCAATATGGAGCAAGTGAAATCTATCCTGAAGCTTGGCAAGGATTTTTAAATGAAATACCGGAAGCCGAAAGATTTGATCTAATCGATGCTTACAGAAAGATTTTTAACGGATCTGATGAAGAAAAAAAACTATCGGCTGCAAAGGCCTGGTCAAAGTGGGAAGCCTCAACGAGCTTTATAAATCATAATCCAAATGCAGTAAAAGATTCGATCAATGCTGAATTTGCGCTAGCTTTTGCTCAAATAGAAAATCACTACTTTATTAACAATGGTTTCCTAGATCACGAAAATCAGCTCCTAGATAATATTGACACCATAAGACATATTCCCACAGTTATTGTTCAAGGTAGATATGACGTAGTCTGTCCAGCAACCACTGCTTACGAATTACATTCGCGTTGGCCTGAATCTAAATTAAAAATTGCTCCATTTTCGGGACACTCGGCTTTTGAAAAAGAAATTTCTAAATTATTAATTGAAACAACTGATGAGTTTTCAAGAAATTAGTTGATTGACAGACCAAATACAAACTCAATATTATTATGTTGAGAAAAGATTTTTAAATGTCGGAAAATTTATTATTAAAGGGAATAAAAGTAATTGATGCCGCTAGCTTTATCGCTGGACCTGCTTCCACAACCATACTTTCTGATTTTGGAGCCGAGGTTATTAAAATCGAGCCTCCTAAAGTAGGAGACAGTTTAAGACATCTTATCCTGCGAACTAGAAGAGTTAACCCACAGGGAGACAAAGATTACTGTTGGCATTTAACTTCTAGGAATAAAAAAAGTCTCGCATTGGATCTAAACACCTCTAAAGGTCAAGAAATCTTAAAGGAGTTGATAAAAGAAGCAGATGTATTTGTCACCAACATGCCAAAAAAAACTAGAGAAAAGTTAAAAATACGTGCCGAGGATTTATTACCTACAAACGAAAGGCTAGTTTATGGATCATTGACTGGTTATGGTGAAAGCGGTGAAGACTCTCATCGAACTGCTTTTGATGTGTTGGCTTGGTGGGCAAGAAGTGGTTTGATGGATATGGTGAGACCATCTGATAATTCTTCCCCAGGATTTGTTCCGATTGGTATGGGCGATCAGCCAAGTGGTGTTGCTTTGTTTGCAAGCATAATGACAGCTTTATATAGAAGAGAGAAAACTGGAAAAGGAGGAGAAGTTTACACTTCATTGATGGCAAATGGAGCTTGGTCAAATGGTAGTTACATTCAAGCAGGATTGTTCAACGCAGAATTTCCAGACCGAGAAGAAGAATCTCCTCTTCATCCTTTCGGAGGAAGATACAAAACTAAAGACGGTAGGTTTTTACTCTTGGCTATAATCGACGCAGCTAAAGAATGGCCTAAATTTCTAGATGCAATGGATTTAAATTATTTAAACGAGAATGCAAAATTTTCTAGTTTTAAAAAATTGAATTCTAATTTTCGTGAGTTATACAAAATTTTAGAAGATGTATTTCTGCAATATAGCCTTACTGAAGCTATCGATAAATTGAGAGATTCTGGTGTTACTTTTGGATTCATGAACAAATCAAATGATCTTGCAAGCGATCAACAATTTCTTGATAGTGGAGTATTGATTAAGTATGAAAACGAAGCCTTCGAAGAAGATACCCTTACTGTAAATAGTCCAGTTTTTCTAAAAAACGAACCTAAAAAAACTCCGGCAAAAGGCCCAGATCTTGGTGAACATACAAAAGAAATTTTAATAAGCCTTGGTAAGAGCGAAGCAGATATAAGTGCGTTAAAAGAATCTGGAATAATAGATTTTTAAGAGATGAAATCTTTAGAATATTTTTTTGACTGCAGTAGTCCCTGGACATATCTTTCATTCAAAGGAATTTTAGATCTATCAAAAAGAAAAGATTTTGAAATCATTTGGAAGCCAATTTTAGTTGGTGGCATTTTCAATTCTATTAATCCTAGTGTTTATGAAAGCAGAAAAAATCCAGTAAAAGAGAAATTAGAATATTCTCAAAAAGATCTTTTAGATTGGGCTAACTATAGAGGCATAGAAATCAATTGGCCTAAAATCTTCCCTGTTAATAGTGTTAAGGCTATGAGAGGTTGCTTTTATTTTATCGATCACGGAAATTTAGAACCTTATGTTGAGCAAATCTTTCAAGCTTACTGGACCAATGGAGAAAATATTTCTGAAGATGAATTTCTAGAGAGACTCGTAGAGAAAATGGAAGTCAATCCGAAAGAATTTATCGAGTTCATAAATAATTCTGAAGTAAAACAGAGACTAATTGATAATACCCAAAATCTAATTGATCGAGGTGGCTTTGGCTCACCAACTTTTTTTCTTGATGTAGATGATATGTATTTTGGCAATGATCGGCTTCAACTTATAGAAAAAATAATTTAATTTGATTATTCCTCTTTTTTAGCTTTTGCCATTTCTGAAATACTCTTTGCGTCTTGATTAAACATAGTTTTTAGACTTTCTTTGGATATACCCTTTCCAAAATTTCTAACCTCCTTACCGACTTCGATGCCCTTTCTCACTGCTGGTCTAGACTTGATGGCATCAAACCACCTTCTAACATTTGCAAAAGAATCCAAATCTACTTCATATCGCTTGTAAGCTGTAACCCAAGGGAATGAAGCCATATCTGCAATTGAATACTCTCCGGCAAGATATTCTCTTTCAGCCAAAACTCGATCCATTACGCCGAGCAGACGATCGTATTCGTCTTTGTATCTTTTTTCAGAGTAAGAATGATCGCCAGGAAAATTTGGTGCGTAATTTACAAAATGACTCACCTGTCCTGCCATTGGGCCTAAACCGCCAACTTGCCAAAATAACCATTCAAGAACCCTTTCTCTTTCAGGCGAAGTTTGAGGAAAAAACTTCCCAGCCTTTTCTGCTAAGTACATCAAAATAGCGCCAGACTCGAACACACTTATCGGCTCACCATTAACAATATTTTCATGATCAACAATTACTGGCATTCTATTGTTGGGACTTATCTTTAAAAAATCGGGTTTAAATTGATCGCCGCTACCCAAATTTACAAACACTACTTTGTAATCCATTCCACACTCTTCAAGCATTATCGAAATCTTCCAACCATTAGGAGTTGGCGCGTAATATAAATCGATCATTTTTTAAACCTTTATCAAAGGCAATTTTTGTAAGCCCAGAGCGTCTCTATAAGTATTGTGATAATGATGAAGTGCGGGTTCATTTTTTCCAAAAGTCAAAAAATCTAGATGGCCTGAATTTAACCCTTTATGTGAGGATGCTGCAGCGACGTAATCCTCGTCTCTAATCACACTGCCAAAAGCGCTGTATAACTCTTCCAAGGGGTTTTGTCCGGTCTCCGCGGATACGCCCATTTTGTTAGCTGCTTCTATAGCTTCTGGATAAAAATAAAATGAAATTTTTGAAACACTTTTATGTGGTGAATTCTCTAAAGGATATTCTTTTACGAGAAAGGCTCCCTCAGGAGTGGGCATAAAAATTATGTTTGGAAACAAATAGTAAACTGGTAAAGAACCAGTACAAATCTTCCAATCTTTCTCGGGTAATTTTCTCATTTCATCTATATCACGCTTACATAAAATCAATCTTCCATTCCTCTTAAAACTATCAAACATCTGACAGTTGCCATGAAATGACTGAAAAAGAGAATCTTTATGCAAAACCGAAAAATGATAGGTTTCTCCGAAAGTATCGATTGCTAATTTCCAATTCATCTCTGTTTGATATTCTTCTTCATTGGAAAGAATTAATCTGTCGAAATCCCAAGCTTGAAATTCTTTTTCTAACTTACTGCCCAATAATTCATCTAATTTTATCTCTCCATCTGATCGAGGGTGAACCCAAAGAAATCCGTATTTTTCTAGACTTGGTAATTCCGTCAGTCCGTAACAGTCTTTATCTATTTGTCCAAACTGATCACTCTTAGGATATCCGACTAAAGCTCCATTGTTATCAAAAGTCCAACCGTGGAAAGGACAAGAAAATTTCGCTTTAACCCCGCGCTTTGCTTGCTCTATTTGGGCACCACGATGTGAACAAACATTAGCGTATGCCTTGAACTTTCCTTTAGCGTCTCTTGTAGCAAGGATTGATGAACCAAAATCTTCAATAGTCACATAACTATTTGGTTCGGATAAATCTCCAGACATGCCAATAATTTGAGGATGATTTTTAAAAAACGTGTCCCATTCTAAATCTAGCCTTTTTTGACAAGTGTAGGTGTCAGCTGGGGTCTTCATAATACCTCCAGCGTCTACATTAGTTTTAGCATCAAGATGCCCAATTAAGCCCTTCAAGAGCCTATTTTGTTCTTTGACTAACATACAGAAATGATAATTATTTTTTTATTTTTTTCCAGTATTATAATTTTTATTTAATAGTTGATTAGCTGAGTAATTACATTATCATTTAGTTTTTTTCGGGGGGAAAGTGCACTTAAGAATTTTATTAATAACTATTTTATTAAACCCTGTTTTAGGATTTTCTCAATCTAGTCAAAATACTTTCAGTAATATTTCTGAAGAAGTCATAGTTACCGCAAGAAAACGTGAAGAAGGTTCTCAATCTGTACCTATTTCGATTTCAGCTTTTTCTGGTGAAACTCTTGAAGAAGTTGGCATTTTCACCTACGAAGATCTCGATCGAGTTTCGCCTAATCTTCAGGTTGTTAAGAATGGTGCTTATGGAACAGCAGCAGTAACAATAAGGGGTGTTGGCGGAAGTGGATTTTCGGTAACTTCAGAGTCTCAAGCGGCAACATATATTGATGGAATTTATGTCTCGAGAACTCAAGGAAATTTCCTAGACCTTTGGGATTTAAACAGGGTCGAAGTTCTAAAAGGGCCTCAAGGAACTTTATTTGGAAAAAACTCAACTGTTGGGGCCGTTTCCTTTTTTTACAATAAGCCAAACCTGGAAGAAGAAAATTTTAAAGTCAGAATTGGTGTGGGTAGTGATTCTAGAGATGAATTGGCTTTTATGGCTAATTTACCTATTTCGGCTAATTCAGGGTTAAGGGTGTCGTATAGTAGCGAGAGACAAGATGGATACATTTACAACAATACTTTGAATGATTTTTCCGGAGAAATAGATGCTGAAACTTTAAGACTGTCTGGTTTGTATAAATTTAACGACGATTTTACTCTTAACCTTTCTCACGTTATTTACAACAGAGATGGAAGTCGAGCACTAGGAGCCTGTAAAATCGTTGCCCACCCTTTGAATGGTACTGGAGTTGTTGGTATAAACGCTTCAGCTTTAATGGGAGCTGCTGCAGTTGCTGATCCAACGCTAGCTGCAGCCATTCAGAATAATTGCAACGCTAGCGTTCCTGGAGTGAGTGGCACTTCTCTGAGCAGTCCGAGAGTAGAGGATGATTTAGAGAGAACAACTTTAGATTTTAATTATTCTAATGATCATGGCAACTTAAAGCTTTTGATAGGAAGCACTCAATTGGATTCTTTAAATGGAAATCTAGGGTTAAGTGTTGGTGGCAATAGACCTTCAAATGCTTTGCCATCAGACGGTAAAAAAGCTGCCGGATATCTCGATCCAAGAGACATCGTAAACGATGCCAACGCAAATCAAATTGAACTGAGGTGGTCTGGCAAAGCTTTAAATGGAAAACTTGATTACGTTATTGGTGCTTATACTTTTGATGAAACCGGTATTAATCAACTCAACACAATGTATTATGACGGAGTCGGAACTGATGAAACCCAAGCATCAGTTGATGCAAGAGCTAATGTCATGCTGGCTTCTGTGTTTGCTTTGTTAGGAAAAGATTGTTCTGACCCAGCTACCCAAGCCAGATACTGTGCAACTGTTCAAAGTTTACAAGCTTTTAGTTCTCAGCAAACTACTTTTGCAGAAAATGACTCTACCGCATATTTCTTTGAAGGCACATATGCATTGAATGATAAAACTAACATGACACTTGGTTTCAGAACATCCAAGGAAAACAAGATGGTAAAAACTTATTCAGACGCAATAATTCCTGGGCTGAGTAATGGCTTTGGAGGTGTGAGATCGCCCGTAGCGCAAACATGCTCTCAAACATTTTTTCAAGGCACTGCTTTAAATTTTGGACCTGCTGGAACTTTTTACAAAGACTCCTATTGTTTAGGAAATGAAGAGTTTAAAAACGATTCTTCCAGATTTGCTATCGATTATTCTTTGAATAATGACTCTTTAATATACTTTTCTTATGCAAAGGGCTTTGCCTCTGGGGGATTTAGTAATGACGACAAAGTTACAGGCTTCCCAGCAGAAACTGCGGACAATTATGAAATCGGAACCAAAGGAACTTACCTGAACAATAGACTGCAGTTGAACGCAAATTTATTTTTCTTTGAATACGTCAATAACCAAAGGACTATTGGAAAGATTGCTCAAAACGGAGTTGCTTCTATAGTTACTGTCCCCATTCAAAAAGCTGAAGTGGACGGTTATGAAATCGAATTGAAATTTTCATTAACGGACAATCTATCCTTATTGTCTTCTAGAGGAGTTTACGGAGGAAAATACAAAGAGTTTTTTGACGACAGTGGTAACGACTTTACAAAATATGCTTATGATGCAGAGGGTCCTGAATCTAGAACGAATTTTACGTTTTTGCATAACTTTTCTTTAAGGGGAGGATCTGTATTAACTTCTCTCAGTTGGACTCATGTTGGTGACGATTTCACAACTACAGAGCTTTACGACTATTCTCAGCTTCATAGCTATTCAACTTTGGACTTTAACTCGAGTTGGCAAATTTCTGATAGTCAGACCATTTCTTTAATTGGAAAAAATATAACAGACGAATTATATGGCTACGCTCAATTTGGAGATCCTTTTCTTGCAAGTTTTCAAACAACTTATTACGCTCCTGGGGAAGAGTGGAAGTTAACTTATCAGCAATCCTTTTAAGAGCTTTTATTTTTTTAAGAACTTGTAATAAGCCCAATAGAGTCCAGCAGGCAATATTGCAGCTCCAATAAGAGCTAATGTAGATGAATTTGTTTCCATAGCAGCTGCGCCAATACCCGAAAAAATAACAGCCACGCCAATATTAGTTAATCCAATTACAACCAAAAAATTTTTGAAGGGCATTTTTGCTAGTCCAGCACTTATAGTAATAAGCTCGGCAAAAGCCGGAACTGGTCTTGAAAGAATTAACCCTAGAACGCTAAAATTGTTTAACGATTTTTCAGCCTCAATAAAATCACTTTCACTTATCATTTTTTTTGCCAAGGGTCTTGCTGCAAATCTACCTAAAATATAGCCAACACAAGCTCCAAAGTTCAAGCCTATCCAAACAACAAACGATGCAAGCGCCCAGCCCAGTGAGATGCCAGCTAATGTATTTGTTAATCCATTTGGCACGGGTAAAAGAACATCGGCAGTCAAGGCAATTATCACCACTATGGCGATAAATAATTCATTATTACCAGCCCAATCCAAGACGGTTTCGCCGTAATTAGAAAGAGGACCTTCAAAAAGAGTCAGCGGGAGGATCAAAGAAGTAAAAAGAATTATTGCGAATATCGTCCATCTAAGCCATGTTGGAAATTTCATTTGCTTCTGAAAAATTTGAAATAAATTAAAGGAGCCAATATTAATAATACTAAGATCGTTAGATACTCTTTGAAAGCCATAGTCAAAATCCATAAAGTTATAAAAAAAGTATTAATAGCATTCGGTGGAGGGTTGAGCTCATAATTTCCTTCCAACCAAGGCGAAGCTAAAGATTCTCCTCCTTGTCTGTCATCACCATGCAAGTAAGCATGGGCTGGATTCATGTCACCTACAATGTCTCGCTCTACAATCGAAGAGAGGGTTTTTTTCATCTTTTCAAAAACCTCAGGTTCTTCTTCTGAGAGATCAACTGCTTCGTAAGGATCATCCAAGATGTTATACAAACTGTAAGAAGCAGAGACAGGTATTAATTGAGGTTTGGATGAATAAAGTTTCCATTGACCATCGAATAAAGCTCTCTCATCGGTTATAACTCTAGCGCCGACAAACGCATTTTCTGGAGCGATGACTTCATTTGAAATTAAGTTTTCCCATTTATTTTTACCGTCTAATTTTTCCATTCCTTCCGTTTTGATATTGGCTGCAGCTAGCAGCGTAGGTAATAGATCTTGAACAAAGAAAAATTGATCAGATTTAGAGCCTTCAATCACGCCCTTCCACCAAATAGCTGCAGGAACTCTTATACCCCCTTCCAAAGCTGAGACTTTACTTCCTCTGAACCCAGCTGTACTCCCTTTGGCATCTATTAAATTTGGCGCGATCACTTTAACAATCGGATTAATGTCAAAAACAGGGCCATTGTCACTAAAAAATACGATAATAGTCTCTTCTAATATTCCTTCTCTCTCGACGGCTTGAATAATTCTTCCTATTTCTCTGTCTAAAGCGAAAACATTGGCAGCGTAAACTCTGTCTTTTTTATCTTCTAAGTACGAAAAAGCTTCAATATCTTTTGGTTCAGCCTGAATTGGAGTGTGTGGAGCATTAAAGGCTACGTAAAGAAAAAGGGGTGTATTTTGATCCTTATTTTGGATAATTTTAATGGCCTCGGTTGCAATTAACTCAGTTGAATACCCTTCTTCGTATAATGTCTTTTCATTCCTATGCCAATCCAACCGACCTGCGGCGGTATGATCAAAATACCCGATGCCTCCAGTCATGTGCCCATAACTGCTATCAAACCCCCTGTTAGTTGGCCAAAATTCTTCTTTTGCCATACCCAGATGCCATTTTCCCGATAACGCTGTTTGATATCCTGCCTCCTTAAAATACTGAGGCATAATCTTTAAATCTGAAGGCATTCCAGTTTGTTCTGCAGCTGGATTCATGAAAGGCCTGACAACACCGTGATTAAATATATGCAGACCTGTCAACATAGAAGCTCTCGTCGGACTGCATACAGGGTTAGAATAAAATCTATTCATTTCCATCCCTTTTTCAACTAGTTGGTCAATATTTGGGGTTGGTATGAAGCCTCCATGATAAGAGACATCACCCCATCCCAGGTCATCCGTTAGGATTATTAAAACGTTTGGATTATCGTAGGCTTTTATAAGAAATGAACTAAATACAGCCAAAAAAATAACGCAAAACTTAATCCACTTCATAACTTTTTATTTTAGAATTTTTCCCCTTTGAGATACTATTCTAACAAATAAGTTAAATGGATTTATCTTTATGAGCAATAAATTGAAAGACCTATCAAAACTAAAAGCATTATCAGAAGCTATGCTTCATTTCGAATTATCAAAATATGAAGTGTTTTCTAAATTTGCTGAAACTTCAGATTGGAATCAGGTTTATGTGAATGATAGTAGGTATGAACTCATCAGATTAATTATGATTTCTAATTTTGTAACAAAAGGTTATTTCACGATGAGTGATTTGGTTGGCGTGACTAATTTAAATACAAGGAGTATTGAAAGATTAATTAGCAGATCGACTAAAGCTAACTACTTTGTTAAAAAACCTAGTAAAGACAAAAGAGTGATTGAGTATCACCCAACTGAAGAGACTTTTTCTATGATAGCGATGCATCTTTCCTTAATGGAGGTGCTTATGAATTCATTAGGAGAGGGAGTTAAAGAGGTTTACGAAAAGAATCTTAATATTTCCGCAGAAGAATTAAGAAATATAATTGAAGAATTGGAAAATAGAAATTAAAAAAGGCGTCTAATTCCATAGACGCCTTTTTGATGAATAAACTTAAAAGTTACTTGTTGCTTCAATACCGTATCTTCTTCCGTCGGCCATAGCATAACGCTGGCCTCCACCACCGCCTCTTCCAAGTTCAAGCGCTACTCGCTTGTACTCAAAATCACTACAGTTAGTGCAGAAAAAGCCAATGTCAAAGTTGCCTGCTCTTTCAAGAGTTATATTTAAATTAACCATTGTGAAATCTTGAACATCATTAACATTTGTCCAAGGATCTAGTCCTAAAACGTAATCGTCTTTATAAGCTGCCGCAAGACTGTAAACAATGTCGCCAGCTGCAACTGGTTGCACATGTTCGACGCTAACGTTTAAGTTGTTTTCAGCACTTTGAGGCATTTGTTTCCCGGCAAGGTTTACTGCTGCAGAGGGATCTCTATCATCTAAGAATCTATCCCAACTGGCATCAATGTAAGAATAAGCAACGGAAAATCTTGTTTGCGAAGTTAAAGCCGTTCTGTAGGCTAAATCAAGACCATTGATTGTTGCGTCTCCAGTCTTAACACAACCTGCAGGACCAGCCGCAGTGGTACAAACTAACAATTGTTGATGATCGGTATAATCGTAAGTGTAAGCAATGGCTTCTAATTGACTTCTACCATCTTGAAGAGTTGCTTTATAACCCAATTCAATCATTTCAAGTTCTTCCATGGCAGCAGGCGTATCTGCCGCAGATGCGCTGAAGTTAGCAAATCCAACGCTTCCTGCTTTAAATCCAGCGGCAAAAGTTAGCCAAGCTAAACTATCATCACCGACATATTCAAGAGTTGCTTTGGGATTAAATTCTTCATGAAAGGAACCATTATTTACTACAAATGGAGCAGATACGAAAGGTACTCTAAGAGCATTTGTTGAACCGGTGTAAGTATAAGGCTTGTCATGGTCAGTATATCTTCCTGCTAGTAATAAATTAAGCTGCTCTGTTAGAGGAAATTTAACATTGGCAAAAATTGCATTTGATTCGGTGTCCAAATCTACATTTACTGAACTTGTCCACTCTCCATTTAAAGCTTGGTTTAAATTTGCAACATCAATAGCATCGACAAACTCACCAAATGGAACAGGTCTTTGAGTAGTTGGATTCAAGAAAGCTCTACAGTTTCCTGCAGCGGCACAAGCTTGATATGCTGCAATGATATTTGGCACAGCTCTTGGATTAACACCAATTGCATAATCTCCTGCAGCAGCTTCGGTAGTGTTAGCTGTAGAGACTGCAGCTGCAGCTGCTCCTAATCCAAAGGCGGCAGCAAAACTACTTTGATTTCCAGAGGCAAACGTATCTAATCTTGAACCTTCATCTCTCATTGCATAAACCCCTACAGACCATTCGATTTCATCAGAAGGATCTGAATCAAGTCTGAGCTCAAGTGAAGTAGTTTCAGTATCCGCAGCATGTTCTTGAAATATTGCATTAAGATCTAATTGGTCAAAATCTCTGTCTTCAAAGGAATTAACCTTTTGGTATCCAAGGACTGAAGTCAATGACATTCCACCAAGATCAGTTGTTGAAGAAAAAGAGACATCCGTTGTTTCAACTACATTAAAACCAGAAATAGTCATCGCTTGGCTGTACTGATCCGAAAGTGCAGCTACTACTAAAGGGTTTGACATATTTGCTGTTCCTAAAGTCTGATAGGAAGACGGAGCTGCATTAGCTGAACAAACATCTCCATTGGTATTATTTGGAGGTAACCCAGCAACTCCGAAATATTCAGCTGCTTGACCAGGTGCTTTTGAATTACAAAGAAAAGCTACTTCAGAAATAGTTGCGTCTTGCTCAAGCAAAGTATTAGCCATTTTCAAATTCCATTCCGTGGCTCCAGCTTCTCCATAAAAAGAAAGCCTATAACCAGACAAATGGACTCCATCGTCTTGGCCAGAATTAGGGTCAAATGAAACTCCCTCATCGACTTCTCTAATTAGATTAAATCTAGCAGATACGGCATCATTAATTCCACCTTGCAGACTTAAATTTAAATCTTGTCTACCATTGTTTCCACCTTTGACTTTTATTCGAGCGGATTGTTCTTGGGTTGGTTTTTTTGTAACAATGTTTACGATTCCACCTAAAGCATTAGTTCCATAAATTGCTCCTTGTGGTCCTTTTAGGATTTCTAATCTTTCAATGTCATCGAATCCGTTCATAAAAGTAGAAACTCTTGGCTGAGTTACTCCATCTACAACCATGGCAACAGATGGGTCAACAGCAATATCAAAACCATAGGTTCCTACACCTCTTATTCTTACTCCCATTCTGGCTTTTCCTTCTCCAGAGACTTGAACGTCAGGAGTTAAAAGAGCAATGTCGTCAATTGCGTTTACTCCGGCCTGATCAAGATCTTCTCCTGAAACAGCAACCAAAGCAGCTGACGTATCCATTAAAGTTGATTCTCTTTTTTGAGCGGTAACTACCAACTCTTCTAAAACTGCATCTTGTGAAAATGCATATAAAGACGTGATTAACGGCGCTGCCATTAAACATAGCTTAAAAATTTTCATTTATTTTCCCCCATATGTATAAATTGCTAAGCAATTCTCTTAAATATTACTGATTATTGTTTCTGAATTAAAGACAATTAAGCCGCCTTTGAGTCGGTAAATTAATATAAAGAAAAAATCTTGTTTTTTTTGTTAAGATATTTATTCGTCGAAAGTATGGGGTAAGACTATGTCAAGTAAAGTATACGTGATTGCAAATTTTGAAATTAAAGATGCCGAGAATTTTCGTAACTATGAAAAAGGTTTTTTTGGGATTTTAAAAAAACATGGTGGTGAATTTATAACCTTTGATGATGCTCCAGAAAAAATTGAAGGCGAGGGTTTAAAAGGTCGAGTTGCAATGTGGACATTTAATTCAAAAGACGAGTTTGACAAGTGGTATAACGATGAGGAATATCAAAACCTTTCGAAAGAACACAGACATCCAAATTCAATAATGCATAATTTATCTGTGATCAAAAGCTTGGGATAAAATGCAGCTAAATTTTTTTAATAAACCTCACTTCGAAAATGGATCTTTGAAGAAAATTTCAGAGATTTTAAAGGCTCATGGAATAAAAAAACCTCTCATTTGTACGGACCCCGGGCTCTCATCTATTGGGATGACAGATAAGATTAGAAATCTTTTGTCAAATGAACTTTCTCCTACATTTTACGAAGAAACTCCGGCAAATCCTACAGAGAAGGCAGTAAATGAAGCGCTGGACGCTTATAAAACAAACGAATGTGATGGTGTAATCGGATTTGGTGGTGGATCCAGCATGGACCTCGGCAAAGCTGTTGCCTTGATGGCTAATCATGAAGGAGATGTAGTGGACTATTCTCTGAATGAAGGAGGTTTTGGAAAGATAAATAAAACCGTTCCAATGATAGCTATTCCAACAACTTCTGGAACAGGAAGTGAAGTTTCGGTTGGTTCTGTAATTATTATGAATGATGGCAGGAAACTTATTTTAGCAAGTGAACATTTAAGACCAGCCGCTGCAATATGCGACCCAGAACTTACACTAGGCTTGCCGCCAATCTTGACAGCCGGAGCAGGAATGGATGCTTTAACTCATTGTATAGAAGCTATCATGTCACCAATTAACGATCCACCAGCCGAAGCAGTTGGCTTAGATGGTATTGAAAAAATAGTTAAGAAAGAAAGTCTTGTCAGAGCTTGTGAAGACGGTCAGGATAAGGATGCGAGATGGAATATGATGATGGCCTCAACTGAAGGAGCTATGGCATTTTCAAAAGGACTGGGAGCAGTTCATTCCATGAGTCATGCCATTGGTGCTGATCAAGAACTAAGGTTGCATCATGGAACTCTAAATGGCGTTATATTACCTACCGTATTGAGATTTAATAAAGATCATGTGGGTGATAAGTATCCAAGAATTGCGCAAGCAATGGGGAAAAATGCATCGGCAGACCTTGCGATTGAAATTGAGAAATTGAATGAAAAGATTGGTTTGCCCGGAGGACTTAAAGAAATGGGAGTTACCGAAGATATGATTCCTGAACTTGTAAAACACTCGATAACTGATCCAAGTAATGTGACAACGCCAAGATTACCTAATCCTGAAGAATGGGAAAGATTATTTTTAGATGCAATGTGAGGAGCTTTAATTAAATTATGGAAAAAGTTTGTTTAGTGATTGGAGCTGGTGCTGGTATTGGGGGAACAGTGGCTAAAAAATTTGCCTCCGATGGATATCATGCATACCTCGCGAGGAGAACCGATGAAGAAGGTTTAAATAGACTTATAAAAGAAATAGAAGATGCAGGCGGCAAGGCTTCAGGTTCGCTTTTGAACGTTATAGAAGAAAATTCTATCGAAGATTTAGTAAATAAAATTGAATCAGAAACTGGTCCTATTGACACGGTGATTTATAACATTGGCGCCCAAATTGGGGATCGAGCTTTGGCCGATACAAGTTATAAAGCTTTTGAAATGGGCTGGCGCATGGCAACTTTTGGTTTGTTCAGGCTCGCCCAAGTGCTCACTCCAAAGATGAAAGAAAGACAATCTGGCAATATTATCGTTACATCAGCGACATCGGCAGTTCGTGGCAATGGAGGTCAACATTCTCATGCTGCTGCAATGGGCGGAAGACGAATGTTGTGTCAGTCTTTAAACGCGGAATTTTCTAAAGATGGAATTCATGTCGCACATGTAATTATTGACGGTGCTGTAGATGCTCCAGATACTTTAGGAAAAATGTTAGGCCCTGAATTATTTGAGCAGTTCAAAGAGAAGAAAGGTGAAAACGGTATGATAATTCCTGAGGAAGTAGCTGAAACTTACCTTTTTATTGCGAAACAAAAAAAATCTACTTGGACTCATGAGATTGATATAAGATCATTTTCTGACACTTCTTGGTGGAATAGCTAATTTTATGGAAAACATTATGAAATACTTTGTAGCACTTTTATTTATATTTTCTTTGAACACTTTTTCTATGGATCATAAAAAACTTGATCCAATTATTTTTCAAATTGACTTAGCGGTATTAGAAGGAAAAGAACAAGCAGCAAAGGAATTCACTTATACAATTTCGGACAATGTAAAAAAAAATGAACCCAATACTTTAATTTATCAATATTACTTTTCGCCAGATAATAAAAAAGTTTTTTTATACGAAGTTTATAAAAATAATAACGCTGCAGTTTTTCACGTAGAACAATTTCAAGGAAGTGATTGGGAAAAAGAATTCTTTGAAATTTTTGAACTCAAAGATTTCCAAGTCTTAGGAAATTCCGAAGATTCCTTGATGAAGGTTCTAGATGGTTTTACCAACGATTTTAGAACCAAAGAAGGTGGCTACCATAAAGTAATCGAAGGTCTAAAATCGGAAATCTTAAACTTAAACTAAGATTTAGTTTCCTAGAAAATTATCAAGCCTTTCATAAGCATTTATAAAATCTTCTTTAAACTCTTGGACTACGTCACTAGCTGAGATACTTTGGTTCATTAATCCAACGCCTTGGCCAACCCAATAAGTTGCAAGATCTTTTGCACCATCGTGCCCTCCTGCTGCCAGTTTATTAACTTTTTGCAATGCTGGCTCAGCAACCATTGGTTGTAAAGGCATCGGTAAAGGTTCTGGAGCCGTCTCTGATTCCCATGCTTCCGTCCAGGGTGTCACTAATTGCCTTGAATGCTTACCAGTTCTGCTTCTGGATCTTACCGTTTGACTTGAATTAGCAGCCACCATTTTCTCTTTTACAATTGGATCAACTTCAGACTCGATTGTGGTCAACCAAACCGATCCACACCAGGCCCCTGACGCACCCATTGCCATAGCAGCAGCCATCTGTTTACCAGTCACAATTCCACCAGCAGCCAAAATAGGTACATCTCCGTAAGGTTGAATAGCTTCGTGCACTTCAGGGATCAAAACCATCGTAGAAACACTCCCACAGTGTCCTCCAGCTTCAGTTCCAGAAACGACAAGAATATCAACTCCGGCTTTCACCTGATTGATAGCGTGTTTTGCTGTTCCCAATAAAGCTGCCACCTTGCAATTATTCTCTTTGCCCATCTCAATCATCCAATCTGGCGGAACTCCAAGAGCATTGGCAATAATTTTTATGGGATGATTAAAGGCAACGTCTAGCAGAGCTTTAGCTCCATCGGATTGAGTATTTTCAGCAAATCCTGATCCTGCGGTATCTATTTCTCTTAATTCAGGAGAATCAATACCATGTTTTTCTAAAACATCGGCCCTAAAATCAGCATATTCTTGAGGTATCATTTTTGCCAATTTTTCAGGATCAAATTTTTCATCCTTGCCAACCATTTTGTTTGGAATGAGGACGTCGACTCCATAAGGCTTTCCATCAATGTGATCATCGATCCATTTCAATTCTTTTTCAAGTTGTTCCGGCGACATTCCAACAGCTCCAAGAACACCGCAGCCCCCTGCTTTCGAAACAGCAACTACTACGTCTCGGCAATGCGAGAAAGCTACCAGAGGAAATTCAATTTCTAACATCTCACAAATTGGTGATTTCATCATATTTCTCCTTTCTTTTTTAATTTTCCTTTCAATCTATATTAAGTTTATACTGGCAAAATATGAAGCCTTTTTCTTCAATATTTTTTACGCTTCTTTCTATCTCAATTGGCTTTCTTTTCACTTTAGCTATTTCTGCAAACTCTGTTCTCTTCGCGGACATCCCGATAATGTATATTGTTACTCTGTATATATTTATCTTGCAGTGGATAATTTTTATTCCTTCTTATGTCTATCAAACCGAGCATTATTACGATCTGACTGGCTCAATGACTTATATAACCGCTATTTTATTAGTTACCTTATTTTCCCAAGAGATAAATTTAAGAGACGTATTAATTTGTTCGCTTATTTTAATCTGGGCAAGCAGATTGGGTTTATTTCTTTCAAGAAGAGTAAAAAATGCTGGTGAAGATAAAAGGTTTAAACATATTAAGCCCAATTTCTATCAATTTTTGATGGCCTGGACTATTCAAGGACTTTGGGTGTTGATTACTGCTGGAATGGCCTTTGCTGCTTTAAGTTCTCAAAAAGAAATAGGTATCGACGCCTTTGCTGTAACTGGTGGAATAATTTGGTTGTTGGGTTTTGTGATTGAAGTAATATCAGATCAACAAAAAAGTAAATTTAAAAATAATCCTGAAAATGCAGATAAATTTATTCAAAGTGGTCTTTGGTCTTGGTCCAGACACCCTAATTATTTTGGAGAAATTGTTTTATGGATTGGAATTGCCATTATTGCCTTCCCAGTCATTGAAGGTTGGCAAAATGTAGCGCTTATTTCTCCAATTTTTGTAATTTTTTTACTGACTATGGTTAGTGGTGTAAACCTTTTAGAAAGACAGGGAATGCAAAAGTGGGGTCATGAGGAAGATTATTTGAATTACTTAAAAAGAACAAGCTCTTTAATCCCCGTTCCACCAAAGAGTTAAAAACTTATTTTTTACCGGTGGCAAACTTATTGTTAAATACTTTTAAGCCATTTTTCTAAAATTTTATTTAGTTCTTCGGGCTTTTCTTGAGCCATCCAATGACCGCAATCAATTCTCTCTTCTGTAAGATTTTTACATAATTCTCTCATTGGCTGAGCAAATTTTGGAGAAGAGGTAGTATCGCAAACATAATCATACGTAGCATGAACAAATAACGAAGGCATGTTCAAAGAATGATCATCTTTTAATTCATTAAATTTTTGATTTTCATCTCCATTTACGTACCAAGAATTAGGACCAAAAAACGAATTTTTTTGCAGATGGCTTGCAAATATTTTTGCTTCTTCCTCGGATATTACGTCTTCATCAATGGGAAAATCAGGGATTCCTCCAAATTCTGAAAACCAACCTTTGTTTTTTCTTGTTGAAGAGGTTGCCGCGGGAAGTCCTTGACCCATTGGATCTCCTTTTCTAAATAAAATTTTTATTAATTTGAAAGGATCCTCATCCATTTCTTTTTGAGCAGCATCAAAATTTTCGTAATAATATAATTGATAATCCCATTGACCCACAGGGTATTCTTCTTCAGGATATATTTCTCTATTTACACTATCTGCTAAATTGTCTGGGTGACTTCCAAAACCATAAGGAACACATAAGCTGCAAACAGCTTTGACTTTTTCAGGATGATGCAGTGCCATGTTCCATGCAACTGGAGAGCCCCAATCATGACCAATCCAAATTGCTTTTTCTCTACCTAACGAATCAAACAATTCCAGCATGTCTTTATTTACAAGTTCTTGTGAATAAGCCCTATGATCTTCATAGATTGAAGATCGACCATAACCTCTCATATCTGGAGCAATTGCAAAATATCCTATATCTCCTAAAAATTTTAATTGATGTCGCCAGCTTAAAGACAGTTCGGGCCAACCGTGAGTCATTATGATCAGTTCACCATCTTCAGGTCCACAAGATAGATAGAATGATTTGTGTCTTTCACTTTCAAAAAAATTTTCTTTAATTTCCATAATTTAGTTACTCTTCGAATTTATAAGATTTAGATTTTTTAAATGCTTCTCTTTCAAAAAGGGAATCTGTCCATCGCTTTATATTTGGCTTAAAAGCTTGATGTATACCTAGAGAATCTGCCAAAAGTATTGCGTAACTAACGCATATGTCTGCAATAGTAAATCTATCGGAACATAAATACTCTTTTCCCTCGAGAGAGGTTTCTAAAAGTTTCAATCTTGAAACAAACCATCTGCTGTAACCATCAACCGCAGCATCTGCAACTCCAGGCTCTTGAAGCTTATATCTCAAAACAACTGTTTGCGGGAAAGTTAACGTTGCGTCAGCATGATAAAGCCAATTCAAATAAGTGGGATAATCCTTTTCATCTGGCATCACTCTTAAGTCAGACGGACCATATTTTTCTACCAGATATTGAGACATTGCAACCGATTCAGTCATTTTCACATCTCCGTCGATCATGTAAGGAATTGTTCCAAGCATATTTACCTCGAGATACTCTTTCATGAATACTCTTGGAGGAAAAGGCATCATTGTTAATTCATAATTTAGACCCATTTCTTCAGCCGTCCAGATTGGTCTCATCGCCCTTGAACTTTCTGTTGCCCAAATTTTTATCATAATTATTATCCCCAGATTTGTATCAAACTATTTAGAAAAGTAAAATGATTATAACTTAATGAGAGGAATATTATGATTGGAGCAATTGCAAAATTAAAAATAAAAGAAAACGAATTAGATAATTTCAAAGAGGTAATGAGAAAACTTGTTCAAGCCGTATCTGAAAATGAACCCGGTTGCGAATATTACCAAATGCATGAAACGTCTGATCCTCAGATTATTATGATGATAGAAATTTACAAAGACGAGGAAGCTCATGCCAATCATACCCAAACCGAGCATTTCCAAACTATTGCGATGGAGCTAGCACCTTTTTTAGATGGCGCGCCTGAGATAACTACTCATAAGCTAATAAGCTGAGAAAGTATTACTTACAAGCCGTTGAAAATGGCCAAATAGAATTTGATGAAAACCAAATCAAATTAATTGAAAAGTTAGAACCTAAATTAGTTTATTCAGAAAGACATACCTTTCCATTAAGTATTTTTAGGAAATCTAGACTTCCTAAGAGTATTTATATACACGGAGAGGTTGGAAGAGGCAAAACTTTTTTAATGGACTTATTTTTTAAAGAACTCAAGTCCAAAAAAAAATTAAGGCTACATTTTCACAGATTTATGAAGCTTCTTCACGAAGATTTAAATAAATTAAAAGGCCAAAAAGATCCTATAAATAAAATAGTTAAAAATTTGACTAAAAAATATTCTTTTTTTTGTTTTGACGAATTTTTTGTTGAGGACATCGGAGATGCCATGCTTTTGGGGAAATTTATGCAAGAATTTTTTAAATCTAAAGCTTGTTTTATCACAACATCTAATTTGGAGCCTTCAAGGCTTTATGAGGGTGGGCTGCAAAGAAAATTATTTATTCCGGCAATCGAAGCAATTGAAGCCAATTGCGAAGTTTTTAACCTAAACTCAATAAACGATTATCGCTTAAGAACTTTAGAGCAAAATGAATTATTTTTTTTTCCAACCTCAAGAATAGTTAAAGAAAAGTTAGAAACTATATTCAACACCCTCAAAGGAATTAATGAAATACAAATAAAACAAATTGAGATTCTTGGAAGAAAAATTGAAATAATAAAATCCTCTAAAGGTGTTATTTGGTTTGATTTCAGCAACATTTGTTCTGCTCCGAGAAGCTCAATGGATTACATAGAAATATCTAAAGAATTTCAAACTTTAATCATTTCTGATATGAAAAAGATTGAGTCAGATGATGTCGCCAGACGTTTTATTAGTCTTATCGACGAATGTTACGACAGAAGAGTCAAAATAATAATCAGTGCTGAGGAAGATTTCAGAGATATTTACAAAGGAACAAATCTTAAAGAAAAATTTAAAAGAACAATTAGCAGGTTGATAGAAATGCAATCTAAAGATTACTTAAAAGAAGCTCATAAGGCTTGAATTAATTTAAGATGTCACTAGATATAATAGTGTAGAATAAATTAATTAAATGAAAGAAGTAGTCGAAACCAATTTTTCAATAGGACAAGTTGTTAAGCATAAATTTCTCGATTTTAGAGGAGTCATTTTTGATGTTGATCCCGAGTTCAACAACACAGAAGAATGGTACCAAAGCATCCCATCACAAATAAGGCCTAGTAAAGATCAACCTTTCTATCATGTCTTTGCCGAGAATGATGACGTTTTCTACACTGCATATGTTTCTCAACAAAACTTATTAGTAGATGAGTCTAATGAGCCAGTAGCACATCCTGATGTAAACGCTAATTTTGGTCCTTTTAATGGAAAAGTTTACGAAATCCTTCAAGGCGCAAGAAACTAACCTGCTAACATTACCGAAGTTATAAAAACTTCCATCGCTTTCTTTAACTCTAAATTGCTTATTTTCGTGGGAGAAATTCTCAAGTTTTGATTCTTGGGATCTTTTCCATAAGGGAATGTTGCGCCTACTGGAGTGAGTTTTAAACCAGCGGTTTCACATAGCTTGTAGATTTTCTTAGCTTTACCTGGTTTTGAATTAAAAGAAACGAAGTAACCGCCCGTTGGCTTTGTCCAGTCAGCCATATCGGATGGTAGTTTTGAGAGATACTTTTCTACAATTTCAAATTTTTTTGATAACACTAAAGAGTGTTTATTCATGTGTTTTTCTAAAGATTTTTTATCTTTTAAAAACTTTGAATGTTTGGCTTGGTTTATTTTATCCGAGCCAACTCTGGTGTTTTGATAAAAGGACAAAAAATTAGATAAAGTTTTTTCCGAGGCCGCTAAAAAAGAAATCCCAGCTCCTGCGAAAGTAATCTTGCTTGTACTCGCAAACATAACAATATTATTTGAAGTATTTGATTTTTTACAAAAATTAAAAATATTTCCTAGTTTCTTTGATTTTTTAAAATCATGAACACTATAGGCGTTGTCATAGAAAATCATAAAATCTTTAGAGGCTTTTTTCGGAAGTCTTGCCAGACGCTCCAAAACTTTAAGAGAGTAAGTTTCTCCAGTAGGGTTAGAATGTTTTGGTACGCAAATTATTCCTTTTATCGATTTATCCTTTTTCACTAACTTTTCAGCATAATCCATATCCGGACCATCGCCCCTGAGAGGAACATTTATCATATTAATGCCCATCATTTCTAAGAGAGAAAAATGTCTATCGTATCCAGGCACCGGACATAAAAAAGAAATTTTTTTATAATGTTTCCAAGCTTCGCCGTTGATGCCTTTAAAGAAAAGAGCTTGAATAACCATTGAAGTCAAATTAAGACTACTTGTTCCGTTTGCTATTACGTTCTTATAATTTATTCCTAATAATATTGCGCCTAATTTTCTTGTTGAATCTAAGCCTTTTATTAATCCGTAATTCCTCAAGTCCTCACCATCAAAATTAAATTTATTTTTCAAAATTTGGTCCATGGGTTCGGAAAGCTTTAATTGTTCTTTGGATGGTTGACCCCTTGTCAGGTCGAGGTTTAAATTCTGGTCCAATAATTTCTTATAATTTTTTTCTATTTCTTTTTTTGTCATAAGATTTTCATCTATTTAAAATTAGTAGATTTCTTTCCAAAGCATATTGCTCTAATTTTTTGTCAGGTGAAACTATGATACTACTCGGACAAGCTTTTATTAAAGGCAAATCGTTTATCGAGTCAGTATAAAAAACAGATTCTTCAAGGAAATAATTTTTATTTTGACACCACTCTTTAACTTTCTCTAATTTTCCAATTCCAAAAGCGGCTTTGTTTAGCACTCCTGTAATCTTATTGTCTATAACTTCGTATGATGAGCCGATAAATTCATTTATTCCGAAATATTTAGAAAATCCTTCAACAATAAAATCTAATGATCCAGATGCTATTATCCTAAAATCATTTTCATGTTTTTTGAGTAACTCAAACGTAAAAGAATCAATCAATTTTCTCTCATGAGACTCAATAAATTCTTCAACTAATTTGTTTAAGTCATTGACATTCATGCCAATCAACGGATTCAGAAGAAATGAACAATATTCATCAAAATTTAAGTTGCCTGATCTATAGTCAATTTCGAAGGCCTTAATTTTTTTCAAATAAACCTCTTCTTCTATGTATCCTTTTTCAACAGTAAATTTAGCCCAATGGAACTCGCTATCGCCACAAAGTAATGTATCGTCCAAATCATAAATTGCTAATTTTTTCATAACAATTCTCTTAACTCCTTCAATGCCAATCGATAGGCTTCTTTTTTAAAATGTATTATTTTTGCCAGAGGAAACCAAAAAGAAACCCAATCAAATTTATCGAACTCCGGTGAGACGTCTTTACTCAAGTCAATTGAAAAATTTTCTCCTTTCAACTTTAGTAAAAACCAGGTTTGTAATTGACCTTTGTATTTTCCACCTAAAACTCTTGATCTCATAGTAATAGGAATATCATATTTTATTTCCTCTTTTGTTTTACCTAAAATTTCTACTTCTGTTGATTTAAGCCCTACCTCTTCATAAAGCTCTCTATACATTGCGTCTTCACAAAGTTCATTTTCATCTATTCCGCCCTGAGGAAACTGCCAATTTTCTGTTCCTTTTCTCCTGCAAAGAAGAACTTGGTTATTTTTATTTAGAACAACCATTGCAACATTCTTTCTATATCCTTGCATTTACTTAAGAGTGAACTTTAAATTCAAATGTATTTGAATCAGATAAATTGCTTAAACTGTCATATATTACCTCTGTGACTTTGACTATGTCTTTCCGATCAATTGTAATGACAGTTGTTGATCTAGTTCCGTAAATATCAGACGTTATAAATCTTGAATCAAACTCGCTTCCATGGTTTTGGTTTATTTGTTCGAAATTGAATTCATAATTTTTTTTTGGTTTTTGCATAAGTTCAATTAAATCTTGATGAGTAAAAGTTTGATTTAAGATACTTTTAAAATCCTCTTTTGCATTATTCAATTTCTTTGTTTCTGTATTCAAAGCTCGATTACCAACGACTACTAATTCTTGATTGAAACTTTCGATTCCTTGACTGGAAATTATTGAAAAATATTTCAAATCAGAAACAACCAAGTTAAAACCCATGTATTTGTTTGCTTCGACTTTTTGAACATACTCCTCAGGCGACAAGGATGAATTTAAAAAATTTTTTACTAAGTCTCCTCGCGACAAAAAATTTTCTTTTGTATCTGTTTGGTAAAATTCTCTTACGTTAGTTACCGCCGCAAATCTTCCAGATTTTGTTATTCCAAGCCAAGTACCGCCTTGTTCTAAATCTTGTCCAGCGAGTAATCCGTCAACATTATTCCACCAAAACATATTTTTAGTTTTCCGTTTGTAAAATTCGTCTCTATTCGAAGAAAGAACGAATTTATAATCGCCTAGACTTGGTTTTGACAACAAAATTAAACACATGCTTGAGAAAACTTAAGTTTATCAGAGGTCTTAGATAAGCGATAATGCGTTGAAATGATAGAAATCATTATCCCATTAATCTTACTTGGAATTTTTGCAGGATTATTATCAGGTTTTTTTGGTATTGGTAGCGGGATCATTCTTGTTCCAGCTTATATTCTTCTCTTTAATTATTTAAATTTTCCTCCTGAATTCATTCCCTTACTAGCGACCGGAACATCAATGGGAACTATGGCCATAACAATTCCAATGGCGGCATATACCCATTATCTAAACAAAAATATTAATTTAGAAATTGTAAAATACATGTTTTTAGCAGCAATTATTTCAACTATGTTCGGTAGGTATGTTGCTGTCTATATTTCGGGAAGTATTCTACAGATTATAATTGCGGTTTCACTTATCTTAGCTGCAATTCAACTTGCCTTTAATTTTTCTCCAAAAAATAAAATTCCATCTTTTAGCGGAATAGAGTTATTCGTGGTCGGAGGTTTTATTGCACTGATTACTTCATTTGTTGGAATAGGTGGAGGAATTTTAATGGTTCCTTATTTTCAATTCAGAGGTTTAAAAATTCATGAAGCTGTAGGAACTTCTTCAATCATGGGCTTCTTTTTTGCATTGTCGGGATTAATTGGAGGACTTTTATTTGCACCTATTGATCTAGACAAAATTGATTTTGTTTATGGCTCGGTATTTATACCTGCAATTTTAGTGGCCGGAATATCAAGTATTTATTTTGCAAAATATGGGGCTGAGATTTCTAATAAAATGAAAGGGGAGTCTTTAAGAATAGCTTTTTCAATTTTAGTTATTTTGGTTGCCGTAAGAATTTTTTATATTACTTTCCTATGATCATTGATATAAATCCTGTTGCTTTCTATTTACCTATTCCCTTTGTTGGTTGGTGGCCAGTTTACTGGTACGGGATTAGTTGGGTAATAGCAATCCTATCTATTCATTGGTTTGCCAAAAGAAATATTGCCACTAATGCAAATTTCACAGAAGCACATGTCGAAGACTTTTTGTTTTATGGAGTTTTAGGAGCGATTGTAGGAGGAAGACTTGGTTACATGCTGTTCTATGGAATGGATCAAATATTATCTGATCCATTTTCCATTCTCAGGGTTTGGGAAGGTGGTTTGTCTTTTCATGGAGGGCTATTTGGAGTAATTGTTGCATTCTTGATCTTTAGTAAAAAAATAAATATTCCTTTTTTCGAATTTTCCGATCACATCGCTGTAAGCTTTCCTCTTGGTTTGGGAATTGTAAGAATTGGAAACTTCCTTGGAGGAGAGTTGCTTGGAAGGCCAACTGACCTTCCATGGGGAATGACCTTTTGGAGCGATCCCCTTCAGTTATCTAGGCATCCTTCCCAGCTGTATCAAGCCTTTTTAGAGGGGCCTGTATTATTTTTTATAATGTTATTTCTATTTAAGAAAAAGATGCCTCGGATGGCATTGTCGGGTTATTTTCTAGTATTTTATGGATTGTTTAGAATCATAACTGAACAATTTAGAACACCGGATTCTCATATTGGATTTGATTTATTTGATATGATTACCCGTGGTCAGATTCTTTCTTTGCCAATGGTTTTGGCGGGAATTATTTTATTAATATTTGCTTTCAATAAAAATAAAAATGCAACAATATCTTGATTTAATGCAAAAAATACTCGATGAAGGAGTTGAAAAATCTGATAGAACTGGAACAGGAACAAAAAGCATCTTTGGTCATCAAATGCATTTTGATCTTAGTGAAGGCTTTCCCCTCGTAACCACTAAAAAAATACATTTAAAATCAATAATCCATGAACTCATATGGTTTCTCAAAGGTTCTACGAATATTAAATATTTAAAAGAAAATGGAGTATCGATATGGGATGAATGGGCTGATGAAAATGGTGAGCTTGGTCCAGTTTATGGCGCTCAATGGAGATCATGGCCTAATCCAGGAAAAGAACCAATTGATCAAATCACAAATCTAATTGATGGTTTAAAAAATGATCCAGATTCAAGAAGGCATATTGTCAGTGGCTGGAATCCAACCTTAATTGATCAAATGGCTTTGCCACCTTGTCACACTCTCTTTCAATTCTACGTAGCTAACGGAAATCTTTCTTGTCAACTTTATCAAAGAAGTGCAGACGTTTTTTTAGGAGTACCTTTCAACATAGCCTCATATGCCCTCCTAACTCACATGGTTGCTCAGGTCTGTGAATTAAAACCATACAGATTCGTTCATACTCTTGGAGACGCTCACTTATATTTAAACCATTTAGACCAAGCAAATCTTCAATTAACTAGAGACCCAAAAAGTTTGCCCCGTTTAAAATTAAATAAAGAAGTTAAGGAAATATCTGACTTTAAATATGAAGATATAGAAATTTTAGACTATGAATTCCACCCATTAATTTCGGCGCCAATAGCTGTTTAATGAAGCTAACAATCGTAGCAGCATTAGCAAAAAATAACGTAATTGGAAGGAATAATTCTTTGCCTTGGCATATCCCGGAAGATCTGAGAAGGTTTAAAGAACTTACCTCTGGAAGTCCCGTAATCATGGGGAGAAAGACTTATGAATCTATTGGACGCCCTTTACCAAACAGATTGAATATAATTCTTACAAAAAAAGGATTCCAAGCTTCAGATGAAATAAAAGTTTTTAAACAGACAAACGAGTTGTTAAATTTCCTTAATGCTCTTGATCAAGAGATTTTTATTATCGGAGGCTCTGAAATTTATAACTTGTTAGAGCCACACTGTTCCAAGATGGTGCTTACACATGTAATGGAAGACTTTAAAGGAGATGCTTTTTTTTCAATTGATTTAAAGAATTGGAAGGAGGTAAAAAGTGAGAGTTTTACCGATGAAAAAAGCAAAATTGAATGTGAAATTAAAACTTATATTAAAGATTAACTTTCTTCTAGATCCTTCCTTCGTTGCTCTAAAATTTTAACTCTCTTAGCTTCTTTTTCTGTATAAGATAACCACGTAAGAGCTTGCGCTCTAAGCTTGTCTTGTTTCTCTTCTTTTAATTTTTTGTCCTTTATTTTTAAGTCAGTTAGCCTATCAAGGGCTTTTCTGAAAAAAATTGTAGCATCATCAAAACTTTGTTTTTCATAAGATACTTGACCTAAAAGAATATTTACTGTGACCGGATCTTTTAATTTTCCCTTTTCCAAAGCTAGCTTTAAAGAGTCCATTGCTAGATCGTATCTATCCGTAGCTAGATAAAGTTGTCCCAAAAACACAAATAACTCGCCTTCTTCTGATTTCTCAGCTGCTTCCTTGTATAGAGGTTCAGCCTTTTTTAATTCTTGAGACATATGCCAACCTTGAGCCAGCATCTTTAGATTCTTTTCTTTTCTTTCTACAAACTCCTCATCGACACCATATTGAAGAGCTTTAGCAGCTTTAAAAGGAGCATCTGCTCGCATCAATAGCTGATACAAAGCTATATATTCTGATTCTTTATCCAACAATCTTTGATCGTGAGCTGCTTCCAATGCTGAAAGCTGATTAGATTCTTGCTGCATAGTTCCGTACAAAGATGAAAGTTGAACCCAGTATCTTTTTTTAGGATAAAAATCTACTAACTCTTTATAAAGAGGCAACATTTCATCAGTTTTTTGAGATTCATTAAATAGAGCCAATAAAAGATTGTAAGTAGATTCTCTCGGTTTAGAATTATTTGCTTTTGCAACACACATGGCTGTGTCTGCATTTCTTAAAGCCATTTTCTTTTCATTCAGTTGCCAGTGAGAAGCAGCCATTATGTCAAATCCTGTTGAGCTGGGATTGGACTCAATGGAAAGCCACTCTTTCATAGTTTGTATAGATTTTCTGTATTCTTCTCTAGAGTAAGCTATTTGAGCTAAACTGAAAATTACGTTTGCTTTTAACCTAGGATCTGCCTCTTCAATTTTTAAAAAATTTTCATAGTCTTTCTCTGCCTCTTTTAATTTATCTTGACTGAAATGTACATAAGCATAGTAGTACCACATTTGAGCTTTATCCACATTGGTTAAATCTTCAGAAATTTTCATTTCATCTAATATTTCAAGAGCAAGTAGTAAGTCATCCTCTTCTAAAGCAGGAAATAACCTTTTTAAAAACCTTTGTGCTTTTTGACTGGGTAATTTTGCGACACGTCTTTTAGGTTTTTTAGCGATTTCGTAATTTTTAAGACATTTTTCAATGGTGTATCCAGGAAAATTAAATTTTCTTTCTTCTTTTTCTTGAGCAACTAAAAATGAACTTAGAAATAAACAGACAAAAAATATTGAATAAAAACTTAAAACTCGCATCAAATCATCTCCAAACAGTTTTGTGGAACATAGCCCGGCCCTTTTCCTTCACCTTCTAAAATAAAAGTTATTCTTTGTCTCACCCCCTCTACAGCTACGGCAACACCGTCTCTAATAAGTGGTTTATATTTATATCTTAACGCAGCTCTTGTTGCAGCTCTATCAAAAATTCCAGGAGGATTAGCTTGAATAACTACTGGCTCGGAAACAGCTCCTAAAGGAGTAACTGTATATTCAAGAAGCACGCATCCCTCTATTCCTCTTTCTGCAGCTCTTCTAGGATATTGCGGCGGAACTTGGAATATCGGAACATAAGAGCCATCCGCAAATACTCCTTGTCTTTTGGCCTTAAAATTAAAATTCAAATTCATAGCGTCATCAAAGTCATCAACTGTCTCGATATCAACGTCTGGAGGTAGTTGATCAGGCTCAGGTTCAGCCTCATCGGGTCTTTCAAAATTATCGATTAGTTCTAAATCTTTTGGAGGCATTACAATGTCTACAATTTTTCGAGTTTTTACGTCATCTAATGAAACGTCTCCAGTTGCAATTAGAACTGCCATTAACATCAAGGAGGCGATTGATATCGTTGTACCAGCAGCGGCAGCAAGCCCATATTTTTGGTAAACGTTGTCTAAATCAGTATTTAAAAATTTTTCAATCATTTAAAAATTAGGTTCTGACGCAATCGAAATATCAACAACTCCAGCTTCTCTAACTTCATCCATAACCGCTACTATTTTTTCGGCTGTTGATTTTACATCTGCTTGAATGACTACCGATCCTTGAGGGTTTTCAGCAATCAATCTGATTACATTAGCTTTAACCTGCCTCACGTCAATTCTTCTACCATCCATATAAATTTCACCTGCGGCTCCTATAGCAATTAAAATAGCTGCATTTTCAGTAATCTCTGATGTCTCTGAATCTGGTCGATTTATTTCTAATCCCGGTTCTTTAATAAAATTAGCTGTAACAATAAAAAAGATTAATAAAATAAAAACCACATCGAGCATTGGCGTAATATTTGGCTCTTCTGTGTCTTCTACTGCTTGGTTAATAAGTGATCTTCTCATAATTTTTTTATTCGTATGTTAAGCGTTCAGATAACAAATCTGTTTTTTTTCGAACGTTATTGTCAAGCCATCTTGCTGCAATGCTTGCTGGAATAGCTGCCATTAAACCTGACATCGCAGGAATTGTTGATCTTGCAACGCCGCCTGCCATCGCTTTGGCATCTCCGCCGCCAGTCACAGCTAAAATGTGAAAAACTTCGATCATACCAATAATTGTACCAAGCAAACCAAATAAAGGCGCTAAGGCGACGCAAACTCTAATAAATTCAATATTAGTTTTAATTTGTTGTTCGGCCTTTGAAATAAGCATGACTCTTATCACATGGCCTTCCCAAGATTTGTGAGTTTTTACCTCTGACCATTCTTGAATGGTGTCTCTTTCAACTGTGGGATGAATAAATTGAAAATACCAAATTCTCTCAAAAATAAAAAACCACATAACTAGTATCAAGAAAGCGATCAGTAAGACTACTCCACCCCCCTTCTCCAGGAATTCAAAAAGTATTGATTGAAGGTTATAAAACCAAGCCATAACTTTAACTTGTTACTTGTTGAGTTTCTTCCGCTCGAGCTGCAACCATTCCTGTACTTTGCTCCTCAAGAACTGAAAGTATGCCTTTGGAGTAATTACTTAAAGCTGCCGCCATAAATGTAGTTGGAATTGCACTCATAAGCCCTAACATAGTTGTAACTAAAGCTTCAGATATTCCTCCCGCCATAGTTTTTGGATCGCCTGTGCCAAACAAAGTTATAGCTTGGAAAGTATTAATCATTCCAATTATTGTTCCAAACAACCCTAGAAGAGGAGAAATAACAGAAATTAATCTCACAACCCAAATGTACTGATCAATGGACTGTCTTTCTACAAGAATTTGTTCTGCTAATTTTAATTCGAGAGTTTCTGTGTCAGTTTTGTTTTCATTTGCAACAGTAAAAATCCTTGAAAGTGGATTATCAGAAGATTTTTCACCACTAACTTCTTTTTTAATCGCATTATTTATTGTGAACAAGGAATAGAATCTCCAAGCAAAAACTCCTGTAGCAAGTAAGAAAAGAAGAATTATAGTGTAACCAGTGATTCTTCCGTATTGGATTTGTTCAAAAAAAGACGGTAATGATATTAAATTCACTAACAATGCTCCGCCTTGAGGACCAGTTGGATCCAATGCAAATTGGACAAATCCGGAATCTTCATCAAAGATATCATAGGATCCATCTAAGAATCTGCTTGGTTGTTTTGGTAAGGTTTCATATGCTCCTCTGCCTTGAAGATAAGTAAGATACTCTCCCTCAGATACGACGTTAAAATTCCCTATCCTGACAACTTCTTCTGTTGAAGCATCACCGTTATTGTCTATTACCGTGGCAGAAAATTTTTCTACACTGCCTGACGCGACCAGCTCTCTTGAAAGTTCGTACCATAGCCTTTCCAATTCTTCTATAGTAGCAACGCTTACTCCTTCTCCCATCTTTTTAGCAAGATCTTCTAAGAATATTTCTCTATCCTGACCAAATTGGCCTGAGGTAAGAGAGGTTTCAAAAGTTGCTTGCGTATCAGACGCAACACCTTGAAGGTGCCCAAATGTCTCATAAAGCGAACCCAATCTAGTCTTTAATTGATCTTCTAACAAAACGAGCTTAGCGTCATTAGCTTCAAAGGTAGTCTCTAAACGAGACGCTTCTGCTTCTAAACGAGATCTTTCAGCTTTAGCGTTTGCTAAAAGCGTTGCCTGTCTATTCTTTTCTTTAATAAATCTCTCTTCTCTCTCAGCCGCTTCCTCAGCCTCAGCAAATCTTCCTTGCTTAACTAATTCTAAAAGTTGATCTAGATCTAATGCTATGTTTTCAGGTTTATCTTCGTTTTCTTGAGAAGATATAAATCCCGAAAATAAAAGAGATAAAAATAAAGATAATTTAACTAATGTTTTCATTGAATTACCTCAGCTGCTGGTACTGGCAACTCAAGCATTCCAACTGTCTTAAGTTTTTTAGCCATAGAAATTCCATCTCTAACAGGTCTTTGATACCTTCCGGGTAGACTTTCCCAACTTTTGGTCTCCTTGTTCCAAATTCCTGTCTCGTCTAGATCAGTAGTTTGGTAAGCCAACACCATTCTGCCAACTCTTAAAATGTTAACTTCTCTTTCTTGGTCATCAATAATGACCGTGTCTTTATAAGTGTCTATTTTTCGACCATACTCAGCTTCAACAGTAAAACCTTCCAAAACTTGTCTGAGTTTTTCAGCAGGAGAAACCGTTGGATTATCTAAGGCATCTTGAATAAATTTTAGCCTTTCTGCCCTTTCACCTGTTCTGAAAGGAAGATCCAGTTCAACAAATTTGCTTAGCCCTTCATGCATTCTCCTTGATAAAGGAGGAATTTGCCTTTGCAGGACAGCTGCATATTTCATTGTTTCTTCAATTTCTTCCATCCTAGCAATCTGTCTTTTAATCTGTTTTTTCTTTTGAGCGTTGTAAACCTTTAACCCCTCAATTTGCTTTGTAACGCCTTTATATTCTGAAGCATCTTGATCTATTTTGACTTGAGAGGAATCGATTTTTTCTTGGGAAATTGCTGCATTATCAGCTCTAACTTTATTTTCTTGCAACACAGGATCTACTTGAGAAAGAAGATTAAATGAAACTAGCAAAAAAATTGTGAGCAGAGATCTATTTATTATTAAAAATGACATATTAGTCCTCATTTTTTTTACAAAAAAAAAGGGATCCAATAAAATAATTACTTAAATAACCCCTTAAAGTTCTCACTTTAAGTAAAATAAAATTATCTTGCAACAATTTAATGTACTTAAAAAATAAGAGAGCAGATTTTAACCCTTATCAATCCGAAAATCCAAAAAAATGACTATAGTCCAAACTAATGAATTTAGAACAGGCATGAAGATAATTATTGATGATAACCTCTGCGAAATTATTGATCATCAATTCCATAAACCTGGCAAAGGGCAGGCGGTAATGCGAGTAAAATATAAAAATCTCTCAACCTCTCAAGTATTAGATAAAACATTTAAGACTGGAGAGACAGTTGAAAAAGCGGATATTGAAATTTCAAAAATGCAATTTCTGTATTCGCAAGAAGATCAGCTGGTATTTATGAACTCTGAGACTTTTGAACAAACAAATGTAGAAAAAAACTTAATTGAAGAAAAAGTAAATTGGATGACCGAAGGGGAAGAATATGAAATATCAATGTGGAATGAAAAAATAGTGAGTGTAGAAATTAAAAATTTTGTAGAGATTGAAATATCAGCTACTGAGCCTGGATTCAAAGGAGATACCTCTACAAATACTTTAAAAGACGCAGTTTTAATAAATGGAATAGAAATTAAAGTTCCTCTTTTTATTGAACAAGGAGATATTGTCAAAGTGGACACCCGTAATTGCGAATATCAAAATAGAGTGAATAAATGAAGTCCGAAATAAGAGGTATTTTAGCAAGTACGACGAAGAAATTATTTTCTATAGAGATTGAAGCTTTTGAAGTCTCAAGAACTAAATTAAAAACACATGGAAATTGGAGCTCAAATATCGCTTTGGTGCTTGGTAAAGAATTAAAAGAACAACCTAAAGTGATTGCAGAAAAAATTATTAAAAGACTTCCCGAAAAGAAGTGGTTAAAAAAAGTAGAAGTTGCAGATCCAGGCTTTATAAATTTTTTTTTAGCAGAAGAAGCTCAGGCTTCCATTCTTAATAATGCTTTAAATGAAAATTTTTTCTTTTGTAGAACCGAGTCGCCAAAAAAATATTTAATTGAATACGTCTCTAGTAACCCAACCGGGCCGATACATGTTGGCCATGGGCGAGGAGCAGCTTTTGGTTCAGCCCTGGCCAACCTTTTAAGACACTCAGGAAACGAAGTTGAAGAAGAATATTACGTTAACGATAGAGGGCTACAAACAGACATTTTAGCGCTAAGTGTATTTTTGCGTTATCAAGAACTTTTTGACCAACAAATAAAATTTCCAGAAGACTGCTACCAAGGCGAATATATAATTCATTCCGCGCAGTCGGTTAAAAAAACCTTTGGCGACAAATACGTTGTTAAGGGAGATTCTTCAGTACTAAGTTCTGACGTGATTCCAGAAATACTCAAGCAAGTAAAAGAAGAATTTCCAGATTTCGACGAGCTAACTGTTTTTATTCTCTCTCTTCAAATAGATGACATTAAAAGAGTTCTCTCAAAGTTTAGAGTGTTTCATGAGAATTGGATAAGTGAAAAAAAACTTTATGAGAAATCAAAAGGAAAGAGTATGTTCGATGAGGTTATTCATACCTTAGAAAAGAATAATTCAACATATGTATCTGATGATGCGCTTTGGTTTAAATCAAAGGAAAGAGGAGACGAAAAAGATAGGGTTTTGATAAGAGATAACAAAGATCCGACCTACTTTGCTTCTGATGTTGCTTACCACAAATTTAAATTTGATAGAAAATTTGATCGCTTAGTAAATATTTGGGGTGCAGATCATCATGGTTATATCCCCAGAATTAAAGGAGCCTTAGATGCTTTGGGTTTGAAAGGAGATTTGCTTGAAACAATTATTATACAATTCGTTTCACTCAATCGATCTGGGAAAACTGTAAGCATGTCTACAAGAAAAGGTGATTTTGTGTCTCTTAATGAATTAATAGAAGAGGTTGGAATAGACGCATCAAGGTTTTTCTTTTTGGCAAGAAAAAGTGATCAAGCTTTAGAATTTGATGTCGAATTAGCATTAAAGAAAGATAAGAATAATCCCGTTTATTACATACAGTACGCGCACGCCAGAATTTGCAGCCTTTTAAAAGAAGTTGAGAAAAGAGATTTTGTTATAGATTCCAAAAACGGTCTTGAAAACTTAAATTTGATAACTGGAGAACAAGAATTAAGTTTAATAAATGAAATAGAATTATTTCAGGACACTCTTGAGCAATGTCAAATTGATTTAGAAATTCATCCTCTGTGTTTTTATTTGCGTGATTTAGCTTCTAAATTTCATTCTTATTACAATGCAAACAAGTTTATTGAAGAAGAAAAAAACTTAAGAGATGCAAAATTCACAATTGTTTTATCAATCAAAAGAATAATTACTGACGGCTTAAATATTCTTGCAATTAATGCTCCTGAGGAAATGTAATTTAAGATGAAGGAAAAAATTACAAAAATTTTTGACTCAATAGATGAAATTTCGAAAGAAAATAAATCTCAAAAAGTCCAAGTCATTGCTGTAAGTAAAAAAAAGCCTTGTTCTGAAATTATAAAAGCAAATAAATTGGGAATAGAAAATTTCGGTGAGAACTACTTGCAAGAATCTTTAGAAAAAATTAAGAATTTAAAGAATAAAAAAATAATTTGGCACTTTATAGGGAAAATCCAGTCTAATAAGTGTAAAGACATCGCAGAAAATTTTGCGTGGGTCCACACCCTAGATCGGCTTAAAATAGCTGTAAAGCTAAATAAGTATGTTCCAGTTGGGAAAAAATTAAAAATTCTAATACAAGTAAATTTAGACAACGACGTGAATAAGGGTGGAATTAAAAAAGAAGAAGTAGTTTCTTTTAAACAAGAAGTTCAGAAACTAAGCAATCTTGATTTTAATGGGATAATGATTATGCCTAGTGTCAATGCCGATGATGGTGAATTAAAATTTATTTATGAGGAGGCTTGGAAATTAGCAAAAGAAATTTGTGAGCCCAGTGAAAAACAATGTGAATTATCTATGGGAATGACGCACGATTTTAAAATTGCTGTAGAGGCTGGTTCGTCAATGGTTAGAATTGGAACGGGTATTTTTGGTGAAAGAGAATAATAAAAATATAGGATTTATTGGGGCGGGGAACTTAGCTCGTCACACCATTCATGGTTTAAAAGATTCCTATAAAATTTATGCTTTTGACCCGATCGAAGCCAAAGAAGTCGTAAAATTAGGAGTCACTTATGTCCCTTTAGGTGAATTGTGTGAGATTTCAGATGTTATTTTCCTTACAATTAAGCCGAATAAGACAGAAGAAATTTTATCTAAAATTAAAAACTTAATCGGGACAAAATTGATCATCTCATTCATTGCTGGAATATCTCTTGAAAAACTAAATTCTCAACTACAGAGTTCAAAAAATATTATTAGAGCCATGCCTACTCTGGGGGTAAGTAAAGGAATCAGCCCAATTGCAATTTGTTCAAATTGTGAGATTGATAAAAATGAAGCTTTAGGCATTCTTAATAAATTAGGTAGATGCCTTGAGATTGAAGAATCAAAATTTGATGCATTCACTTCAATTTTTGGAGCTGGTCCAGCCTACATAAGTTACTTAGCAAACCTACTTTCTGAAATAGCTAAATCTAATGGATTTGATAATCCTGAACCGTGGATAGGAGATCTTTTAGGAGGGACTTTTGAAATGCATAAATCAGATGAAAGTCCATCATTCAATGATATTAAATCTATGGTTGCTTCAAAAGGAGGAGTAACTGAAGCTGCTTTAAATAAAATAGAATCGTCTGGAATCGAAAATATTTTAAAATTTGCGATTGAAGAAGCTATAAATAAATCTAAAAAACTAGGAGAAAGCTAATGGATCCATTATTCGTTTCTTCGGTTGTATCAAATTTATTATCAATATTATTTTTAATTTATTTACTTTTTAGATTTTTTGAATTGAGTTTTTTAAACCCAATTGTGAAGTACTCGTTTTCAATTTTAGAGCCGATATCTAGGCCCTTGAGACTAATTCTGCCAGTAATTTTTAATATAGATTTGTCCAGTCTTGTGTTGTCTATTTTTTTTAAAGGTCTATCTTTTTATCTTTATGTTGAGAGTCAATCTTTAGGAACGGATTCGATTGAGTCAATAACTTGGGCTTGTCTAAGCGTTCTTCTTACGATATCTCTAATACTAAGATATTCCTTGTTCATCTCTATAATTGGAAGCTGGGTAGCGCCAACAAGTAACAATGCCTTGCTATTTATATGCCATGGAATTACTCAGCCTCTATTGAGACCATTTCAAAGATTAACAGCCTTTGGAGGAATTGATTTTTCTCCAATAATAGTCTTTTTCATTTTAATTCAAATTGACAGAGTGATTCATAACTTAAGATTTTACCTAGAACTACCTGGTTTATTTTAAAGATGTCAGAAAACTTAGGAATTATTGAACCAAACTTCTTTGATTACAAAGAAGACTTTCATCTTGAATCTGGAAAGCTTTTGAAAGAGTTTAAGATTATTTATGAAACCTATGGATCTTTAAATGAAAACAAATCCAATGCAATTCTTATCTGCCACGCTCTGAGTGGAAATCACCACGCCGCTGGATATTCCAAGGAGGATCAAGATAAAGCCGGCTGGTGGAATGAGTTAATCGGTCCTGACAAGGCCTTCGATACTAATAAGTATTTTGTTGTGTCTCTCAATAACCTTGGTGGATGTCATGGCTCATCCGGCCCTGGATTTATCAATCCAGAAACTGGAGAGGCTTACGGAAAAGACTTTCCGTTGATAACTGTAAAAGACTGGGTTAAAAGTCAAAACTTACTCCGTGAATATCTCGGATTAGATTTTTGGCATGCGGTTGCCGGGGGAAGTTTAGGAGGAATGCAAGCTCTGCAGTGGACCATTGATTATGACGAGTACATAAAGAAAAGTGTCGTAATAGCTGCTGCACCCAAATTAAGTGCTCAAAATATTGCTTTCAATGAAGTGGCGAGGCAAGCCATAGTTACCGACCCAAATTTTGACAAAGGTAATTTCCATCCGAAAAGAGGACTGGGACTAGCTAGAATGCTTGGTCACATAACCTATCTCTCAGAGGAAATGATGAAAGAAAAATTTGGAAGAGATTTAAAAAAGGAAAATTATGATTACGGGTTTGACGTTGAGTTTGAAGTTGAAAGCTATTTGAGATATCAAGCCGATACGTTTTCAGAGAAATTTAACGCGCATACTTATTTATTGATGACGAAAGCATTAGATTATTTTGATCCATCCAGAGATTATGGAAACGACTTAAATAAAACTTTAGAAAAAACAAATACAGATTTTTTAGTCTTGTCATTTTCTTCTGATTGGAGATTTGCTCCTGAAAGATCAAAAGAAATTGTTAATGCACTAATTGCTTCAAAAAAGTCAGTTAGCTATGCTGAAATTAAAAGTTCTCAAGGGCATGACGGCTTTCTGTTTCCTGACGAAAGATATGTTAAAAGTATCAAAACTTTCCTTAACAATGAATAGTATTTTAAATTCATGGATCCAAAAAAATGCTGAAGTCTTAGATTTGGGCTGTGGTGATGGAACTCTATTGGCAAGTCTGAAAGAGACCCTAAACGTATCTGGTTATGGAATAGATATCTCAGAAAAAAATATTGAGCTATCTTTAAGCAAAGGATTAAATGTCATTGAGCAAGACATTGATAAAGGCTTAAGTAATTTTGCAAATGGTTCTTTTGATGTGGTGATAATGAGCCAATCAATTCAAGCCTTAAAAAAACCTGAAAGTGCATTAAAAGAAATTGTAAGAATTGGGAAAGAATGTGTTGTAAGTATTCCGAATTTCGCAAATTTACGTTGCAGAATGCAACTAGCACTTACAGGTAAAATGCCAGTTTCTAGCGCCTTACCTCATGAATGGTATGCGACTCCAAATCTTCATCTTTGTTCATTGAAGGATTTTGAAAATCTTTGTCAAAAGTTAAACGTTGAAATTATTGAAAGAAAATTAACGAACAGTTTTGGGAAATCGACAATGTTAATGAATCTAGCCCCAAACTTATTTACCGAAGTTGCTTTGTATAAGTTGAAACAAAAAATTTGAAAATAGTTCTATCATCAAACAATCATGGAAAAATTAAAGAGTTTAATTTTTTATTTAAAGAGACTAAATTTAAAATTATTCCATTAAAGGAAGTCTCAAAAATAGATATTCCGGAAACTGGAACAAGTTACGAAGAAAATGCATTTTTAAAAGCTAAAAGAGCTAATGAAATCTCTGGACTTCCAGCTTTAGCAGACGATTCCGGATTGGAAGTAAAATTTTTAAAAAACGAGCCAGGAATATATTCGGCTCGTTATTCCGGTAAAAACGCAAGCGACGAAAGAAATAATAAAAAACTTTTAAAAAAAATGATCAACACTACAAAAAGGGAGGCAAAATATATATCCGTTCTCTTTTTTTATGATCCAAACAATGACATCGAACTTTATACTTATGGAGAGTTAAATGGGACAATTGGTAAAAGTGAAATTGGAGATAAGGGATTTGGTTACGATCCATTGTTTAAAATAAAAAATAGTAATCAAACGATGGCTCAAATTAGTTTTAAAAAAAGAATGGAGTTAAGCCACAGATCGTTATCAGTTAAAAAAATGTTAAACGAACTCAGTAAGCTTCAAAATAAATAATATTCCTTTTTTCTTCAATTGCCATTTTTTCGTATTTTGTAAAAAGATCTGTTTTTTTGTTGATATGCTTTTTAGTATTCGAAAAAATTTGATTTAAGTCATTTTCTATCTCATGAGCATAATCATCCCAATCGGTTTTAATTTTTAAGACACTTTTGTCTTTTAATACCATCTTAAGAGAATTTAAAAAATTGTTAGACAAGAGTCTTCTTTTATTATGTCTTCTTTTAGGCCAAGGGTCGGGGAAAAAAATTATAACCTCATCAAAAAATTTAATAGTAGTATTTTTTTCTAGAATCGCTTTTGCGTCTCCTTGAATTAAAAAAATATTTTCTAAATTATTTTTTTTTTTAAATTCCAGTACTTTAGCAACACCTGCTTCATAGACTTCTATACCAACATGAAATGAATCTAAGTCCTTTAAAGCATTAAAAATAAGATTTTCTCCATCTCCAAAACCTATTTCTAAAATATTTTTTTTATAAGGCGAATGATGTTTGAAATTTTCAAAGTTTTCTGACAAACAAAATTCTTGAGATGATGCATGAGAAATTAGATTTTTTTTAGTTTTAGATAATCTTGTCCTTGGTCTAACGAAACTTCTTACACTATTTTTCAAGAGTTTATTCTTCCCTTAGTTGGCGAGCTTGGAGAACCTTTGTCTATTTTAGGGATCCTTCCAGCAAGAAAAGCTTTCCTTCCTGAAATGGCAGCTTCTTTCATGGCTTCAGCCATTAGTACCGGATTTTTTGCTCTTGCAATTGCAGTATTTAATAACACTCCGTCACAACCAAGTTCCATCGCCTGAGAAACCTCAGAAGCAGTGCCAATTCCAGCGTCTACCAAGACTGGACAAGAAAGTTTTTCAACTATTTTTGATATTGCATTTGGATTGACTATACCTAAACCTGAGCCAATAGGGGCTGCTAAGGGCATAACCGCTGCACATCCAAGATCTTCTAACTTCATGGCGTAATCTAGATTATCGGTGCTATAAACCATTACCTCAAATCCATCTTTTACCAGTTCTTTAGCGGCTACTAACGTTTCATCCATTACTGGCAACAATGATTTAGGATCTGATAGAACTTCTAATTTAACTAAATTTGAATCAGACAAGATTTCTCTTCCTAATTTGGCAACCCTGATAGCATCTTTTGCATTAAAACATCCAGCTGTGTTTGGAAGAATTGTAAATTTTTTTGGGGAAATATAATTTAAAATGCAATCAAGTCTTTTTTTTGAATCTAATTCAATTCTTCTAACTGCAACCGTTACAATTTCAGCGCCAGAGGCTTGAATGGCTTCAAAGGCAATTTCTTCGTCTTTGTATTTTCCTGTACCGACTAAAAGTCTTGACGAATAATCTTTTCCTGCAATTTTAAAAGATTGTTTAGACAACTACCCTCCCCCAATAGCCCTGACCAGTTCAACCTTGTCATTTTCATTGATGAGATAAGAATCCCACGAGCTTCTGAAGATTATTTCGTCATTGATTTCGACTGCCATAAATTTGCTTGAAAGATCTAAAACTTTAAATAATTCAGTTATAGAAACTTGCTTGTTTAATTTAAACGACTCGCCATTCAAGACTATGCTTAATTCATTCATTCAAAATAAAGTTTAGGAAATGTAACTTTTTACTTTTTCCATGGCAGCTTTTTCTATCTGCCTAATTCTTTCTGCACTAACTCCATACTTATCTGCCAATTCATGAAGTGTAAGTTTCTGATCTTGCAACCATCTATCAATAAGTATTTCTTTACTTCTAGGATCCAAAGCAGAAAGAGCTTTGTGAAGAAGTTCATGGCTGTATTCATCAGAATTTTCTTTTTCAATGAGATCAGCAGGATCTTTAGTTTCATCAGCTAAGAAACCGGAAGGCGTAAAAGAAGCTTCATCATCACTTGCTTCGGTAGGCGGATCAAAAGACATGTCTGATGAAGACAACCTTGATTCCATTTCTTTGACAGATTTTTCATCCACCCCTAATTCATTTGATATAGTCTTAATTTCTTCATCGGTAAGCCAATTTAATTCTTTCTTTTGACTTCTTAAATTAAAAAATAACTTTCTTTGTGCTTTTGTTGTAGCGACTTTAACTATTTTCCAATTTTTAATGATGTATTCATGCATTTCTGATTTTATCCAATGCACAGCGAATGAAATCAATCTAACCCCAACTTCTGGGTTGAATTTTCTGACCGCTTTCATTAATCCTACATTCCCCTCTTGGATAAGATCTGCTTGGGGAAGGCCGTACCCTGAGTAACCTCTTGCAATATGAACAACAAATCTTAGATGTGCCATTACTAGCTGTCTCGCAGCTTCAAGATCATTCTTATAATAGAGATCTTCCGCAAGACGTTTTTCTTCTTCTGGAGTCAGGATGGCAATGTTTTGAACAGACGATAAATAAGCCTCCAGATTTTGGCCTGGGGCTGAAACGTCCATAGGTTGCAATTCTTTACCCATAATTGCGGATTTTATAGTAAAAATTAAATTATATACAAAGTCTTAAGTTGAAAAAAAAAGGTACAAATTTAAAAAAACGACAGTTTTTTTATAATTTCTTCGTCTTTTTTAGACGAGACTGCAATAAATCCATTAATTTTTCTCGAAGGATCAAACTTATAAACACTCTCTTCGGAATTTTTAAAAATTATTGAACCTTCCAGAGACTCAATAATAGCTTGCCCTGCTGCCAAATCCCATTGATAAACTGGTCCAAACCTGGGGTAAATATTACTAATGCCGCTGCTTAAATCACAAAATTTCAGAGAACTTCCTTTTTTTAGAATATCAACTTTTTTAAACTCTTTTTTTAATTTAATAAAAAATTTTTCCTCTTCTTTATCTGAATGACTAGCGCTGGCACTAACGATGCATTTTTCCTCAATTGATCTAGGGTGTAAATTGCAAGAAATATCTTCTCTAAATAACTTAGCGGAATTATGAACTGAGCCGATGATTATTTCCTCCTCACAAGGCTTTGCAATTGCACCAAAAATAGGCTTCTCTTCAAAAACTAAGGCAAGGTTAATCGAAAAGCTCTTAGACCCCTTTATGAATTCTTTCGTGCCGTCTAAAGGATCGATCAGCCAGAAATATTTTTCATTAAAGTTATTAGGTTGAGATTCATTTTCCTCCGACAAAATTTTTATTCCAGGAGTTAGTTTTGATACTTTCGAGACAAGAAAATCATTTATTTTAAGGTCAGCTTCAGAAACGGGGGAAAAATCTTTTTTGTTTTGAACGTTAAGAGATTTTCTGTTTTCAAAGTATTTTTTAGCAATTAACGAAGCCTTTTTTAAAATTTTATATATGGGTTGTTCTAGCTTGGAGATTTCCATGGATATAAATGCTAACTTTAAAAATAATCTAATTAATTTACAATTATGTTTTAATTATAAGTGAACTATGGAAAACGAAAGAGAATTAGTTAAAAAAGCTGAAGAAATTTCTAAAGGTCTCAAAAGACTCAGTAAAAAAAGTAGAAAAGTTGTCCTTCCTTATCATAGTTCTTATGATTTAATAGATGAATTAGAGGACATAGCTGACAGCTTAGTCGAAGATTTAAAGACGAAAGAGTAGGAGAATTAAATGACTTACGAAAGTTTTGATTTCAAAAAAGAAAATGGAATTGGTCACCTAAAGTTAAATAGAGGTGAGGAATTCAACAAGATGACTCTTAATTTTTGGTACGAGCTGCCAAGAGTTCTTGATGAAATTAGGAAAGATACATCCTTAAGAGTTTTAGTTCTTTCATCTACCGGAAAACATTTTTGTGCAGGAATGGATCTTGCAAATTTTGGAACACTCGGGACAGGAGAAGCAAAAAAAGATAACAGACCAGACAAAGCAAGAATTGGTGAAGGTTTATATAGAGTTGCCATGGAACTTCAAGAAAATTTAACAAAATTAGAGAAATTAAGAATTCCTGTGCTCTGCGGAATCCAAGGTGGCTGCATCGGAGGAGGACTGGATATGGCAACTGCAGCAGATATAAGATTTGCAAGCAAAGATGCATTTTTCTGTATCCAAGAAGTAAATATTGGTATGGCTGCTGATATTGGTACTCTCCAGCGTTTGCCTAGAGTTGTTCCAGAAGGAAAAGTCAGAGAACTGGCCTACACAGGAAGAAGAATGTATGCCGAAGAATCTTTAGAATGCGGTTTAGTTAACAAAGTATTTGAGACTCATGAATCCATGTTAGAAGGAATTCAAGAAATGGCAAATGAGATTGCTTCTAAAAGTCCTTTAGCAGTCTATGGAACCAAAGCTGTATTAAACTTTTCACGTGATCATTCAATATCAGATGGTCTTGAATATAATGCACTTTGGAGCGGAGCCATGCTTCCTCAAGAAGATATGGCTGAAGCCATGATGTCTAGGGTAGAGAAAAGAGAACCTGAATTCGAAGATATTTTAGAGATTAAAGAGTACGGAAAAAATAATAAATCCTAAGAAATTTAAAGCTTCCTCAAAAAAACTGGGGAATTGTCTTTAGAAAATTTGGAAGAGAACTTATAACCTTCATAATCAAACTGTTTTATATCTGTTGGGTCTTTAATATTATTGGTCATAATAAATCTAGTCATGAGTCCTCTTGCCTTTTTGGCGTGAAAGCTGATGATTTTGTAGTCACCATTTTTAAAATCTTTAAAAACAGGAGAAATAATTTCAGCCTCAACATTATTAGGATCTAGTACAGAAAAGTATTCATTTGAAGCTAAATTAATTAAAAAATTAGTTTTTTGAATCCTTAAATCTTTGTTAATGGCATTGGTCAAATATGGCTTCCAAAACTCATAAAGATTTGAAGAATCTCCAATCTTTAATTTAGTACCCATTTCCAAGCGATAAGGAGCTATCAAATCTAAAGGTTTTAAAAGTCCATAAAGACCAGACAAGATTCTTAGATATTTTTGAGAGTAATTAACAACATCCTCGTCTAAAGAAGAAATATCTAGGCCTTTATAAACATCTCCTTGAAAAGCAAAAACAGATTGTTTTGAATCAACTCCAGGAGCCGAATCTTGTTTCCAGGTTTGAAACCTTTCAAAATTTAAAAAACCTAAATTTTCACTAATTTTCATTAGTGATGAAAGCATCTCGGGGTCATAATTTCGCATTTCTTTGACTAGAGATTCTGTTTTATCTATAAACAAAGGTTCAGAAAAACCAATAGATTCTTTCAAAGGAGAATAATCTAGAGTCTTAGCTGGTGATATAACTACTAACATATTTATATTAAGATTTTGATAATGATAAAAAATATTAACCAAATTTGCCAATCTATACTAATATTTTTTCCCTCTATTCTTGGCAAGGTAAGTACCTGGTTTATGGTTCTTATGATCTTTTTGACAGCATACGTTGTTGTATCTAGATATGTTTTTGGGATTGGAATATTGAGCCTGCAGGAGCTTATAATTTATTGTCACGGGATCACTTTCCTAGTTTGTGCTGCATATGCTTTAAAGAAAGATCAACATGTAAGGGTTGATATCTTTTATAGAAAATTTTCCAAAAGAAGAAAAAAAATTATTAATCTTTTTGGAAATATTTTTTTCTTACAACCAATGTTGTGGGTCATTTTCATTTTATCAATCGATTACGTTTCATTTTCTTGGTTGATAAAAGAAACTTCTGCTGAACCTGGAGGTTTGCCATTTGTATACCTTTATAAATCAATTATTCTAGTTTCTGCCGTTCTGCTAATTATGCAAAGTTTCGCAAATATTCTTTCTTACTTTAATGATGATTGAACTTCTCCCGCTGTTATTATTTTTTGTAATTTGTTTGACTCTTCTCTTAGGATTCCCAGTTGCCTTTACTTTGGGAGGTGTTTCAATCCTTTTCGCTTTCGTAGCAAGTATTTTTGGAGCCTTTGAAATAAACTTGCTTGAAACAATGCCAAATAGACTTTTTGGGATTATGACAAATGCAACGCTCGTTGCCGTGCCATTATTTGTATTTATGGGTGTTATTTTAGAGAAATCTAAAGTTGCTGAGCTGTTGTTAACTTCCATGTCTAACTTGTTCAGTAGATATAAAAGTGGTCTTGGAATTTCTATCTTGTTTGTTGGAACTTTACTTGCTGCTAGTACAGGAATTGTTGGCGCAACAGTAATAGCTATGGGCTTAATATCTTTGCCCGCAATGTTAGCAAGGGGTTATTCTGAAAAAGTATCTACCGGCCTCATTGCTGCAACAGGAACCTTAGGGCAAATAATTCCACCATCAATTGCATTGGTAATATTGGGAGACGTATTAGCCACTGCTTATCAACAATCTCAGTTAAAGATTGGTAACTACGTAGCTAAATCTCTTTCGGTTGGTGATTTATTTATGGCAGCTATAATACCTGGTTTAATTTTAGTATTTTTATACGGTCTCTATTTTGTTTTATCCTTAAAAAAGGAAGTCTTAACTTTAGATGAAAATCAAAAACACGAAAACTTTTTTGAACTAATCTCAACACTGATCCCTCCTTTCTTTCTTATTTTTGCTGTTCTGGGATCAATTATTACTGGCATTGCTTCTCCCACAGAAGCTGCTGGCATAGGAGCTTTGGGAGCTATATTTATTGCTTTAATTCACAAAAAATTAAATTTTAAAATTTTAAAAGAATCTACTACCCAAAGTGCTTTTATATCTTCTATGGTTTTCTTAATTTTAATTGGAGCGTCAATTTTTTCTTTAGTTTTCAGAGGACTGGGAGGTGAAGAACTGATAACTGAAATTTTCAATGCAATACCTGGCGGATTGTTTGGTTCAATGCTTTTAGTAATGCTTTTAGTTTTTGTCTTAGGATTTATTTTAGACTTCATTGAAATTACTTTTATAGTTGTGCCAATCGTTGGGCCGATCTTGATGGCTATGGGGGCTGATCCTCTCTGGTTAGGAGTGATGCTCGCAATCAATCTGCAAACATCTTTTCTTACCCCTCCCTTTGGATTTGCTTTATTTTATTTAAGAAGCGTAACTCCAGAAACTATTAGTACTGAGTCAATGTACAAAGGCGTTTTTCCTTTTATTTTGATTCAAATTTTGGTTTTGTGTTTAGTTGCTTATTTTCCTTTTCTAGCTACATTGTTGCCAGAATTAATCTTTTAGTTCTAACGAAACAAAAGTTTTTTTGTTATATTAAAAAATAGCTATGAAAAAAATTTTCATTTTTTTAATCATTTTATTAGTCTCTTGCGCAGAAGATTTAAGTCAAAAAGCAAAAGAGTATAGTCAAAATAAAATTATCATAGATTCCCATATTGACACTCCCTTTCAGATTTGGCGTCAAAAAAATAATACCGGTGTAAGCGACGACATAACAAAAATTTCTTCCTATCACTTTGATTATCCAAGAGCCATAGAGGGTGGTCTAAATCTTCCTTTTTTTGCAATTTATATTCCAGCAAGCACTGAACCAGAAGGCACCTCTTTCGACTTAGCTGTAGAATTAATAGAAATGATGAACAAAATTATTTCAGACAATTCGGATAAATTCACTTTTATAAAAGATCCGTCTGATATTAGTATTTTAGAGAAGAATAAAAATTTAGTAGGAATTGCCTATGGAATCGAAAATGGAGCTCCAATAGAAGGAAAGTTAGAAAACATAAAATATTTTGCTGATCTCGGAGTCAATTACATTACCTTAGCGCATTCTAAGAGTAATCACATATCCGATAGTTCATACGATGAAAACAAGAGATGGAAAGACGGTCTCAGTCCTTTTGGATTTGAAGTTGTCAAAGAAATGAATAAGCAAGGGGTAATGATTGATATATCTCACGTCTCGGATGCCGCATTCATGAAGGTTTTAGAAATTAGCGAAACTCCAGTTATAGCGACACATAGTTCTTTAAGACATTTTACGCCTGGTTGGGAGAGAAATGTTTCAGACGAGATGCTAATTGCTTTGGCTAAAAACAATGGAGTGCTACAAATTTGCTTCGGCTCTGATTTTGTAGCAGATACAAAATCAAATCCTGACATGATAGTGACTGTAAAAAATGTAGTAGACAATATTGATCGTGTAAAAAATCTTGTTGGTATTGATCATGTCGGTTTAGGTTCTGATTTTGATGGTGAAGTCCCTTTACCTGAAGACATTAATGATGTGTCTAAGTTTCCAAATCTTATCGAAGAGCTTCTTGTAAGAGGTTATTCTGAGAGCGAAATAGACCAAATTCTGAATGGAAATATTCTCAGAGTATGGAAAGCTGTTAAAGAATTCTCTAAAGGCTGATTTTAAATGAAAAACGATTGGACCAAAATTAGATCTAAAGTAAAAAGTTTTATAGAAGAAGAGATCTATCCGGTCGAAGACATATTAGCCAATAATTCAAAAGAATCTCAAAAAATACTGAAAAGTATTACTCAAATGGCTAAGGATGAAAATATTTGGGCCTTAGGGCATCCAAAAGACATCGGTGGCGGGGGCATGCCATTTATGGAATACGTCTATGTCAATGAAGTTATTGGAAGATCAGCTTATGCAAACGTAGGTCTTGGAACAGTATCCCTTCAAGATTCAATCATGTTAAGAGAATTTGCATCCGATAATTGGAGAGAGAAATACCTTGAACCATTGATCAAAGGTGAAATATTTCCAAGTTTTGGAATGACAGAGCCAGATGTTGCTAGTTCCGATCCTACGCAACTTAAAACAACAGCTGTCTTAGAAAATGGCGTATGGCGAATTAACGGAAGGAAATGGTTCACCACGGGTGCTTCTAGAGCGGCCTATACAACGGTTATGTGCAAAACTGAATTAGACGCTCCAGGTCATGGAGCCTTTAGCATGATAATTGTTCCAACTGATAATCCTGGTTATAAAATCATTAGAGAAACTCCTGTTCTTGGGATAAATGGCGGCCACTATGAGGTTGAATATGACAACGTAGAAGTTCCAGAGGAAAATTTACTTGGTCCTAGGGGACATGGATTTTTAATAGCTCAAAAACGACTGGGCCCAGGAAGAATTTTTCACTGCATGAGATGGCTGGGCCAAGCCCAAAGAGCATTTGATTTACTTTGTTCAAGAATGCATGAAAGAGAAACTTTTGGAACTTCATTAACTCAAAAGCAGCTCCTTCAGAAATTTGTTTTTGATAGTGCGTGTGAAATTCAATCGTCTAGACAACTTACTCTTGATGCTGCAAAAAGAATAGATCAAGGAGACGATGCAAGAATAGAAATTGGACTTATTAAAGTATTAGGAGCACAGATGCTTCACAACGTAATTGACAGGGCAATTCAGGTACATGGTGCTAAAGGATTAACAGATGATACGCCTCTAAGCTTAATGTATAGACATGCTAGAGAGGCTAGGATTTATGATGGGCCAGATGAGGTCCATATACAGTCTGTTGCTAAAAGAATTCTCAAGAATTACGAAAATAATGGATCTGGTTGGGATTTTGGAGAGAGAGATGCTTCACTTCAAAATCAACAAAATGGCTGATCTTCAAAAATTCGTCGAGAGCCTTCTTGAGGCTGAATTTGAAGAATTCTACCCCCTTTCAGGAGGTGCATCAGCAGATATTTATAACATTACTTTAAAAAATGGAAAAAGGTTTGTGTTAAGAAAAACGCCTGAAAATTCAGGGTCTCGATTAGCAATTACAAAAAAAATAGAAGCTAAAGTTCAAAAAATTGTTAAGAAGAACGATATACCGGTACCTGAAATTATTAAAGAATTTGACGAATCAAGTGGGGTTGGAAGTGGCTATGTAATGGAGTTTATTTCAGGAGAAACAATTCCTAGAAAAATTTTAAGAGACGAAAATTTCGCTCAAATTAGACCAAACCTTACCTATAGAATTGGGGAGATTTTAGCAAAAATTCATCGGACGGATTTAAGCGAAATAAAAGAATTAGAAAAAATGACTTTTTATGATTCTCTTAACAAGCTTTATGAGGTTTATTCTTCCTTCAATGAGCCGCAGCCAGTCTTTGAGTATGTTTTCAATTACTTAGCTAAAGTAAAGATAAAGAAAAAAAATAACGTTTTAATTCATGGAGATTACCGGTTGGGAAATTTTATAATCACAGAAAATTCTATTGAATCTATAATCGATTGGGAGCTTGCCCACATTGGCGATCCCTCAGAAGATTTAAGTTGGGCTTGCGTGAAATCATGGAGATTCGGAAATAATTCTAAAAGAGTTGCTGGTTTAGGAGACTTAGATGATCTAATAAAGGGCTATGAATCAATTTCATCTGAAACAGTGGATCGCTTTGAATTAGATGCTTGGCAAATCTATGGATCTCTGAGATGGGGGGTAATATGCATGATCCAGACTTTTGCTCACCTACAAAATAATTTAAATTCTATTGAAAAAGCTGCAATTGGCAGGAGAGTATCTGAAACGGAATTTGATTTAATGAACATGATCAAAAATAAAGAGTTTTGAAAAATCTTTTTGATAGACCCACAAAAGCAGAACTAATTGATGTTCTGCATTATTTCATTTTTGAACAAATAGATTTCGAGAAACTTGAAGAATTGGACGTTTTTAAAGTAAGAATTGCTTTAAATATTTTAAAAATTGTAAAAAGACAAATTAATGGTGAAAACAAAATTTCTAAAAAATTAAATGATCTTAGCCTCAGCTTATTTGGTGAGGAAATTTCATCAAAACAAAAGTTAATTGAAAACATTAAAAATGAAAATTTTAGTAAAGATTCTTTAGAAAAATTTTTATTTGAACTTTCCAAGGAAAAAGTTTTTATAGATAATCCTTCCTATCTAAAAAAATAACTATCTAAGATCGTAAATGGCTTCTTCAGAAATTTTATGATAATTAGTGACTCCTTTTTTGAAATCAAGGATCGATTGATACACCTCTGTTGCGAATTTATCTTCTTCTACAAACTCTTCCAATACTTCTTTAGAGATTCTTTCTAGTTCGTAAAGGACTTCATCAGGAAACTTTTTAAGAATTACATTATGATCTTCTATCAACGAAATCAGAGCTTGATTATTTCTAGCCGTATACTCATCCAACATGTCTTGATTCACTGCCCTGGCAGCTGTTCTGACAATCGCTTTTAAATCGTTTGGAAGCTCATTAAAAGCCTCTTGATTGAAAATAAATTCCGTCATTGCTCCTGGTTCTTGCCAACCTGGATAATAATAATATTTAGCCACTTGATGAAATCCAAAAGTCAAATCATTGTAAGGGCCTATCCACTCAGCAGCATCTATCACTCCTGTCTGAAGATTTGTAAAAATTTCACTTCCAGGCATTAAAACTGCCTCTCCCCCAGCTCTTGAAAAAACTTCGCCGGCTAATCCAGGCATTCTAATTCTTATTCCATTTAAGTCCTCTAGAGAATTAATTTCTTTATTAAACCAACCTCCCATTTGGACTCCAGTGCTTCCTCCAGCCATCGGAATTAGATTGAATGGTTCATACGCTTTCTCCCAAAGCTCCAATCCTCCAGCATAATGAAGCCAGGCATTTCGCTCTTGTGCGTTTAAACCAAAAGGAAGAGTAGTGAAAAATTGAGCCACAGGTAATTTTCCAATCCAATAATATGAAGCACCATGCCCCATCTCAACCGTTCCTCTCGAAACTGCATCGAAAACTTCTAAAGCTGGAATAAGCTCACCGTTTCCATAGACCTTAATTTTTAATCTTCCATCGCTCATTTCCTCAACTAATTTGGCAAAGTTTTCCGGACCAAGACCAACTCCTGGATAATTTTTGGGCCAAGTCGTAACCAACGTCCAAGAAAAATTCTTTTTTTCAAATGTTGTTTCATTCTGAGACGTATCTTCAGAGCATGCAGCGAAGAAGAAAAGAACTAAAAAATAAATTAAAGTTTTTCTAAATTCGCAAAGCTTAGTACCAGCCATTTAATTCCCCCATTATCAAAATTTACTTCTACTCTAGCATTGGAGCCGTCCCCCTCATAATTGAGTATTACCCCTTCGCCAAAATTTTTATGCACTACTCTATCTCCAAGAGAAAACTTTCCCACGTTGTAATCTGTTCCGCCAACTATTCTTGGTTCAAATCCTTTATCTTTGATTTCTGTTTCTGTAGAAACTCTTATTTCATAGATTAACTCTTCTGGTATTTCTTTGATAAATCTGGAAACAGGGCTGAAACTATCAATCCCATAAATATTTCGCGATTCCGCATGAGTTAAATAAAGTCTTTCCATCGCCCTAGTCATTCCAACATAACAAAGCCTTCTTTCTTCGGCCAACTGTTTGGGGTCTTCTGCTGATCTTCTATGCGGAAACAAACCTTCCTCACAGCCTGCGATAAAAACTAAAGGGAATTCTAAGCCCTTTGAAGAATGCAAGGTCATCATTTGAATAGCATCTTCATTTTCATTTGCCTGGTTTTCGCCAGCGTCTAAAGAAGCTTGATCTAAAAAAAGCTCCAGTAGAGACCTCTCGTCGTTTTTGTCTTCGCCTAAAGAGAAAAATTCAGAAGTTGCAGAAATAAGCTCCTCTAAATTTTCAACTCTTGATCTACCCTTTTCTCCTGGCTCTTTTCCATGAAATTCTTTAAGTCCACTCAGAGAAATAACATTTTCAAAAAACATATCAAGGTTCTCATTGAAATTCATCTCTTCTAGTTTTTTTATTACTTCAAAGAAATTAGAAATATTTTGAGCAGCTTTAGTTTCTTTATTCGCGATGATTTGCTCGGATGCTTGCCACAGAGATAAATTATCTTTTTTAGCATGCTCTCTGATCTGATCCATTGTCTTAACTCCAATTCCTCTTGTCGGAGTGTTTATTACTCTTTCAAATTGAGAATCATTATTTTTATTTATTGCTAACTTTGCGTAAGCCAAAGCATTCTTAATTTCCATTCTTTCGTAAAAACGAACACCTCCATAGATTCTATAAGGCAATTCTGAATTTAAAATAGCGTCTTCTAATATTCTAGATTGCGCGTTAGACCTATATATTATTGCAGTATCTGAGAGGCTTCCTCCCTCTTCAAGCCATCTTTTAATTATTCCAACTATAAAGGAGGCCTCGTCTCTTTCGTTGAAAGCTCGATAAACCTTTACCTGCTCACCTTCATCTTTCTGAGACCATAATTCCTTACCTAGTCTATCTGGATTATTCCGTATCACTGAATTTGCGCAAGCTAGGATATTTTTTGAAGATCTATAATTTTGCTCTAACTTAATTGTTTTGACTTCATTAAAATCTTTAGTAAATCTTTTGATGTTTGTACTTTTTGCCCCACGCCAGCTATAAATTGATTGATCGTCATCGCCGACTACTGTCATGCGACCATCCTTGCCAACAAGTTTTTTTAAAAGTAAATATTGAATTTCATTCGTGTCTTGAAATTCGTCAACTAGGATGTGCTGAAATCTAGCCTGATAGTGTTTCAACAATTCTGAATTTTGGTCCAAGAGCTCATAGGACCTTATTAAGATTTCAGCAAAATCAACTAATCCCTCTCGATCACATGTTTTTTGATATTCATCCATGATATCAACCATTTTTTCTTCTACAAAAGTAGCATTGTTGTTCAATTTAGCTTTTCTTCTCCCTTCATCTTTTTGCTTGTTAATAAACCACTGGGTATCTCTTGGTTGCCAAGTATCTAAGTCCAGATTCATATTTTGAATAACGCGTTTTAAAACTCTCATTTGGTCTTCACTATCGATAACTGAAAAGTCTTTTACTAGCTTGGCTTCTTGCCAATGAATTTTTAACATTCTATGAAAAATTCCATGGAATGTTCCGCACCACATTTGGTTTAAATTTTCTTCAAGAATATTTTCTATTCTTCCTCGCATTTCTTTTGCCGCTTTATTAGTGAATGTTACAGTTAACAAAGACAAAGGATTTACCCCTTTGACTGATGAAAGCCAAGCCACTTTATGCGTTATAACTTTTGTCTTCCCAGAGCCAGCTCCTGCTAGGATTAATGAGTGATGAGATTCATCAGTTACAGCTTCTCTTTGTATTGGATTTAATTCGTCTAAAATATATGAAACGTCCATAATTAATAGTTTAATGAGAAATAATATATGAATTCAGAGCTAGATTTTTATAATTCCTTAGAACTTTCTTTGAAGTACTCGGAGAATTTACTTGAAGACGCGGTTGACAATGCTAAGTCAATTTTTCATACCCCCACGCTTTGTATTTCTGATTCACCAAGAACTGTGGTCTTGAGAGAATATGATAAAAAAAATAGGTTGCTCAGATTTCATACCGACCTTAGATCAAAAAAGATTAAGTCTGTAGAAGATCGATTTAAAGCATATGTCCATTCATATGATTCAGAAAAAAAAATTCAGCTTCGATTAACGGGATCAGTTACGGTTCATGAAGATGATAAAATTACTAAAAAGGCTTGGGAAAATTCTCGTGAAAATTCTAAGCTATGCTATTCAGTGAATGGGCCTCCAGGTGATTCCATATTAGATCCTTCCAAATATGACCTAAATAGAGATGAAATAGATGTTGAAAAAGGATACAAAAATTTTGCAGTGATATTATTTGAATACCATGAGTTAGAGTTTTTATTCCTTAAAAATATAGGGCACAGAAGAAGTAAATTTTCTTGGAAAAACGGAAACCAAAATGAAGAGTGGTTAATCCCCTAGTTTTCTGAACTGAATAGATTAATCAAAACAACCCCAATAATTACAAAAATCATTCCAACTGAAGTGAGTAAATTTGGCAATTGTAAGTACTTAATTGCAGCCAAAAAAGTGATCAGAAAAATTCCTACTCCTGACCACGTAGCATAAGCCACTCCAACTGGAATTTCGTCTAAAGTGAAAGATAGCCAATAGAAGCTAGCAGCATAAGAGATAGCAGTAATTATGGAAGGCGCTATTTTTGTAAACCCTTCGGTTTCCCTCAAATATAAAGTCCCGATAACTTCTGCAATAATGGCTAATATCAAAAAAATATAAGCATTGGTTAGTGCAGACATGGTATAAAATATTATTATTAAATTTTAACTTATAAATATGTCAAAACATAACGCACTTCAAATGTTTGGCCGCTCAGGAAATCCTGCCTTGAATGATGCCACTTTCTCTAATTTTGAACCTTCAGAAAATATTGGAAGTTTCATGACTCTTCAAGGTACCGTAAATAAGACTGGGATTCTTTTAGCTTTAGTGGTCCTAACTGCAAGCTATACTTGGAACCAATTTTTTATTTCTGAAGACGCCTCAAGTGTGATGCCACTTGCCATAGGTGGGGCTATAGTTGGTTTTGTTTTAGCACTTGCAACAATATTCAAGAAAAATTGGTCAGGCGTGACAGCCCCTGCTTATGCTCTGGCTCAAGGATTATTTTTAGGAGCTATCTCCGCAATTTTTGAATCTCAATACCAAGGAATAGTAATACAGGCCGTTGGGTTGACTTTGGGTACTCTTGCCTCGCTTCTAGTCCTTTATAAAACTGGCGTAATCAAACCTACCGAAAATTTTAGATTAATGATCGTATCAGCAACAATGGGGATTGGTCTGCTTTACATGGTTAGTATTGTGATGAATATGTTTGGCTCTAGCATTGGTTTCATTCACTCAAATGGGTTGTTTGGAATAGGTTTTAGTCTTTTTGTTGTAGCTATTGCCGCCTTAAACTTAGTATTAGATTTTGATTTTATTGAACAAGGCTCAGAACAAAACGCACCAAAGTATATGGAGTGGTTTGGAGCCTTTTCTCTCATGGTGACTCTCATTTGGTTATATTTGGAGATGTTGAGACTTCTTGCCAAGCTTAGAAGTCGATAGTGGACTTAAATTTTATTATTTTTTCAATAATTATTACTGCTTCATTAGCTGTATTTTTTTTGTTAGCTCCACTCAGAGCATCTGCGAAACAAAGAAATAGACCGGATAGAATAAATTGGTCGTCTGGTAAATATAGAAATTTCTTCAAATATTTTTTAGTTTTGATATTTACAGTGTTCATTTCAGCTTTGTTGATTAGGTTGTTTATTTAACTTTGAAGGTTAAAACCGATATTCTCATAATAGGAAGTGGTGCTGCAGGATTAACGGCAGCTCTTGAGTTATGCGATAAATTCAAAGTAACCATAATCTCAAAAAACCAGATCGTCGATAGTTCAACTTGGTATGCTCAAGGAGGCATCGCTGCCGTACTTTCAAAAGAAGATTCAACCAAAAGTCATATTGAAGATACTCTAAAAGCTGGAGATGGATTATGTAATAGAAAAGCCGTAGAACGCTGTATTGAAAATGGAAAAGACGCAATTAGTTGGCTAGAGGATTCGGGTGTAATTTTTACTAAAAAAAATAATAAAGAATTGCATTTAACTCAAGAAGGAGGGCATTCATTTAGAAGAGTGGTGCATGCTGCTGATGCGACCGGCCGAGAAGTATCTGACTCTTTAGCTGCCAAAGTACTCAAAAGCAAGAATATTAAAATTTTTGAAAATCACTTGGCGGTGGATTTAATTGTTAAAAGAAATAGATGTTTGGGAGCATATATTTTTGATAAACAAAAAGAAGAAGTCTTAAGTATTTCCGCAGGCTCGATAATTTTAGCAACTGGCGGAGCAAGTAAGGCTTATCTCTACACAAGCAATCCTGATGGGGCAAGTGGCGATGGCTACGCGCTTGCATGGAGAGCTGGATGTCGTCTTGAAAATATGGAATTTAATCAATTTCACCCTACTTGCCTTTTTCATCCCGAAGCAAAATCTTTTTTGATTAGTGAAGCATTAAGAGGCGAAGGGGCTATATTAAAAAATCTCTCTGGTGAGCCCTTTATGGAAAAATATGATTCCAGAGCAGATCTAGCGCCAAGGGACATTGTTGCAAGGTCGATTGACAATGAAATGAAAGTTAGTGGAAAAGACAACGTTTTATTGGATATTTCTCATAAGTCATCTAGTGAAGTGAAGAAGCTATTCCCAAGTATTTTTAAAAAGTGCTTAGAATTTGGTTTTGACATTACAAAACAACCGATACCGGTTGTTCCTGCTGCACATTACACCTGTGGGGGAATTGCTACCGACCTAGATGGACAGACAGACGTAGTGAATTTATTTGCTATCGGCGAGACCTCTTCTACAGGACTTCATGGAGCTAATAGAATGGCTAGTAATTCACTCTTGGAATGCGTAGTTTTTGCTAAAGCAGCTGCAAAAAAAATAAAGGAAACATTCAGTCCTAATCTTATCGATTTACCAGCATGGGATAGTTCAAAAGTAATCAGAGCTGGAGAAAACATATTAATTAATCACAACTGGGATGCGACTCGAAGATTAATGTGGAATTATGTTGGTATCGTCAGAAGTAAGGATCGTTTAAAAAAGGCAAAGGAAAAAATGGAGTTAATTAAAAAAGAAGTTCAAGAATTTTATAAAAATTATGAGGTTACTTCAGATTTTCTTGAACTTAGAAATTTGGTCTTAGTTTCGGAACTAATTATTGATAGCGCAATAAAGAGAAAAGAAAGTAGAGGATTACATTACAATATTGATTATCCTAAGAAGCTAAAAAAAGCTTCTTCAACAATACTTCAGCCAAAGTAGTCCTTAAATTTTAGAGTTATTAAGCGATTCTAAAGTTCTATTAAACTCTGTCACAGTTAAATTTATAATTTCTTCAACACTTTTAATTTCATCGATCAAACCCATAGATTGTCCTGTAAGTGCTGGGGCGGCGTTCAAGTCACCTCCAAAATAAAGATCTTGCACACCCTTGAAAACACTCATGTCCATGGACCCTTTTTCATAGATCTCTTTGCTGTAATCCGTTTTAATTGCTCTCAGACAGGGAGATCCAGATTTATTCAAAATATAGGTATCAGATTCTGACCCCGTTAGAATTGCATCTTTCCAATTTTGGTGGACGGGGCTTTCTTTGCTTGATACAAATCTAGTTCCCATCTGAACACCTTCTGCTCCACTAGCAAAGGCTGCAGCCATCCCTACGCCGTCGGCAATACCACCAGCAGCAATAATTGGAAGATCTGTTTTTTTTCTAATCGCCTGAATTAGAACATGAAGGCCAATTTCTTCAGGGTTTTTAAAACCCCCTCCTTCTGTCCCTTCTACAACTAATCCATCCACTCCAGCCTCTTGAGCTTTCATAGCTCCAGCCAAACTTGGAACAGCATGATAGACAATTAAGCCAGCTGATTTTAAGCGGTCAATGTATTTGGCGGGACTTCCAGCTGAAGTAGTAACAAATTTAACTCCGCATTCAGCCACAAAATCAACAATTGAGTCATCTTGTAAAAAAAGAATGGGTAAATTTACCCCGAAAGGATTGCTAGTCAGGGTAGACATTTTTTGAATTTCTTTTTTGCAAGCTTCTACTTCACCAGAAGAAGTTTCTATTACTCCTAATCCCCCAGCATTGGAAACAGCCGAGGCTAACTGGCTTCTTGCTATCCATCCCATTGGGGCTTGAATAATAGGATATTTAGTTCCTAAATGATTTGTAACTCTATTCATTTTATTTTTACCTTGAAATTTTTTTTGTTAATTCTATTTGATATTTTTATATATCTATAGCATTAACGACAATTTATAATTCTACTATGACAAAAGTTTTTTATGCCGAAGCGAATTATTCCGATGAAGAAATTGATGCAGTGATCAAAGTCCTTCGAGAAAACCGACTAGCATTAATGTGTGGTGAAAATGTTAGAGCCTTAGAAGGGCAAGTTGCAAAGTTATTTAATAAAAAATTTGGTTTAATGACTAACAGTGGTTCTTCTGCAAATTTAATTGCAGTTCAATCACTTAATTTGAAAAAGGGAACAAGAGTCCTTACCCCTGCCCTTACCTTTTCTACAACTATTTCTCCATTAGTTCAATCAGAACTAATCCCCTTTTTTATAGATGTGGAAAGAGAAACAATGCAAATTGATATTAACAAATTAAAACAAGCGCCCCTGGAAAATGTGTCTGCAATTTGTGTTCCCAATCTAATTGGAAATGTAGCAAATTGGGAGGAAATTTCTGATTTCGCCAAAAGTAACGATCTCAAGACTATCGAAGACTCTGCAGATACTATTGGGTATAAATATGAAACAAGCAAGAAAAATTGGTCTGATGTATCCACAACAAGTTTCTATGCGTCTCACGTAGTTACAGGCGCCGGTTTTGGAGGAATGACATGTTTTTCTGAGAAAGAGCATTATGATTTAGCTCTATCACTAAGAGGCTGGGGAAGAAGGTCCTCACTTTATGGAGAAACAGAAGATTATGAAAGAAGATTCAATGCAAAAATAGATGGTATGAATTATGACGATAAATATATTTTTGATGATATAGCTTATAACTTTCTACCTTCTGAAATTTCAGCTGCATTTGCTTTGGTTCAAATCAAAAACTTAGAGAAAAACCTAAAAAATAGATTAGATAATTACAATTATCTCAAAGAAAAATTAAGCGAATCGGATAATTTTAGCGTTCCAAGCTCTTATAAAAATGTCGAAACAGGTTGGTTAGCTTTTCCCTTAATTTTTACAAATAAACTCGAAAAGAAAAGAAAAGAAATACAAATTTTTCTTGAAGAATCAGGAATTCAGACCAGAACAATTTTTACTGGAAATATTATGCGTCAGCCTGTTGCCAAAAAATTTAATTGGGAATCTTTTGGAACCTTTGAAGTGAGTGATTACATTATGGAAAATGGAATTTTACTGGGTTGTCACAATAGGCAGACGAGAGAGAAAATGGACCTTACAATTAAGAAGCTCTTTGAAATTGAAAGTTGTCTGACGTAATCTATACAACAGGTATAACAGGCTTCATAGGAAGAAACTTACTTCATACCTTGCTTGAAAAATACAATTTCGTTTTAAATTTCGAGAGAAATCACAAGATTTCAATCCATCAAAAAAATGCTAAAAAAATTCTTAAGGATTTTGATTTTAAAATGTTGGAAGATTATTCTTCAGAGATTTTGATTCATCTAGCAACTTTATATAATCCTTCTCCTAAGAGTGAGTTCGAAGAAAACGAAATTCTTCAATCTAATTTGAATTTTCCCATCCAAGTATGCAAAACACTTGAGGAAATTAATCTAAAAAAAATAATAACGACTTCTTCTTACATCCAGTTAATTCCAGAAGATGAACAAAATCTTTATGCTAAAAGTAAAAGTGATTTTATAAAGTGGGCCGAACAAACCTTTGAAATTACCGAAATCTTTTTATTCGATTCTTTTGGTTCAGATGATAACCGAGAAAAGGTTATAGATATTTTCATAAAAAAATCATTATTAAATGAAGAAATAAATATTCCTGAAAAAAAAATACAAATGAATTTAACTCATATAGACGAAATTTCAGAATGTCTTATGGCTAGTCTAGATCTTCAAAAAGGTAAATATATGATTCTTTCAAATAATCAAATTACAATTGAAGACCTTGCAGAAAAAATCGTAAAAATTTTAGGCTCTAAATCATTGATAAATAAAGATTTTAAGGCAGTTGATTATTTTAAAAAAATTACTAAGTTTCCAAAAAACATTTATAGAGCTTCATCAAGTCAAGATTTTGAAAGTATGTTATTGTCGAGAAGCAATGAAATTAGAAAAGCCCATAGTCTTTAAACAAGCTTTTAATGTTTTCAACGACGATAGAGGGTATCTTAGTGCATTAGATATTGAGAATTTAACAAGCAAAATTCCTGAACAAAAATTTGATTTTCGATATCAACTTTTATCCTTCAGTGAAAAAAAAGATACTTTTAGAGGATTTCATTATCAAACTAAGCCTTTCGAACAAAATAAATTAATAGTTATTCATTCTGGAGAAGTATTAGATCTAATTGTTCCTTCTGATAATCCCTTAGAAAGAGACATAGAGGAATTTGAACTAACGACGGGAGACGCAATTTTGATTCCTTCCAGTTTTGCACATGGATTTATAACTCTCTCTAACGAAGTCTTGATGCAATATTTCTTGGATAAAACTTATTCTGAGGAACACTACAAAGGTATAAATGGAAATAGTTTCTTAAAAAATAACTTCGAGAATAAAGAATTCTTAGTTTCTTCTAAAGACAAGGCGCTTGAGCAAGAGCTAATTTAGAAGCGAAAGAAGATATTTTCCGTAAGAGCTTTTAAGGAGCGGTTGCGCTAAGCTCTCAAGAGAATCTGCATTGATCCATTTCTTTTTATAAGCAATTTCTTCTGGACAAGCCACCATAAGGCCTTGTCTTTTTTGAATGGTTTCTATAAAACTACCGGCTTCATGAAGACTCTCATGAGTTCCAGTATCTAGCCAAGCAAATCCGTGATCTAACAGTTCGACTTCAAGCGTCTTATTTTCCAAATACCAATTATTAACATCAGTAATCTCCAACTCGCCTCTTGATGAAGGCTTTAAAGATTTAGCAACTTCCGAAGCTTCTGAGTCATAAAAATATAATCCTGTTACGACGTAATTACTTTTAGGAGATTTAGGTTTTTCTTCCAAACTTAAAACTTTATTCTCATTATTGAATTCGACTACACCATATCGATCTGGATCATTTACATGATAAGCAAAAACCTTGGCTCCCTCCTGGAAATTACTTGCTGCATCTAGTCTTTCAGGCATTGACGCTCCAAAAAAAATATTATCTCCTAAAACTAGAGCAGAGCTCTCATTATTTAAGAAATTTTCAGCGATTATAAGAGCTTGAGCTATTCCGTCTGGAGAAGCTTGAGATTCGTAACTAAAATTAACTCCCCACTGAGAACCATCACCCAGCATATTTTTAAATAATCCCAAATCGCTAGGGGTAGAAATTATTAAAATGTCCTTTATGCCAGCTAGCATTAGAGTGGTAATAGGATAATAGATCATAGGCTTGTCATAGACTGGCAACAACTGTTTTGAGATGCTATTAGTTATGGGATACAAACGAGTTCCCGAACCTCCTGCCAATACAATTCCCTTTCTATTTTTCACCGCTTATGTATTTTTCAAAGTACCATGATACCGTTTTTTCTAATCCAGAATCGAAGGTTTCCGAAGGCTGCCAATTAAGCTCTTTTTTTATTTTTGAAGTATCTAAATTGTAGCGAAAATCATGACCTGGCCTATCTTCCACGAATTCTATCAATTGGGAATGATTTCCTTTTTTGTTGGGAGATAACTTATCTAAAATAGAACAAATTTTTTGCGTTATTTCAATATTTGAAGTTTGATTATTTCCGCCAATGTTATAGGTTTCACCAACTTTTCCTTTATCTAAAACTTCGCAAATAGCTTCGCAATGATCCTCTACAAAAAGCCAATCTCTTATATTTTTGCCATCGCCATATATTGGGAGTTTTTTCCAGTTTAAGCAATTACTTATCAAAAGAGGAATAAGTTTCTCGGTGTGCTGATGTGGACCATAATTATTAGTACAATTAGTAATGTTAACTGGTAATTTAAAAGTTTCTGCCCAAGCTCTCACTAAATGATCACTTGCTGCTTTTGAAGCCGAGTAAGGACTATTAGGTCTATAAGCGCTTAATTCTGTTGATTTATCGTCATCTAACTTTAAGGATCCAAATACTTCATCAGTTGAAACGTGCAAGAACTTAAATTTTTCCTTTTCTTCAAAGGACAAAGATAAATAAAACTCTAAGGTGGCGGAAAGCAGATTAAAAGTTCCAGTTATATTTGAATTTATAAAGGCCTCTGGAGAGGTTATAGAATTATCGACATGAGTTTCTGCCGCAAAATTCACTATCGATCTGGGTTTGTGCTTAGATAAAACATCCTTAAGTAATGTTTTGTCGTTAATGTCCCCTTTAACGAAAAAATAATTTTTATTGTCTTCAATACTTGATAAGTTTTTTAAATTTGATGCATAAGTTAAATTGTCAAAATTCAATACGAACTCATTATTTTTTTTGATCCAACGTAAAATAAAGTTAGAACCTATAAAACCTGCACCACCAGTCACTAAAATCATGGTTATATATTATCCTGTAAAACTTTCTTTGTTTATTTCGCTTAAAACGCCTTTAAAAAAAGAAAAATATTTTGCTCTTTTTCTTTTTGAAAAAATTATTTCAATCGAAAACAATTGAACGAATGAAAAAATTAAATTTCTTGTTAATGGAAAATTTATTTTGTGTTTTTTTTGGCCATATACTCTTGACTTGCCCATATGAAATCCCTTCAAGCTTGCTATTTCCGGACTACGCTCACTAGAGCTTCCACCTTCATGAATTATTATCGCAGAAGGAATGTTATATAAAGGTCCTATAGTATTTCTTAATCTGATGGAGAGATCATCGTCTTCGTGAAAAAGAAAGATATTCTCATCGAATCCTCCAATTGACAAAAATTTTGTTTTTTCAATTAAAAAAGCTGAACCAGCTATTACTGTTACCTCAGAATCTTCGATTGGCGGAACTCTTGACATCCAATCTTTTCGGCTCAAAAGAACTGACCTTCTTTTGAATGTTTGTTTTCCCTTAGAATCAAGAATTTTTGGAGAAAAAGCGCTAGCATTTTTATATTTTTGAGAAGCTTGATAAAGGTTTTCAATTGTTTTTTCTTTCAGAATACAATCTGGATTTACAAAAAAAAGATAATCTCTCCTCGATGCTTTCGCACCTAAATTGCAAGCTGCTCCAAATCCTAAATTACGCTTAGGACTTAATATCTTTAAATGTGGCTTATTTGAAAATTCTTTGGTAGTTTCGAAGTCTTGGGAATTATCTACGATAATGATTTCGTAATCATCTGAAACATTTTTAATTAGCTTTTCCAGAGAACTTTTGCTTCTAAAACTTATCGTTACAAGAGTAATTCTCTCTTCAAAAGACATGTATTTAATTCTTTTTAGTCCGCAAGGAAAGAATGAGAGAAATAACTAAGAAAATTAGAATATATGGCACTCCCTCAGCTCCTGGAGTAACTCCATTAGTATAGTCAGGATTAAGAGATGGGAAAAAATCTGTCAAAGGATAAATACCTCTCAATCCCCACTCGAAGATGTTAATTAATAACATTAGAGGGATAAATCCCCTATATTTTATCAATACCATAATGGTAAGGCCTGTCCTAATAACTTGTTCTAAACCCCAGAGAGAAAAAAATAGATAAATTAAATTCATCGGGTCAGGAGATCCTTTTATAGGCATTACATTCGCAATATCGTGCAGTCCAAACTCCCAAAAAAGTAAATGAATTGTGCTTCTCCAAATTAACAATCCTGTATACAAAATAAGTGCATAAAAGGCTAAGGTATTACCTTTGTATTCATTTGGATTTTCTGGAAAAATTTTACTTAACAAGCTCAACTAATTTATCCCCTCGGTCAACGAATTACAGCTAGATTTTATAATATCAGCTTTTGATTACCGAAATAGATTTCAATTTCTTTTTAATTTAGTTTTTTAAAAGCTTCTCGCAATTATTTTTTTTAAGAAATAAGTTCACTTTATTTTTTATTTTATTATCTAATTTTTCAAATTCTTCATTAATCCAATTAAGACATTTAACTTGATAAGGAAAAGTTTGTTGAGTCCACTCAGAATCATCTATTAAAGCTTTCCAAGTTTTTTCATCTTTCGAAGTTGCTTCTTTGTTAGCTAATAAAGCAGGGGCATAAACCTTACCAATTTCTTTAAAAATATTACTAAGTGACTCAGGTACTTCGTCTAATATCCAATCTTGATCTGAAACTTCAAGGCCTGATAAATCTTCCATTAAACTGACCCAAGCAACTGTTCTTGGTGAAATCTCGTGAGCTATTTTCCTGGAGGTGGGATCGAATCCAACAAGCTGACTCAACTGTCCAAACATTGCAAAATCAGCTGAAGCTGGCCTTTTACCGAGCAAGAAAGGGAAAATAGAAAAATGTTTTTCTAATAAGCTTAAAAATCTTTTAAAACTTTTTTCAATGGTTTCGGCAGTGATTTCACTAGAACCAACTACTCCTAATCTACTAACTTGTCTTTCAGAAATATATTTTTTAAATGAAGCCAACGAATCTTCATCAAGATTCACGATTTGATTTAATGGCAAAAGTGTTCCGGCATTATCAATATCCTCATCGAAATGCCATCGATAATGAAACATATACTTTGTTACCCATTCATCGGCAAAATCTTCAAGAAGATAATTTAAAAAGCTTAAAAACTTATCCTTAGGAATACATTTTCTGATTTCAAATTCTGTTTCGAAGCGTCTTATGAGTGGCGTTGAATCTGTATAGGCTTTCAATTCTCCGGTTTCATCGGGAAGAAGAAAAGTTGGTTGGAGATTTGGTTTTGCAGGTTCAATGTTTAAATGAGATAAAGATCCATTGGTAAGTAATTCTTGCGGGTTGCCCCAAATGACCTTGTAAGGTATTCGTCTATATCTCATCAAAGCAATCATTTTCCTAGTGTAAGGAGATGGTGGACTGCCTATAAAGGTAATTCGAGTGTTTTCACTCATGGTTTTTTGTCTCGATATTTAACTGCCCTTTTAATCCTGCAGTACGATGCACAGATATCTCTGCATATTCAGGGCTCATCATCATTTCGAGCATTTTTCTTCTACTGGGGTACTGAGCTATTGCAACTGTATCCCATAATTCTTCAACTTCTCCTAACATCAACCTGCTTACTTCTGCGCCAAATAAAACTTTCCCGCCGGTGTTCTCAACCAATTTAGCGACTGCTAAAGCATATATTTGATAGGCTTCTCTACCAGTGAGATCTGTTGTTCTGCCATCCTCATACTCAGCTTTGTCCTTGAATTTTAAAAGATTGAGCATTGAAATTGGACTATCTATATCCCCTTCTACGAAACCTTTCATCTGCTCTTCCGATGGAATAACTTTGTTCTCTACTTTCATTTTCTCTCCTACTGCTTAATAAAATTTATCAAAAGCTCTGACAACTCTTTGGGTCTAGTCCATTGATAAAAATGACCCCCGCCAATATGTTCAGCACTTTTAGCATTTGGACACATATTTAAAACATCTCGCTCTATTCCATTAGTAACAGGATCATCTCCAGCAAAAACACTTAAAAAAGGTTTGTCCCAATGCTTGAAAACGTCCCTAGCGATTCTTTGGGCTTCCAAGGATTCATCGGGAATTGTTGGAACGTGACTTGGCATGGCTCGAGGACCCATTTTGTATTTATCATTTGGAAAAGGGGCATCGTAAGCCTTAGCTAGTTGTGATTTGAAAGGAAAATAGTTACTTATCCCCAAATTAACGAAAGCCAAATATAAAAGTCTCTGAATTGTTGAAGGCTTACCCATACTTTGCTCCATCAAAAAGCCTATTGGTAAATCAACTGTTTCCCAACAAAATTTTTGCCAATACATAAATTTCAAAGCTGGATGAGTTTTTTTACTATCCATTTGTCTTACTTGCTTAAACATTGTAACTGGAGTGAGTTTTAAATTACTTTCTCTAAAACTGTTTACCTTGTCTACTACATCAAAAGATACGTCTGGATTGTAAGGCAGTCCTGTATTTCCCATGGCTACCTTATTAAAGCGATCAGGTTCATTTGCTACCATCCTCAACCCAATCAACCCTCCCCAATCTTGACCAAAAAAAGAAATATTTTTAAAGTCATTTGTTTTTAGCCAATCAGTCATCCAATCTACTTGTCTCTGAAAGCTATAGTCCTCTCTTGCAGCAGGTTTATCAGATTTTCCGTACCCTGGAAGATCAGGACAAATTACCCTAATTCCGGCATCAGAAAAAAATGGAATCATCTTTGTATACAAGTAACTCCAAACAGGTTGCCCATGCATGCATAAAATAATAGGTCCATCCTTAGGACCAACATCAATATGATGAATCCTCAACTCTGAATCATCATGAGTCGAAATTGTTGTGTAATGAGGTTCGTAAGGATAATCCTTTAGGTTAGCAAAGGATTTTTCGGGCGTTCTTAAAATTTCCATTTATCTACTAAGAATTTTTGACAAATAACTATCAATTGATAGAGTAATTCAAAATTTATGTTTAGATTGACAAAATATTCTATATTAATATTGATAGTCTTAACTATTTTAATTTTCACTTTGCTGAGAATACCTTCAATACAAGATAGCATTATAGATTTTGCCATTGCCCAACAGTTAAATGCTGAGTCTCCCTTAACAACAGAAGATGCCTTAAGCGCAATTGTTTGCGGCTCTAGGTCTCCTTTGCCAAATCCTGACAGGGCTGAAACTTGTATCCTCGTTAAGGCAGGAGAAAAAGTTTTTATAGTCGATACGGGTGATGGAAGTGCGAGTAATTTGAGAACTTTTGGAATACCCTTTGAATTCGAAGCAATTTTAATTACGCATCTACATTCTGATCATTTTTCAGATTTGCAAGACTTTCACTTGGGCAGCTGGGTTTCTGGAAGGAATGAAAAATTGAAAGTTTTTGGCCCTGAAGGAATAAAAAAAATAACAGATGGGTTTGAACAGGCCTATGCATTGGACGCTCAATATAGATTCGATCATCACGGTGATGCCGTACTTGTCCAAAGCGCAAATGGTTATGAAGCTATTACAATCTCCCCTAGTGAATCTCCTTTTTACAATGACGGAGATCTTAAAATAACTGCATTTTTGGTGGAACACGAACCTGTGAGCCCTTCACTTGGTTTTAGATTTGATTACAAGGGAAGATCCATAGTGTTTAGTGGAGACACTATCTATAGCGAAAATCTTCTCAAATATGCTAAAGACGCAGATGTATTATTTATGGAAGCCCTCTCAATGGACATAATTAGCCGATTACAAAAAGCGCAAGAATCTATTGGCAATGAAGGGAATGCAAAAATTATGTTCGATATACAGGATTATCATATCTCTCCTAAAGACGGAGCTAGATTGGCAAAAAAGGCTAATGTGAAACACTTGGTGTTTTATCACCTAGCCCCAGCGCCCGTAATTTCCCTTATGGCTGAAGTATTTACCAGAGGAGTAGATGAAATTTTTAGTGATTTTACTCTAGCTGATGACGGCACTCATGTTGTGCTTCCGAAAAATTCAAAAGAAATAAAAATTTCTAGTATTAACTAACCTTCACTATTTTCTTCATCGTCCATTTCTTTCCAGACTTCCTCTAAAACTTTTCCAGAAGTAACTGCATTTGGCCAGCCCGCATAGTGAGCTAAATGAAAAATTATTTCTTCTATTTTTTCCTTACTTAAACCTAGATTTCTAGCTCCACGAAAATGTAAACGCAATTCGTTTTCTCTATTCAAAGCTATTAATCCTGCTAGGGTTATCATACTTCTTTCTTGAATTTCTAAGCCGGGCCTTGTCCAAACTGTTCCAAATAAAGTTTCTATAGTATGAGATCTAAAATCTGTAGAGAAACTTCCTTCCGCTTTGTGTAGAAAGTTTAATTTTTTTAAAATTTCAGTTCCCTTCTTTAATCTTTTTTCATCGCTTTCAAAAGACATAATCTTCTCCTATTTTAATAAAAACCAACCAATGTCAACTAACATGATTATAGTGACTATAAGACCCACCAGATAAAATAAACTACGAAAGCTTGGATTTTTTCTCGTTGCAATTGAGTAGTAAACGGCCGTATAGATGTATCGAGCTAATACGTAGACCAATATCAGTTTTGCAAGTCTCAGCGGGTCCATGCTTAGTAAAATACTTATTATTGCCGCTCCCAAAAACGGAACAATATTTTCTAAAGAATTTTTAAAAGCTCTGTCGCTTCGAAAAACAAATGATTCAGGTCCTAAGTCAGAGTTTAAAATTCCAGGCGTATACTTTTTTTGAGATCTTGAAGCGCCCATAGCTATAATAGCTTCTATAACTACCAAACTAAGAAGAGCCCAAATTCCAAAAAAACTTAAATAGTAGACTTCAAACATTAATCTTATTTTAAAAGGGTCAGAGAGCTTTTACTTGATTTAACTCTATCAAACTTTTAGCTGAAGCTATCAAGGCTTCCTCACCTGATCTGGGCTCCCAGCCCAATAAATTTTTTGCCTTAGAATTATCTAAATGTTTCGTTCTGCCGAGCTGCTCAGCAATGAAACCAGCTGTTTTACTAAAAATTCCCAAAAACTTTATCAGTAAGTCCGGAGCCGTTCTTTTAGGCAATCTCTTTTTGTATTCTGGAATAGCCTCCCTGAGAATTCTTGTCCATTCAGGCATGCTTAAAGTATTAGCACTCGCAATGAATCTATTGCCAGGCGCTTTATCGGAAGTCATCGCGAGGACGTGTAAATCAGCAACATCGCGAACATCTACCATTCCAAAGCTAATTTTAGGGACTAGAGGAAGAGCTCCATTTAATAACATTTGAATTGATTGGACGCTTGATCCGATATCTGATTCAAGAATTGGCCCAAGAACCCAAGAGGGATTAATTACAGCCAACTCCAAGTTTGAATCTACATTTTCGACAAAATCCCAAGCTGCTTTTTCTGCATAAGTTTTAGATTTGCTATACGCTGAGCAATCCTGAGCTTCTGGATTTGTCCAATCATTCTCATCATAACTTGATTTTTCTTCGCCATTTAAAATTGCAGCAACCGAAGAAGTTAAAACTACTCTTTCGACTTTAGCTTTAGAAGAAGCTTTCAGAACCCTTAAAGTGCCTTCACGGGCTGGAGTTATCAACTCATTTTCATCTTTAACGTCTAAGGAAACAGGTGAGGCCACGTGAAGAACATATTTACATCCAGAAACTGCATCATCCCAACCTTCATCTTTGGTAAGATCGGCACTTGTCCATTCGACTTCAACTCTATTTAATCTTTCATGTTGCGAGCCAGCTTTGTTTAAAATTTCATTTAAATCAGTAACTCTATCTAAATTTCTGACGGTAGATTTAATTTTATAGCCTGCGGCAGCAAGCTTTAAAATACAATGGGTTGCGATAAATCCTGAGCCGCCAGTTACTAAAACCGTTTCATTTTCATTAGTCATTACATTTCCTCAAATCTTTTGAAATAAAAAGGTAAATCTATCACTTTCTCCGATTTCCAGATACTTCTCCTGGTCTACCTCTTTGAGCCTCATTACTGGAGGCAGGGTCCATACCCCCTTTGGATGATCTTTAGTATCTTTAATATTCGAGTTTACTTCACTTTTGGAAATCAATTTAAAGCCGTATTTTTCTATATATTCGATGGCGTAATTCTCAGTTACATACCCGGTTTTTTTCATCTCTTGAACCGACGTATTCTCTTTGGCCCTGTGTTCGACGACTCCGAAAATCCCTCCTTCCTTCAGTGATTGGTATGTGTTTGTCATGATCAGATCCCAACTAGGTCCAATCCAATTATGTAAATTTCGAAAAGTTAAAATGGCGTCTACTGAATTTTCTTCAGAATACTTAGAATTTAAAGAAACTACTTTAACTCGATCATAAATTGAATTACTAGAAAGCTTTTTTTCAAAACTATCTCTGACTCTCTTAGCAAACCCTCCCATTGAGGGATCGAAATGAGCAGCTATTAGCTGCCCATCTTCTCTTAGATAGCTAGCTAGTATTTCTGTGTACCATCCTCCTCCTGGAGAAAGTTCAACAACTTTCATGTTGGGCTCTATTCCAAAAAAAGACAGAGTTTCATAAGGATTACGATGAACGTCTCGCGCGATACTTTTATTTGATCTTACGTCACTTTCTACAGCATCTTTCAATGGATCTGCCATAGCAAGGGGATTTAAAAATAAAATTAAGAAAAATATTAAATACTTTTTTTTCATAAATTAACTCGCTAATGATCTTTTCTCTGTTCTATAGAAGAAAAAGAAAGATAGTGTCGCTAATGCACAGATTATATGCCACAAGGCGTGCGGTTGAATAATAGAATCAGGATAGCACCACTCGGAATCCGGATTAACTATTAAATTTCCTTGGAGCCAGATCGTAAAAGCTAAAATATAAAAGAAACATCCTGCAAAAAACCAAGGATTATACTTTCTGAAACTATCGGGTTTCCTTGTTGCTATTAAGCCGGGTAACCAAAAAAATAGAGTCCACCAAAAATCTTGGATATTTATCACGACCTCATAAGGAGAGGTGCCAAACAACCAAAGCACGGCGTAACCTACAAATCCCGAGAAAAATCTCATTGAAGCAGAATAAAAATTGTATAGAAATTCAGAAATTATCCACAAACCTATGGATAATCCAAATAGACTAAAATCTATTCCGAGGTCAGACCCAAAAAACCAACTCAAGAAAGAAAATAAAAATAAAATTACAAAGTAAGCTGATAAGAATTGATTTTCACTCCACCCATTTAAAATTTTAAAATTAAGAAGCCAGGGAATAATTATGTAGGCCACCATGCTTACGTTATCAATCCATTGTCCCCACTCCGTGTGAGTTCCATGCATCATCAATGAACCGGGACCTAAAAAGATTGAGGCTGAAGCATAAAGAACTGATATTGAAGTAAATCCTATAAAAAAATTTTGACCTGTTACCTCTTCTCTTGAAAGAATCCAGACCATAAAAATTCCTGTCAGGATGAATCCTATATTGCTGAGCGCGTTGGAAGGTTCTCTAAAATACCCGGAACTTATTCTTTCACACCATCTAGAAATGTCTCCAATTTGATAGCCAGATTCAACAGATAACATTATTCCTGAGTAAGCAAATAGAAAATAAAAGAGAAAGAAGGCAACAACTGCAGAAACAGCTATCGTGACAGCGTAATTTTTTAACATCTTAAGACCAACTTATTCTTGAAAAAGCTCCCGTGGAACAATAGAAGATATCTCTATTATTGCCAGGAGTCAAAAACATACCATTGGCTAAAGAAGAATTCACATCGACTTGGCTTAATATTTCTCCAGAAAGAATATCCAGAACAACGATTTGATCTCTGCCTTTTTCGTAATGATTAATAACTAGTTCCTGGCTATCTGGAAAAACTACAGGTTGCATCGTTGCTCGTAAATCTTTCTTCCAAGAAACTTCCAATTCCTCTTCAGAGTATGAAATACCGGCAATGCCTCCATTAATACTATCCCAAGCAACACACATATTAAGTTCGGGGATATTTACTGGAGGGGCGATTATTCCTCCTCCGTCTTTGGCAAAAGGTTCAATAAAATTTAATTGTCCTGAAGTAAGTGAAATTCTTATTAGCCTTTGTTTACCTTTCCAAGGTGCTGGCGAGCGCCAGCTAAGAGACTGATATTCTTTAAACCTTCCATTCGGGTGGACGCCATAAATTGATCTGACAGAATCAATGTCTCCATTGTCCATGATCCAAATGTAATCGTCTGAAATGCATCCGTCCCAAGCCAAGCCTTGATTTCCATTCAATTCTCTATACCTTGGAGCCCAATCATCTTCAACTTCCAGACCTTCTTCTGAAACTCTTATCTTCCAAATTTTTTCTATGCCAGGGACGAAAATAAATTCGCCATCACTACTTAAATCTGATGCAATTCTTCCCATTGACCCTTCAGGTAATGATAAAGGAGCATCGAGTGTTTCTAATGTATTTGGATCAAGTCTAGTTATGGAAGAATTTCCTTGACCTTCTAATCTGCAATCTTTTGTCACAATGGTTCCATCTGAAAGAACCAATAATCCATTGTGGGCTCTATCAATAGGTAGTTTCGTTTCTTTTACAACTCCGCAATTTCTATCCAAAGAGTGCATGTAATTTCCGTTAACTTTAATAATGTTTCCATTTTCGTGTGCAGCTATTGCTCCACACCAAACGTGTCCCCCGCAAGGCAATTTTGGGCTTTCGCTCAAAGTTTCTAATGTAATTGGGTCAAATTTCTGCACCCATCCATATGGCTCTGGCCCAAAAAAATACGGCATTGTTCCGCCTAAATAAAATTCACCTGCATCTCTTTTAATCACCATAACATTCCATTTATCTGAAGGAACGGTTTGCACTTCTGCAACTGCATTTTCAGCATTTAATCGTCCCTTCGATGATTTTTGTCTTCTATTTCCTCCACATTCGACTGGCCAAGTAGATTTGAAGTAACCGGGTTGGAATTTTTCTCTGTCTATCATTGATAATCCAAATTTTAACAATATTAAGAAAGGTTTAAGGATTTAAATTCATATAAATAAATGCAATAAATTTATTCTCTTTATTTTGTATCTATGAGTTTAATATCCTCTTATGAAACATAATTGGAAAACTAGTTTAATTTTTGCCGCCCTGCTAACGATATTTGTTGCATATCCAGCATACTCAGTTAAGTACGACAAAAGTAACCCCACTAAAATGTATTCAAAGGCTTATAAAATGATTGATAAGGGTCAATTTTCTAAAGCTCAAAAAATTTTGAAAAATTATACAAAATCTGAACCAAACGATTCAGACGGTTGGACCCTACTGGCTTTTACTTATAGGAAACTCGAAAAGTACCAGGCATCAGAAGAATCCTATGTGAAAGCTTTAAATATAGATCCAGAAAATAAATCGGCTTTGGAATACCAGGGCGAGTTGTTTGTGGAAACTAATCGTTTAGATCAGGCAAATATAAATGTGGGGAAACTTCAAAAACTCTGTCCCGAATCTTGTCCAGAACTTGAGAAATTAGAAAGTTACATAACAAATTCATCAAGTAAATCTAATATTTAATTTACAGAATTAAAAAAAATATTAGTTATCTTTTAAAAGGAAATTAAGGGCCCCTTCAAACCTTTTTCCAAAATCCTCAGGGTTATGTCCAAATCCATCAAATACTAAACTTTGAAAGCTTAAGTCATTTGAAAAGAAGAGTTCGTCTATTTTATCTTGAGGTTCTTCATAAAATTGATCAAGGCTTTCGGTACCTCGATCTAAGTAAACCCTTTTATCTTTTAACACGTCAAGATTTTCAGTTATGTAAGAATAAATTGCTTCTGTCGTGTATGGATCGCCAAAAAATTTAATCTCGCTTCTAAAGGGAAGTAAAGCGTAATCCAATGGCCTTATGCCTATCCAGTGGGTTGAAACGGATGCTGCAAATCCAAACCGATGGGGTAACTCAATTAAAGCGTTTAATGAAATCAGTCCGCCCATACTTGATCCGAGTATTCCTAGATTTTTTGAATTCAAATCTCTTTCAAACTTTACTTCTAAGTAAGGAATTAACTCTTCTTCTAAGAATTTTAAGTAATTAAACCTTTCAACATCTACAAAGTTTCTATAAGCAAATTTCCTAAATCCAAAACCAAAATAGTTAATTACTTCCTTTGGAAAATATTCAGCATATCTCCTAGATTCATCAATGAACTCTCCTCCATTTGAGCCTGCAGCGTTTTCTACGCCAATAATAACTACATTAGGCAGTCGATTTTTTTCATGAAGAGATTGAAGCGTTTCGTCTATACCCCATTCTTCTTTAACCCAATTTATTTCGCCGTCAAAAAGGTACTGGCCGTCTTGGGCAATAATAAAAACGGTATTCTGGTCAATTTTATTTTTGTCAGGGTAATAAATCGATAATTTTCTCTCACCCAAAAAATTAGATTGCAATACTTCTTTATAAAGCGTTCCGAAAGATACTTCTTCGGCAAAAACAAAAATAGTTTCAAAGCTGCAGGCGCAAATCACTAGGATTTTTAAAATAATTCTAATCAATTTTCTTTAAATTAAAACGAGATTCAAGCAATCCTGATGAGTCTTCCTTTTTCAAAAATTTTCTCAAAATATGTAGGTATGGATAAATTTCTTGTTTTATAGGCCCAGTCCATTTCCAAAGTAAAAATTCGACTGCGCTAATTTCCTCCGCTGAACCAGTAAAGCTTGCATCCAATTTAAATAAATTTGAAACCTTTTCAAATTGCTCTGGAAGTCCAGCATTTTCGAAAAGAGAATGAACCTCTTCTTGTCGATGAAAAACTTTATTGGCTAAAGCTTCTAAGCAAAACTTATCTACATTTAACAAACCTGTTCCATTTATCATGATTCCTTCTAGGCTTTCTAATTTAGATTGATCGTCTGCATCAAACGCTTCAATCACTACTTTTGGTAGGCAATAGTCGTTGGCATAAAAGTTATCCCAAACGATTAATTTATGATTCAGTGCACCCTTCCAGCTCTCAATGGATTCTTCTGTATAACTTGAAGATACAACCTTGGATCCTGTCCAAAAAATTGGAATTTCCTTATCTAAATTTTTCGATAATTCTTTTAAATAAATACTTTCTAATAAATTTGGTTTTGCCAGTTGCTCGCAGTACTCAGAAGGTACGCAGTAAAAGTTAATGTCTTTGAACTTATCATTGCATCTATTCAAAATCTCGGCATGCTTCTCTCCATTTTGCTCTTCAAAAAGGTCATCAAAAAGAATCACTACATCTAAAATCTCCAATTGCCTGGATTCAGAAATTTTCCTAAAAAGCTCATCATAAGAGTCTTGAAAATCTATACCTGGTGAAATTCCAAACAAAAATTTTACTTTGTTTGCTCTACAACTTTTGCTGAATTGACCTAATCCTTTTTTTATCGATTCTGGATAAGGCTCCTTCCAATTTAATCGATGGTAGGGATCTTCTTTAGGACAATAAAAATAAGTATTTAATTTTTGATCAACTATCTGCTGTAAAATTTCTTCTCGCTCATTCCATGAGAGCAGCTTCCCAAAATAACCTTCTATGTAACCATTGAGTTTCATAATCTGTCATTTGACGGTTTTTCTTGTCCAAAACTTGGTCATATTTTTAGTCGTATCGTCCTTGACAATAAAATGATGGTACAAAGCAGCTAATATATGCACCACAATCAACGCGATAATCGCATTTGTCGCAAACTCATGGACAGCCCTGATCAAATTAAACATATTAGAATTATCTACCTCTGACGATAAATTTAATGCACCAAAGACAACTATTGGATCACTTGTGAAATTCGCAGAAGCAATTCCAGTAACAATTAATAACCCCATCAAAAAATACAAGCCGTAATGGCCAGTCTTTGCCATAACAACCTGCCAGCCAGGCATCGATTCTGGTAAGCTCGGAGCGCCATACAAAAATCTAAGAAATATTCTCAAGATAAATAAGAAGGTTACTATAAGCCCAGCAGTAGCATGATCGACTCTAGATTCTAGACGATCCCAGAGCTCCATGTCCCCGCCAAATTTTTGCGCAACATTTAAATCCAGCATGATGACGATTGCCATCAACCAGTGAATAACTTTTTGCGCTCTAAGATAATCTATCATTTGTTAAACCTATTCTAGCAAATTCTTTTTATATTCTTATAAGGCGATTTTTAAATATTTTAAAGTAATATCTTTGTCCCCTATGGATGTAATAGTTTTGCAAAGAGACCTGAGGCTGCTTGACAACCCAGCTTTGTATTATGGTTCAAAAAAAGAAAATTATTGCGTCGTTTACGTTTATGATAAAAATTACTGGCAATCTTATGGGAGGTCCTCGAGGCAATTAAAATTTGCTGTTGATTGTCTAAAAGAGCTTAACGAAAATCTAAAAAAACTAAATTCTAAGGTTTTAATCTTCGAAGGTTCTTTCGAAAAATTAAGTATTTTTTTAAATAAAGAACTACCCCATTCAAAAATTCATCTCAACCACTGCACTGATAACTTTTATCATCGTGAAGATTTTAAGAAATTTTTAAATAATTTCAAAAGTGAAGCTGTAGAAATATATGACAATTTTGGTCTACAACTCCATCAATTTGACAGAGATAATTGGTCAAATGATTGGAATAAAATAATGAATAAGCCTTTATTAGATCTTCCAAGTAATACCAATTTTGTAAAGAAATTACCGCTTTCAAGTTTTGAAGATTTTGAACAAAGTTTAAAAATTAATAATTCTTCTCTAAACAACATACAAAAAGGTGGGGAAAAATTAGCTTCTGTCTTACTCAACTCATTCTTTGAATATCGAGCGGATGGATACAGTAAAAAAATGTCTTGTCCAAAAGAAGCAGAAACTGCTTGTTCTAGACTCTCTCCACATATAGCTTTTGGATCAATTTCGATTAGAAAAATCTATCAAGAATTAAATAACGTTTTAGTCTTCTCACCTTATAAAAAAGATCTTTTGTCTTTTAAAAAAAGACTCCATTGGCATTGTCACTTTGTGCAAAAACTTGAAACAGAACCAGAACTTGAATTTAGATCCATGCATCCCTATTGCGACGAATTGAGGACAGAAGAGGACTCTGAACTAATAGAAAAATGGATAAAAGGCCAAACTGGGTTTCCTTTTTTAGATGCGTGTATTACTTACTTAAATACCAATGGATGGATAAATTTTAGGATGCGAGCGATGATAATGTCTTTTGCTAGTTACAATCTTTGGCAGCCATGGCAGAAAACTTCACCTTTGCTTGCAGAGCTCTTCACAGACTTTGAGCCCGGAATCCATATCAGCCAAGTTCAAATGCAAAGTGGCGTTACTGGTATCAATTTACCTAGAATCTATTCAGTCTTTAAACAAAGTTTGGATCAGGACTCAACTGCTGAATGGACTAAGAAAATGATCCCACAACTTGAAAATGTTGAAATCGAACTGATTCACAACGCTGAATTAAAAGACATTTACTTCGATCAAATTGTCGATCCAAAACTCTCTGCAAAAAAGGCTAGAGATACAGTTTGGGCAATGAGAAAAAATAGTGACTTTAAAAAAATTGCACGAGAAGTCTATCTTAAACACGGAAGCAGAAAGAAACAGCATTTTAATCGCGTTTCAAATTGAATTTATGATAGATCGATAGAAAACTTTTTTAACGTTTCCAAATCGACAAGTTCCAAAATTTTTTGATTACTTTTTCGTAAAAACAATTTTGGAGCTTTGTCGTATTCAAAAGCTTCTTTCCACCTTTCAGCACAGATGCACCAATGATCTCCCTCTTTCAAACCGGGGAAATTAAATTCAGGTTTTGGAGTCGATAAATCGTTGCCTCGTAATTTAGAAAACTCTAAAAAATCTTCAGTCATTTGTGCACATACTACATGCAGCCCTCTATCCATTTCGTCTGTTCGGCAAAAACCGTCGCGAAAAAAACCAGTTATGGGATTAGAGCAACACTCTTCAATAGGCTCTCCAAAAATATTTAACTGATTCATCCTATTAAATAAATATTATTAAAGAAATATTTCCAAACAAAACTAAAAGAGTTAGAGAGACACTCACGAAATGCAACCGATTGAATGACACAGTATTTCCTTCATCTCTCGCTCTATTTGTCATTGGAACTAAATAGTAACAAGTTGCCATAAATATGACCGTGCTCAATGGAATTAAAGTTGTCATCAAGTTATTACTGAATAAAGATATAAGAAAAGAAAAAAGCCCAATTAAAGCTATCGTAAAAAATAATTTTGGAAATATACTCCTCAAAAATGGGCCTGCCTGATCTTCTGGAATTACTTTAAAAACTGTAGGAGCGACTAGGGCAGACTGAAAAATTATCATTCCTGAAATTAATCCTGAAAAGAAAACTAAAATTAAATTCATTACAACTTATTTTCCTGAAAATTCAGGCTGTTTTTTTTCTACAAAAGCTTTAACAGCATTTTTGTGATCGGTTGTTTGTCCACAGTGCACATGATGCGTCGCTTCAAGATCGAGGCACTCATCAACATCGCCATTCATTGCTCGGTTTAAATTCTCTTTCATATACCTAAAAGCTACCGATGGCCCAGCAGCGAGCTGTTCTGCAATTTCTTTTGTTTTGGCTTTAAGACTTTCAGCGTCTACAACCCAATTGGTCAGTCCAAGATTCAAAGCTTCTTCCGCTGAAACTCGATCCGAGAGATAATATAATTCTCTTGCTTTTGCCGAACCGATAAGCTGAGACATAAAATATGTTCCGCCGTAATCTCCAGAAAATCCAACTTTAGCAAAAGCTGTTGTCATAAATGCGGCTGATGACATAATTCTTAAATCACAGGACAAAGCGTAGGACAATCCAGCGCCAGCAGCAGCTCCTGGAAGCGAGGCAATGGTCGGTTTCGGCATTTTGTAGAGCTTGCCTGAAGTGCCACGTTGATTATCTCTTTGTCTATGAATGGCTTTATCAATTGTATCTTCTTCGCCATTTCCCTCATTCTTTGCATTCATGCCCTTCACATCTCCACCGGCACAAAATGCATTGCCAGCGCCTGTTAAAACAATGCACCTAACTTCTTCATTCAATTCGAACTCAGCAATTTTTTCTTGCAAAGCTCCATTCATTTCAGAAGACATTGCATTCCTTGCTTCAGGTCGATTCATGGTCAAGTAACCAACGTTATTTTCAATTCTTGCAAGAAGGTGTTCTGTTCCCGTGTCTAGATTTTTCATTTGTTCCTCACTAGTTTTTTATTTGTTATTCTACAAAGATTATGAGATTAAGACAGTTAGTATTTGTATCCAAAGAAAGAGATGAGCTATCTAGAAAGATATGTAACATTTTCGATCTCAAAGAAACTTTTCATGATCCCGGGTTAATAAATTTTGGCCTAGAAAATGTCTTGATCCCTCTTAATGACACCTTTTTTGAAATAGTAATGCCTGTGAAGGAGAACACCACTGCAGAAAGATTTTTTGATAAAAGAGGTGGTGAGGGAGGATATATGATTATTGTTGATGTTGAAAATTTTGAAAGTGAAAATGAAAGAGTAAAAAAAACTGATATAGAAATTGTTTGGAATGGTGAAAGAAATGAAGAAGGAATTCATGCAAGAACTATTCACCTTCATCCTAGGCAGGTAGGTGGCGCTATCCTTTCTCTAGACAAGATGATACCTGATGAAGCTTGGTTGTGGGCTGGTACAAGCTGGAAAAAAAACATAAATAAATCTTTAGTTAATTGTCTGTCTGGTGTAATTCTTCAATCAACGGATCCAGAAATTCTTTGTTCGAAGTGGGAAAAAGCGCTTGGAAAAGAAAGAGCGATAGGAGATGAATTAACTATTCCTTTAAAAGAATCAAACATAAGTTTCATACAAAAAGACGATGGAAGGGGTGAAGGTATCTATGCCTTCGTATTGAAAGCTTTGGACAAAGAAAAAATTATAGAAAATGCCAAAAAAAATGATGCTTGGAAAGATGAAGAGATTTATGTTGGTGGCGTAAGAATAATATTGGAGTAAGCTTCAAAAAGAGCCGCTTCGTGTCTTTGTGTTAGGTGGTCCGAAGAAATGTAAGCAAAATTCTTTAAAATTTTTAGCAGCTCTCATATCCTTCATCATCGAAATCCAACCCATAAAAGTAATTCTTACAGGATTAAAAGTATTCACATTATTGACGAGTCCGAAAGTAACAGGAGCTTTTTCAGGTTCAAAAGTGCCAAACATTTTGTCCCAAATGATAAATAAATTGCCGTAATTCTTGTCTATGTATTCTGGATTAGATCCATGATGTACTCGATGATGAGAAGGCGTATTAAATAAATATTCTAAAGGCCCTAATTTATTCACAATTTGAGTGTGTCCTACTATGCCCCAAAGAGTGCTTATAACTCCAGCTACAGCAATAATGGTCGGATCAAATCCTATCAATGGCATGACCATAAAAAAAGGAACTTTTGATAGTGGGCCAAACCAAGCCTGCCTAAAAGAAACAGCAAAATTCATTTCTTCACTAGAGTGGTGGCTCATATGAATTGCCCAAAGGAATCTAACCCTATGAGACAATCGATGATAAACGTAAAAAATTAAATCTATTAAAACAAAAGTCAAAAACCACATTACCCAAAGTGGGACAATGCTTTCTAAATCTATGATTCTGAATTGATATAAGTAAAAGTGAAATGCCAAAATTAATCCCTTTACAGAAAAACTCATCAAAATATTTCCTGTTAAAAGACCAGTGGTGCATAAAGTATCGCCTTTTTTGTACCATGCTTTATTTCTTAAATTAGAAATAAAAACTTCCAATAAGATCATCGAAAGAATTATTGGCAATCCGATTGCATATACTTCGTTTACTGTCAGAGAAGTCATGGAAGAATTATATTCACAAAAACTTACTAAACAAATTAATCATGACTTTTTATTTATAGGTTAGAATTTATCTATGAGAGCAGAAAAGAAGCTGAACTTAGAGATTTATAAAAATCTTAAATCTTCTGATGCGCCCGATGAGTTCCATCATGTAGCATTTAAAACAATGAACTTCGAATTAATGATAGATTTTTATTCCAAACTTTTTGGCTGTGAACCTCTTTACGAGAGTCCTGAACTTACCTTCTTAGCATTTGATGATGAGCATCACCGGGTTGCGATAGCTAATACTTCTAAGGTTTACGACCAATTAAGCTTCATCCCAAAACAAATAATGAGATTTAAAAACTGGCTTAATTCTTCCACACCCTCGATTGTTGGCCTTGATCATATTTCATACAAGCTAAATCCGATTGAAAAATGGTTCGATTTTTACTTTTCTGCTAAAGAAAAGGGCCTACTACCTTATTGGACGATAAACCATGGTTGGATAACAGGAATGTACTACAAAGATCCAGATGGAAATCTGGTAGAGATATTTTTTGAACACTTTCGTTCTGCTGAAGAATTTAAAAAAAATATTGCGCCAGATTTTTCTGACGAACCTGTCGGTACAAATATGGATGTAGAAACACTCTACGAAATGTTCAAAAGTGGTGCTTCCTTCGAAGAGTTAATCAGAAAAGGAAATACTGTACCAAAAGGAAAAAAACCTGTTTTCGGTATGGAAGCTGTAAGAAATATGCGTAAGAAGTTTAAGTAAGCTTATGGCTTTCTAATGTCTTCAACAAGATCATAAACTCTTTGTGGTGGAGCTTTAAAAAATGCCGAAACAAAGATCGCTATCCCAAAATTTATAAACATTCCCAAGAATCCAAAGCCTTCAGGCGAAATTCCAAAAATCCAATTCTCAGCAGTATTCAATTCAGGATTAATAAATTTAAAAAAAATTATATAACTTGAAGTGACTATTAAACCAGAAAGCATTCCGGCAATTGCGCCCTCTTTATTGAGCCTTTTATAAAAAATTCCTAAAAATAATACTGGAAATATTGTAGAAGCTGCTAAACCGAAAGCAAATGCAACTACTTGGGCAACAAATCCTGGAGGATATATCCCAAAGAGACCTGCAACAATAATTGCAACTGCTGCTGCAGTCCGAGCAAATAGTAACTCTTGCCTATCATTTATCTTTGGCATCAGAGTCTTTTTCATAAGATCATGTGAGATTGAAGCAGAAATCACCAACAAAAGGCCCGCCGCGGTAGAGAGTGCTGCTGCCAAAGCTCCTGCCGCCACCAAGGCTATTACCCAATTTGGTAATTTTGCAATCTCAGGATTTGCCAAGACCATAATGTCTCTATCGATGTAGACTTCGTTAGGATTGCTGAGATCGTTTTCATTGGTGACTAGACGTTGACCGTAAGAGCCCATCTTATCGTTATAATTTGGTTTGGCACCCTTCAACGCAGTTCCGCTTGAATAGTTTATCTTTCCGTCATCGTTTTTGTCGGTCCATGCAATGAGGCCAATTTGTTCCCAATTTTTAAACCAATTTGGAGCTTCGTCATAATTTACTTCCTGGACTGATTCTATGAAATTGACTCTGGCAAATGCTGACACTGCTGGGGCGGTTGTGTAAAGCAAGGCTATAAAAACTAAAGCATAGCCTGCAGATTTTCTTGCATCGCTAACTTTGGGGACAGTAAAAAATCTTACGATTACATGGGGCAACCCTGCGGTTCCAAACATTAATGCAGCAGTAATGAAAAATACATCAATTGTGCTTTTTGAATTAGAGGTATACGGATCGAATCCCAGCTCAAGATGAAGTTGGTCAAGTTTATCCAATAAATAAACCGAGGAGCCATTGATTTGGTCACCAAATCCTAATTGAGGAATGGGATTGTTTGTAATGAGTATAGAAATAAAAATTGCAGGAACCATGTAGGCGAAGATAAGGACACAATATTGTGCAACTTGAGTATATGTAATTCCTTTCATGCCCCCCAAAACAGCATAGAAAAAAACTATACCCATTCCAATAATTACTCCCAATTCAATATCTACTTCAAGAAACCTTGAAAAAACAATTCCAACGCCTCGCATTTGTCCTGCAATGTAAGTAAAAGAAATGAAAATCAAGCACAACACTGCAACCAGCCTTGCAGCGTCGGAATAATATCTAGTGCCAATAAAATCTGGCACTGTGTATTGACCAAATTTTCTAAGATAAGGAGCCAAAAGCAAGGCAAGTAATACGTAGCCTCCCGTCCAACCCATTAAATAAACTGAACCGTCCTTTCCAAGAAAGGATATTAATCCGGCCATTGAAATAAATGAAGCAGCTGACATCCAGTCCGCTGCTGTTGCCATCCCATTGGCAATTGGATTTACTCCTTTATCGGCTATGTAAAAGTCGCTAGTAGATTTAGCGCGAGACCAAATAGCAATACCAATATAGAGAGAGAAAGTTATTCCAACGAATACAAAAGTTAATAACTGAGCATCCATTAATCATCCTCTTTGGATTTATATTTTTTATCTAAACGATTCATCAACGCGACATAGACAAAAATCAACAATACAAAAATGTAAATACTTCCTTGTTGAGCAAACCAAAAACCCAATTTGAATCCCCAGATTTTGATTTCATCAAGGCTCTCAGACCAAATGATTCCAAAACCAAAAGAAACAATAAACCAAATAAATAATATTATTGAAAGAATTAATAAATTAGCCTTCCAGTAATTCATTTATTAATTCCAAACTTCTTCAATCATGAATTCATCTATCTGTTTTTTGATCGCGCTATGCTCTTCATCTGTGAAGCGCCAATGTTCCCCTCCATCCACAGTAATTAATATGTTTTTTTCTGGCAGCGCCTTTTCTAACATCAATGCTTGTCGATAAGGCACCAAAGAATCATCGGTTCCATGAACGGTAACAAGTTTGGGAATGTCTTGATGTAAATACTGAATGGGAGAATATTTTGTCGAAATTTCCTTTATGGTTTTGTTTGGAGGCACCCAGATATTAATATAGTTCAGCCAGGGTCTGTTTTCTTTAAGAAAATTGAAATTGTCTTCAATGTCTACGATGCCAAAGAAATTAATTATGGCTTTTGGTTTTATTGAAGCCTTGCAGGGAAAAGAAAAATCTCCAGAATTTTTGAAGCCCGCCAATAATGCTAAGTGCCCACCTGCGCTTAAACCCATAATAGTGACATCATCTTTAGAAAGACCCCTAACTTCAATTTCACGAGCAATAGCTTGATAAGCACACAACACATCGTCAGCAGCTTGAGGAGCTGTATTTCTTCCATATCTATATCCAATAGAGAAAATATTAACGTCTTCATTTACCTTAAAATACCTACCAAGTCTTCGAATCCATCTCGTTTCTCTTTTGCCACTAAAAATCCAGCCTCCGCCATGAATCCAAACCAAAACTTTGTTCGTTTTGCCAGGATAAAAGTCAACTTTTTGATTTTTGTGCTCTCCATACGAAAACTCCTCAAAGACAACGTCGCTTGATACAGAGGCAGCACATGAGCTCAATAAAACAAGAACAAATATTGAAATTATTTTCATGCTTGCTTAAGGAAATTTATTAAGTGTTCAGAAACTTTGGTTGGCATCGAATAGGTAATGTCGTGGTATCCATCTTCGATCACCGTGCTAAAAATATTGGAAATATCTTTTTTTAATTCTTTATGCCCATCAAAAGAACAGGTCTCATCTGCAGTACCCCATACAACAGAAGTAGGAATATTTAACTGACCCAAAGTTTTAAAACTGTCTTTATCATTAAATAAATTAAAGTTTTTTATTGTCGACAAGAGCGACCTAGTAAATCCTTCATATTTCATCTGTTCTTTATAAACCTGAGTTATTTTTTCTTGAGAAACGTGATTAGCATCCTCTAAAGTTGACAGCTTTATTGTTGCATCTCCTCCATAAAATAGTGAGGGAACAACTATGCCAATGTATTGACTTAAAATTGGCAGAGTTAGCATACGATATAGAAATTTACGATACCAAGGAAGAGACAAAGTCAGATATCCAGCAGGCGCAATCAAAGAAATAGACTTAACTTTTTCAGGATATGATTCAGCAAACCCAGCAACAATTGGCCCACCCATAGAATAACCCACTAGATGTATTTTTTGTTTAATGACTTGAGATCCTATCAATTCGTTCAAAGTCTCTATAAATAAATTTTTAGTGTATTTAGTCTTGGGTCGAGAAGAATAACCTCGTCCATAATGATCGTAAGCCAAAACTTTGTATCCTTCTTTTTGAAGAAAAGGAAGTATGCCTCCCCAAACTACACTGGGCGTTGAAAATCCATGAACTAGAATAATAGTTTCTCCATTTTCTTCTTCTGGAGAAAACCATTGATAAAAAAGTTTTCCTTTAGAAAGTTCAGCAACTTTACCTTCCGTCGGAATAGAGATTTTCCCTGGGTCTAAGAGTTTTAAATAAAAATAATAATAAGAGCTCACAAAAAATAATGTAAGCAAACTTAAAAAAATTAATAGGCCGTTCAAAGTTGTTATTCTCTACTTAATAAAAATTGATCGTAATCCATGTGCATTGCTGCTAAATCTGAGTTGTAAGCTATGACATTCACACTCTTCTTGATCATTTGTGCAGGTAACGCTGCCTTTGAGGCGTAAAAATTCGCCATTCTTTCAGCGCCAACTTTTAATTGTTCTTTTTTACATACCTCGTCGTAAAATCCCCATTCTAAAAGCGTTGTGGCAGTTTCTTGCTCTCCCCCAATGACAAGTTTTTTGGCTTTAGCTGGACCAACTAATCTTACTGCCAAAGGTAATCCAAACCAATTAAGATTCATTCCAAGATTAATTTCTGGATAACCCAACAAAGCGTCTTCAGCAGCGATTCTAAAATCACAAGCGGAAGCAAAACAAGCCCCTCCTCCTAAACAGTACCCATTAATAGCTGCGATGGTGATTTGATTTATTTCTAGAAAAGACATAACCGCGGGCTTTCCAATATTAGAACGCCAAGCTTCGAGACTAGAGCCAAAAGAATTTTTTTCTTTGATATCTGCTCCTGCAGAAAAGTTTTCTCCATCTCCTGAATATATAACCACTTTGGTTTCTAGATCGTTTTTTAAATTATTATTAAACTCTGTCAGTTCTTCCAAGAGTTCTTTGTTTAAAGCGTTCATGGAATCAGGTCTGCTTAAATAGACCCAGCATATTTCATTTTCTTTTTTAACTTTTAAAGATTTCATTTCAAACCGCTCTTCTTCTAATCAATAGAAATAAAGCAAATAACTGAACTAATAACATCGAGGAGAAGTGGATTAGATTAATTGGAATTCCAAAGGGCTCTGGTTCAACTCCACCCTCGCCAAGGAAAACTCCACCATAGAATGAGATTGAAACTGCAGAAATACTGTACCCAAACAAAACGCATAGACTCATTAAAGCAGGAGTGAATTCGTCATTTTTTATCCACAAATAATACATGCCCAAAATAAAAATTAAAAAAAATGAAGAAATTGACCAAACCAAATGCGTTCGAGCATGAGAGTCCCATAATTCATTAAATAAGTGTGAGCTGCCCAAGTCCATTATTACTGGAAGAAAACATCCCCCAACTAGCGCTATGCTAGTTAAAACTTTTGTTATTGTTAATTTCAATTTCTCCCCAGGTTTTATAGTTACTTTTTACTCCCATTTCGTTACAAACTTGGCTGCGTCCATTTCTGGTATTTTCTTTTGCGTACCTGTTGGAGTACCCACATATAAATAGCCTATTACCTTTTGATTCTCTGATAAATCTAAGTATTTGTTAATTTTATCATTGAGAGCAAATTTTCCTGTTCGCCAAACCCCGCCATAACCCAAAGAATGTAAAGCCAATAAAATATTTTCGGCGGCAGCTGCCGTTGAAAACATTTGTTCTATTTCTGGTACTTTTGGATGTTCTTTAATTTCGGAAACTAAAATGATAATCATAGGGGCTCGGAATGGGGCAGCTTCATATTTTTTAAGCACTTCCTCAGATAAATCAGAAATATTCTCCTCAGCATACTTTTTAAAAACAGACGATAACTTCTTTAATCCTTCTCCTTTCACTTCTATAAATCTAGAAGGTCTTTGCCAAGCATGATCTGGTGCTCTTAAAGCTGCTTGATAAACTTGTTCCATTTCTTCAGCCGAAGGAATAGGCTTGGATAATTCTCTTGGAGAATTTCTAGACAATATATTTTCTAAACCTTTATTCATTAATCAAACAAAAAATAATATTAGCACGCTCTAAAATTTTATTAATTCGATTTGATACGAACTAATAAAATTATGCTTAAATATAACTGAAAGATTTTAGACTTTTAAATCTGGAAAAATACTTAAGAAGAGGAAAAAATGAGTTTTAAATTAGGAACAGTAGACGGCAAAGCCGTTCTTATCAAGGATGAAAATTACTACGACGTAGCTACTGTCTCAAATGGTTCTATCAGCACAGATAGCGTGGAAGCATTAAAATCTCAAAGCAAGCTTAGTGAAATTTACGAATCCCTATCAAGCGAATCTGCCACGGGTAAAGTTTCTGAGATCGAATTAGGAAACCCCGTCCCCAAAAGTCAAAATTGTTACGCCGTTGGTTTGAATTATCGAAAACACGCAGAAGAGAGTGGAATGGATATTCCTGAAGTGCCAATGATATTTACTAAACATACTTCTTGTTTTGTTGGACCAAAATCAAATATTGAAATGCGAAGCGACTACGTAGATTGGGAAGCGGAATTAGTTGTTGTTATCGGAAAAGATGGGAAAAATATTTCGAAAGAAAATGCTTGGGAGCACGTAGCGGGTATGTGTGTCGGACAGGATATTTCTGACCGCCCTGCTCAATTTGCAACAACTCCAGCAATGTTCAATTTGGGAAAATCTTTCGACACTTATGGTCCAATGGGCCCATGTTTGGTATCACTAGATAGTCTCGAGGATTACAAAAGCTTAGACATTGAGTGCAGATTGAATGGCGAAACAGTGCAAAAAGACAACACCAATGATCTAATTTTTGATGTGCCTTCAATTATTTCTTATCTCTCTGAAATTGTAACGCTTAAAGTTGGAGACGCCATTTGGACAGGAACTCCAAGTGGAGTTGGCATCGCTTCGGGAAAATTTCTAAAAGACGGAGATGAGCTAACAACAACCATTGAGGGACTAGGTACTATGGAAAATAAATGCGTTAGGATTTCAGATCACTCCAGAGCCAAAGTAGTTCCTGAATTCATGAAGGGTTTTTTAAAAGATTAAACACTTAGCAACTGACTTGCTGTGGTTAGCAATAAAATAATAAAACCTAAAAACGTCAGCGCCATCCCACCAATTCTCATAATTGGACTGTGCTTTAAAAATCCGAAACCTATGCCATGCATTAATCTTCCAAGAAGAAACGAGGCGCCACTTAAATGAAGAATGACTGCGTTTAATTGATTTATTTCTGCCAATAACAGAAGTAGTAAAAATAATGGTGCGTATTCAATTAAATTACCATGGGCTCTAATCGCACGTTCAAGGGTCACTGGGCTTACAACTCTATCAGGAGCATGAAGAAACTTTGTGACTGGACTTCCTCTCAAATCAAGAACTCGAATTGTTAAGATGAGCAAGAAGACAATCAAAAGAATTGTATAGATTAAAGTTACCTCCAAGCTCATGGATTAATTTAATTTTCTTCAGAAAACCTAAGCCCAGCGCTTGCTTCTAATCTAGAGATTAATTTACTTCCCATTGATGCCGCAGGAGTATAAATTCCGCCTGCTAGATCAGTACAGTCTTGAATCAGGCAAATAGCGCTTTCTGCAATCATTTTCGATGTGGATCCATATCCAGGATCTAAGTCTCCTGTAACAGACGCATGCATTGAAGAGCCATTGTCTAAATCTGCGCAAAAAAGGATGTCATAATTTCCATTTTCTCGAGCTTCTTTTGAAGGCCCTTCTCCTGGCTTAGGAGCGTTTTCTAAAGGATTAACTTTGGAAATTAATTCAGCTGCAGCCTGTCCTTCATCTCCAGGTCCTTGAATCCACATCTCGTTATAAGTGAATTCCTTTCCATAAGAGTGATTTAACAATGCGTTAGAACGGTGAATATTTTTACTATTTATGGGTGCCATAAAAAAAGGAGCAACCCAGGTCTCTAGTTTTTCATCAAATTGAGGTTTGGAATCGTTTGGTTGTTCTGGGCCTTGGAAGCCGTTTGCCAGAGAAAAGGGGTTAGCCAATATCTCTATCAATTCTGGCTTTTCTTTAAGAGATGCCATTGTCGAGGTCATTGATAGAGCCGTTCCACCTGAGAATTCTCCGTTCATTGCTCTTACTCTTCCTCTGATCGCAGTTGCTGTGTCACCCACTTTTGATTTTACTTTTTCTTGAAGAAAGTAAACTCCAAGATCAAAGGGTATGCTGTCAAAACCACAAGAAAATACAATTCTGGCTCCAGTTTGATTGGCCTTATCGCTGTGCTCTTCTATCATGCGATGCATCCAAGCTGGCTCTCCACAAAGATCAACATAATCTGTGCCATTCTCCGCACAAGCCTTAACTAGATTTGAACCATATAATTGATAAGGGCCGGCAGTCGTCAGAATACATTTAGCTTGTTGAACCATTGTCTCTAGGCTTTGGATGTCATTTCCATCGGCAGTGATAGCGGGAACTTCTGAGCCTAGCTCGAACTCCTCAATTAGATTATTAAGTTTGTCTTGGTTTCTGCCAGCAATAGCCCATTTAAAATCTTCACCTTTACCATATTGATTCAGCAGGTATTCAACGACTAATTTACCCGTATATCCAGTTGCTCCATAAACAACGACGTCTAAAGTTTTTTCTTGCATTTTTTCTCCCTCAATTGAACGATAATTCTAAAATACCTTGATTAATCATCATGACAAGAACAATTTATTTCCTTGCAAATTTGGTGATTTTTATAGTGAGCAAATACTACAAAAACCGATCCTAGAATTGTAAAGAGTATCTCTCCTGTCTCTCCATACAAAGGTTCTCCCAAAATTACCGCCATGACTAAAATTATCAATCCTGTTATACCGATAAAAAAATACTGTGGGGCGCCATGATTCTTATATCCCAGTGTTAAGGCAAACAAGCTTACAGGAATTGCAAAGAATAAAATCAAATTATGCACAAACTCATTGTCTAGAGTCGCAGCATAGTACCCAGAGGATAAGATCACAAAAGAAGGGACAAATAGACAGTGGATTACGCATACTAAAGAAAGCGAAATGGCTAATTTATCTGATCTCAATTGGTTGTTCATAAAATAAATGGAAACTCAGTCTAATTAAAATAATTTATTGTGACAATCTTTATATTTTATAGACTTTGATATTGAAGGCTGAATTTTTAATGTCTTACCTAATTGGATTTTTTAAAATCTATGAATTCATAATAATTGATTCCAGATTTTTCCTGCGAAGATAAATTCACAACTACTTTCGGCAAGTTTTTAATTGATATGCTTCTAAATTTTTTTGCAGGTCCAACTAAAAATGGATCGGTAATCGCAGAAACTAAGTCAGCGAAGATTGTATCGAATCTGCCTTTATTCCCAACAATATGACCAGGCCTAAAAATATTAATGCTATTAAAACTAAGTTTCACAATTTCTTCTTCAAGTTTTCCTTTTGTTCTCAAATAATAGTTAATAGAACTAGCACTTGAACCAACTGCAGAAATCAAGGTTATTGATTTAGCGCCCACTTCTAAGGCTTTTTTTGCTATCTGAAGTTGATATTCATAATCTACTAACGAAAGGCTCTCCTTCAAATCTTTGTTTATTAGTCCAGCTAAATTATGAAGGTACATTGGTTGTCCAAGAGCAAGATAAACATGATCTGTTTCAGGAAAATTTAATTCTTTTAAACAATCAAAATCAATAATCTTCTCCTGAGCGTTTTCAGGTAGGTTTTTTATTTTTGTTCTCGATACAGCGGTAATTTTAAAATCTTCTTTTCCAAGTTCTTGAAGGATTTTATTACCTAAAAATCCTGTTGCGCCAGCCAATAAAATATTCTTCACACGCAGATAATATTACAAAGAAAAAAATAATCAAAAAGCCTTTATTTTTTTATTTTAAATCGCTACCACTGCTTACTCCGCAGTCTCTGAATGGATTAAACTATCTACTTTAATTAAACTTAAAATTTAAATACTTTGCTTATGGATAAACCCAAAATAGTTAAATCGTCTGTTGCAGATTTAGAGCGAGTGAAAGCAGTTCTTACGGTAGGTTTTTCATCTGATGCTTTATTAAGATGGGTCTTCCCCGATGCATTTTCTTACCTCAAGTGCTTCGATATTTGGATGGAGGAATTTTCAAAGATAGCTTTTGAAAATAATATTGTTTACTCCGAAGAAAATCTTTTCGGTTCGTCTCTATGGCATCCTCCTGGGGTTGAGTTTGATAATTCAATTTTGGAACCAACTTTTGAATATATACCTGCAGATCGAATAGAAGTAGTTGTTAAATTCTTTGAAGAATTTGAAAAATATCATCCGGACGATGCTTGGTATTTACCATTTATCGCTGTTGATCCTTCCCAACAAAGAAAAGGTATAGGATCTTTTTTATTAAAAGAGGCGCTTGCAATGATCGATGCTAAAGGCGACAGAGCATATTTAGAGGCGTCTAATGAATTAAACAAAGCATTGTACGAAAGACATGGTTTTGTTGAAATTGGAAGAGTGCAATTTGAAGACTCTCCACCTGCATTTCCGATGATAAGAGAATCAATTAAATAATTATTTTCGGTTTCCTTCTACTCCACCGTGACTGACTTTGCTAAATTTCTTGGCTGGTCAATGTCTGTGCCTCTTAGCAAAGCTACTTCATAGGATAAGATTTGTAGAGGAATCGAATACAAAATCGGGGTAAGCAAAAAATCACAGTCTGGCATGTTAATGTATTTTCCAGAAGTTAAGCCCAATCTTTCTTCAGCGTTGCCAAATACGTAAAGGGCCCCTCCTCTCGCTTTGACTTCTTCAAGGTTAGATACTAATTTTTCAGCCAATTCGTGTTCTGGAGCAATAGCTATTACTGGCATCTCTTCATCTATTAAAGCCAAAGGGCCATGTTTCAATTCTCCAGCAGGATAAGCCTCTGCGTGAATGTATGAAATTTCTTTAAGCTTTAACGCACCCTCTTTGGCAATAGGGTAAAAGATTCCTCTGCCTAAAAATAAAGCATTGTTCTTATTCGCGATTTCTGGAGCAATTTCTAAGATTTCTGGTTTTAATGCAAGAGCTTCAGAAATTTTTTCTGGCAAAAATCTCAGCGCTTTAATAATTCGGCCTCGCAAGCGAGGATTTTTTCCGGTAGCTTTTGCTAGAGACAAGGTCAAAAGCATTAGAGCCGTTAGCTGAGTGGTGAAAGCTTTGGTTGAAGCCACCCCTATTTCCGGACCAGCGTTTGTTAACAAAAGAAAATCAGATTCTCTAGCAAGTGAACTGGTTGGCACGTTACAGATTGCTAAAGATCCAAGATAGCCTTTGTCGTTTGCATATCTCAAGGCAGCAAGAGTATCGGCGGTCTCGCCCGATTGTGAGATTGTCACCAACAAAGTATCTTCATCGATGTAAGGATTTTTATATCGGTACTCGCTGGCGTAATCCATTTGCGTTGGCAGCCCTGCAATTGCCGAAAACCAATTTGCCGCGACTCTGCCCGCATGCAAACTTGTGCCGCAAGCTACAACTTGGACTCTTTTAACCTTGGCTAATAATTCCGAAGAGCCCTCTCCGAAAATATTCTCTAAAACATCCTCTCCGCCTATTCTTCCATCCAAAGTATTTAGTACTGCTTGTGGTTGCTCAAAAATTTCTTTTTCCATGTAGTGTTTAAAATCACCCTTTGAGGCAGCTTCTGCTTTGATATCAATTGTCAATTGTTCTCTATTGACTAATTGATTTTTTGCATCAAAAACTTCTACTAAGTCAGGTGCAACTTTGGCTACATCGCCATCTTCCATGATCAAAAATTTATTAGTCAGTTCTGCTAGTGCTAAAGGATCAGAAGCTGCAAAATTCTCGTTTTTGCCGAGCCCTATTACTAATGGTGATCTGTTCCTGGCTAGAACTAAATTGTCTGGTTCATTTTGATCTAGCGCGGCAATTGCATAGGCACCGTCAAGCTTATCTTTTAAGCCTTGCACCGCTTCAAGTAATGAATTGTTTGTTTTTAAATTTCGATCCAACAAATGAGCAATTAATTCTGAATCAGTCTTTGAAGAGAAAGTATATCCTTCTTTGGTGAGTTCTTCTTTAAGTGATAAATAGTTTTCAATAATACCGTTGTGAACGATAAAGACTCTGTCATTGGATTGGTGAGGGTGCGCATTTAATTCAGAAGGCTCCCCATGGGTTGCCCAACGGGTATGAGCAATGCCTATTTTTCCTTTAGGCTTTTCTAGCTTCATTCTCTCTTCCAAGAGTTTAACCTTGCCTAAGGTTCTTAGGTGCGCCACTTGATCATCAACATGCATCGCGATTCCTGCAGAATCATAACCTCTATATTCCATTTTATAGAGGCCCTTAATTAGAAGCTTGCCGACACTTCTATCCGTTGCTGCTGCTATGATTCCACACATTATCTTATTTTTAAATTTCGTTGCCTACTTCTGCCCAAAGCCAACTTATTTTCTGGGACGTTTTCGGTTACTACCGAGCCTGCTCCAATCATACTATTTTTGCCTATTTGTAATGGGGCGATCAAAGCTGAATTGGAGCCAATAAAAGCTCCTGAGCCAACTTTTGTTTTATGTTTTTTCTTGCCATCATAATTAACAAAAATTGTTCCCGCTCCAATGTTTACTGAGCTTCCTACTTCGCCATCGCCAATATAAGCCAAATGTTTTGCTTTAGTTTTGCTTCCAAGTTTGCTTCTTTTCACCTCAACATAATTACCAATTTCTACTTCTTTATCCAGCCAAGCCTCAGGACCAACGTGCGCAAATGGACCTATTTTAGAGTCTTCTCCAATCGAAGAATTTTCAATCACCGAATACGGTTCGACCCTTACTCCGTCTCCTAAAGTTGAATTTCTTATTACTGCGCCTGCTCCAATGAAACAATTTTTACCAATTTTAGACTCTCCCTCAACAATGACGTTGATGTCTATAAATGAGTTTTTCCCTAAGGTAACTTTCCCTCGAAATTCCACTCTATGGGTGTCAGCAAAGTTCACGCCCCTTTTCATAAATTCCTCAGCAATATTTAAATGATATGCGCGCTCAAGCTTCTGAAGTTCTTGCTTATCATTTGCGCCTAAAACTTCGTTGGTTGAATCTGGATTAACCGTTTTAATGGAAATTTTATTTTCTGTGGCTAGTTGAATGACATCGGTTAAATAGTATTCTTTTGCAGAATTTTTATTTTTTATTTGGGGGATCAATTCTTTCAATATTTTGGCCGAAGTAGAAATAATCCCAGAATTTACTTCGGTAATTTCTTTTTCTGTAATCGACGCATCTTTCTCCTCTACGATTGCGGCAACTTTGTTTCCTCTTCTTAAGATTCTTCCGTAGCCTTTGGGCTTGTCTAAATTAAAAGTTAATAAGCCCAAGTTATTTTTTCCAACGGAAACTAATTTCTTTAATGTTTTTATGTTAACTAATGGAACGTCTCCATACATTATCAAAGTCGTAGCTCCTGGTCGAAGTGATTTCAAAGCTTGTTTAACCGCGTGACCCGTTCCCAATTGTCTGTTTTGGGAAATCCAATTTGTTCCTTTAGGCGTCAAAACTGACTGTTTTACTTGATTTTTTCCGACTCCGACGACGACGTGTAACTTACTATTACTAAGTTGAGAGCAAGTATCAATAACGTGTTGGAGCAAAGGTTTGCTGGCAAGTTCACTTAGCACCTTAGGCGTATTGGACCCCATACGAGTTCCTTTTCCAGCAGCTAAAATAATTACATCGATTTTCATCTGGGCCCCAAAAATCTTATTAAAGAGAGATATTAAACTATTTTTTTCTTAGTTTGCGCAAAGTTTGCAATCTGGCCGCTGCTTCAGCCAACTCTGCTCTGGCTCTAGAGAAATCAACTCCTGCTTCCGAATCATTTTTAATCTTTTCAGCTTCTTCACGAGCTTTTTCTGCTTCTGCTTCATCTATGTCTTCGGCCCTTACTGCCACATCCGATAAAAGCGTAACAACATCGGGTTGAACTTCTATGAACCCTCCCGAAAGAAAAAAGATTTCATCCTCACCATTTTCTTTTACCACTTTCACTGGCCCAGGAATAATTCCAGTCAATAACTGAGAATGTCCAGGAGTTATTCCAATTTCTCCTAATGAGCCAGTAGCAACCACCATAGAGACTTGCTCAGAAAAAATTTCTTTTTCTGCGCTAACAATAGTGCATTGCATCGTAGCCATTATAGAGTTTTGGCTTTCTCTACAACTTCCTCAATAGCGCCTACCATTAGGAAAGCTTGTTCAGGTAAATCGTCATACTCGCCATCAAGAATACCTTTAAAGCCTCTCACAGTGTCTTTAATCGAAACAAATTTTCCAGGAGAGTTGGTAAAAATCTCTGCAACGAAGAAAGGTTGTGAAAGATATTTTTCAATTCTTCGAGCTCGATTAACCGTTTGTTTATCTTCATCGGACAATTCATCCATTCCAAGAATTGCGATGATGTCTTTTAATTCCAAATATCTTTGCAGAACTTGTTGCACTCCTTTGGCAACTTCGTAATGCTCTTGGCCAACAATATTTGGATCCAACTGTCTGCTAGTAGAGTCTAATGGATCAACCGCGGGATATATTCCAAGCGATGCAATTTGTCTTGAAAGTACAACGGTTGCATCCAAGTGAGCGAATGTTGTTGCCGGCGAAGGGTCGGTTAGATCATCGGCAGGAACATAGATTGCTTGAACTGAAGTGATCGATCCAGTTTTTGTAGAGGTTATTCGTTCTTGCAACACGCCCATTTCTTCGGCAAGCGTTGGTTGATAGCCAACCGCTGAAGGCATTCTTCCTAGCAGCGAAGAGCACTCCACTCCTGCCAAAGTGTATCGATAAATATTATCTATAAATAACAATACGTCCCTGCCTTCATCTCTAAACTTTTCGGCAATTGTTAGACCCGACAGAGCAACTCTCATTCGACACCCAGGGGGCTCATTCATTTGTCCATAAACCAAGGCAACTTTGTCTAGAACTTGAGATTCGGTCATTTCTAAATAGAAATCGTTTCCTTCACGAGTTCTTTCACCAACTCCTGCAAATACTGAGTAACCGCTTGTTTCGTAGGCAATGTTTCTTATCAATTCCATCATGTTGACTGTTTTTCCTACTCCCGCTCCACCAAATAAACCTACTTTCCCGCCTTTTGCAAAAGGACACATAAGATCTATAACTTTGATTCCTGTTTCTAAAATCTCTGAGGATTCTGCTTGTTCTTCGTAACTGGGTGGATCTCGGTGAATAGGCATTCTTTCTTCTTCGCCAACATCTCCCTTCCCATCAATTGGGTCCCCTAAAACATTTAAAATTCGCCCAAGCGTTTTCTCGCCAACTGGAACTGTAACTGCATCCCCAGTGTTCACCACTTTTGTTCCTCTTTTTAACCCTTCAGTTTGTCCCATTGCGATGGTTCTAACGATCCCGTCTCCCAATTGCTGCTGGACTTCTAAAACCAATCCCGATTCTTCAATGGATAGAGCGTCGTAAACTTTTGGTAGATTCTCCCTGGAGAACTCCACATCGATTACGGCTCCAATTACCTGTACTACTATTCCTTCGCTCATTTGATTTCCTCGATAGTTATAATGCTTCAGCCCCAGCTACGATCTCTGACAATTCTTGAGTTATCGCAGCTTGTCTTGCGTTGTTGTAAATAAGTTGTAATTCATCAATGATAGTTCCGGCGTTTTCTGTTGCATTTTTCATGGCAACCATCTTCGCTGCCTGCTCACAAGCAATATTTTCAATGACAGCTTGATAAACCAAAGACTCAATATATCTTTGCATCAATCCATCAAGTAATTCTTTCGCATCTGGCTCATAAATATAATCCCAGCGACGCTTTAATTCTGGAGTGTCTTCAGGCAATAATGGCAACAACTGCTTTATGTTTGGCTCCTGAGTCATAGTATTTTCAAATCTGTTGCTAGCTAAAAAAACCTGATCTATTTCACCTTGTTCAAATTTATCTAAAAGAACTTTAATTGCACCAATCAAACTTTCGAGCGCTGGGATGTCACCTAACTTTTCTGCTGTTGATACTACTTCCCCACCAAAATTGTTGAAAAATACTCTTGCCTTAGTACCTATTGGACAAAATTTTTGCTCTATGTTCTGATCACTCAAGTCTTTCAAAAATGGAAGCAAATTTCTAAACAAATTTATATTTAAACCGCCACATAGCCCTTTATCAGAACCGACAACAATAATTCCAACAGCTTTAACCTCTCGCTCCGACATATAAAGAGGTTTGTACTCTGGATTAGAATTTGCCAAATGTCCTATCACAGAAAGCATGCGATCGGCATAAGGCCTGCCCATTTCCATTCTGTCTTGAGTCTTTCTCATTTTACTAGAAGCTACCATTTCCATAGCGCTAGTAATTTTCTGAGTATTTGAAATACTTGAAATCTGTTTTCTTATTTCTTTGGTATTGGCCATTAAAAGGTTTGTGAAGTTTTAAATTTATCAAGAGCATCTGTAAAAGTTTTTATGACTTCGTCAGAATACTCGCCAGTCTCAGAAAGGCCCTCCATAAAATCTTTGTGTTCTGAAGACATATAAGAAAGCAATGCAGACTCGAAATCTGCGATTTTATTTAGCTCGACATCATTTAAGTAACCTTTTTCAACAGCAAATAAAACTAGGCCCATCTCAGCAACTGACATAGGTGAGTATTGTTTTTGCTTCATCAACTCGGTTACTTTTTGACCCAATTCAAGTTGCTCTCTTGATGCGTCGTCTAAATCTGAAGCAAACTGAGCAAAAGCCTCTAATTCTCTAAATTGAGCAAGAGCTATTCTCACTCCACCGCCAAGTTTCTTTATCAAGGGGGTTTGAGCAGCTCCACCAACCCTGGAAACCGAAATTCCCGGATTCATAGCAGGAAGAAGGCCTTTATTGAAATATGAAGTCTCTAAAAATATTTGACCGTCTGTAATTGAAATTACATTCGTAGGAACAAAAGCAGAAACATCGCCCGCTTGAGTTTCAATTATAGGAAGTGCAGTCAAAGAACCTGTTTTGTCTTTAACTTTTCCTCCAGTTTGCTCCGAAACGTATTCTTCATTGACTCGACAACCCCTTTCTAGCAATCTTGAATGAAGGTAAAAAATATCTCCAGGGTAAGCCTCTCGTCCTGGCGGCCTTCTTAGAAGAAGAGAAATTTGACGATATGCTACAGCTTGCTTTGATAGATCGTCATAAATTATCAGCGCATCTTCACCAAGGTCTCTAAAATACTCGCCCATTGAACAGCCAGCATAAGGCGCGAGAAATTGCATTGGCGCTGGATCTGCTGCTCCAGCGGCAACAACAATTGTATGTTCCATCGCACCAAATTCTTCTAATTTTCTTACTACAGCAGCTATGGAAGATTGTTTTTGCCCAACAGCGACATAAATACATTTTACCCCGGTACCTTTTTGGTTGATGATCGCGTCTAAAGCAATTGCAGTTTTCCCTGTTTGCCTATCGCCAATGATGAGCTCTCTTTGTCCTCTACCAATTGGCACCATACTATCAACTGCTTTCAAGCCTATCTGGACTGGTTGATCGACTGGCTTTCTCGTCATTACTCCAGGAGCAACTTTTTCTATTGGGGAAGTGCTCGAACAGTCCATTGGACCTTTGCCATCTATCGGGTTTCCTAAAGCATCTACGACTCTGCCAATAAGTTCTGGCCCAACCGGAACTTCAAGGATCTTGCCTGTGCATTTAGCAGTATCCCCTTCAGCTAATTTTTTGTAGTCTCCAAAAATAACTACTCCGACAGAATCTCTTTCAAGGTTTAAAGCCATTCCCGTGATTCCGCCTTCGAATTCTATTAACTCACCATACATTACCTCGCTCAACCCATGGATCCTCGCGATACCATCGGATAAAAATACGATAGTTCCCTCGTTGGACTCTTGTGTTGAAGACTCTAAATTATTAATTCTTTCTTTTATTATTTGACTTATTTCTGAAGGATTTAAATTATCCATACATCACCTTTTAGTTTCTTAATTGAGCTTTTAAAGACTCAAGTTTGTTTTTTAAAGAAAGATCAATCACTTGATCTTCATATGAAATTTTCATACCGCCTATCAAAGTTTCATCGATTGTTGATGAGATTATAATGTCTGCCTCCAATCGTTTTTGCATCGCAATTTTTATTTTTTCTAACTGATCTGCTTCCAGATCAAAAGCTGAAGAAACAACAACATTTTTTTGATTCCTTTTTTTTGCCACCAAGTCTAAAAAATTAAAAATAATATTGTCGAGAATTTTCAATCTATTAGCTTCGCCAAGAGCTTTTAAAAAATTCACAGTCTTTTCAGAGACTTCGCCCTCAAAAATAGCTATAAATTTTTCAGTTTTTTCTCGCTGCGAAATGTCTGGAGTTTCAATTAACGACTTTATCTGTTTTTCTTGAAAAGCTGATGAAATCATTGCCAAATCTTTAATCCAACTATCAGTTGAATTATCCTGTTCAGAAATCTCAAATATAGCTTCAGCGTAAGGTCTAGATTGAGTTAAATATTCAGACATTAAAGCTCCTTTATTAAGTCGTCTATAATCTCTTTATTGGATTCTGCATTGACTTCTTTTTCGAGAATTTTTGTCGCGCCTGCAAGCACTAAAGAAGAAACTTCTTGCTTCAAAGTTTCTTTGGCTTTTGAAACGTTTTGTTCTATGTCCGCCTCAGCTGCAAGTTTAATCTTTTGCTGCTCTTCTGTTGCTTGAGTTTTTGCTTCTTCGACAATTTGATCGCCCCTTGTGCCTGCCTGATTTATTAAATTAGAAGCTTCAGATTTGGCGTCTTCAATCATTTTTCTAGATTGGTCTTGTGCGTCCTCAAGTTTTTTTTGAGACTCGCTCGCGGCTTCTAGGCCTTTAGAAATTTCATCTCTTCTTTCGTCCAAGATGGAAGAGAAACTAGGCCAAAGGTATCTATAAGTAATAAATATAAAAATACTAAAAGCTAGTAACTCAGCAAAAAAGGTAGCGTTGACGTTCATGCTTTAAGTAAATAAAAACAAAAGCCCAACTGCTAGAGAGATTACTGGCAAAGCATCGATTAATCCCATTGCAATTAAGAGCTGTCCGAAAAGTAAACCTTGTAGTTCAGGTTGTCTAGCTAAAGCTTCTATGTATTTTGAAGTTAAAGTTCCGATACCGATTCCGGCACCCAGAGCGCCAAAGCCGGTAAGTATGGCTCCTGCAATCAATCTTAACTCTTCCATTTTTTTCTCCTTGTTTTATTGACTAGTGTTTTGCACAAGCCAGGTTAATGTAAGCTATGGTCAGCATCATAAATATATATGCCTGCAAAGCAATAATAAGAATGTGAAACAACGCCCAAGCCAAATTCATTATGAGTCCTGGGAAAAACCAAAGGGTTTGTCCAAACGACATCAAGAACTGTCCAAACATGATTCCAATCAAAATAAAAATCATTTCTCCGGCAAACAAATTTCCATATAGCCTCAAAGCCAAAGCAACATGTTTAGAGAAGTACCCAACCAATTCTATTGGGTTAATGAATTCTTTTAAAAATCCTAAAATACCGTGGTTAGCTATGGTGTAGTAAGTTACAAAAAACATAACTACCAGTGCTAGTGCGAGAGGTGCATTTACATCTGCGGTGGGTAACACTTTAAAATAATCGATTCCGCTTCCAGAAGCGCCTACAAAATTTGTCAACTCTACTGGCAATAAATCCATTAAGTTCCAAGATAAAATCCAAACACAAGAAGTAAACGCTAAGGGGCCAACAATTTTCGAGGTACCATGAAAATTTGTACTTACGGCGTTACTGATGAATTCAAAAACAAACTCAGCAAAGTTTTGTAATTTTCCGGGAACGCCCTTTTTTGCTGCACTTACCACCAAACCAAAGAAGCCAAAAAAGATAATTCCTAGAATTGACGACATAAAAATTGTATCTAAATGGAAAGCCCAAAAACCCATTTCAGTGACCTTGCAAGAAGATTCTGAAAATAACGATTGTTGATGATTGGCAAACCCCCAACTTTCTGTTTTTTCACACCAGCCGTAAGTTAAATTTGTTAGGTGATGGCTAATATAATCTGAAGTCGGCGTTAAATCCGCTGAAGCTGAAGGATCTATAAGGTTTTTCTCGGCCATAATTTCTTGGGCACCGCATTATAGTTAGGTCTGACTTAACTATTCAAGAATAATATGAGATTTTTTTATTTATTCCTCTTTTTTCAAAGGCTTAATTATTGAATCCAGTTGCTCAAGATTTTTATAAACAAAAGTTATCTTTCCCGATCCATTTTTTTTATGTGAAATCGTTACTGACGAGCCCAAGTAATCGCTTAATTCGTTTTCTAAATTCAATAAATTTGGATCTTTTTTGGAAGTAACTTTAGGATTCTTTTGAGACTGATAACTATTTACCAGAGCTTCGGTTTGTCTCACAGAAAGGCCATTTTTACTGATCTTTTTTGCGAAACTTTCTTGAATGCCCTCGGGCAAACTAAGTAATGGCCTTGCATGGCCCATATTTAGAACTCCTTCTTGAAGCAAGTCTTGAACTTCTTTTGATAATTGAAGCAACCTTATGCTGTTGGCCACAGCCGCTCTAGACTTTCCAAGTGACTTACCCAAGTCATCTTGTGTAAGATTGAATTCTTTTTGAAGTCTTTGTATGCCTCTTGCTTCATCAATAGGGTTTAAATCTTCTCTTTGTAAATTTTCTATTAATCCAATTTTATTGATTTCTTCGTCACTGACCTCTTTTACTACTACTGGTGCTTGCTCTAAGCCAGCCAATCTTGCCGCTCTAAGTCTCCTCTCGCCAGCGATTAACTCATAACCCCCACCCGCAGTCTGCCTAACTATTAAAGGTTGGATAATCCCTTGAGAAAGAATTGACTCTTTTAGTTCATCTAATTTCTCATCATTAATTACGGTTCTTGGTTGAAATCTGCTGAACCTTATTTTTTCAATTTCTACACTTAGAACGCTAACTTTTTTTCCATCTAAACTAATTTCTGTGCCTAATAATGCACCTAAGCCTCTTTTAGCTCTTTTATTATTTTCAGAGTTCACTTGGCCCTGTTCTTTCGTATTTATTAATTAATTCTCCTGCTAGCGCAAGATAAGCGATAGTGCCTTTGGCCTCCGGCTCATAATATAGAGCGGGCATTCCATAGCTAGGCGCCTCCGAAAGCTTTACGTTTCTTGGAATAATGGTTGAACACAATTCGTTGGCGAAATGTTTTTCAAGTTCACTTGAGACATCTCTTGCAGACTTATTTCTAATATCAAACATAGTTCTTAGAATAACAGATATTTTAATTTCGTCGCCCGTTGAAGAATTAATCTCCTCAATTGTTTTGCTCATGGAAGCGAGACCCTCCAAAGAATAATATTCGCACTGCAGAGGTATTAATACTTGATCGGCCGCGCGCAATGCGCTGACTGACAACATTCCAAGAGATGGTGGGCAATCTATTACTATGTAATCGTAGTTATGCTTCACCTGGTTTAACTTTTTCTTGAGGAGCGCGGTAGGATTACTTTTGTTTATAAGCTCCATTTCAGCGGAAATTAGCTCTTGGCTTGCGGGAATTAAATCAAATTTGTATTCGGTTTTTAGGATTATCGAGCTTATTGGCTCTTCGTCTATTAGAACATCTAAAAGAGTTAAATTACTTAATTTTTCAGTTATGCCTGAGCCAGATGTAGAATTCTTTTGTGAATCTAGATCCACCAACAATACGCTCCTCGATGCTGCCGATAGAGAAGCGGCAAGATTTAAAGCGGTGGTTGTCTTTCCTACGCCGCCTTTTTGATTTGCAACAACTAAAGTAGTCAATTTTTAAACTATATCAGTTTTTAGATAACGATATTTTTAAAAACCCTCTATTTTTTTTTAAGATATTTGCTGCTGAAGATTCAATGTAATCAACATCGTATCCGAGTATTGAGGGCTTTATATTTTTGGAAACCATCATTAAAAAAACAAGATCTCTCGGAGCCTTTTCTTTAATTTTGTTTATTAACCCTTCTGGGCTTGAAAAAGCTCTTGAGACAAGCCAGTCTTCTTTTGACAAATCAAAATCTTCTATCCTATTATGAACGACTTTAATATTCTTTAATTGGAGCTCTGCTTTTACATGATTGAGGAAAGAAACTTTTTTTAGGTTTGAATCAAGCAAAGTTATTTCCATCTGAGGGTTTGATATAGCTGTCACTACTCCCGGAAATCCTGCTCCACTTCCAACGTCTAATAATTTTTTACAATTTAATTCTTTGTTCAGCGCCAAGCAATCGATTACGTGGTGATTTAAATCTTGTATAGACGTTTTTCTGGAAACCAAGTTTCTAGTCTTATTCCACTTTCCGAGTAATGCGAGAAATTTATTTAAGTTTGTTTGTTGTCTCTCGTCTATTGGTTTTAGACTTTTTTGATCGGTTAGATCAAACAACATTTATTTCTTGTGTGTTCTTTTTTTTGATGTGGACTAACAGCAGCGAAATTGCAGCAGGCGTTAAGCCTGGTATTCGTTGAGCGTGAGCTAATGTTTTAGGCTTCACTAAATTGAGCTTTTGTTTGGACTCATTGGACAAGCCTTCAATATCATCGAAGTTTATTTTTTCAGGGATTTTTGCGTTTTCGTTTCTTTTTACTTTCTGTATTTCTTTTTTTTGTCTTTCAATATAGCCAGAATATTTTTCTGATGTTGTAACGTCGAGGGCTATTTCTGATTCAGCTGGTTTTATTCCCAAAGAAGAGCATACATCTTCGTATGAAACCTCGGGTCTTTTTAAAGCATCCAATGCAGAAATATAATCGCCCTCCTTTTGTTTGTTTTTGTCTTCTTTATTTTTTAGGCTTTCCTTTGAAATTTTAAGTTGCTTAAGTCTTTGTTTTTCTTTTTTTATGTTGTCTTGTTTTCTATTAAATATTTCCCATCTTTTTTCATTAATAAGTCCCATTTTTCTCGCTATTGGAGTTAACCTTTGATCAGCATTGTCTTCTCTCAAAAGTAATCTATATTCTGCTCTTGATGTGAACATTCTGTAAGGCTCTTTAGTGCCCAAAGTAACCAAATCGTCAATCAAGACGCCTATATAACTTTCATCTCTTCGAGGAATCCAAGGGTCCTGGTCATTCAATGTTTGGGATGCGTTTATTCCAGCTATCAAGCCTTGAGCGGCAGCTTCTTCATATCCTGTTGTCCCGTTAATTTGTCCCGCAAAAAAAAGATTTTTAATTTTTTTTGTCTCCAAGGTGTGTTGAAGTTCTCTCGGATCGAAGAAATCATATTCTACGGCATACCCAAACTTTGTTATTACCGCATCTTCAAAGCCTTTAATTGAGTTAACCATTCTTTTTTGAATTTCTTTTGGCATGCTTGTTGATATTCCGTTTGGATATACTTCTTTGGCTTTAAGACCTTCTGGTTCTATAAATATTTGGTGTGAATCCTTATCTGAAAATCTAAAAATTTTATCTTCTATAGAAGGGCAATATCTAGGCCCAACTCCTTCAATCTTTCCAGAAAATATTGGTGACTTATCTATTCCTTCCGAAATTATTTCATGAGTTCGAGAATTTGTTCTTGTAATAAAACAACTCAATTGTCTTGGATGCACGCTGTCAGTAGATATAAATGACATTGTTGGCCTTGGGTTATCTCCTGGCTGTTCTTGGGTTAAATCCCAATTTACACTTTTTGCATCTATTCTCGGAGGAGTGCCGGTCTTTAATCTCCCCGAGCTGAGATTTAAGGACAACAAAAATTTCGCCAGTTTTTTTGAAGGCCTATCTCCTATTCTTCCGCCTTCTTCTTGAGTTTCTCCAGTGAACAATTTTCCATTTAAAAAAGTTCCAGCGGTTAAGATCACTTTGTTTGAATATATTTTTTCACTGTTTTCTAAAACAATTCCTTTTGCTTCTTCGTTTTCTAAGATTATCTCTGCAACTTCGCCCTCTCTAATAGTAAGTAAGTGTTCACTACTAATAATATCCTTTACTTTATTTGAGTAAAGCGATCTATCTGATTGTGATCTTGTCGCTCTTACCGCTGGTCCTTTCGACGCATTTAATACCCTAAAATGGATGCCTGCTGCGTCCGCGGCTAATGCCATTAGTCCGCCCATGGCGTCTATCTCTCTTACCAGATGACTTTTTCCTATTCCTCCTATAGCTGGGTTGCATGACATTTTTCCCAGGTCTTCGTAAGAATTAGTAATAAGACAAGTTCTTTTTTTTAATCTCGCGCAAGCATAAGCGGCTTCCACTCCAGCATGGCCTCCACCGATTACTATTATTTCAAAGTTATCCACTACGCTTATAAAAGATATAGATAATATTTATATATTATATATATTATTGTTGTTGTTATTGGGAACGCTATTTTCTGTTAATAACTTTTTATCCTCAAGTTTTTTTTGATTATAAAAAGAAAATAAGTCAGTAAAAAAAATCTTAATGCTTTGTTATTAAGTTGTTTATTCGTGTTGATAACTTCTTATATAAATAAATGTTTAAGTTTTATAAAAATTTAATTAACAACCTTTCAACAATTATTTTCCAATACAAAAAGAAGAAAAAATTTCTCCTAGCAGTTGATCCGAGGTGTAGGGAGCTTTTATCTCTCCTAAAAAATCGCTGGCCCTTTTTAAGTTTTCTGCTATCAACTCAAGATCGGTGTCGTTTTTAAATTTTAAGCTTTCAAATATTTCTTTTCTAGCTTTGTAAAGAAGGCTTATATGCCTGGATCTAGCTGAAAAACTTATACTGTTCAAATTTGTAGGTATCTTAAGCGCTTTGAAAAGTTCATTACTTAGCTTTGTTAGATCTTTTTTATCTAAGAAAGATAGATTAAGCCTATCTTTATCCCTGTAATCAGAAATATCTATTTTATTTAATATTCTAATCACAGGCTTGTTGTAGGACCTACAATAGTTTTTTGTGTTCTTATCTATAATTTCAATAATCAAATCGCAATCTTTAATTATTTTATTAGCTAATTTTATTCCCTCGGTTTCAATAGGGTCTTTTGTTGCTTCTCTTATGCCAGCGGTATCGTGAAGAGAAAACTTCAAATTATTTATTTTAACCTCTTTTCGCACAATATCTCTAGTAGTTCCAGGAATTTCAGAGACAATAGAAGTTTTTACACCTGTAAAATAGTTCATTAAGGTCGACTTTCCGACGTTTGGAGGACCTGTCAACACAACTTTTACCCCTTCATTAAGGTACTTAGAAGCTCCAACTTCATCTATAAATTCGTCTAAAAAATGGTTAAAATCATTTAAATTTGACTTAAACTCATGAAAATCATCTATTATCTCATCATCTGAAAAATCTATATTACTCTCTACATAAATTCTTAAATTTTTTAACTTTTCTACCACAAGGTCTATTTTGCTATCAAAGCTTCCACTAAGAGATCTCGAACTAGCTAATAGTTGTTCTTCGGTCTCTGCATTTATTAAGTCGTCTATAGCTTCGGCCTCTAAAATTGTAAGTTTATTATTTACAAAAGACCTTAAAGAAAACTCACCCGGTTTTGCTTCTCTACAGCCTTTAGATACAAAATATGAAACTAATAAGCTCACTATCAAAGGATTTCCGTGACAAGAGACTTCTAAAATATCTTCACCAGTAAACGAATTGGGTTTTTTAAAAAGAGTGAGTACACACTTCTCTTTTAAATCCTTTTTTAACTCAATTTCAGTAACTTTTGCCTCATTTGCTTTAAGTTCGCTTAGAGACAAACTTTCAGTTAAAAATGAAATGTCAGGGCTTGAAACTCTTATCAGAGAAATAGCGCCAACGCCGGGCGGAGAAGAGCATGCAACTATAGTGTCGTCTAAATCAATCAATTCTATTTATTTTTTGGGGCCGTGCATATACATTTGTACAGCAGACACAAGAGAGTTCATGAACCAATAAAGAACTAGTCCAGCTGGAAAAAAAGCAAAAAGTACCCCGAAAATAAATGGCATGTATTTGAATACGTTCACTTGTATTGGATCGGTACCAACAGGTTGCGGCTGAAGTTGTTGCATTCCCCACATAGCCAGCGTATTTAGTATGGGCAGAATAAATAAAGGGTCTCTGGCTGATAAATCACTTATCCAAAAGAGAAAGGGAGCATAACGCAGTTCAACAGTCTCTATGAGAACCCAATAAAATGCCAAAAAAAACGGAAGTTGTAGAATCATTGGCAAACAACCTAGCGCTGGGTTTACTTTTTCTTTTTTGTATAAATCCATCATAGCTTTAGACAAAGCCTGTCTGTCGTCCGCATACCTTTCTTGAATGTCTTTAAGTAAGGGCTGAACCTCCCTCATCTTTCCCATATTTTTGTATGAAACGTAAGAAAGTGGCCATAACAAGACTTTTATTAGTATAGTGACTAAAATAATTGACCAGCCCCAGTTTCCCACTAAATTAAAGAAAAAATTCATCGCCTGATACATTGGCTGACCAATCCACCATAAAAAACCATAATCAACAGCTAAATATAATTCCGGATGGGCCTTAATTAGCTCGCTTTGAATTTTTGGCCCTGAATAAAATTTGTGGTCAAAAACAAAACTTTCGTCAGGCCTTAAAACCGATGTTTCACCAACAATTCCTACAGAGAAATCACCACTCCTTTTTTGTTTAGCTTGATAAACGTAATTTTTTCCTGGTTCAGGAACAATCGAAGACAAGAAATAATGTTGCAAAATTGCAGCCCAACCATCTGATGAACTCTGTTTAAACTTATCCTCTTGTATGTCATTGAAAGGAACTTTGACGTAGTTTTCTTCTTCAGTTCTGAAAGCCGGCCCCAGGTAAGCAAAGCTTGAAGGATCTGTAAATCCAGATCCTTTAGACTCTACCACCTCAGCAGATCTATCTAATTTTGAATATGCGGCTAATTTTATTTCTTCGGGCGATAAATTTTGAACCGTGTCTTTGATCTTAAGTAAATAATCATTTGACTCAAAGCTTATGAATTTTTTGAACAAAAGATCATCGGATTTCTTTTCAAATACATACACATTATTCAGCCCATCTTTATAGTTTTCGCTGAGCTTAAAAAGAGAATTAGAATCTATAGTTTTATCTAAAAAGGCAAAGCCACTTGTGTGAGAATATCTTTCCAAGCCGCACTCATTTAAAAGCAATTTGTTCTCACTTGAGCCAGAGGTTTTTGGGTAATCAGTAAGTTCTAAATAAGATATTTTGCCTGAAGGTAAGTCAATTTTAATTTTCCACACATCATTAGAAATCAAAAAAAGATTGTTTGTTGAGCATGTTTCTTCTAGGAGAAATACCTCGTCTTCAATAATGTCGTCTCTAGATACAAATGCTTCTTCTTGAATTAATTGTGAATACTCACTATCGTTTAAAACACTATCTAAACTTGATTCTTCTTGAGGCGGATTGTAATTGATTAAAAGCAAGTAGCTTAAGAAGATAATTGAAAATATTAAAAAATATCTTTGCATTATTGAATGTTTTTCTTATCAGCTTCTGGGACATGATCTATCCCGCTTCCACCTAAAGGATGACATTTTGAAACACGTTTTATAGAAAGGTAAAGGCCTTTAATCAAGCCATGAGTTTCAAGTGCTTCTATTGCGTAAGAACTGCAAGTGGGATGATATCGACAATTGTTACCTAAAACAGGGCTTAAAAATAACTTATAAATTTTTATAAAAGATAATAAAAATTTAACAGCATAGGTTTCAGCT
>OZSS01000002.1_pt1 | contig 109682 bp, 93 predicted proteins | sample 1779911 | NCBI WGS metagenome assembly OZSS01 (sample SAMEA2603589, study PRJEB24840) | metagenome | biome: Water; feature: Photic zone; material: Seawater sample | place: Mediterranean Sea | collected 2013-11-12 | depth 10 m
TATTACAGCAGCAATGCTTGAAATTAATCCATTTGATCAATTTGGCGTTGAGGTTGGAAAAAAATTAACAAGAACATTTTTAAAAGACAATCAATAGAATATAATTAAATCATGAAAATAATTGTTGTAAGTGGTGGGTTTGATCCTATTCATTCTGGTCATATATCCTATATGAAATCAGCAAAAGATATTGGCGATCATCTTATAGTTGCTTTAAACAGTGACGAATGGCTCATACAAAAGAAAAAAAAAGTATTTATGGATATTGAGGAAAGAAAAAATATTTTACTAAATATTGAATGTGTTGATGAAGTAATTACTTTTAATGATGATGATATTGGAAGTTGTATAGATGCTTTAGAAAAGATTAAAAGCAAATATCCAAATGACAAGATCATTTTTTGCAATGGTGGCGACAGAAATCAAAACAATATTCCTGAAATGATAGTCGATGGAATTGAGTTTAAGTTTGGAGTTGGAGTTGATAAGAATTTTAATCAATTCAATAATCCTAATGGGTTGTATGTTTGAATTAGAGTTAGCAGAGAGGAAGGGATTCGAACCCTCGATTCCGCGTTGACGGAATACACGCTTTCCAGGCGTGCGCCTTCGACCACTCGGCCACCTCTCTTTTAACACTTCGAATAAAGTGAAAATTTGTTGCTTTTGAAACTTTTTAAATACAAATTTTATGATTTCGAGAGCATAAAATCGTGGAAGACTTCTTCCGCATTTTTTGTGGTCTGCGCGGCTACTTGTTCAACTGAAATTCCATAGCACTCTGCAACTGCTTGAGCCACATGAATCAAATAAGCACTTTCATTGCGTTTTCCCCTAAAAGGAGTGGGCGCTAAATAGGGAGAATCTGTTTCTAAAACGATATGCTCTATATCAAATTCATGCAAAAATTTATTGATTTTACCATTTTTAAAAGTCACTACCCCTCCTATGCCTAGTTTGAGATTCAAGTCTATGGCACGCTGGGCATATACTTCTGTTCCTGTAAAGCAATGAAAAATCCCATATAATTCATCTCCTTTGTGTGTTTCCAAAACTTCAAAAACCTCTTCAAAAGCGTCCCGACAATGGATAACTATGGGCAACCTATATTTTTTGGCCCAATTGATCTGATAAGAAAAGGCCTTTTGCTGCTGAGAAAGAAAGGTCTTGTCCCAATAAAGATCAATTCCAATTTCACCTACAGCAGCAAAAGTGCGCTGCTCAAAAAGAGACTCTATTTCAGCTAAGACAGTTGAATAATCTTCTTTAACATGAGTGGGATGTAATCCCATCATCAGTTGAATTTGTTGGGGATATCTTTTTTCCAAAGCAAGCATTTGTGCATAATAGCTCAGATCTATGGCGGGTAAATAAAATTGTTTGACCCCTGCTGCTTGAGCTCGCTCAATTACAGCATCACAATCAGCGTCAAAGACTTCTGTGTAGAGATGGGTGTGTGTATCAATTAAGTGCATGTGGTAAAAATAAAATTTTCATTCCGTATTTTCGCAAAAAACTCAGGTTTGAAAAATAAACAAAGAGGGGCCGTTAAACTATACAGAAATAAAACGCAGCATCTGTTATGTGCCGCTCGTGTTAATGGAAAAACTGCCCGATTACTAATTGATACTGGAGCATCCAACAGTTGTCTCGATCAAGCTTTGCAAGAAAAATTTTTGTTAGAAGTCAAAGGTCAACCCTTTGAAGCTGCTGGTGCTAGCGAAGGAAAAATGCAAGCTGTATTTAGTCAGGCAAGCAACCTACACTTAGGCCGATTTAGCGCTGGCAAACACTCATTTGTTCTTTTAAACATGGTGCATATTATTGCTACACTTCATGCGCAAGGTGCCACACCCATTGATGGTATTTTAGGAGCTGATTTTTTTTTCGAAAGAAACGTACAGATTGATTATCATAAAAGAACTCTTTTTTTTGATTGCTACTAAGTAGTAGTATTCCATTAAGGGTTATCTTTATTTTGATTTACGTTTTAATTAAGCACCCCAATAATTTGCCTTTAAATACTATTTATATGAACTTAACTTTGCCTTTAGAAAATCCAAAAAACTACGACTTACTCCTAAAAAAATCTTCTGAAATTGGATTTACCATGCCCTCAGATATCTATGTGGGTTGCTTATTAAAAACACTTGTGGCTTCTAAGCCAAATTCAAGAATCTTGGAAATCGGAACAGGAATTGGACTTTCTCTCTCGTGGATGGTTGAAGGTCTTGATCAGAAATCAAAATTAATTTCAATTGATAACGACTTATTTCTAATTAACATTGTTAAGGCGTTTTTTAAAAATGATCCGAGAATTCAACTGATTTGTAAAGAGGCTGGCACATGGTTAAAAAACTATAGTGGCGGCTTATTCGATTTAGTTTTTGCAGATTCTTGGCCAGGAAAATACAGTGAAATTGATCATGTGTTAAGCTTAATAAAAGTGGGCGGCTTTTATGTAATTGATGACATAATCCCACAGCAAAACTGGCCTGAAGGTCATCATGGCAATATCAAAAAATTGATTACTCAATTAGAAGCAAGAAAAGATTTTACTATCACAAAAATAGAATGGTCAACAGGGATCATTCTTATGACAAAAAGAAATTGAATCTGTTAAATACGTTTATCTCCCTTATTGTTTAAAGCTCTAGTGCTTTTGGCACATCTCCATCCATAAGCAAGTTAGTTGGGTATTCTAAAGCTTCTTTTACGGCCACCAAGAAACCAACAGATTCCCTTCCATCAATAATTCTGTGGTCGTAGGAAAGCGCTAAATACATCATAGGGCGAATTTCTACTTTTCCGTCAATCGCTACAGGGCGTTGAATAATGTTGTGCATCCCTAAAATTCCAGATTGTGGAGGATTGATGATAGGTGTAGACAACATTGACCCAAAAACACCTCCATTGGAAATAGTAAAGGTTCCCCCTGTCATGTCATCAACAGTAATTTTCCCATCTCTTGCTCGAACAGCCAAGCGACCAATTTCTTTTTCGATTCCTGCAAAAGATAACAATTCCGCATTGCGAACAACAGGAACCATAAGTCCTTTAGGTCCAGAAACAGCAACACTAATGTCACAATAGTCAAAAGCTATTTTATGGTCATCATCCATCATTGAATTCACATCAGGAAAGAGTTGGAGGGCTCGCACAACTGCTTTTGTAAAAAAGCTCATAAAGCCCAATTTTACTTCGTGCTTTGACAAAAATGAATCTTTGTATTGCTTTCTTAGCTCAAAGATTGCATTCATATCCACTTCATTAAAAGTGGTGAGCATGGCCGTTTCATTTTTTGCTTCTACCAAACGTTCAGCAACTTTACGGCGTAGCATAGAAAGTTTTGATCGGTTTTGAGAGCGTGTTCCATTTTCAGGAACAGTACCCATGGAGGGAACTGCCTTTATGGCATCAGCTTTAGTAATTCTTCCATCTCTACCAGTGCCTGTGATTGTCTGGGCTGTAATTCCTTTTTCATCTAATATTTTCTTTGCTGCTGGCGAGGGAGTTTGACTGGCATAGGTGGTTTGAGCTTGGGTTTCAGTTTGCACAGGTGCAGTAGTTGTTTCTTGAGGTACAACTTCTTTGGATGATGTTGATGAACTTTCACCAAGAGTGCCTTCGGTATCAATTAAACACACGATGGCGCCCACATCTACGGCATCTCCTTCTTCTGCCTTTAAAGTAATTGTCCCACTCACTTCAGCAGGAAGATCAAGTGTAGCCTTGTCTGAGTCAACTTCTGCGATAGTTTGGTCTTTCTCCACATAATCACCATCTGAGACGAGCCATTGGGCAATTTCAACCTCAGTAATCGATTCTCCCGGCGAGGGAACTTTCATTTCTAAAATCATAATTTACTTTTTGATTTTTCTAATAAAATTATCTTTTGAGGCATCAAATACATATTCTATAACTTGATTGTGTCTCTTAGCAGATCGCACTGCACTCCCTGCGGCTGGTGCAGCATAAATTCTCCGTGTGGCTGGTCTGAAATGCTGTGCCTTTGGCAAATGAAGCAGTAAATAGCTCCAAGCACCCATATTTCTTGGTTCTTCTTGGGCCCACACCACTTCTTTAGCTGATGCATATTTTTTTAATTCTGCCTTGATTCTTTCATAGGGCAATGGAAACAATTGTTCAATACGAACTAAGGCTACATCATTGCGCTTCTTTTCTTCTCGAGCCCTAAGTAAGTCATAATAAAATTTTCCCGTACAAAATACCAATGATTGTACTTCTTTAGCTTTCACACTATCATCTGTATATACCTCTTGAAAACTACCTTCAAGCAAGTCTTCTTTTTTAGAAACCGCTAACGGATGTCTCAACAAACTCTTGGGACTAAAAATAATTAAGGGTTTTCTGTATGAAGCTTTCATTTGACGGCGTAAGACATGAAAAATACTGGCAGGTGTACTACAATTGACCACAAACATGTTGTCTTTTGCACAAAGCTGCAAATAGCGCTCCATTCGAGCTGATGAATGTTCTGCACCTTGACCCTCATACCCATGGGGCAGGAGTAATACGATACCGTTTTGAATTTTCCATTTATCTTCTGCCGCCGAAATATATTGATCTACAACTATTTGTGCTCCGTTTGAGAAATCTCCAAATTGCGCTTCCCAAATGGTTAGCGTATTTGGACTTGCCATGGCATAGCCATAATCAAAGCCCAACACACCATATTCAGACAACAGTGAGTTGTATATTCTAAAACGACCTTGAGTGTCAGTCTTTATTTCATTGAGTTGCAATGTTACCTCTTCTGAAGCTTCTGCCTTTAAGACAGCATGCCGGTGAGAAAAAGTGCCACGTTCCACATCTTGCCCCGAAATTCGAACATCATATCCCTCTTGCAAAAGCGTTCCATAAGCCAACAATTCTCCCATGGCCCAGTCAAGGGAATTACGTTCATAGAACATGGCTTTGCGATCGTCTACAAGGCGCTCAATTTTTCTTAAAAACTTTTTGTCTTTGGGGAGGGTAGTGAGTGCTTCTGCTGCTTTTTCAAGAAGCTGTCGAGACACTTTAGTAGTGATGAACTCCCTCATTTTATTTTCATCAACCAACTTGAAGTCTTTCCACTCATCTGCCATAAAAGGAGTTATTACAGCAATGTCTGTTTTTTTGGAATCTTCTAGATCAGTATCCAAGTCATTTTTATACTGCTGCTCAATTTTTTTAACATATTCATGATCAATGAGCCCCTGATCAATTAGTTGAGATGCGTAAAGATCGCGTGGGTTTTTGTGTTTGGATATAGCTTTATATAATTGGGGTTGTGTGAAGCGAGGTTCATCTCCCTCATTGTGGCCATACTTTCTATACCCTAATAAATCGATAAAGACATCGCTATTAAATCGCATGCGGTAGTCTAACGCAAAAAGGGTTGCGTGCACCACAGCTTCTGCATCATCAGCATTGACATGAAGAACGGGTGACAAGGTCACTTTACCCACATCAGTACAGTAGGTGCTTGAACGCGCATCTAAATAATTTGTAGTAAAACCAATTTGATTATTAACCACTATATGAACTGTTCCTCCTGTGCCATAGCCTTTAAGTTTTGCCATTTGCACGATCTCGTATGGTAAGCCTTGCCCTGCAATAGCGGCATCCCCATGAACAATAATGGGCAATACTTTCTGAGTATCACCCTGATGGTTTTCATCGAGTTTGGAACGTGTGATTCCTTCTACTATGGCACCAACCGTTTCCAAGTGAGACGGATTAGGAGCTATATTCATGTTGATTTTCTTTCCGTTTTTAGTGATCCGTTGAGATGTCCACCCTAAATGATATTTTACATCACCATCAAATACTACTTCTGCATAGTCTTTGCCATCAAATTCACTAAAAATGTCTTTGGAAGCTTTACCAAAAATATTTGTCAATACATTGAGTCTTCCTCTATGGGCCATCCCCATCACAAACTCTTCTACCCCTTGATCTGCCGCCGCTTCAATTACAGCATCTAGGGCTGGAATTAAAGATTCCCCTCCTTCAAGTGAAAATCGTTTTTGCCCTACATATTTTGTGTGCAAAAAGTTTTCAAAGCTGTAGGCTTCATTGAGTTTGTGTAATATATGTTTCTTTTGGTCTACTGAGAACTGTGGTTGATTGGCATTAATATTTAGTCGCTCTTGAATCCAACGAACTTTCTCAGGTCTGCGAATGTATAAATATTCGATGCCTATAGAATTGCAATAAATACGCTGTAAATGCTCAATAATTGAACTTAAAGTACTAGGCCCAATATTTATAATTTCTCCAGCACTGAAAACAGTACCTAAGTCACCCTTTGTGAGTCCAAAATTCTCTATATCCAAGGTTGGACTATATTTTCTCCGCTCCCGCACAGGGTTGGTTTTGGTAAATAAATGCCCCCTACTGCGATAGGCATCTATGAGTTTGACCACCTGAAATTCTTTCTTTACTTGTTCAGGCACCTCCACAGCGCCAGACTCACCAAGCGTAAAACTGCCACTTTCTATCCCAAAATCGAACCCTTGAAAAAAGGCTCTCCAACTAGGTTCTACGTCATCAGGATTTTTAAGATACTCGTCATACAATGTGGCAAAATAGGCCGTATGCGCAGCATTTAAAAAAGAATATTTGTCCATTCTAATTCAACTTGGTATAAAAGCGTAAACAAAATTACAATTTTTGAACAAAGCACTGCTTGTTTTATAAAAAATAGTGCCTATTTCTAGAAGATTCATAAATCTATTAACCCTCGAAATTATAGAAACAAAAGAGGCTCTTTTCTAAAACATTATTGATATCTTTTGCTCATGTTTGCTCTAGTAGATTGTAATAATTTTTATGCTTCTTGCGAACGAGTCTTTCAGCCTCATTGGGAAGGAAAGCCGGTTGTGATTTTATCTAACAACGACGGCTGTGTAATTGCGCGCAGCAACGAGGCTAAGGCACTGGGTATTCCTATGGGCGCCCCTGCTTTTCAATATAAAAAGCAATTTGAGAGCCATAAAATTAAAGTCTTTTCGTCAAACTATGCCCTCTATGGAGACATGAGTCGAAGAGTGATGTCTATTCTCGGACACTACACACCCCACATTGAAATTTATAGCATTGACGAAGCCTTTTTAGAGTTCAAAGGTTTTGACCATTTTGATCTGCGGTTGCATGCCCAGAAAATGCGTCAGCGGGTAAGACAGTGGACGGGCATTCCCGTTTCTATCGGAATTGCTCCTAGCAAGGCTTTGGCAAAAATTGCTAATAAAATTGCTAAGAAGTTTGCCGAAAAAACACAGAGTGTTTATTGCATTGACACCAAAGAAAAACGCCTCAAGGCACTCCGGTGGACAGCTATTGGTGACGTTTGGGGAGTAGGACGCCAACACCGCAAACGTTTAGAAAGCCTAGGAGTCAAAACGGCCTTGGATTTTGTACATCTTCCAGATGATTGGATTCGCAAGCATATGAGTATTTTAGGGCTACGCTTAAAAAAAGATTTACTAGGCCTACCCTGCATCCCTCTAGAAGAAAATATTCCTACCAAGAAAAACATTGCTACCACGCGCAGCTTTGAGGGTACACTCACTGAGTGGCACGAACTAGAAGAACGAGTGAGTACTTTTGCTACTAGCTGTGCCGAAAAAATGCGCAGACAACACAGCAGCTGCCAAGCCTTGTTGGTCTTTGTGCGTAGTGATCCACACAAAGAAAATACTACTCACTATCGCAATAGCTGCGTGGTCACACTACCCTATGCTTCTGATTCTACGCTCACGATAACAAAATTTGCTCTCAAAGGACTGAAACAAATCTTCAGAGCGGGTATAGCCTATAAAAAAGCGGGAGTAATCATTATGGACTTAGTGCCCACCGCCCAGCGGCAGTTGCACTTATTTGAATCTCACATTGACAAACACGATGCGCTCATGGACACCCTAGATCGCATTCACCAACGCTTTGGACCCCATCAAATGAAATTGGCTAACCAAGACCTGAAACGCACTTGGAAAATGAAACAAGAGCATCTTTCTCCTCGCTACACTACCCTACTCAAAGAAGTAATTACTGTTAAAACCTCTTAACTATGTCTGAAAAACTCGCCTTTTTTTATCCTGATGCTGAAACACAAAGAGCCGTGCATTATGCCCAAGAAGGCATTTCAGCCGGATTTCCATCCCCAGCAGAAGATTTCAAAGAAGCACGTATAAGCATCGACCAAGAGGTGGTGAAAAATGAAACAGCCACTTTTTATGCTCGTGTCTCTGGAGATTCTATGCAAGGCGCAGGCTTAGACGACGGTGACCTGCTCGTAATAGACAGAAGCTTACAGCCACAACATGACAAAATCGCTGTTTGCTTTATTGACGGAGAATTTACTGTTAAGCGACTCAAAGTAGACAAGGACGCCGTTTATTTGATGCCCGAAAACAAAAAATACAAGCCTATTAAAATCACAGAAGAAAACCAGCTCGTTATTTGGGGTATTGTTACTTACGTAGTAAAAAAACTGTAGAAACTCTTCTAAAGCTTATTCCATTAATACTTTATGAAAAAGTTTGGCTAAAAATGTGGCTAGTTGTTCACTACTCAAATTAATGTTAGTGGAATGATTGGCTAAAAATAATTCTAAAGGGGTGCCTACTAGCATGTAGCTAAGCAGCAAAAATTCATGCTTTTCATTAAACGCTTTCACCTTTAATTCTGCCTTAAGATCTCGATTTAAGTTTTTAACTATGATTTTAATGATTTCACTTTGATAAGAACTTTGTCGAATATAGGCTTGATTAATAAGGTGAAATTGAATCATTTCTGTGGTGCCAATTAATTCAAAATAACTTTTAAAAGTACCGTAGAGATACTCATAAACTGTATTGCTTTCCTTTCTCGTTTGCTGTACAGCTTCTTTAACCCGCTGATTGAGCTGGGTTATTAGTGCGTCAAATAAAGTGTTTATGTCACTAAAGTAATTGTAGAAGGTGCCTCGGGCGATATCACATTGTTGAACAATGTCTGCTACAGTTGTCTTATCGGCCCCTTTTTCAGAAAACAGAATGAGTGCTTCTACAAGAATACGCTCACGAAGTTGTTGTTTTTGAGACTCTCTTTTACTTAAGCTAATTTCATTCATAGACGTTCAAAAATTCCTGCAATGCCTTGACCTCCACCCACACAAGCCGTCACCATGCCATACCGCTGATTGCGCAAACGCATTTCTTCTAAGAGTTGAATGGAAAGTTTAGCACCAGTACAGCCAAGGGGATGTCCTAGGGCAATTGCGCCACCGTTAACATTAACATGGTCTGGATCTAGTCCAACTTCTTGAATCACCGCAAGAGCTTGAGCGGCAAAAGCTTCATTAAGTTCAGTTTGTTCTATATCAGAAAGGGTTAATCCAGCTTGTTGCAATGCTTTCAGAATAGCTATGCAGGGTCCAATTCCCATATATAGAGGATCAACACCACCCACTGCGCAAGCCGCCAAACGCGCCATTGGAGTGAGGTTGAGTGATTTTACTATGGCTTCACTAACTACCAAAAGAAAAGCTACACCGTCTGAGGTTTGCGAGGCATTTCCGGCAGTAACAACCCCTCCCTTTTTAAAAACAGGACGAAGTTTTGCCAAGCCCTCTAAACTGGTGTCTCTTCTCACTCCTTCATCTTCCTCGACAGTGTGCGTATAAGATACTTTCTTACCGTCTTTAACCTCAATATTTTCAACTGTAATAGGAACAATTTGTTCTTTGAATTTGCCTTCATCTATGGCAGTAGCAGCTCGTTGGTGTGACCGAAGTGCAAAAGCATCGGCTGCTTGTCTATTAATGCCATATTTGGCAGCTACAGCTTCAGCTGTAGCTCCCATGCCCACATGATAATTAATATTTTCCATATTGGCTTTAAAGCTGGGGGCTAATTTATAACCGGTCATGGGGATCATACTCATATTTTCAATTCCCCCTGCAAGATAAATTTCACCATATCCTGCTTTTATCTTAGCTACTGCTTGCCCCACAGCTTCCAACCCTGAGGCACAATATCTATTTATAGTGAGTCCTGGCACTTCTTTTCCAAGCGCTCTTGCGGAAATTAGTCGTCCTATTTGGAGTCCTTGTTCTCCTTCTGGATTGGCACAACCCACAATCACATCATCGACTTTTTTGGGGTCAACTTCTGGCACTTGTTGCATCAAATGTTTTATAACATCTACTGCCATATCATCAGAACGATAGTTTTTAAATCCACCCTTTTTGGCTTTGCCCACCGCAGAGCGATACCCTTTAATAATGTATGCTTCCATCTCTTTAATTTCTTAGAGGTTTATTATTTAATAATAAATATTGAATTCGATCAAGAGTTTTTTGATTGCCCAACAATTTCATAAACCCTTCTCTTTCTATATCTAGCAGATAGGTTTCACTTACTTGCTGAGTCTTTGTGAGATCACCACCACAGATGATATATGCAATTTGTCGTGCAATTTCTACATCATAGTCTGTCATATAGTCTCCCAAACGAAATTCGTTAATTGCAGAATAAAGCACACTCATCCCAGCGCGTCCTAACACAGTAATGTCTTTTCTTTCACCAGGTGCAACATAATTTTCAGCAAGAGACAATACTTTTTTCTTGGCCAAGCCTAGGTTTGTTCCAGTGTTAACGACAACACTATCACGTCCTTTCTTTAAGTATTTTAAATGAAAGGCTTCGTGGGCAGAGGTGGCCACTGCTGCTGTAGCAATTGATTTAAAGTATTTGATTAGTGTAGGCATTTGCACATCACCCTCAAAAAATTCATCAGAAGCGCGTAGGGCAAATTCTTTGGTGCCCCCACCTCCAGGCAATAGTCCTACTCCTACTTCTACTAATCCAATATACGATTCTGCAGCATACACTCCTGCGTCACAATGCATGGCAATTTCGCAACCTCCACCAAAAACATAGCCTTGGGTTGCCACCACAACGGGTACTTTGGCGGTGCGCATACGCATATTGGTTTGTTGAAAATTGTATACTAATTTCTCTAGAGAATCATATTGTTTTTGCATCGCTAACATGCCAATATTCATCAAGTTAGCTCCCACAGAAAATTGTTTAGCATTATTACCAATCACCAAACCGTTCCACCCTTCAGTTTCAGCCTTTTCTACGGCATCATTCATGGCCTGGCCAATTCCCTCACCAATTGAATTACTTTTGCTTGTGAATTCTAAACACATTACCCCATCACCAATATCATGAACTACACACTCACTGTTTTTTAAGATTGGACTTTGTGCTCTAAGGTTGTTGAGAATGATGGTGTTTTTTGTCTTAGGTAGTGGCTCATAGGTTTCGGTTTTTAGATTAAAATATTTTCTAACTCCATTTTCATTTACATAAAAATTTGAATTTCCCTTTTTTTGGAAGGTTTCAATCCAACTAGGAATTGAATGTCCTGCTTGTTGAACTAAGTCCACTCCTTTTTCTAGACCAATTAAATCCCAATATTCAAAAGGGCCATAGTCCCAAACGTAACCTGCTCTCATGGCATCATCCACTAGATAATATTGCTCTGCAATTTCTGGAACACGTGAGGCGGTATAAGCAAATAATTCAGTGAAATAACGTCTAAAAAAGAGAGCTTCTCTTTCATCTCCTTCTATCATAAATTGCAACCTCTTATCCATCAATTCGATGGATTTTGCTTTTTTGACAAATTCTAATTTTGGTTTTTTGACAGATTCATAAGAAAGTGATTCCAGGTTTAGAACATTGATGATTGATTTTCCTTTGTCATCTTTTTTACTTGTTTTTTCATAAAACCCTTTTCCCGTTTTATTTCCATAAAATTTATTTGATAGCAGATATTCCAAAAACTTTGGCTCAGGTCGTGTTTTTAGTTTATCCATATAAACGTCTCCATGAACGGACTGCTGAACAAATTTTGTTACTTTGTCACCTACATCTAATCCTACTAGATCTTGAAGCCTAAACGTAGCTGTGTTGGGTCTTCCAATGAGACTCCCTGTTAGGGCATCAACAGCCTCTACTGAAAGTGAAAGCTCGTCTGTGAGCAACGTCATTTCGGTTCCAGACATTACTCCAATACGATTGGCAATAAAAGCAGGTGTGTCTTTACATAAAACGGTTTTTTTACCAAGGGTTTCAGCTCCAAAGGTCATAAAGAAATCAATCACTTCTGGTGCCGTATTTTGAGTTGGAATAATCTCTAAAAGTTGTAAATAACGTGGTGGATTGAAAAAATGTGTTCCACAAAAATGGTTTATAAAATCTTTACTTCTTCCTTCTGCTAAAAGTTTTATCGGTATGCTGGACGTGTTTGTTGAGACTAAACTCTTTGGGGCTCTAAATTGGTCAACTTTTTCAAAAAGCTGTTGTTTTATGTCAAGCCGTTCAACCACCACTTCTATAATCCAATCGGCAGTTGCTATTTTATCAAGATCATCTTCTAAATTACCCGTCAAAATTTTTGAGGCAAAGCTTTTATCATATAGCGGAGCAGGTTTTGAGGCCATAGCTTTCTTTAGGGCTTCATTAACTAAATTGTTTTTTTGAGCTGGTTTAGTTGCTTTGGGGTCTGGAATGTCAAGGAGCAAGACTTCAAAACCTACATTGGCTAAATGGCAGGCAATGCCAGATCCCATGACACCTGAGCCCAAAACTGCTACTTTTTGAATTCGAAAATGCATACGTTTTGTTTTAATAAACGAATCTAATAAAATAAATGACATGGTGTCATTTTTTATATTACATTTGGTAAAATTTAATACAATGAGTCTAGAATATATGCTTTCACAGTTTCAAGAAAAAGCTGAAAATACTGCTCCCATTGGGGGTATTTTAAAATTTGAGGTAGATGGTCAAGGCATCATTATTGATGGTTCTGGTGACAAAAACAGTATTAGTGCGGGCGACCAAGAGGCCGATTGTACTATAAGCCTTACAGCAGAAGTATTGAAAAAACTTCGGGACGGAGAACTCAATCCAATGATGGCAGTAATGGGTGGCCAAATTAAAATTTCTGGAGATATGGGATTGGCGATGAAGGTTCAATCCTTAATGGGCTAATTTTCTATAAGATCCCTTTCATATTCATATTGTTTTCTATTTTTAGCCTTAATGAAAAAGGTTGTCTGTTTTGGTGAGGTACTTTTTGATTGCTTTCCAAGCGAAAAAAAAGTGGGTGGTGCCCCATTAAACGTTGGATTAAGACTACACCACTTTGGTCTTGATTGCCAAATGATTAGTTGCATTGGGCAAGATGAAGACGGTCAAGTTTTAAGGCAGTTTTTATCACAAGAGGGGTTATCAGCAGATTATATTCAAATTAATAAAGACTATCACACTGGAACAGTTTCAGTTCACCTAGATAAGAATGGCAATGCTTCGTATGAAATTGTTCAACCAGTGGCGTGGGATCATATTTCAATTAGTGAAGAAAATAGTGCTCTTGTGAAAGCTGCCGACCTCTTTGTTTTTGGCAGTTTAGTAGCGAGACAAAACCCCTCAAAGCAAACCTTATTTGCCCTTTTGGAAAGTGCCAAGTTTAGTGTATTTGACCTTAATTTAAGACCGCCACATTATAACTGGGAAATACTTCATAAACTAATTCTCCTAAGCGATTTTATTAAATGTAATGAAGAGGAATTGAACTATTTATTGGAGCAATTTCAAATTCAAGAAATCAATTTAGAGCAAAAACTTAGGGCGTTATTGAATTCTATTGACGGAAAAGGCATATGTATTACTCTAGGAGCCGAAGGAGCCCTCTTATTATGGAAAGATAAATTATACCAACAGGCTGCGTTTCCCATAACTGTTGTAGATACAGTTGGTGCAGGCGATTCATTTTTAGCCACCTTATTGCATGGTCTTTTAACCCATCAAGATTGTAATAAATGCTTGTTAGAAGCTTGTGCAATGGGTGCCCTTGTTGCTTCAAAAAATGGTGCTAATCCTAAAATTAGTGATCAAGACTTGCTTGACTTTATTGCCATCCACTAGTTGTTTTATCAAACATAACTTTTTCCTTTTATTCACATAACATTAGTAATTGAAAATCTCTTTAAATTTAACCGTAAAACTTGAAAGCGCTAAGAAGTGTTGAATTAGTTGTTATATCCGACATCCATTTGGGTACTTACGGTTGTCAGGCAAAGCCTCTACTCCGTTATCTAAAATCCATTGACCCCCAAACTATTATTCTAAATGGAGACATTATAGACATCTGGCAGTTTAATAAACGATACTGGCCCAAATCTCATATGAAAATTGTCAAACACTTTTTAAAGTTGATCCAGCAGGGAAAAACAGTTTATTATTTAACAGGCAATCATGATGAAATGCTCAGAAGATTTGTTGGATTTGGAATGAATAATTTTAAAATACTCAACAAAAAAGTACTTGAATTAGACGGAAAAAAGGCCTGGTTTTTTCACGGTGACGTTTTTGATGTGACAATGCAATATTCTAAGTGGCTTACGAGGCTGGGAGGTGTAGGTTATGATGTTCTAATACTGCTCAATAGCTTTATCAATTACATATTAAAAAAAATAGGACGTGAAAAATTTTCTCTTTCAAAGCATGTCAAAAATAAGGTAAAAGGGGCCGTAAAATATATAAATAAATTTGAAGAGACCGCCGTTGAAATTGCTGCCCAAAATAACTATAAATATGTAGTATGTGGCCACATCCATCATCCAAATGTAAGCTCCTTTAAGATTAAAAATAAGACCGTAAAATACCTTAATTCTGGCGATTGGATAGAAAATCTCTCTGCACTCGAATATCATAATAAAAAATGGCGGATCCATTGGCACCAAGAACAAAATATTGCAGAAGCTAACCTTGAAAATGAAGATGAGGACAAATCCAACAAAGAGCTTTTTAATGAAATGTTGGCTGAATTCAATATGATGAAAAAGAAAGCATGAAAATTTTGTATGGCATCCAGACCACTGGCAATGGGCACTTAAGTAGGGCTAGAGAAATTATCCCCTACTTATTAAATAGATTACAAGTTGATGTGATTCTAAGTGGACCAAAAAATCAGCTCCGTATTGATTTTCCAATTCAAAAGCACTACCGTGGTTTCACTTTTTATTATCGTAGAAAGGGGGCCATCAATTGGTGGAAAACGCTTTTTAAAAATAACCCTTTTCAATTTATTATTGATGTGATTAAATGCCCTGTGCATGAATATGATTTAGTCATTAATGATTTTGAACCCGTTTCAGCATGGGCTAGTTTTTTGAAAAGAAAGCGCTGCATTGCACTAAGCAATCAATATGCGTTGAGTCTAAAAAATGCTCCTAGAGCTAAGAAATCTCTTTTTAATTCCTTATCAATAGTTAAATATTTTGCTCCTTCTAGGGAGGGCTATGGCTTCCATTTTAAGAAATTTGACAAACGTGTTTTTCTACCCATCATACGCTCAGAAGTTAGAGCCTTAACACCCTCAATAGGAGATCATATTGTGGTCTACTTACCCGCATATGGATTAAGGAAGTTAGAAAATATTTTCTCTCATTTTCCGTCTACTGAATGGCACATTTTTACACCTCATGTGACAAAACTTCGTCAACATGGAAATATTACTTTTTTCCCCATTGAAGAACAAATTTTTTTAAAAAATCTCTCAAATTGTGGTGGAGTGGTCACGGCAGCTGGCTTTACAACCCCTACAGAAGCACTCTTTTTGAACAAACCATTGTTGGTAATTCCAATAAAATCGCAAATAGAGCAACTTTTTAATGCAACTGTTTTACACTCTATGGGCGTTACCGTTCTAAAGAGTTTAAAGAAGAAGAATCTGCCTCAAATTAAACAATGGTTAGAGGGTAGAAAAACTATACCTGTTTTCTTTCCCGATGAAACTCAAAAGCTAATTGACCGTTTACTTTTAGATTATATAAAGGGGCAACTTGCATTAGATCAGCTTTAATCAAACAGCACAGCTCATGTCTTCTCCACAGCAAAGGGGTGATTTAATTTTACCTTCACAACTCCTGCAAATTGAGATTTGCACCCTAGATCCATCATCCAAACTGAGGTAATCATTTTCTAGCGGGGTGTCACATTTAGCACAGCTCGCATTAACAGCCATGCCACAATTTGAACATTCGTAAGTTGCCATATAAAAAATTTTATGTTATAAATTAATTCATTTCTTAAGTATCAAAAGTATCGAAATTCCGAACCAAACCCAAGGTAATCCATTTAAAAACAAATCGAAATAGTCCATAAGTTGCATTCCTTTAGCTCCACCTAGAATCCACCTTAGTTTTCCAAATAAGTGTGGCTCAGGAACAAAAGGAGCTAGGCCTTAGTGAGACAAAATATTATGGGAAACAAAAGTTTATCCTTCATCGTTTTGGGCTTTTAATGCTTTCAATGGATACGGAATTACCTGCTTAGAATTTTTGTAGAAGGGCATTTGTGCCTTTACACCTTGTAAATAAGTGTCTAATAAATTAACTAATTGATTGACTTTTTCTTTTTGAATAGAAACTAGGTTTTGAAGCTCAGAAATATCCTCTTTTAGATGATAAAGTTCAAAATGCTGATCAAAATGGAAGTAGATGAGCTTCCAATCACCTTCACGTACCGCACTAAAACTACCTATACCGGGGCCGTCAGGACCCCATTCATTAGGATAGTGCCAATACAAGGGGTGGGTGGGTGGGGCGCTGCCTTTGAGAATAGGCACAAAACTTTGTCCATCTATCTCTTGCACTAAAGTTGGGTTTTCAATTTCGGCCATCTCCAAAACACTTGTGAAAAAGTCTTCTATAATAATTGGATAATCAGTGGTTGTTCCACCTTGGGTTACACCCGGCCAGTGAGCCAACATTGGCACTCTTATTCCACCTTCATAAATGGAGCCTTTACCACTAGACAACGGCCGATTATGAGTATGTTTTTCACCTCCTCTAGCCACTGCACTTAAACCCCCATTGTCAGACATAAATAAAACAATTGTTTCATTGGCGATTTCTTTTGTTTCAATAAAATCAAGAATTTTTCCCAAGGCGTGATCCATACTTTCTATCATAGAAGCATACCGTGCTTCTGGTTCTTGTAAACCTTGATTTCGGTATTTCGTTACGAATCGATCATCAGGTTTTAAAGGTGTATGCACTGCATAGGTTGCAAAATATAAAAAAAAGGGTTGTTGTTTTTCTAGGGGTTCGGACAAGGCCTTTAAAACTTCTAAGGTGAGAGCTTCAGTTAAAAAAATATCTTTCCCATGATAGGCTTCCAATCCAGGAACAGCCCACACTTTTTGATCTGGGTTTCCATTTCCAAAATTTTCTTTTCCCAGATAGCTACTTGGGGCTCCAGCAGCATGTCCTGCAATATTTACTTTAAATCCTAGTTTCTGTGGATTGGAAGTAGGATATCCAATAGCACCAAAATGACCTTTCCCTGCATGAATGGTATGATATCCTTTTTTTGATAATAGTTGCGGTAAAGGGGTAGCATGAATCGTGTTGGAGGTGCCTGTATCTAAACCAATACCATTATAATTCCAATCAGGAAAACCCAATGTAGGATGATTTTTTTCCATGGGCTGTTGTTGATCAGGCCGCAAGGTCCAATTTGTAACCCTGTGTCGAGCAGCATTCATTCCCGTCATCAAACTTACGCGCGTTGGAGAGCACACCGGAGTAGCATAGGCATTTGTAAATTTGACTCCTTGCGCTGCTAGTCGCTCCATATTAGGAGTTTGATAACGTTGATTGTAGGGTGTTGATTTATCCCAAAAAGGGACTGAAGTGTCTTGCCAGCCTAAATCATCTACAAAAAATAAGACAATGTTAGGAGGTTGCTTGTCTGGTTCTTTACAGCTTTCAAAAAATAAAAGTAAACCGAAAAGAAGAATAAAATTTTTCATTTTATAAATTTACAATTTAGGTTCAAGATAAAGTCCAATTTCAGAAATCACTGGGGCTTCCTTTGACTCAAAAATTGTAAACCGTAAGGCTTCTACTTCAATAGGATCAAATCTAATTAGTCTTTTATTGCCTATAGTAGTGCCTTGTTTTATTGTTTTCCATTCTCCATTTGTTTTCAATTCTAGCTGAAAAGCCTTGACTCGTTGTCCAAAAGGGAGGTGTTCTCTAATCTCAAAAATAGTTGCCTTCTGGGGGCTTTGAGGCGAAAGAGTAATAACTGCTGGTTTTGAATCTTTGTTCGAAGCCCAATAGGTTTCTGGGTCACCATCAATCAGATTTAAAGGATCATAAGAACTTTGAGGTAATACAGAATTTACTTTGCCTTCTTTCAATACGTTTTGATTAAAGGCTTCTTCTATGAAGGCCCCTAATTGCAATAGTTTTTCTTCGTCATTTTCATGAATTAAACCCCGATCATCAACGGGTATATTGAGTAAAAGTGAACTGTTTAGTCCAACAGAGTTAAAATAAATATCTACTAATTTTTCAATTGATTTTACTTGATTGTCTTCTTCAGGATGATAATACCATCCAGGTCGAATAGATACATCCGTTTCAGTGGGAATCCAATGAGTTCCGTTTTCTTGACCATTAGAGAAGCGATGAAAATCAGGCATTCCCCCATAAACACTGTCTCGAAAAATTGGTGACCAAGTGGTTTCAGATGCATAGCCTTTTTCGTTTCCTACCCATCGAATATCAGGCCCCGCATCACTAAAAATCACTGCCTGAGATTGCCATTTTCTGACTAACTCATGTGTGGTAGGCCAATCATAATAGCTTTTTTTATCTACACGACGTTCCTTATTTGCCCCACCATAATAGCCATCTCCCCCATTAGCTCCATCAAACCATACCTCAAAGATTGGACCATAATTTGTTAATAATTCTGTGAGTTGATTTCTAAAATAGGTGATGTATTCAGCAGTTCCATAAGAAGCATAATTCCGATCCCAAGGGGAAAGATATATTCCCAGTTTCAAACCAAATTTTCTGCATGAAGCGGCAAGTTCTTTGATTAAATCACCTTTTCCTTCTCGCCATGGGCTGTTTTTTACAGAATGCTCTGTGAAAGCACTTGGCCATAAACAAAACCCATCGTGATGTTTTGCTGTTATGATGATTCCTTTCATTCCAGCTTCTTTTATTATTTGCGCCCATTGGTCTGTATCCAAAGCCTTTGGATTGAACTGACTGGGTTGCTCGTCTCCATAGCCCCATTCTTTATTGGTAAACGTATTCATATTGAAGTGAATAAAACCATAATATTCAAGGGCTTGCCAAGCTTCTTGTCTGGGGGTTGGAACTGGTTCTATTGGGGTTATCGAATACTCCTGGTGACATGAGAAGTTTAGAAGAAATAAAAAGAAAAAAAAGGTACGGTAGTAGATTAAAAGCATAATCGATGTGTTATTTAAGTTTTGAATCGATGATTTCCCACTCTCTTATGTGTGGATGTTGATGTGCTAAACGTACAATGCTATCAAGTGACTTTATCTTTTCAGGAAAATCTTGCGCACGATCGATAGACTCTGAAGGATCGTTCTTTAGATGATACAGTTGCCATGGGGTAAATACATTTGTTTTTAATCCAGTCTTAACTCCTTTCCAGTCTCCGACTCTAATGGCTAATTGGCCTTGTTTTTCGGGATACTCAAAATAAAGATAAGGGTGAGCTTGTTGGGGGTTTTCAAAAAGTTCTGGCACAAGTGAAATCCCATCTGAAGAACGCTTAGAGGATCCTACCAAGTCTGAAAAAGTATTAAACATGTCCCATTGCCCTGAAACAAATTCAGATACTCTTCCAGGCTTAATTTTATTTTTCCAATAAGCGATAAATGGCACTCGTATGCCCCCTTCATAAACATCCATTTTTAGTCCTCTCAAACCGCCAGTACTTCCAAAATAAGTTGCCGAAACTCCTCCTAAAAAAGTGGGGCCGTTATCACTTGAGAAAAATATGATTGTGTTTTCTTCTTCTCCCTTGGCTATCACTTTATCCCAAATCAACCCTACTTGATGATCTAAATGGGTAATCATTGCAGCATAAGCGGAAAGTGGATATTGATGGGGAGAATAACCATCTTCCCCATGGTAGGGTTTTTCATCAAATTTATCTTTATATGCTGCCACTAGCGAATCTGGAACTTGCAATGCTAAATGTGGAATCAGTGAGGGATAATACAGAAAAAATGGGGTATCCCCAGCATGCTTATCAATAAAATTTAATGCCTTAGAAGCCATTTTATCTGGAGCGTAGGAATTACCTTTAAAGGCATCGAATATTTCCTGTTTTGCTCCTTGAGGTATTGACTTGTGTACACTAAAATAAGGATTTGGTAATGAGTCCCAAACACCATTTTCCCAAAGGTGTGTAGGATAATAGTTGTGCGCTTGCTTTTGGTCTAAATAACCATAGGCATAATCAAACCCATGGTTTTGAGGGTTTCCTGTTGTGTCATACATGCCTAATCCCCATTTTCCAATTATCGCAGTGGCATATCCTTGTTCTTTTAAGAGCGTGCCTAAAGTTGGGGTTCCTTTGGGTATGGGCATTTGTCCTCCTTCAGTTGTATCTTCAAAACCGCCTAATTCATAGTTGCCTCTAATATAAGCATGCCCAGAGTGTTCTCCTGTGAGTAAAATATACCGAGAGGGTGCGCAAACTGGTGCGCCTGTATAGTGTTGAGTAAACCGTATTCCTTGCTGCGCTAAACGATCTAAATTTGGTGTTTTTATTTTCTGTTGACCATAAGAGCCTAATTCGCCGTAGCCTAAATCATCAGCAAAAATATAGATTATATTTGGCGGTTGGACAGATTCTTTATAATCAGTACAACTCAAATTGCCTACATAAAGGAGGAGGGGAAAAATAATTCTTATTGGTCCAAAACGCATCCCTAAAAACTCATTAAATCTTAATAAATATTTTTCTTTTGTAAAGCCAATAGCACAAATACCATAGTAAAAACAGAACCCAAAAACTGAGAACCACATTAGCAAACCATTCAGAAAGTGGCCCAAGAATAGAATTTGTGTAGGGAACAAAAACACGTTGTAAAAGCCTTGCTCCCCCTATAGAAGAAAACATATAGATAAACAATGGATTTACACCTACTACACGAAAAAAATTGACATTCTTTATATAGCCCTTATGATCAATTAACCAGAAACTAAACGCCAAAGCTAAAATAGACCAGCCCCCAGATATAAACACAAAAGAACTTGTACAAATTCGTTTTATGATGGGGGTAAAAGGGGTGATAGCATAGCCTACCACAAGGGTAATGATACCGGCATATAAGATTTTTTTGAATTTTTGTTCATTAGTATTGGTGCTTAATAACAACTTACCCGCCAATACACCCCAAATGGTGTGGGCTGCGGTTGGCAATGCGTTAAATGCTGCCCAATGCCCAGAATATTCATATCCTGATAGAAAAATATTGAACCACGCTCCAAAATTTTCTCCTGCAACAAAAGCCTGATCAAACCCGGGTACACTGAAAAAACGGTAGAGTATATCGCTCGTTAAAATACAAGCTATAGCAATCACAAATTGAAACCAAAAGCCTTTTTTTGAAATTAAATAAGCCAGAAGATAAGTGAAAGATAACTGAGCTAAAACGTTGTCAAACTGAAAAATGATCTTCTCTGGACCGATACAATAAAGCCCCCATCCAAAAAGTAAAAGATAAAAAGTTCTTCGGAAAGCATGTCTATTTATAGCGGAAACAGTATCTCCTTTTTTGATTCTGTTTGCATAAGACAACGGAATAGACACACCTACTATAAACATAAAAAATGGTTGAATTAAATCCCAAAAATGGAGTCCTTCCCAGCGTACATGGTGAAACATAAAATCAGCAAAAGGGGCAAGCCACCCCACTGCTTCAGGAGCTTCAATTAGCCACTCAAAGAGAGAAGAAAACTCAGCTACTAAAAGAAACATAACAAGGCCTCTGTAGAAATCTAGAGAAAGTAAACGTTGTGAAAGGTTATTCGTGGGGGTCATTTTAATTCTATTTTAATAATGTTATCAATGGGGTTGAGTGATAAGGCTGACACATCGATGGTAAGACCATATTTATTGTTCTGAAAAGATAGCTTTTTTTGAGTGTCAAAATGAGTAATTTGTTGAATAGCTACAGGAAATTCTTCAATATGTAACTTTTTAGTATTGGCGTCCATTAGATGAAGAAAAATCGTTTTCCCTTTTTGGGTAGTGACAAAACGATCGCTAGGGGCTAAAGGCCCTTTCTTTGTTCCATAAATTGTTGTCCCATAGTCTTCAAGCCAAGCGCCAATCTCATAAAGTGATTTTTCGTGTTCAGGTTGTATTTTCCCATTGGGCATTGGTCCTACGTTAAGCAAAAGATTGCTTCCATAGCCTGCCGCTTTTATTAGATATTGAATCAATTCCTTTTTAGATTTGTGCTTTCTATCTTGCAAATTAAATCCCCATGAGCCATTAATCGTTTCACAAACTTCTAAGGGCACCTCGCCAATTTGATCTGCGGCTGTTCCCCATCCTGTAGTATTCTTCCCCGGCAGATCTTTTTCGAACATTTGAAAATCTTCGCCTGGTAAGACCCCTAGATGATGATTATTTCCTATGAGAGCTTGTGGTTGTAATTCATGAATCATTCCATAAAGTTCATCATAGTGCCAATCTACTTTCAAAGCACCAAATCTTTTTCCATCCCATTCTTTTTGATCCCAATGGCCATCAAACCAAATCCCTCCAATCTCACCATAGTTTGTGAGTAACTCTTTGAGTTGGGCTTTCATAAAAGCGATATAATCTTCCCATTTTCCTTCTCCACGCTCTGGAATTTCTCTTCCCGTTCGCCCCCGGGGGAAATAATCATCTCGATTCCAATCCAAAAGTGAGTAATAAAAAAATAATTTTATGCCCTGTTGTTGACATGCTGTAGCTAATGCTTTTAAAACATCCTTCCCATAGGGTGTAGCATCAACAATATTATAATCTGAAGCTTTAGTATCAAACATTGAAAAACCATCGTGATGTCTACTAGTGATGGTGATGTATTTCATTCCTGCTTTCTTCACTAATGAAACCCACTCATTTGGATCAAAAGCAATGGGGTTAAAAAAGGCTGGTAATTTTTCATATTCTGAAATCGCAATATTTTGATCATTCATCACCCATTCGCCATCACCTAAAAGGCTATACACTCCCCAATGGATAAAAAGACCAAATTTAGCCTCCTGAAACCACTCACGAGCTTTACGGTTTTCTGATGAGGGGGTATAATCTTGTGCTTTAACAACGGAGTTATTGAATAAAAATAGACAAGCCGCAATTAGAATTAGTTTGTTTGCTTTCATTTGGTTTAGATTTCTTAAACGGTCAAGATACTAAAAAGTAGCTCATCTTTATTTATCTTTAAATTCAAGACAAAACAGTTCTAATGAAAAAGCAACCACTCTCAATTGTTATAATCTTTCTTTTTATGGTGACACTAATTGTTCACGATTGGGCAAAAATTCATAGTGGAGGTGGTGTACATTTTACACCAGAAGGATATGAGGTCATTGAACCATTTCGAGAAGAGGTGATAAAAAAAGTTTTAAAATGAGGTTACCCTTTTTGTTTTATTTTATTCTGCTTTATGGGCTTTTTTCTTGTGAATCACCTCCTGAGAAAAATGACATTCCTCTCTTCACAAATGGGCAAGGTGCCTATGCCTGCTATCGCATTCCTGCCATAGTAAACTCTCCAAATGGCAATCTTATTGCCTTTGCAGAGGGGCGAACCAAAGATTGTAATGATTTTGGTGATGTAGACATTCTGATGTCCAATAGCAATGATGGAGGGCTAAACTGGTCTGAACCAGTCGTAGTTGCGCAATTTGGAGAATTACAAGCGGGGAATCCTGCTCCTGTATGGGACACCCTAGATCCACGTTTCCCTCAGGGTCGCTTATTTTTATTTTACAATACCGGAGATGTATCTGAACACGACATGCGCCAAGGAAACGGAAGTAGGCAAGTTTTATTCATTACCTCCACTGATGAAGGAGCGTCTTGGTCAGCACCTAGAGAGATAACAAAGTGGGTACATTTTAATAAAAGTTCTACTCAGCCTCGAAAAGATTGGCGTACTAACGCAACTACTCCTGGCCATGCAATTCAATTAAAAGTAAAGCCCTATACTGGTAGGTTATATATCCCCGCCAATCATTCGCAAGGTGACCCTCAAGAGGGTTTTAATGAATATAGAGCCTATGGATTTTATTCAGATGATCACGGCCTTAGTTGGGCAGTGAGTCCAGACATTGAAGTACCCTCTTCTAATGAAGCAATTGGTGTGGAATTGCCAGATGGAAAACTCATGTTAAACATTAGAGAACAAAATGGAAATTCAAAAAGACGATTAGTTGTGCTAAGTGAGGATGGGGGAATTTCTTGGAAAGAAAACTATTTTGACCAGGCTTTAATTAGCCCAGTTTGTCAATCAAGCATATTGTTATTCAAGGGAAAGAAAGATACTTTATTGCTTTTTTCTGGCCCTAATAGTGAAACAAAAAGGGAGCAAATGACCATTAAAGGAAGCCATGATTTTGGACAATCATGGCCACTCACAAAGAAAATCTATTCTGGAACTTCAGCCTACTCTGACCTGGTTCAAATAGATGCAAACACACTTGGTCTCCTTTACGAAAGGGATCGTAATGGAATTCATTTTGTCCGTATTCCATTATATCAATTATTAAGAGAGCAATAAAACTTGCCTTTGGTAGGTTTGGTTAATTATTTGACGAAGGGTACAGCAACTCTAAAATGGCCCCAGCCCATATGCAAATGAAAACCATTGCCTTTTGCTTCAAAAGCCATTGAAAATACTTCAAGTAATTCATCAACCTCAACCAAAGGGACTGTTATTCGTGTAATGTCATTTTCTTTTTTATAACTGTAGACTCCCCAAACATGTGTGGCACTATTAATAATAATTGTCATTTTATTTTCTGCAGGGATAGCGTAAAGGGTGTAACTTCCTGCTGGAATTGATTTATCATTCAATTTCATATCAGAATATAGGGTCAGTTCAGTAGCTTCATTTGCTCCTAACCGCCATAGCTTTCCATCAGGAACTAAAGTAGAGACGTCTCTTCCTCTCAACTGTGGTCTACTGTAAAGTATACGTGCCAATTTGTTCGTCTGACTAATAGAGGATGGGAATTCAATTATATCCAATAGGGCTTTTGTCAAGCTCGCTAAATTCTTGGGCTTCTACTTGAAATAAAACAAGTAAAAAAGCAAAAATGAAGAAAAATACTTTTTTGATCATGATAAGATAATTTTAAGGGGGTTATTTGAGCATTATACTAAAATTTAAGCCATTTTATATCTTTTTTAATGATTGAATATTGCTTTGACTGGGTGGTGATCTGAGGCCCATCCGCCCCATTTTGTTTTTAGTGCTACATGACTAGCTTCTTCCACGCTAAACTGATCATAGAAAATATAATCAATTCGTCTATTTCCAAAACTTGTTTCATCAAATCCGTTATAGGTAGCTTGTTGTGCTTGCTCATCATTGGAAGAGTCATAGACATCTTTAAAATGCGAAGTAATCTCTTTTATAGGTAAACTGTTGGGTTCTAAATTAAAGTCCCCCGTCAGCAAAACCGGGTCATTAGAAAAATTGAGCTGTTCAATTCTATTGATTAAAAGTTTGGCGGCGGCGGCTCTTGCTTTTTCTCCCCTATGATCAAAATGAGTATTGAAAATCCAAAAACTTTTTCCGTTTTTGTTTGCTTCTAAGTGAGCATAAGAACATATCCGTTCCAAAGCGGCATCCCAACCTACAGATATGGTATCAGGTGTTTCTGACAACCAAAAGGTATTAAAGTCTAGCACTTTGTATTTCTCTGTTTTATAAAAAACAGGAGCGTACTCCCCTTTAGTCATTCCATCTTCACGGCCCACTCCCAGATAGTCATATTCTGACCACTCTTCAATGAGGTCTAACAATTGTGCATGAGTGACTTCTTGCATTCCAAAGACATCGGGTTGTTCTTCTAAAATAAAATTTGTAATAGTTTCTTTTCTATAATCCCAATGATTATCACCGTCATCTGGATTGTTATATCTAATGTTATAGCTCATCACTAACATTGGCTCCTTGCACCCATGAAGGATCAGAGCGATCAAAAAGAGGTAATAAAATTTTCTGTTCATTATTTTCAATTGATTCTTTGTAAATGAATTCGACGTAAATCCATTACTGAGTTTCCAGGTATGTTGTCTGCTTGGATACTTAAATTACCATTTCCTTTTGCAAGGGTGATTGTCCCTAAAGAAAGCCGTTTAAAATCTTTCGTATAGGACTCCATTCTCAATGAGCGGTCACGAGAAGCCCCCGCTAAAGGGGGGTCATGCGCTTCTGAGATGGACCATTTTAATATTGAATCCTGAAAAGTTAACGTGCCAGAAGTTCCAACATTTTCTTCAGCTGTTGTGTAGTATAAATAAACTTTAAATATTCCAGACGATACTACTGACACTGGCCATAGAACTTTATCTTGTGTTGAAGTCCATGAAGTAACAAAGGTGCAATTGGGGTATCTATTACTCCTCTTTAAGCCTCCTTCTAAAGTTGCATCTCTAGCCGGTAGTTCTGTCCATCTAAAATCTGGGTGCCCAATGGGAAAAGGACGCTTATCCTTCGATTTCATCGGAAAATTGAACGTCTCATATTTTTGCTTTTCTGAAAGAAGCTCTTCGTAAACTAACTGAAAATTCTCTTTATCAAGTGGTTTGCTTTGACCTCTATCTTCTTGAATATCGTATAATTCATTGTTGGTGTCTAGTCGGTATCGTTGGCTTCGAATGCTCATATTATTTCTCCAATAAGACACTAACATACGCTCTCGGTTTGAAGTATTTTCCTTTAAAAGCCATGGAGAAAGATCAATTCCGTCAAGAGGTTTAGGCGATTGATGTGATATGCCTGACAAACTTGTTAGAGTTGGCAGCAGGTCAACTCCACCAGCTAGTTGTTGCACTATTTTTGGGGCTATTGTATTTCTCCATTGAATAAAAAGTGGTGATCTAGTGCCTCCCTCATCAGTACTCCCTTTAATACCTTTCATACCTCCATTCCATCTTCTCCCATTTGGCCCATTGTCAGAAAGATAAATGACAATAGTGTTTTTTGTGAGTGCTAATAGGTCTAATTGAGTGGTAATACGCCCCACATTGTCGTCTATATTAGCAACCATAGCAAGTGCAGCACGAGTATGTAAAGGGTTGGACACTTCTGCATTATTGACCAATGGTTTATCTTTAAATTTTTCCCAATATGTGTCTGGAACCTGCATTGGGCTATGAGGAATATTTAAAGACAGATACAAAAAAAAGGGCTCCTTTTTGTTTGTTTTTATAAAATCAAGGGCATGTTGGGTCAAATCATCAGTCAGATATCCCTTGCCTTTTACAATCTTTCCGTTGGCTTCTAATTCTGGAGTAAAATAGTTTCCCCAATGCCCTGAGCAAAAGCCATAAAAATCATCAAATCCTCTTGCCATAGGATGATAAGGATATTGCATACCACTGTGCCACTTCCCATAAAGTGCTGTTTTATAACCATTTTGTTTAAACACTTCTGCAATTGTTTGTTCGCCTAAATTTAGTCGTTCTCCTCCAGCAGAAGTGCCATATACCGCAGACCTAAAATGATATCGACCGGTTAAAAGAGCTGCACGTGTGGGAGAGCAAACAGGACTCACATAAAAATTTTCAAAAGAAGCGCCACCAAGTGCAAGAGCATCTAAATTGGGCGTTGAAATATCTTTATTTCCATGATAACTTAAATCGCCCCAGCCTTGATCATCTGCCATAATGATTATTATGTTGGGTTGCATTGGCGTTTGTTGGCAACTCCAAACACTAAGCGATAATAATAGCAGGATTACTATTTGCTTTAATGCCCTTGTGATAGTAAATGTCATATTTTATTTTCTTTGAGTTGTTCCATCGCATAATGGGCTGCCCTAGCGGTTAATGCCATGAAAGTGAGGGATGGGTTTTTGGTACCAGTAGAAGTCATACAAGCACCATCTGTTACAAAAACATTGGCGCAAAGATGCATTTGATTGAAGGCATTTAACAGTGAACTATTGGGGTCTTCTCCCATAGCAACACCTCCCATTTCATGAATGTCCAAGCCTGGGGCTTGTTTAGTATCATATGCATTTATTTGTTCACATCCACCTTTCTCCAACATTGCTTTGCCTTCTGAAAGAAAATCGGAGAGCATTAGCTCGTCATTTTCAGTATAACTAACATCTAAGTCAGCTTGGGGTATCCCATATTGATCTTTTTGTTTACTTAACCGAACTTGATTTTGGGCAATAGGAACCGTTTCACCCTGCATCATCATATAGACAGACCACTGCCCAGGTTTTTCTATTTTTTTTCTGTATTCTTTTCCAAATTGAACTCCCTCCACCTGCTTTGTCCATCCTTCGCGCACAGCGCTATAAAAAACCATATATCCACCTTTGAAAGGCATATCTTGCTTTTTTACATTTCTATAACTTGGCATCATAATAGCGGTAGGCCTTCTACCAAAATAATAGGAATTTTGTAACCCCTTGAACTTTGCTGTTATGTTTCCTCTATAATTATGAAAGGCTAAATATTTTCCTAATCTTCCATTGTCGTTGCCTAAACCGTTTGGAAACCGTTCTGAAACTGAGTTCATCAAAATAACATTAGTATTTATCGTAGCGGCATTAACAAAAACACAGCGTGCAGAAAATTGTTGTCGTTGTTTTGTAAATCTGTTCACTGTGTTGACACCTTTAACCTTTTTTGATTTGGTATCATAGTCTAGCGACTCGACGAGGGTATCGGTCAGCAAAGTAAGGTTGCCTGTTTTTTCAGCCCACGGGAGCGTAGATGCGTTAGAGCTAAAATAAGCTCCAAAAGGACAACCTCTTTCACATAAGGTTCGAGCTTGGCATTGGTTTCTTCCCTGAGCTGTAAAAGTGTCTTTCATTTCTGTCAGGTGTGCACAACGTCCAATAACAGGTGTTCGTTCAGGAAAATGTGTTTGTATTTTTTTTTGCAAATGCTTTTCCATCGCATTCATTTCCCAAGGCTTTAAAAATTCACCATCAGGAACCTCTTCAAGGCCATCTAAATTGCCACTAACTCCAATAAATTTTTCAACATGACTATACCATGGTGCAATATTTTTATATCGTATTGGCCAATCTGATGCATACTCATCACGCTTTGGACTAGTGAATTCAGTATTACTCCATCGCTGGACTTGTCGTGCCCAAAGTAAAGATTTTCCTCCTACTTGATAGGCTCGAATCCAATCAAAAGGTTTGGATTGTTGATAGGGGTGGTCTTTGTCTTTAGCAAAAAAATGGGCTGTGGTTTCATTGAATGCATAGCACCGTGAAACCACTGGGTTTTCTTCTTTGATACGATCTGGTATTTTTCCTCCCATCTCAAATTCCCATGGGTGCTTCATAGCTGTTGGATAGTCTTCCAAATGTTTCACTTGTCGCCCCCGTTCAATAACAAGAGTTTTAAATCCTTTTTCACAAAATTCCTTGGCCGCCCATCCACCAGAAATACCCGAACCGATAATAATTACATCAAATTGGGAATTCATAACTATAGTGTCCATGCCTTTTGATTCGGTTCTAAGGAAATTTCTCCTATGTATTTACCTGGGATAGGTAAATAAGCTAATTGATTGGATGCTCCTCTTTGAGAGGTGTAAAAAGCAAACATCAGATAACTCCTAAATTGTTTAATCCATTTTTCTCCAGAGGGTAATTTAGGTTCCAGTTTCCCTTCAAATAATTTTTCCAACAAATTGTGCTGGGTTTTTCTTTCAAGTTTTTCAAAAGGGACTTTGTGCTGTATTTCATTGAATTGTTTAAATGCCTTACAGCCCTCGTAAAAAGTATTTTTTTCTTTTTTTGGTACATAACCAGTAGCATAACAATCTACAAAATTAGTCCACTCATTCAACTCTACTGCACTTGCCTCAGGGAGATCAATAATTAGGTCCGCCAAAGTTTCTAAAAGCGAAAAGAAATCACTGGTTGGACTTTGATTGGTTTGCACGCTGCTCCATATCTCAAGAGGGTTGGTTGTTAGTGCAACTGTTCCTCCCCATAAATACTGTAAATGTGTTCTTCGCTTCATTTATTACTGATCAAACTTACACTTTTTAGGGTCATTCTTTACGTAGTAGGATTTATAATTTGTTGCTTTAGGGTCGGTGCAACCGCATAAATTTAATAATTCTATATTTTTAAAGTCAATTGGATGGCTTTCAGCTTGAAGGGCAATATACCCCTCTGATAAAATAGTACCCTCTTGCGCAATCCATTTTTCTTTATTGGTCACACCCATGCTTTCCCAATCTTCTCCGTTTCTACTTTTACTAATAAAAGCACCTCCTATTTGAGGCTTTTTATATACCATCACGGTGTCTTGTTCTACAATATGAGCAATATATTCACTGCCTAAAACGATAGCTTCAACCCTAACCCATTGGTCGCCATGATACGTTTTGGAATTTGAAGATATACAATGTCTAAAGTCCACCTCTTCATTTAATACAACAGCAGTTCCAGGGGTACAAATATTTGCTGTGGTTCTATTCCCTTTTCCCAAACCACCAAGCAATTGTATTTCTATAGAAACAGGAAAATGCTGTTCAAACGTATTGCTTTCTGCCGATTGAGAATGAAACATCACACCGCTATTACGAACATTCCATCCTTCTCCGCCAGGCGTCTGCTCACCTAGGAAGCGGTAATCAAAACGGAGTTTGTAATGCGAATAGGGCTGTTTATAATACAAATGTCCATACTTATCATCAAAACTTTCGTATTGATCATAGGCAATACGCAGCGTTTGATTCTCAACACGAAATGTATTTAAGTGGTTTTCATCTAAGGGTCTATTGGCAATTTTGATAGTCCAGCCGTCCAAGTTTTTCCCATTAAAAAGGGAAATCCAATCTTCTTTATCGGGGTTTATATTTTCCTCATTTAGTGTAAAAAACCCAATCGCCAACCACAACAAAAAAGTTTTATTTACCCAATAAAATAGCATCTAAGTGGTTCTTTTTATCTTTAAACAAGATATAAAAATGAATTGAAAAAACAGTCCTCTAAAAAATCGTTTGGTGAACTGCTTTGGAAGCCCCAAAGAGCGTATCAAAACCAATCTGTTTTGATGCAATTTAAAAAAGCACTTGAAGAAGCTGAACAACATTCTTTTATTGATTATAGTGCTTTACACCAATGGTCTATCAACCACTTAGACCGTTTTTGGACATTTTTAGCTCTTTTTTTTGAGGTCGATTTCAATACCCCATATCGTTCTGTTATCAGTAGCGGTAATCATTTTACTGATGTCCAATGGTTTTCAGGAGCTACACTGAGTTATGCCGCTCATTTATTTAAAAAAACAACCTCACTACGCCCAGCCCTAATTTATCAAAACGAAAACGGAACAAGGGTATCTATTTCTTGGGCAACCCTCAGCAGGCGTGTCTCATTTTTCCAAAAAATATTTCAAGGCAAGAATCTAAAAAAAGGAGACGTTGTTGCTGGTTTTTTAAATAATCATCCTGATACCATTGCTGCTTTTTTAGCTTGTAACAGCTTGGGGGGAGTATGGATATGCTGCGCTCCTGAATTCGGAATAGCTAGTGTGACTGACCGCTTTAGCCTGGTGAATCCTAAAATTTTAGTAGCTCATAGAGTTAGTCACTACAACGGTAAACCTTTTGAGTTGGATTCAAAAATTAAAGCTATTCAAAAAAAATTGCCTAGCCTAAAAGCCACCCTATTGCTTTCAAATGAATTTGAAGATTGGGAATTACAAACCACCGATTCTCCTACTCTTACTTTTGAAACGGTGGCATTTTCTCATCCCATTTGGGTTCTGTTTTCTTCTGGAACTACAGGCAAGCCCAAAGCAATTACGCATAGTACAGGAGGAATTTTATTAGAACAATACAAAGCCTTAGCGCTTCATCAAGATGTACAAGAAGGAGACCGTTTTTTTTGGAATACCACCACTGGTTGGATGATGTGGAATTACGCCCTTGGCAGCTTGCTCTGCGGAGCGACCCTTTGCTTGTATGATGGAGCAGCTCATTATCCTGATCTTACATCACAGTGGGAAATGGCACACCGAGAGAAAATTAACCATTTTGGCAATGGGGCTCCATTTTATGCATTGTGTAAAAAAAAGAAGCTTCCCTTTCTAAAAGAGCAGTCGTGGCCGCATTTAAAAAGTTTAGGGAGCACAGGGGCACCTCTCACAGCAGAAGTATTTCAATGGTTGCAAGCCCAAATACCCCAAATTCACATCCAATCACTAAGTGGTGGGACTGATGTCTGCACCGCTTTTGTTGGACCCAATTCACTTTCTGCTGTCTATGCAGGTGAAATTCAAGGAGCTCTTTTAGGTGCTGCTGTTGCCTCTTGGGACGAAAACGGCAAGGCTATTTTTGGGCAAATGGGCGAATTGGTTCTTACTAAGCCCCTACCCTCAATGCCAATCTATTTTTGGGGAGACATCAAAAATCAGAATTACAAAGCCTCTTATTTTAATCGCTTTGAAAATATTTGGTGTCACGGTGATTGGGTGACACAAACTTCTAATGGTGGCTTTGTGATTCACGGTAGATCTGATGCAACACTCAATCGTAATGGAATTCGGATTGGTACCGCAGAAATTTATGAAGCGCTTGGACAACTTTCTTTTATAGAAGACAGTTTAGTTATTGATCTGCCAGATAAAGACGAAGGGAGCAAGTTGGTTTTATTTTTACAATTGACTACATCAATAGCTCTTGACAAGCAAACAATAAATACCCTCAAAGCTCACATCAAAAACCAATGTTCACCTCGTCATTTGCCTGATCACATTTTTAAAGTAGAGGACATCCCCTACACATTGAGTGGAAAAAAAATGGAAGTTCCTATTAAAAGACTCTTTTGTGGACACTCTGTAAAAGAAATTCTGCAAAAAGGAGCAATGAAAAATCCTCTAAGTATAAAGAGTTTTGAAAACCTAAAAACAAAATGGGATTTATAATTTTTTGATTCTAGCTAATAATATTTTAAGCTAAGAATATTTAATGAAGCTTGTTTAATATCTCATTTTAAATTTTATTTGTGTGTTTTATGAAAAATAACAAAATAACAACCTCTATTTTTTGTTTTTTATTTTCAGTAGCCATCTTCTCGCAGGAAAATAAGATTAAAACTTTTTTGAAGTGTAATTGTGATGCACGCTACATTCAACAAAACACCTTATTTATAGATTATGTGAGAGACCAAAATCTTTCAGATCTTGAGGTGTTTGTTTTTGATATAACTAGTGGAAGCGGGGGTAGAGAATATACTTTTAATTTTTATGGGAAGGAAAAATTAAATAATCGTGAGAATAGGCTTACCGTTTTTCTTGACCCCAGCCTGACAGCAAATGAACGACGAGAAAAACTCTTAAAGACCTATGCGTTGGGTCTCGCCTATATGCTCCAAAATACTGCGTATCAGGAAAATTTTGAGGTTAACTATAACGTGCCAGAAAAGAACTCCTCCACTCCCTCTTTTGACAAATGGAGTAATTGGGTGTTTGAAATTTCAGGTTCATTTGATTTTGAAGACGAAAAAAGCATCAATGAAAAAGAATATCGATTAGATTTTGAGATTGATCGAGTTACTGATCTATGGCGTGTAAGATCTGATTTTGGGATTCAAAATAATGTGAAGACATTTTTGGGCGAGGAAGAAAGTTATAATAGTGTTAGAAATCGAACCTATTTTTCTGGAAGTCTTGTTAGAAGTATTTCTGATCATTTTTCTACAGGGATATTCGGTAGTTTTCAAAAAGATACCTTTAGAAACTTTAAATCCTTTTTAAACTTTTCACCTGCATTAGAGTATAATATTTATCCATATCGTGAAGTATTAAATCGTGAAATTACCTTTGCCTATAAACTAGGCTACAGCTATTATAATTATATAGAAGAAACCATCTATGGATATTTAAATGAAAAACTATTTGTTCAATCTCTAACATTAAATTTAAGATATCGAAAAAATTGGGGTGGAATTTATTCTTATTTAGCAGCCTCTCAATTTTTAAATGGTCAAAACCAAAACAGATTAACGTTCAATAATTATCTTAATTTAAGAATCATTCAAGGACTTTCCCTAAGAGTTTCTGGCAGATTTCAACTCATTCGTGACCAAATCAATTTACCAAAAGGAGAAGTTTCCATTGAGGATTTGCTGCTAAGACAACGCCAAATTGCAACTAATTTTCAAAACAATATTTCACTAGGATTGAGCTATACTTTTGGGTCAATTTTCAACAATATTGTCAATACAAGATTGTAATAGCTAAAAATTGAATTACGACTTCCATCAGACTATTCATCATCAAAATCATAGTCCACTTCTTTTTCAGCAAATTCTGTGTCTGCTAAGAAGTACTCTAAAGAATATCTTGATTCTGACTGTTCTTTTTGTTTCTCTGTATATTGTTTAATTTCTGATTCAATTTGACTTAATGAAACATCCAAATTACTCATAAGATTATCTATATTTTTAATGTAGGTCTCTGATTGGAATATTTGCATTTTATAAAGCGAGAGTTTTGAATCATACTCTTTGAGTTTATCGAGGTCTTTTTCTACATTGATTTTATAACTTTCAGCTGCCTTTATTAAAGCTTTCTCATATGATTCTTGAGATTTTAAAGTGATCTTGTCTCTTAGTTTTTGAAGAAAGCTTCTATCATTAGTTTTAATTGCTTCTATATAGTCTTTGATTTTTTGAACTTCGTTTTCGTGTTTTGTTTTCTTTTGAAGTAGCTTATTTTCACATTTATCGTATTTATTTTTGTATTTGTTATAGTTTTTATCATTAGTCGTCTTTTTAATAGAGGCTGTCAATGCACTAATCAAAGTTTCTTTTTTAGCCAAAAGCGCATCTTCAGAATAGACTCTGTCTTCTCCAACATCTAAGTCGGTATTTAGTGGAATATTATCCGCTTGAAGCATCTCATAAAACTTATTCATAGCTTGAGTATAGCCCTTTGTATTGAGGCTAATCTGATCTTCTTTAGGTGGATTTATATCAGCTTTACTAGTTTCATTCCCTTTGAAAAGTCCAGATTTTTTATCCAATTTTGGTCCCTTTCCTGTGAAGTCATAACTTCCTTCAAAGGAAGAGGTCCCAAGATCCCATTGCTTGAGAGTTACTTCATAGAGTGTTTTTTGGAAAACGACAAGTGCTCTGGCTTCAACACCTGCAGATAGTGCTGCAATAAAATCAGCATTAACAGCAAAATCTCCATTTAATGAAATAAAATTAAAACTTTCATCTATATCTCCCTTTAATGCCAAATGCATTCCTGCATTTGCCTCAGCCTTTCCTTGGATAAATCCACCAATAGATATGGCCGCACTACTTCCAACACTTCCATATCCTTTCAAGGCTACCGAAAGTGCAGCGGTTGTATCAACATCACCTTCAAGTTTGGATTGCTTACCTACCTTTTTTACTGATCCTTGAACCCCCAATGATAATCCAGCTGAGGCATTAAATTCAAGTCCTGCTTCAACAGGTATTGGTCCAGCAAGAAAGGGAAAGACAAATTTAAATGAAACTGGCCACAAACCAGCTGGTAAAAATGCATCTGGTATTTTGGGTGAATTAACACTGAAGTCTATATTGTAGTCTTGGACTTCAGGCATTTTTTTCGTTTTGTAATCCCACAATAGTGAAGCTCCACCTTTGGCCTCAATCCAACTGCCTTGAGAAAATTGAGCGCCAATCTCGTTGATCTTAAGAGGATAGTTTTTTTTACCCATTACCTCTGCTTGTCCCGCATCTAATTTCAAACTCCCTAATTCCATTTCTGGCAATTTGGTAGTCAAACTCTCCCAATCAATTTTTCGGCCTTCTATGTCTATGTTGACCTTTTTACCAGTAGCATCCAATTGTCCAGCATAAGGTAAGTTTAAGCTAATAGCTGTTTGCTCTAGAGAAAGTTTGCCTGCTTCATATTTTACCTCTTCAGCATCTGCAATTAGTTTTCCATCAAAAAGACTAATTCCAAGGTGAGAACCTTCTAAACCAAAAGCCCATTTTCCTTTTTCTCTTGAAAAATTAACACCAATGCCTTTTGCGTTTATTACTGCTCCTGGAATCAGATCCTCTTTAATGTCTAAAATACCTTTTGCATAAGCATCGTAATTGTCTTTTTTTCCTTTCAAGCCGGCTTCAATTCCACTCACATGAATAAAATCTCCAAGGGCAAGATCACTCAAAGCAAATTTAGCGAGGCTCCAATCTATACCTGTTTTGGAGGCTTCTAAGTCGGAGACATTTGCAGACAATTGCTTATCATACAAACTCAACAGCATGGTGGTGGATGCTGCCGAAAGGGTTTGTGTCTCCTGGTTGAAGTTTATCCCAGTGCTTCTAGCCTCAACTAAATCATTGATTTTTAAATCTAAGCCCCCATTAGTCACATTTACTGAGTATGAATTATCTCTTGAGTTTCCATCTACATGAACATCCCCATTAGCCCCTAGTGTAGCATTCTTTGGTAGGGGCACATTAAGTCCTAATGTGCCGTCTAACTCATACTCATAGTTTTTGGCTTTACCCATTATTTTTGCCCTAGGGCTGTCAAGTTTTATAATGTCTCCTGCAGCAATATTATGATTTACAGTGACACTAATATTATCCCAATCAAGGCCTGTCTTTTTACTAAATCGAAGAGCTGAAGCTTTGCCTTCGACCCCAAACTGTTGGAGTAAAAGAGTCCCTTGTTTGGCAGTAAAAAGCCCCTTTGAAAAATCAATATCTGATGCAGAAAGGGAGAGTTTATCTCCAAATAACTGGGCTCTCACTGAAACCCCTTTAAGAACTGGCTGATCAAACTTGGAGGTTTCAGTCAAATAGGTCAGACCTACCCTTCCGTTGGCCTGAAGCTTTACATCACTTGTATCAACATCAAGATCAATATTTCCATCTGCACTTATGGTATAATTGCTCCCTTTCTTTCCTACAATTAAATTAGGATCTTTAACTTTGAATCCCTCTGTTACATTTATTGAGTCGCCATAATTGATTTTTATTTCTTCAAAGTCAAAACCATTTTTTGAAATTTTGATATTTTGCCCACTGCCAGAAATTGATTTATCTGCAATTGTTACAAACAATGCAATGCGTTGGGCCTCAAAAATTCCTTTTTTAAGTTCAGAAGGGGATAAGCCATCAACTGTCGCATTAATATTCTGATTGAATCGAACACTGATATACATTTTTGCTATTCCACTCTCCATCTTTTTTAGGGCGCCTCTTTGAGAAATAATTTGCTTATCGTCTTTTTCTTTATCTTCTTGATGCTCCTGTCTCCATCGTTGAATTTTATTTAATATATGTCCCATCTCTTTCAATACTTCCAGCAAAGGTTCCATCCCAGAGAGTGCTCCAGAAACCTTGTTTTGATATTTCAGATAATCTTTTTCAATTTCTTGGAAAGTAGTTTTAAATCCAAAAACGCTCTTTATTTTATCTCCAAGACTATTTTTATTAGCCATTCTGACCACCTCAACATTTTGATTTTTGGCGGTATTTCCCATCTGTTCGACTAATAACTTGATTGACTTTCTTTTCGTTTCTTGGTTTTTTGTTTTTCCTGTGAGATCATTTATTTTTTTACCTAATCCTTTAAAAAAACCTTTAAACCCTTCACTCTTTTTTTCATTTTTTGGCTCTGGATGTTTTTTAAGCCACTCTTTTGCTACTCCAACAATTTCAGGCTTTAATTTGTCCTTTTCTTCAGAATCTTCAAATGTTTCAAATTTTTGTACTAATTTCAAAAGCTTACCAAAGCTAGTGTCATTACCAAAAGCTGATTTTATTCTAGAATATAAGCCTTGACTTCCACCCAAGATAATAGTCTCTGGTTTCAATGAAATACTGCCTTCAATCCCTTTTGCTTCCTGTTCTTGATCTTGGGGTGCATCATTAGGCGTTCCATTTTCTTTTTCTCCTACATCTTGAATAACCTCAGTATTTTCTGAAACTGTTTCAGATTCAACTTCCTCATAATCATACTTTTGTATAACTTTATTAGCTTCAGTCTGGAATTTGGCTGAAGAACTGTTCTCACTATATTGCGCTGCTCTTGATGCAGTTAATTGAAGCGCTTTTTGAGAATTACTTTTTTCTGCTTGTTGATCTAAATTTCCTAAATGAGTGACCTCAATATTATTATTTCCCGACACCCCTTCGTCTGAAGATTTCTTTTCTGTCTTCTTGTCATTAAATAGCTTTTGATAATTAGTCATTTGCAATGGCTCACAAAATAATTAAAATAGGCATTTCATTGTTAATATAATTATTTCTTCTGGATAAGAATAAAATTTTGACTAATCTAAATAAATGACCTCAAAAAAACTTTTACTTAGCAACTAGAAATTCAGATTGTGGAACAAAAAATAGTTTTTATCTTAGAGAATTATGAAACGAAGAGCTTTTATCGATCGTAGCTCATTGAGTTTATCTAGTTTGTTGATATCACCCAAAATCTTTTCAACTCCTATGAAAAATAAAACCTCAAAAAATACCTTTCAAAAAAGCCCCTATGTCTTGAGCACATGGAATGTACCTTCTGCCACTCAAGAAGCGGGTATAGCTCTTGAGCAAGGAGCCAATGCCTTGGATGCAGCGGTGCTTGGTGTTGCTGTTGAGGAAGCCAACATTTTGAACACAACTGTGGGTATTGGTGGCGCTCCCGACCGAGACGGAGTAGTAAGTCTAGATGCCTGTGTGATGAATCATGAAGGAAATGGAGGGGCTGTGGTGGCTGTAGAAAATATAATCCATGTGGCCGCCCTAGCAAAAGATGTGATGGAACATACTCCACATGTGATTCTTGCCTCAAAAGGTGCTCAAAAATTTGCATTGGACCAAGGGTATACGAAGGAAAACTTATTAAGTGAATCGAGTAAAAAAGCATGGCTTAAATGGTTAGAAAAAGGAAATTATACCCCCGAAATTAATATTGAAAATCACGATACAATTGGAATGCTATGCTCTGATGGAGATGGTAATTTGTCTGGAGCGTGTACCACTAGCGGTCTAGCCTATAAAATGCATGGTCGAGTAGGCGATTCTCCCATTCTAGGTTCGGGTTTGTTTATTGATAATGAAGTAGGTAGTGCTGTGGCAACAGGTGTTGGAGAGGAAGTACTGAAAACGGTGGGTAGTTTTCTAGTTGTAGAACTTATGCGTCAAGGTAAAACACCTCAAGAAGCCTGCGAAATAGCCATTGGTAGAATTCTTTCAAAACAAGTAGGTAAGCCAAATTTTCAAGTAGCCTATATTGCTACAAACAAAAAAGGAGAAATAGGCGCATTTAGCATCCAGAAAGGTTTTTCCTACACCCAGCACAAAAATAAAAAAACCAATAACGTTCCTTCAAATTCAGCTTTTTAACAAAACTTTAAATTACTTTTTTTTTTAAAAACGATTAATTTATTCTGTACTTATTAATTTTCCGTCTACTCTAATTTTGTAGATTTTTTTGTCGTGAGGGTTGAAAGTTTCCCAAAAAACAGTATCGTTAAATATCCTTTTTTCAAAAACAACTTCTTCATTTTCAAACAAAGCCTTTGGTGTTTCACTCATGTAGGTTTCATTTTTTTCTAAAGCTTGCTGTTTTCTGAAGTTTCTATACATCCATAGTATAAGTGCTGCCTCCTTGGGATGCGTGACATCTGGAGCAGTTTCTTCATCAGAAAAATACACAAAACCCCAAAATTCTGGTAGATGCATGTTGATAGCCCATTGTGGACTCCAAACCCAATTATATTCAGGAAGATATTCCCCATTGAGATCTTTCTTTCTTCTATATTTTCCGTTTTTCAAACTAAAATCCCAATTGACTCTTGAAAAATTTATACGCCAAAATTGATTTGATGGTATAATGTCCCCTTTATTTCCTCTAACCAAACTTTTCCAAGGAAGTGCTATTTCTAATGTCCACCCTTTATCGACATCTGTTGGATCATTGAGCGTGCCATTATATGAAACTGCTGATTGGAGCTCAACAATATCCCATTGGTTGTCCACTTTGTTTTTGTTTAAATAAGGTTTATTTAGAAAAAGGTCCCAAACAGTATTCAATGCATTTATTTCCAATTCCATGTAGTCATGAGTGTCTCCATTGGGGTCAATGAAAACCTCAAAATCATTATTATAAAATAGTACAGTGTCACGTTGTTTAAGATTCCCCCAAATGTGGGGCTCTTCCATCTGAGCTAAAATATAGAGTGCTCTATCATTCCAAAGCATCTTTACTCTCGTTTCATATTTTGGATTACGATCTCCTTCAATATCTATAAACAAATCAGTCCAACTGGCTTTATCCCATAGGGTATCTTCTAAACCATCAATTAAAGGTGACTCTTTAGTTTTTTTAGAGATATACAATTTAGGAAGAGGATCAGAATCAAGGGAGGTCAATGGGGGTTGAGCGCAAGAAAAGCAAAGGAGAAAAAGAACTCCAAAAAACAAAATTTTCAATTGCATTTTAAGAAAGTTTGAAGGTTAAGCAATATATATGGGTTTCATGGTTTGTGATTTATTACAGTCATGAAACACTTAAAAAAGTATATTCTAAACTAGAAATCCACTATTTTTATTGAATATATGAAAAATCTTTATTTCTTTTTTTGTGTTTTTTTTCTTTGTTTATTCCTTTCTTCTTGTCACCAAAAAGAGTCCTATTTTCAAGATGCTCTTTGTATTTCTAATATAAATATCATCCATCCTGATAAGGGCCTTGAAAAAAATATAAACCTTGTAATTAGAGGAAATAAGATTGTACAAATAGATAATGCTGAGAAGTTAATCTTCTCTAATAAAAATAAAGTGATAGATGGTAGGGGTAAATTTTTAATTCCAGGCCTTTGGGATAGCCATGTTCACTTTTATTTTGATCCCTTCTTGGGTAAATACATGCCCGATTTATTTCTTTCTAACGGCATCACCAGCGTACGAGATACAGGGGGACCATTTCATTTTTTAGATAGCATTAAAAAAAGAAGCTTAAGCAATCCAACTATTTTTCCGAGAGTTAAAATTGCTGGTCCCCTAATTGATGGGAAGTTTAATGTATATGATGGAAAAAATATTGCTGAACTTTCCATTCAAACTATTGATGTTGAAGACACAAGAAGAAAAACGCAAGAATTGGTAGACAATGGAGTTGATTTTCTAAAAGCATATGAGATGCTAAGTGAAGCTCAATTCAAAGAAGTGGCTGCAATTGCAAATAAAAACAACTTAAGAATGGCGGGGCATGTGCCACTGAGTATGGATATCATCACTGCCACCGAGTTAGGATTAAATAGCCTTGAACACATAAAAAATATTGAATTAACAGCTCTAAAATCTAGAGATTCACTCCTTAGGGCACGCAGAAAAATGTTAGAAAACAGTTCTAAACTTCCGGGAATTGAGTTGAGGGGTTCTATTCACAGAGCACAAAAATCTTTTGCTATAAAAGCCATAGACAGCACAGAGCTAGAACATGTTCTCGATGTGATTAAAAAGAATAACTCCTTTCAAGTGCCTACGCTTTCTATTTACAAAGTGCCCATCTACAAAATATTTAAAAGAAATTTTTGGAAACAATCCTTTGAGATGTTACCGAGTAAAACAAAACAACTTTGGCTGTCAAGAGAGCAACAGTCTACCGATAACATCGACTCTGATCAAAAAGCTTTTTCTGATTGGATTCAACAAACAGTTGGTCAAATGAATAAAAAAGAGATCACTATTATGGCAGGCACCGACACACCTCTTGGCTATTTGACTCCAGGGTTCAGTCTTCATTATGAATTAGAACTCCTTGTTGAAAGTGGATTGAGCGAAATTGGTGCCATTCAAACAGCGACACTGCATCCTGCTCAATATTTCAGAATGGAAGATTCTTTGGGACAGATCAAAAAAAATTATATAGCAGACCTAGTCATTTTAAATCAAAACCCCCTTGACGATATAAAAAACATAAAAGCTATTGATGCAGTTATAAAAAACGGACATTACCTATCAAAACAAGAACTTGATTCTAATGTTCTAAACAAATAAATTTTCACATTGACTAAATCAGTTCTATACTATTTAATCTATGTTTTGATTTATAAAATTAAAAAACCCTCGTGTAGTGTAGAGGGTTCCGCGATTATCTACATGGGATTTTATTGAGCAGTTATCTCCATATTTAGTGCCGTATTGTCAAAATAACAGAGCATTTCAATAATTTTTCCATTGTCCCACTTCATATCAAAATGAGCGCGGTTTGAAAATCGAATTCCTGTCTTATTCCCAGTGCCCATCCATGTGAACCAATTGTTTGTCCAAACATCACCACTTTTGAAATAGTTGGTATGGGCGTAAGCTTCGATAATTTTGATATCATTGAAAATGGAATGATGCCCTTTAAAGGCTTCCTTTACGGTTTTTCGATCAACAACTGTATTATTCAAATAAACCTTTGCATCATCTGAAAGCATTTCATCCCAAACAGAATGATCATTGTTTGCATAGGTTTCATTCATTTTTATTACAGTCTTAGAATATTTATCGGTATCTTTTATTTCACCAGAGATTTTTTGAGCACTTATAGTAAAAGTGGTCAATAAAAAAAGTAAAGTAAATTTTCTCATTATTTTAGGTTTAATTATTAATTTTTAAGTCTAGTTTTATATTTATTTTTTTGTCCATTCAAGAACCTCCCCATCTTCGTCAGTGGTTGTAACAGTCTTAAAATCGGCTGAATAAGTAAATGCTAATACGCTAGTATCAGATTCACCGTCCTCAGTAAATGTGGCCCGATAAGTTTGGTTAATTGAATCAAAATCAGGATTGGAAGCAGTATTTTCCCAAGTAAAGTTAATAGATCCTGAGTCTGAAAATTCTTCACCCTCTAGGGTGGTTGAAAAAGAATAGTTTTGGATTGCTGTCCCATCTATGTTGAACGTTAAACTATATTCAAAATTGATTTCAACTGCAATAGTTTCTTCTTCATCAAAGAATTCATCAGAGGAACCGCTTGTTTCCCAAGTACCTATAATGGGATCTATTGTGTTTCCGCTGTCATCTTTTGAAGTACAGGATAAAAGGGTCAAATTAGCTACTAAAAATAGAAGGGTTTTTTTCATTGGGGATTGTTTTTGGTATAGTTGCAAATTTATAAAGTTCAAGTCACCTACCAAACTTTAATAAAGAAAAAAATCTAGCACTTACTGAACTTAAAAGTAACTTGGGTGAGAATGCTTTTTTGTTACTCAATTGAGGCTGATTTTTACACATCTTTTTTGAATAAATAATTTGCAAAAGCGCAAAGACTAAGCACTATCATAATCAGAAGATCCATTCGAAGTAGTCCTATTTTTAGTGGTAATATATTGAGTTGAGTTAAAATAAAAACTAGTAAACCAAGAAGAGAAATCCAAACCATAAAAAGTCCTTGCGGTTTGTTTGCCAGTATCCCGAGTATGATTAAGGGGCCCATAATGGCTGTCCCAGAAAAACTTAAACGTGCCAAAAGAACCAATTCATCGGAGGAAATCAAAGAAAATAACAACGCAGAAATCGAAAACAAGAGTATAAATAATCGAATTGGACGCAGTGATTGACTTTCTTTTAATTGCATAAGCCCTCTAACCTCATTCCCCATTGCAAAAAGTTGGGAGTCTGAGGTAGACATAGCTGCTGCAAACAAGCCAATTATAGTTAGCGAGGCGATGACGTTGTTTTGTTCGCTGAGAAGAACTCCACCTAGAAATTCTGCTGTAGAAGCTTTAGTGTAATAAATTGATCCGTACAGGCCAATTATAATGGTTGGCAAGATCACCAAAGTTGCAAAAATTCCTACTGCAACTGCCATCCGTTTTAAGGCATTGTAGTCTTTCATAATGATCAGTCTGGTTGATAGTTGAGGTTGGGTTACGGGGATCATTAATATAGCAATACAAGAGGCTATAAGAAATTGAGGAGTAAGTAATTTGTTGGGCCCAGGTGCTGTCAAAAGCTGTTTGTTTATAGCCTGTGTTTTTTCAAAAAGAGCACTCCATCCGCCAACTTCATTTAAACAGTTGAAAGCAATAAGCCAGACGACAGTAAGCAAAAGGGTCCCTTGAAGAAAATCAGCATAAATAATGGCTTTTAAACCACCTAATTCGGAATAGACCATCATGACAACCACGATCAACACCGCCCAAATCCAAATTGAAATAAAGTTTGGAAATGCTGCGTGTAAAAATATTGAAACTCCTCTGATTTGAATGGCTACATAGGGAATAAGGAATATAAAAACACAAGCAAAATAAAGATAACCGACCTGTTTATTGTTGTAACATTTTTGAAGGAGAGCGGACATTCCATGGAAGGGATTCTGTCCTACTTTTTTTCTAAGATAAAATCCAAACCAAAGGATGAAAAAAACCATTACAGCATCTGAGAAGGTCAAAAATATCCAAGCACCAACACCGTTTTTCCTCGAGAAATCAGGCATTCCCATTAAGGTAAATGTGCTAAAGAGGGTCGCTGCAAAAGTCATAAAGCCTAGAACGAGTCCAATTTTTGCACCACCGAGCATAAAATCATTTGCTGAATGAATGGTTTTCTTACTTTTCCAAGAAAGAAAAATTAACACCCCGATGTAAAGCACTCCCAAAATAATCAACCACTTTAGCATTGCTTATCTGTCTTTCAATTTTTTAAAAACCCGACCTCCCCAAATAGTACATACGATAATTAAAACTGTAGTGAATATACTCATCCACAATGTGTAGGGCATACCAAAAAGAACTGGTTCTATAGAGGCGCTTAACACCCAAGATGAAAAGGTGAGAACAGTTAAAGTGAGCACTAAACTAACAATGATATACCAATGTTTTTTTAACTTCTTGTTCATCACTACAAGTTTTGAATTGTCATGCCGCCGTCAATATTGATTATTTGCCCAGTAGCATACGGAATTTTTCCGGTTGCTAAAGCGGCTACTGCAGAACCAACATCACTGGGGGTGCCCCATCGTTTTTCTAGTGCCAAACCCTCTGAAAACAGCTTGTCGTATTTCGCTTCAACACCTGATGTCATATCTGTTTTAATGACTCCCGGCCGAACTTCATAAACAGGAATTTCAAATGTGCCCATCCTACTTGCCCAGAGTTTTGTCAGCATCGCCAAACCCGCTTTTGACAAACAATATTCCCCTCGATTTGTAGAGCTCATTGTTGCTGAAACAGATGAAATTATGATAATAGAAAAACGCTGGTTAGTTGTTTCCTCTTTTTGTTGAATCATCCAGTTGGCAATCGCTTGAGTGAGAAAATAAGGGCCTTTAAGGTTGATGTCCATTACCTCATCATAACTGGCTTCAGTGGCTTCCAATATGTCATTTCGCTCTTTGGGGGCAATGCCTGCATTATTAACGAGTACATTTAGGCTGCCAAATTGTGCCTTTACTTCTTGAATAATTCTTGAACGATCTTCTGCAGCTGCTATATTTCCTTGACAATAAAGGATTTTATTTTTTTTGGTTTCGAGAGATGCTAAAACAGCTTCTACTTGTTTTTTGGGGCGCATGCCGTTTAAGACCAAATCGTATCCTTCTTGAACTAAAGATTGGGCAATTCCCAAGCCGATGCCTCTTGTTCCTCCTGTAATTAATGCAACTGGATTCATATAATTAAGTTAGATCAGGAATAGTAATCCATGTTTTTTTAGCCCAACTCTCTAGCCCTTTTTCTGCAAGCTGAACGCCTTTCGCTCCTTCTAACAAGTTCCAAGGAAAAGGAGTATCGCAAACAAGGTGTTTTAAAAAGAGTTCCCATTGTGCTTTAAACGCATTGTCAAAGGCCTCTTGTTCAGGCATTTTACTCCATGTATTATAAAAATCTATAGGATTGGGAATGTCTGGATTCCAAACTGGTTTAGGTGTATTGCCATACGTTTGAGTCCAACAATCTCTCAAACCTACAAGAGCAGAGCCTTTGGTTCCGTCTACCTGCATGGTCAATAAGTCGTCTCGCCGTACACGGGTTGTCCATGATGAATTGAACTGAGCTACAATTTCTCCTTCTAATTCAAAGGTGGCATAAGCAGCATCATCTGCAGTACAGCGATACGGTTTTCCTGCCTCGTCAATACGCTCTGGAATATGTGTTGCCCCAAGACAGAACACCCCTTTTACATTTCCAAAAAGATGGTCTAGCACATAGCGCCAATGACACAACATATCCACAATAATTCCACCGTCATCTTCTTTTCTATAATTCCAACTTGGGCGTTGCGCTGGAACAGAGTGCCCTTCAAATACCCAATACCCAAAATCACCTCTGACAGATAAAATTTCTCCAAAAAAATCATTTTGCATTAAGCGTTTGAGTTTGAGCAGTCCCGGGAGCCAAAGCTTGTCTTGCACTACACCGTGTTTAAGCCCAGCCTTTTCGCAAGCATTATAGAGGTCCAGAGCAATTTTTGTTTCAGTAGCAACTGGCTTTTCGCAATAAATATGTTTTCCTTGAGCGATAGCTTTGAGAATAGCGTCTGCCCGCCTACCAGTAGTTTGTGCATCAAAGTAAACATGATAGTTAGAATCATTGAGGACACTGTCAAGATTGGTTGTCCATTTTTCAATACCTGTTCTTTGGCTGAGCGCTTTTAATTTGGTTTCACTTCGCCCCACTAAAACCACATCGGGGATAATGACTTCGTCAGAGTTAATGTGTACTCCCCCTTGGTCCAAAATAGCAACTATTGAACGAATTAAATGTTGATTGGTTCCCATACGGCCCGTGACGCCGTTCATGATAATTCCTACGGTGTGTTTTTTCATTGATTGAGTTATGTATTGTGAATATAAGCTTCTTTAATGTTATCTAAAAAAGCCGATTGATTTTGTTTCCAAAGTCGTTCTGAAAAAATTTCTACTTCAATGGCACCTTTAAACCCTGCCTTTTCTACCCATGTTCTAATTTGTTTTACAGGAATACAGCCTTCTCCCATAAGTCCCCGATCAGTGAGCATGTCTGTTGTAGGACTTAGCCAGTCGCAGACGTGAAAAGCAAAAATTTTGTTGTTTTTGCCGCAGCGTTCAATTTCTTGTTTTAGCAGGTTGTCCCACCAGAGGTGATAAACATCTATGGCAATTCCAACAAAGGGATGGTTTAGCTCTTCGGCCATATCATTGGCTTGAGCCAAGCTAACAATGGCTGACTTATCCCCTGCATACATGGGGTGAAGAGGTTCTATGGCGAGTTTAACATTGGCCTCCTCTGCATAAGGAAGTAGTTTTTGTATGCCTTCAGCAATCTGTGATCGTGAAGTTTCGAGGCTTTGATTGGCATCTGCTCCACAAACCAAAACAAGCAATGGAGCACCAATGGTTTCTGCCTCATCTATTGCTTTTTTATTTTCTTCAATAGCTGCTACGCGAGCCGATTCTGAAACTGCAGGAAAAAAACCTCCGCGAACAAGTGAGGTGACATTGAGTTGATGCTCTTCTAAAGCCCTTTTTACAGTTTTAAGATCTTGATTTTCTAATAAATGGCGCCATATAGAAAGGTGTTGAATGTCTGCTTGACTGTATTCTTTAATACAGGTATTTAAATCCCAAGGCTTATTAGTTTGGGTGTGAACGCACAAGCGGTTTAAATCTAATTTGTTTTCCATCGTATATTATACCATCCCATTTGAAAATTGGTGATAGGGTTCCCCTTCAATTAATTTTTGAATGTAAAGTGCCACTTCTCGAAGGTGATAATCTCCCCACATGCACGATTCGCCATGAGCAATTTTACTTCCTTTTGGCACATAGTCCCAGCCGTTAGGTTGATGATAAATACTGTGAAGTAAAAGTCCTTGATGATTTTCATTAGTGCTTAGATAGGGTTCATCCAAAAGGGTATTGAGAACAGTAAGACCTGCTTGAAAATAATGTTGTCCTTTTGTATCCCCTTTACTCTTTAAATAATGTCCAAAACGTAAGAGTCCTTGTGCTCCAATAGCAGCTCCTGAACTATCTACAGGCTCCCATTGGTTAAAAGGATCAGCGGGTTGATTGAGATAATCTCCCATTTTATTAAGGTTTGGAGCCCCTGTATCCCAATAACATACCCCGCAAGAGGGTGTGTTTTTGATATAAAAATCACAGGTCGCTTGTGCCGCTTTTTCAAAACTGGCAATAAGCGTCTCTTTCCCACCAAGTTTTTCAAAGGCAATATCTTCCAGCTGAGACAAAGTTTCAAGCTCTTCAGGAAAACCCAACATTGCCCAGGCCAGACCACGTGTCCAGGTGGAAAAACCAGAATATCCTTGTTGGGTATTAGGACAGCGATACTGACCGTCATTTACATTAAAGACGCTTTCGTGAGCCGTGCGTCCCCATTCGTCATAGATGTCCCTTCCTTCTCCATAATAGACAGCATATTTAGCGGTAGCAAGCATGTGCTGTAGCGCTCGCTCTAGAAGGCTTATTTTTTTGTCTCCTTCTGCATGATAACGGTGACCTAACATGTGGGAAGCTACTAAAATCCTACACGATCTTATAGTATCTACAAAGAGGGAATGTGGACCATTAAAAGAGTGGATGAATCCCCCTTTAGTAAGGCTGGTCCAACGGGAGGCCTGAACCGCCCCTGAAATTTTGACCGCCAAACGGTAAAACTCTCTTTCCCACTCATTATCTTCTATTTTACCTTCGTGCATCAAACGAAGTAAATTACCGTAAGTACTCAAATTATTGAACCCATGATCGTGCACGCCTGAATGGCTTACATGGGGAGCCATTTTATCGACTGTGTTTTGTATCGATTGGGTAAGCGCTTTTTGATCAGCTGTGGCCTCAAATTGTAGTATTCCAGCACCAAACTGAAATCCGTGAGTCCATTCAGTCCAACCTCTAGAAGTGTAAGTTCCGTTTTCAGTAAATACTGGTGCGCCATTTTTTGGATCATAGTTGGCTTCTATTGCATGAATTTTTTTTGCAGAGAGTTCCCAAAATTTGGTGAGTTTTTTTCTAAGTTCTTTAGGCTGTAAGTTATTATGAATGGCAATCATATACTATTTAAAATAATAATTTAAAACACTACGTTAACGTTAACGAATATAGTATTTCTCCGATTCTCTTTCAACTTATTAAAAGAATCATTTTGATTTTTGGCTTTTATCCAATTAGGCTAGTGTTAACTCTGTGATTTGAATAAAGTGGAGTTATAATCCCATTCACATATATACAAATTCACTAAAACCATCCTAACAATCCCTACAAGGAAAATATTAGGTTAAGTTAACGAAAGTGATAAATCAGAGGAGATATGTGTAGTATCTATTGGCATGAAAAACCCTCCACTTGGGAGGGTATAGATTTAGGTTAAATTATTTATTCAAATTGACTGGCTTCGAATTTTAAGGTTTTGTTTACCATATCAAGAATTCCTTTAGCTACTGTTTTCTTTCCATCAGTAACATTATCAAAAGTGTACAGTTCAAAGATTTTACCATTTCTCTTCCAAATACCTTGCAAGGATGCTCTGTTGAAATTTTCTCCCGCTTGAGCCCAAGCTAATCCAGTAAATTCTCCAGCGTCTTCTGTTTCCATTTTATTAGTAAAAATGTAAGATAGATAAACTCTTCCATAACCTCCCCCGACATCACCTGAGACATTCACTTGGTTACTCTCTACACCTAGAGTTACTGAGTCAACCGTAAAGTCCGCTTTGAACTTATTTTTACCTAATGGTATGTCTTGACCAAAAGTAAGAACTGTAAAAAAAATAGCTGTTAAAAAAAATACTTGTTTCATTTTTATCGATTTATGGTTAATAACCTCCAATATACAAATTTGTCCCTAAACTTATTGAAGATGAGTTACCGATGATTTAAAAGAAACCCTTTAGGATTAAGTAAGAGGGCGTCTATATAGCTGAATTAAAATTACTTAAAAATAAAAGAATCCCCATGACTTCACACTTCTTTGTTTATCTGTACTAAATGAATTACGGCACTTCTCAAAAACGTTAATTTGTCCACCCCCCTATTAATTTTCGAGGTGAAATTCCGTATGCTTTAATTCGCTTTTCTAGGGCGTTGGAATAATTACCAATGAGTATGAAGGATTCAATAGTGAATTTATCCAAAAAGGGTTTCATATTAGGTCCATTCTCAAAGTTATTAGCATGTAAAATAGCTGCTTCAGAGTTTAAGTACTTCTCAATTAAGGTAATCTTTTTACCATCTGGAGAGAGATAGTACCCATAATCATAAGCTTCTTGTTCATTGACGCGCATGAATTCAGTTAGCTGCTTCAAAAATGATTTAACCTCTTCAATACTATGCCCTTTATTTATGGATAATTCTAATACAAAACCCACCTTTTCGTTAGTGCCATTTTGACTTGCTCTCGCAGTGGCTTCTTTTTCAAAAGCGGTTAGATCAAAAAACTGATACTCTTCGCTAATTTTATCTTCCTCCCATTTGTAGCTGATATGAAATGGGAAATTCACTTTTTGTCCAGTATATTTGCCTGTTGCACTAAAAGTATTCCATATGGAACTCCATACTTTACCATTAGAATAGTAGTTGGTTTCTATTTCTGAACCGTCAGCATCTGCATCAACATTGTCAAATGAGATGTCATCAAAAAGATCGAGCATGTCTTTGACTCCAGTAATGAATTGATTTTTATTAAACTCCTGATTTTTCGAATTGATCATTTTCATTTCATTAGAAAAAACATCTTCCAAATAGTCAACTCTTTCAGCGGCAACCTCATCAAATATTTTCTGAATTATTAAAGATTTTTCATCTGAAACTTCAATTCTTGAACCCGATTGGTCACAAGAGAAAACAATAATTAAACTAACGAATATGATTATTTTTTTCATTTTAATTGATTTAAGGTTAATAATTCCTCTAAAATATAGAGTTTGGATTACATATCAAATCATAAACTGTTGTTTCAAAAGAAAATCCTTTTTCTAAAAACCCATGTCCTTTTTTTGTATTGGGAATACCTAAGAAGTTTACGATTAGAAATTATCAATGAATTAGAAGGTTTGTCGCCAAGGCGTTGTTAATTGGGAACAAAAAAATCCACAAAATCATGTAAAACAAGTAATTATGGATTTTATGTGTACCTTGGGTGGGAATCGAACCCACACTCCCGAAAGAACTGGATTTTGAATCCAGCGCGTCTACCAATTCCGCCACCAAGGCAGGGTGTCAAAAATACTAAAATATTGGTTTTTTTTAGCAAATAAATCTAAAGTTTAGTAACGGCAAAAATTATTCTTAAATTTGCCATTCAAAACACCAAATTTGAAAACGCCAGTCAAGATTTTTAGTTGTACTCAAAGTATCGAATTGGCAAAAGAAATTGCAACTCAATTCGGAGCTCCCTTGGGTGAGGTCAATTTTTCTCGATATAGTGATGGTGAATTTCAACCTTCTTTTGAAGAATCTGTTCGAGGAGCTCGATTGTTTATCATTGGCTCTACCCACCCTTCCTCAGAAAATTTGATGGAAATGTTGCTTATGCTAGATGCTGCCAAAAGAGCATCAGCAAGACACATTACGGCAGTTATGCCCTATTTTGGTTGGGCAAGGCAAGACAGAAAAGATAAGCCTCGTGTGCCTATTGGAGCTAAAATGATTGCTAAAATATTAGAAGCCGCAGGAGCAACAAGAATCATCACCATGGATTTACACGCCGATCAAATTCAAGGCTTTTTTGAAAAGCCTGTTGACCATCTTTTTGCTTCTACCATTTTCCTACCTCATATCAAATCGCTTAACTTAAAAAATTTAACTATTGCTTCTCCAGATATGGGCGGATCTAAAAGAGCCTATGCCTATTCTAAGTTTCTACAAAGTGATGTTGTAATTTGCTACAAACAAAGGGCCAAAGCCAACATAATCTCTCATATGGAACTCATCGGTGATGTTACAAGTAGTGATGTTATTTTGGTAGACGACATGGTAGACACAGCCGGAACACTCACAAGAGCGGCAGATTTGATGATGGAGCGAGGAGCCCAATCTGTTCGAGCTATTTGTACCCATGCGCTCTTATCTGGTGATGCCTATGAGAAAATTGAAGCTTCAAAACTAGAATCTTTAATTGTTTCTAATTCTATTCCTCCAAAAAAAGCCCATCCTAAAGTAAAAGTATTATCTTGCGCCCCATTATTTGCTGAAGTAATGCACAATGTGCATTTTAATAAATCGATCAGCTCAAAATTTATAATGTAATTTAACGTAGAAATAATGAAATCTATCACAATCAATGGATCTAAAAGAGAAAGTGTAGGCAAGGTTGCTACCAAGGCCTTACGTAATGCTGGACAGGTTCCGTGTGTGCTTTATGGGGGCGATACGCCACTTCACTTTGCTGCACCTGAACTTGATTTCAGTAAGCTAGTTTACACACCCAATGCACATACTGTGGTGATCAATCTTAGTGACGGAACAAAAGTGGATGCTATATTGCAAGACATTCAATTCCATCCTGTAAAAGATAAAATTCTTCATATTGACTTTTATCAGCTTTTTGAAGACAAAGAAATTTCGCTCAATATTCCTGTAAAAGTTGAAGGAACAGCGCCTGGGGTAATCAACAGTGGGGGAGTTTTAAGTTTAAACAAACGTAAGCTCAGAGTGAAGGCTCTTCCAAAAAATCTTCCTGATTTTATTGTAGCAAACATCTCAGCATTAGAATTAGGAAGCAAACTCTACACTGCCGATTTAGAAAGTAACCTTTTTTCTTTTATGCATCCTGACAATACAGTTGTATGTCAAGTGAGAACCTCAAGAGTCTCCAAGAGTATGCTACCCGAGGATGAAACTGATGAAACTGCAGCTGAAGATGGAGCAGTGGAGGCTTCTCAAGAAACTCCAGCAGAAGAGGCAAACTGATAGACATGTTTAGTTGCTGAACTTCCAGAGCGCCCTATTTTTAGGGGCGCTTTTTTTATTTTAGCAAAATGAAATCGTGGTTAAAAAAAATTTTGAACAAAAAACCAACCCCCTTAGCTATGCATAAATTTCTTATTGTAGGGCTAGGAAATATTGGCGAATCGTATGAAAACACGAGACATAATATTGGATTTAGCATTTTAGATTACGTAGCCAAAGAACAAGAATTTGAGTTTACCGTAGAAAAATACGCTGCTGTTGGAAAAACTAAAATTAAAGGCAAACAAATGGTTTGTATTAAACCCTCTACTTTGATGAACCGAAGTGGAAAAGCAGTTCGCTATTGGGCATTAAAAGAAAATATTCCTCTTGAAAATATCTTAATATTGACAGATGATTTACACCTCCCCTTTGGCACTCTTAGACTTCGAACAAAAGGAAGCGCAGCAGGGCATAATGGATTGAAAGACATAGAAGCTCAACTAAACACGCCCAACTATGCAAGGTTGCGCTTTGGAATTGGTCAGGAGTCCAAAATTTTCAATCAAGTTGACTTTGTCTTAGGACGTTGGGAAGAAGAGGAAATGGAAATGCTCACTGAAAGACTGCAAAAAACAAAAGATATTATTCATTCTTATTGTCTTCAAGGTGCGCAAAACACAATGAATCAGTTTAATGGGACATAAACCTATTCTGTGGTAAACTCTCTTATAAGAGATTCTGAAGAATTACCTTCTCTATCCACTGTAATAACTTGCCAAAAATAGGTGGTGCCTGACACAAGTTGTTGCTCGCTTTCTCTCTGAGTTATATTTTCAGCCACCATTGAAATAGTCTCCTCTTCAGTACCCACATACAAATCATAGTGAGCTATGTCATTGTCTAGGTCGCTTCCCTCCCATTCAAAAGTTATAGTATTATTTAACAGAGAAACCACTGCATTTTCTTCAGGAAATTCTAAGGTGGCTGGAAAGGGGGCATGTTTTTGCTCTGTCTCACCCTCTAAATAAAAATACCTAACTTCACTTTTAGAGGTTATATCTGAGGCTTCAGATCTTGAAATGACCCACCAACTGTAAGAAGAACCACGTTGTAAAATTTGGTTTAAACTGGTTAAAAGAGTGGTTCTTCGAATTAAAATTCCAGTGCTTTGATTGCGAATAACCAATTCATAATCATCTGTATGAAGAGCAGTACTCCACAAAAAACTTACCTGACTTTCATTGTTATTAATTTTATCTGCGGTAGAACAATTGTCAAGATTTACAGGCGCCAACAATTGAGCGGCAATAGGCTCTGGAATTGGATCTGGTTTGCAAGACCATAGAGAGAATAACAAAAAAATTATTGCGGCTTTTTTCATTCCTTAATCAATTTTAACTGGGTTTGGTATGTTGGATATTTAACTAAGATCAAATACAATCCAGGGGAAAGATGTGTCACAGGAACTTGAACTTCAGGTGAATTAGTTTTCTCAATTTGTTTTTGCCATATGAGGTTACCAGAAGTATCAAAAAGACGAATGTTTTCAGCTTTTGATCTTTCAGGTAAAAGCACACTAGCACTTCTTTGCGCAGGATTGGGAAACACAGACACTTCACTTTCTCTTGCAATCCATGTTTCAAAACTACCTTGACAACGCAAAGCTGTTTTAACTTCTAAGCGATTCCATTTTTGTGTTAATGGAAAATTTATTTTCTCTTTAGATGCTCCGACCTCATATTTTCTTCCATTCCAATTGATCATATATGAATCACTACCTTTAAGAAAAACAGTCACTTCTTGCTCACTATTTTGGACTATAGCCTGAACTTCTAACTCCTCTGGTTCTCTAATTTGTACGTCATAACAATATCCAAAAGAAGCAAAATCATCACTCGTCACACAAACTTCATAAAGTCCAGCTCCTAATCCAGTAAGCGTTCCGTCTTCATCTCCTGAAAAGCGAATAACTCTATCCACATTATTGGATCCTTTGATAGAGGCCAAATAGTCAAATTGAGCCAGAGCACTTAATGAGATGCTTCCATTAAATTTTCCAATACAACTCACATTGTTTTTTGAAAGGGTAATATTTTTTGCTGAAAAAACATCGCACGCATCACCAATGCCATTATTGTCAATATCTGATTGATCTTGATTGGCCACCTCAGGACAATTGTCATTTTCGTCTAAAATCGAATCTTCATCACTATTGGGTAACGTTATTCCTAACAAACAGAATTCTAACTCAAACAAATTCAAAGTACCACTATCTTCAGAATAGGAATCTGTGACTTCCAAAGTCCAATTTCCCAATGCACTTTTTCCATAAAATGATTTGAGACTTTCAACTGGAGTAAATGATCCTTTAAAAGGAGCTGAAGCACCAAAAATACTTTCAGAAGCTTCTGAGTCAAAGAGGGTTTGTTCATAGTTAGAATTGCTGCCTCCAAGTTGTCTGCTCAATAAAACAGGAGTGCCATCTGGGGCTACTAGAACTAAGGTCAAATCTTCTATCCAATTGTGTTCAACATCAATCTTAACGTTCACATCTTCAATAGGAAGATCATACCCTACTGGGATTGTAAAAACAGTTGTTTGTGGCACATCAATAGTAGCATCAGCAATTGGTGAAGGTACATTCGAAGCCGAAAGAGTGACACATGAAAGTAAAGATGTTCTGAATGAATTACCCTCCGAAAAATCACCTACTCCACATTCATTATGTCCTTTAACTCTCCAATAATAAGATTTGTCTTCTTCCAACTGAATCTCATTAAATTCATTATCATAGACAATAATTTCTTGAATAATTTCTTGGAAATTAGCCTCTTCAGCTACTTGAAGGGTATAATAATCTACATTGACAGAAGGACTCCATCTAAAATTGGGAGTCAGGTTTGCCGCAAGAACGCCCTCATTTGGATAATACAGTTCTGGTGACGGAATTGATTCGGACCGAAGTGCAAGATCAAATTGAAAATCATAACTCAACGATCCACTGTTGGCAAGGACTTCAAAATCAAAATCATTAGGGTCTAATGTCTGCAACCCACTAATAACAATTTTACCTCGAGTGTCTGAAATTCCATACACTGCCTTCGAAAATGAAGCTGAAAGACCTTGAGGCAACTCATTTATTGTTAAGGCTATGGCATCATCATGTCCTGAAAACCGTTTAATTTCAAAATCATACTCTACCTCATTTGAACTACAAATTTTCTGTGAAAAGGCATCAAAAGAAAGAACAAAATCTCTTGATTGTACTTCGATAAAGGCCTCATTTATGGCAAAATAAATTGAATTATCAGCTTCTATTTTTATTCGCGCTCTTGAGAGGTCTAAGCTGGCTGGCACAATAATATCTGCCTCACCGTCATTAGAGGTATTCGCTAATAATAGGTAGGAATACGCTATACCCTCATTTTCAGAGAGATAAATGCTTATTGTTTCTGTTCCAATCGGAGCTTCAAAGGTATTTCCAACATCCCAGAGAATGCGCTGTTTCGTTCCTGCTTCCCACACAATGTTTCTGTCCCTTTGAGAGGTGATTTGAAAAGGACCAGAATTTTCAACTACTTCTATCTCAATTTCATCCTGCCCCAATAGTGTTTGATTGTTTTGGGTTTCTCGAACAGTGAGACCCCAACGGAGCAAACGCCCCACATCAGAAACGGTTTCCCAATCTTGATTTAATTGAGGATTAGTTTGAGTTAAATTACCCTTTAAAATTTGACTCATGTTGGGAATAAATCTACTGCGCTCGGAAGAAGGAGGGAGAGATCTAGCTTGAGGTCCAGTAGCGTTTTGAGGGCCAAAGTTGTCTTGAGTAACTCCTCCGCTATCCAGTTGCTCCCAACAATAGGTGACCGATTCATTTTCTAAAGGAGTTTGTGCTTTGAGCTCATAGGCTGTTCCAGTAGGTATAAAATAATCAAGGCCTCCATTTGCAATGGGTGCAGTTGTTTTAATTGGAGAAGTAGATCCACAAGGCAGTTCAGCTACATATTCATTAATGTTCTGTAGACTATAGAAATGGAAATAGGCGTCACCATGTCTTTGCACATCGTCATTTCCAGAAATACCTGCATAGCCCATGATGGTTGTACCACTTCCTGGTTCAGCATTATAGCCAAATCCCTCCACCTGAAAAGCAAAGGTGTGATAAGCACCAAATTGATGTCCCAATTCATGACCAAAATAGTCAAGATCAAAATAGTCATTGCGATATTCTGCTCCAAAAGGATCTTCAAAAGAATGGCTAGAAAAAGCACTCCCTTTTCTCCCTGAAACACAAACACAGCCCACACATCCTGCATCTCCATTAGGTGTACCATACCCAAATAAATGACCCACATCATAAGAATCATCCCCTATTTCATTGTCTAGTGTTTCTTGAATTTCTTCGCTTAAATCATTGGTAAAAGGATCTGACATAGGGTCAGTATAAACCAAAGTTGTATCTGTGACGAGTTCAAGGTGAATTTGTAATTCATTTTCATAAATCTCATTTACTCTGTTTAAAGTACTTACAATAGCCGCTAATACATCTTCCTTGTTGGACCCATTGCTATCGTCATCATCACCCCAAAAGGTTGTATATTCTGCAGTAGTCGCAATAGCAATTCGAAACGTACGCATCTCTAGATTTCGTTTTAGTTTTTTCTTGTACTCAGTTTTACTCTTTTTTGGGGGACTAAGAGTATTACACTGCCACGTGTCATTGAGATTTTGACCCTTCTTTATATAACTAAAATGGAGCTTTTTTGTATTGCGAACCGGTTGAATGAAATAATCTTCTTGGTTTGGTAGTCTCATCCACGCATTGACCCCCTGCGGGCTTATGCTAAGTCGAAGCTTTACGTCAGGTCTAGTGGTACTTTTACCTGTATAATTCTTTAGTTTGTGAAATTTTTTTGCTAACGCTTCAGATAGAAGAGGCGCCTCTTGCAGATCAAAAATTTCAAGAATTCCCTTTTCGTTTATAAGGGCTATTTGAGAAGGTTGCTTTTGAGCTATTTTATTATAAAATTCCTTTTCAAATTTTTCTTGATCTAGTGTTAAATAGGCTGACCCCACAGTCAATTTTCGTTGTTTCTGAAGAGGTACGTTGGTGGTCTTAGCCCAATAGTTTTGACTGATTAAAAATTGAGGTATAAAAAACAACACCCCAACCACAGCAATAACAAAAATTTTCTCTTTCAATGCACTAATAAAAACTAAAAATAAGCAATCTTTAATGGAAAGCGTGAGATATGGTTTATTTTTGTTTTTATAATATGCGAGAGTAATTAGTTCATGAAGCAACTTAACCACCTCGACCAATACCAAGAAACAAAATCTTGTATTCTAACTATTGGCACTTTTGACGGGGTCCATTTAGGGCATCAAAAAATTCTTGAATCTCTGGTTCGAGAAGCAAAACAAAAAGATTTGTTTGCTAATGTTCTAACTTTTTTTCCTCATCCAAGAATGATTTTACAGCAGGATCAGAGTATAAAGTTGATTGATACGATGGAAGAAAAAAAAGAAGCTTTGCATGCCCTTGGGATAGATCATCTAATAATCCACCCGTTTTCTGAGCGTTTTTCTCGACTTAGTGCATTAGAATTCACCCGAAACATTTTGATTGATCAACTTCATGCCTCTAAAGTGATCGTAGGTTATGATCACCGTTTTGGACGCAATAGAGAAGCTACAGCAGAAGATTTAAAAGGGCTAGGTAGCACCTATAACTTTGAAGTGAGCACCATTGCCCCCCAAGAAGTCTCTTCAATTGCCGTAAGCTCAACAAAAATTAGAGCAGCCTTAACCGCTGGAAATATAGAAACAGCCAATAAATATTTGAACAGACCTTACCAAATTAGAGGAAAAGTGGTAGAAGGTGACAGGATTGGAAGAACCATTTCTTTTCCTACCGCCAATATTAAAGTAGAATCTACCTATAAGCTCCTTCCAGCAAAAGGAGTTTATTTGGTTACTATCCTTTATGAAGGGGAAAAAATTTATGGAGTGATGAATTATGGAATTCGTCCAACACTAAAGGCAACAGAACCTTCACTTGAAGTTCACCTTTTTAATTTTAATAATGATCTTTATGGTCAAACTTTAGTGATAAGTTTGCTTTTAAAAATTAGAGATGAACAAAAATTTGATTCACTCAGTGCATTAAAAGATCAAATTGAAAAAGACAAAGCATTTTGCTTAAAACATATTGAACAAAATTTTTGAGAATCATTAGCTTTGCAAAAATCTGGTCATGCTTTCACTAAACTATATTCGAGAAAACAAACACACCATATTAGCTGGTCTTGAAAAACGTCAGTTCAAACCTCTCTCCATTATTGACGAAATTATAGCCTTGGATCAAAAAAGACGTGAGCAAAAAAATGAGCTTGACAACATTCTGGCCCAAGCCAATCAAAAAGCGAAAGAAATTGGAATGCTCTTTAAACAAGGAAAAGCTGAAGAGGCTAATGAATTGAAAGCAGCAACAGTTGCCTTTAAAGAAAAGTCAAAAACGCTTCAAGAATCTCTACAGCAAACCACGGCAGCCTTACACGATCTAAGAACACAGATCCCAAACATCCCGCATGATCTTGTTCCTAATGGAACTTCTGAAAAGGATAATAAAATAGTTTTTACTGAAGGTGAGATTCCTAAATTGGCTGATGATGCACTCCCCCATTGGGAATTGGCTTCTCAATATGGTCTCATAGATTTTGAGTTAGGGAGTAAAATCACAGGAGCTGGTTTTCCTGTCTACAAAGGAAAAGGAGCAAGATTACAACGAGCTTTAATCAATTATTTTTTAGATAAAAATACAGCTGCTGGATATGAAGAAATGCAAGTACCACATTTGGTTAATGCAGACTCAGGTTTTGGCACAGGCCAATTGCCCGATAAGGAAGGACAAATGTATCGAGTTCCAGAAGACGATTTGTTTTTAATCCCGACTGCAGAAGTTCCTTTAACCAACCTATACAGAAATCAACTTTTGCAAGCTAAGGAACTTCCCATCTGTTTAACGGGATATACTCCCTGTTTTAGAAGAGAGGCTGGAAGTTATGGTGCCCATGTTAGAGGACTCAATCGATTGCACCAATTTGACAAGGTAGAGATTGTGCGAATTGAAGAACCTCAAAATGCTTCTGCAGCCCTTGAAGAGATGGTTAACCACGTAAAGGGGTTGTTAGCAGACCTTCAAATGCCCTACAGAATTCTACGCCTCTGCTCAGGTGATTTGGGCTTTACAGCAGCATTAACCTATGATTTCGAAATTTTTTCTACCGCCCAAAATCGCTGGTTAGAAATTAGTTCGGTTTCAACTTTTAATAGTTTTCAAGCTGAACGCCTTCAGTTGAGGTACAAAAATAAACAAGGAAAAAAGCAACTAGTACACACCCTGAATGGAAGTGCACTTGCACTACCAAGGGTGGTTGCTGGATTACTAGAAAACTGCCAATCTCCCAAAGGAATTAAAATTCCTGATGTGTTGGTACCCTATACTGGTTTTGAATGGATCAACTAAGCCTATGATAATCTACAATGTAACCTCTCAAATTGATCCAGAAATAGAAAAAGAATGGCTGCAATGGATGCAAGAAAGTCATTTGCCCTCCGTTTTTGAGTGCGGTGCTTTTGAGGCAATAAATATTTTGAAGATTCAAACTGATGCGATAGAAAGTTTGAACTATGCTATACAATTTGTAGCCTCATCTAAAGCTGAACTCCAAGCCTACTTAGATCAATATGGAGACAGCGATCAGGCTGCTGAGAAAAAACGCTTTGGTGATAAAGTATTGCGATTTGATACCCAGTTGGAAATCATCCATTCTATATCATGAAACGGGTTCATGCCAAAAAATATTTAGGTCAGCATTTTCTCAAAGAAGGATCCATAGCTGAAAAAATTGCTCTTACGCTTCCAAACCAGAAGAATTTTTCTGTATTAGAAATTGGACCTGGAATGGGAATGCTTACCCAATTCATCTTAAAGCAAGAACATCAACTCAAGCTGGTTGAAATTGATTCAGAATCTGTTGCCTATTTAAAAGAGCATTATCCAGCTTTGCGGAATCACATCATAGAAAAAGATATTTTAAAATTAGATTTTGATGAGTTATTTGGGAATGCTCCTTTTGCTGTCATAGGTAATTTTCCTTACAATATTTCTTCTCAAATTGTTTTTAAGGTATTGAAACATAGAAATCGAATACCTTTTTTTGCAGGTATGTTTCAAAAGGAAGTGGCAAAACGACTTTGTGAAGCCCCAGGAACAAAACAATATGGCATTCTTTCTGTACTCGTACAACTCTTTTATGAAACCAGTTATTTATTTGAGGTGCCACCAGGGGCATTTATCCCTCCGCCTAATGTAGATTCTGCTGTAATTCAATTTCAACGTAAAGAAAATTACACTTTAAATTGTGATGAGAAATTATTATTTAAAGTGGTCAAGTTAAGCTTTCAACAAAGACGAAAAACACTTCGTAACAGTTTAAAAACATTAGGTATACCCGAAAATATAAGAGAAGATAGTATCTTTGACTTGCGCCCAGAAAAACTTTCGGGGCAATCTTTTGTAGAACTCACAAAACGGATAAGTGATGGCCAACTTTGAAATTGATGCTGCGTTTTTCTCCTCCATCAAAGAACTTATCGAAACTACGCAGTCTAAAAAGCTAAAACTAAGACTTCAGAAGTTACATTATGCTGATATTGCTGAAATTCTTGAGCAGTTGTCCACTGATAACGCTATTTATCTCATCAAGCTCCTTGACAGTGACACTACAGCAGATGCCCTCGCAGAATTGGATGAAGATATTCGAGAGCGTATTTTAGAAAAATTATCGGTCAAAGAAATTGCAGAAGAAATTGCAGAATTAGATACTGATGATGCCACTGACTTGATTTCAGAACTCCCTGTAGAAAGACAGCAAAAAGTGATTTTACAATTAGAAGATGATGATCACGCCCAAGACATTCGTGAACTATTAACTTATGATGAAAATACAGCGGGTGGTCTCATGGCAAAGGAGTTGGTCAAAGTGCAAGAAAACCTCAGTGTGCTTAAATGCCTTAATGAAATGAGAACTCAAGCTGAAAATGTTACTAGAGTTCATTCTATTTATGTGGTGGACGAAAAAAACAGGCTCAAAGGAAGGCTGTCTCTCAAAGACTTAATAACTGCAAATGCTAAAGCAAAAGTAAAAGACATCTATATCCCTAATGTGGATTATGTGACTGCAGAACAGGAAGGAGATGAAGTCGCAAAAATCATGTCTAAATATGACTTGGAAGCTATTCCTGTAGTTAACGCAAAAAAAGAGCTTTTGGGTCGCATCACTATTGATGATATAGTTGATTTAATCAAAGAAGAGGCTGAAAAAGATTATCAGTTAGCCGCAGGTATTTCAAATGATGTTGAAGCCAATGATAGTATTTTTGAATTAACTCGGGCTCGATTACCTTGGTTATTTTTGGGACTTTTAGGCGGATTAGGAAGTGTTTTTATTTTACAGGGTTTTGAAAATGTGATGGAAAAACCTGAACTGCGTAACTTGTTTTTTTATACTCCTCTAATAGCAGCGATGGCAGGAAATGTTGGAGTTCAATCTTCTGCAATCATTGTGCAAGGATTGGCCAACGACACTGTCAAAGGATCCTTGTTCTCAAGGTTGCTAAAAGAAGTTGGACTCAGTTTAATTAATGGACTGGCATTGGGAATCATACTCCTTCTTTTTGGACGCCTTATTGCACAAGAAATTGTAGTTAGCCTAACCATTGCAGGCTCTATGCTTTTAGTGATTATAGTAGCCGCACTTGTTGGCACTTTTGTCCCAATCATTTTAGACCGTAGAGGGATTGATCCTGCCATAGCAACAGGACCCTTTATCACAACCTGCAATGATATTTTTGGAATTTTTCTCTTTTTTTATATAGCAAAATTGGCTTTAGGATTTTGATGAAACCCTTGCATGTTCTCCACGTTGATGAAAACCATCCCATTTTGATTGAGGAATTACAAAAATTGGGGTTCAACAATGAATTGGCCTATTCCACTCCACTAGAAATTCTTTTACCTCAGCTCCATAAATATACCGGTATAGTAATTCGAAGTCGTTTTCCAATAGATCAACAAGTCATTGATGCTGCTTCTAATTTAAAATTTATTGCCCGTTTGGGTGCCGGTCTTGAAAATATTGATTTGACTTATGCCGAAAAGAAAAAAATTCAACTTTTTGCTGCTCCAGAGGGAAATAGAAATGCTGTGGCAGAACACGCGCTAGGGATGCTATTGAGTCTAATGAATAAGTTAAGACTAGGTCACATTTCTATTCAAAACGGGCAATGGCTTAGAGAAGAACACAGAGGATGGGAACTTGAGGGCAAAACCGTTGGTATTATCGGATATGGAAATACCGGTAGGCAGTTTGCTAAAAAATTAGCAGGGATGGAGGTCAAAACGTTATGTTATGACATTCGAGAAAGTCTGGGAGATGAATACGCTACACAAGTGAACATGGACACCTTACTTTTAAAAGCAGAAGTAATTAGTCTACACCTACCCCAAGATGAGTCAACAATGGGCTTGATCAATAAACGTTTTATTTCCAAAGTAGCTCATCCCATTTGGCTTTTGAATACCTCACGCGGAAAAATTGTCGATACAGAAGCTCTTGTTGAAGGATTGAAAACAGGAAAAGTGTTGGGAGCTGGTTTGGATGTCTTAGAATATGAATCGCATTCTTTTTCAAATATATTTGAAAAAAATAATTATCCCTCTGCATTACGCTATTTATTAAATGCTGAAAATGTATTACTCAGCCCACATGTTGGAGGTTGGACACATGAAAGCCATCTCAAATTAGCGACTACTATTATTGACAAAATCAAAACAAACTTTTTAAAACTATGAAAAATGTGCTTGTGCTCTGTACAGGAAATTCATGCCGAAGTCAAATGGCTCACGGCTGGCTCAACTATTATAGCGGTGGAACTTCCACTATCTACAGTGCTGGAATTGAAACTCACGGTGTAAACCCTAAAGCTATCCATAGCATGGCAAAAGCAGGGGTAGATATTAGTCACCACACTTCCAATCATGTTGATGAATATCTAGCCGTAGAGTTTGATTATATTATCACTGTTTGTGATCATGCTGCTGAAAACTGTCCAGTGATTCCATCTAAAAAGGCAGTAAGGGTACACCAAAATTTTTTTGATCCATCAAAATTAAAGGGCACAAATGATGAAATAGAAACTGCGTTTGACCAAACAAATGAAGCCATTGCTGCTTATTGCAAAGAATTTGTGAAAGAAAATCTTTCTCAATAGGTGTTTGGGAATTTAGTTTAAAACAAACTGAGCGGTTTGTTGCGTTCGCTGTTCTAAAAGAATTGGACGGTCGTAGTTTTTGATTCGATGAATGGCCTCTCTGTTAAAATGGCGAATTGTGTAGAGATCCACATTTTCTGAAACCTCCACTCTAAAACGAGCCCGTAAAGCCGTTACAAGTTCCTCTAAACGACCATATTTATTATTAATACAAACCGAAAAACTTATTGCTGAATTTTGAACCAGTTCTACCCGCATCTGATATTGATGCAAAAGAGCAAAAATGGCACTTATATTGTCCTCAACAATAAATGAAAAATCGAGTGAAAACAAACGAAGCAACACTTGCTGTTTTTTTAAAATAAAACAGGGTGTTTCAGGAATAAGTGTTTTTCCTTTCATTACTGCTGTACCCTCATCAGTGGGGTTTTGAAAAGATTTTACATAAAGTGGAATTTCTTTTCGTTGAAGAGGCTGAAGCGTTTTTGGGTGAATCACAGAAGCGCCATAATAAGCAAGTTCTATGGCCTCTCTATAGGATATTTGGTGTAGCAATGTGGTATTGTCAAAATGCCTCGGGTCTGCATTCAGCACCCCCGGGACATCCTTCCAAATGGTGACTGATTCAGCATTGAGTGCATATCCAAAAATTGCAGCGCTGTAGTCTGATCCCTCTCTTCCCAATGTGGTGGTAAAGTTGTTTTCATCACTGCCTATAAAACCTTGAGTGATTACTAATTTCTCTTTTGATATGTTGTCTTTAATGGTTTTTGAAGTGGTCTCCCAATCCAAATTTGCGTCCCTATAGTAAGCGTCTGTTTTGACACAATTTCGGGCATCTACCCATTCCATTTCAAGACCTTGGTGAATGAAATAATGAGCTATAATTTTTGTAGACAATAACTCACCAAAGCTTACGATTTGATCATATACAAAACTGAAATTTGTTGATTTGTTATGAACTAAAAAATTATCCAAGGCTTCAAATAGCTTTTTTACCTCTCCATACACTTCATGGTTATTATTTGGAAAGAGATTATTAAGGATCTCAATGTGTTGCCTTTTGACCACAAAAATACTTTGAGACACACTTCCGGCTTTATTGAAATAGTGATCCACTATAGCCTCCATTGCATTGGTTGTTTTTCCCATGGCAGATACTACAATCAGTGTATTTTGGTACCCTACACTTTTGAGTAAATCAAAAACATTACGCACTCCATCTGCATCTTTTACAGAGGCTCCTCCAAACTTAAATATTTTCATGGTTTTTTTGAATTATTCAAAAACTGCTTCATCTGCTCTCGATGCATTTGAACTGTTCTCCAATCAGACAGCACATTAGCTCCGCTCTTTTCGTAAAAAGAAATTGCGGGTTCATTCCAATCAAGCACATTCCATTCTATTCTTGCTACTCCACTAGAATAACCATACTCAATGAATTTACTATAGAGAGCTGTTCCTATGCCTTTCCCTTTCATTTTTTCAGTCACAATTAAATCTTCTAAATGCAGTGTAGGACCTTTCCATGTTGAGTAACGAGCATAAAAAAGAGCCATTCCAACTATTTTTTGGTCAACTTCAGCAACATAACATTCGAAGAGGGGATTTTGCCCAAAGCCATGTTTTTCTATATCAATTTGCGAAACAATAACAGCATTCGGCTCACGCTCAAATTTAGCTAATTCTTTAATTAAAGCTAAAATAGCGGCACTATCTTCAATTGTAGCTTTTCGAATTTCTATTTCCATAGTGGTTGAATTGCGCACAAAAATACAATTGAGAACGCTCTAGAATCATAAATCCTAATAAATTTCACAGAATATAAAAAGGTTGTTATATCAATAAAAAAAATCAACCTTCTAAAAATTGAAGCACTGCCTTAGAAAAATCAAGAGGGTTTTCAGCATGAAGCCAGTGTCCTGCTTTAGGAATAGTGACCAATGCTGCTTTAGGAAAGTGCTTTTTAATTAAAAGGTGGTCCTCTGGGAGTATATACTGTGAGTTTCCACCAGCAAGAAATAGGGTAGGTAGTTTACAAACAGTGTTCTTTGCCAATGACTTGCCAATGGTGGTGCCTTTTGTTTGTAACACTTCAATATTTACCCTTAACCCTAACTGTTCAGGGGTCTTCCAATAAAGATTTTTGAGTAAAAACTGACGTGTAGAGAGCTCTTTAATTTGAACAGCCAAAGCTTCATCAGCCTCTTTTCTGTTTTTAATTTTATTAAAATCTAATGCGGCCAGACTAGATAAAATAAGTTCATGATGGGGAGGATAGGCTCGTGGTGAGATATCTGCAATTAGTAGACGATCAATACGATCAGCATTTTCAGAAGCAAATGTCATAGCTGTTTTGCCACCCATAGAGTGCCCTAATAAAGATAGCTGTCCAATTTGTTGTTTGTCCATCCAATGCAGAAGGTCTTGGGCCATGAGCTGATAGTCAAAAGAAGGGGACCAAAAACTTCGCCCATGATTACGTTGGTCAATAAGGTGAACGCTGAAGTTTTTTTTAGACCAAGCCTTAGCGAGTGATTTCCAATTGTCTCCCATCCCTAAAAATCCATGTAAAATCGCTAGGTGATTTGAGCCTGAACCTATGGTATTATGATGCAGTATGTCCAAATTGCAGTTGATGTAAATATAGCGGTATGACGTTTTCAAAACCCATGTAAAGGCTTTCGCAAATTAATGCATGACCTATCGAAACTTCTAAAAGATCAGGAATGTTTTGAGCAAAATAGGCTAAATTATCCAGACTTAAATCATGACCAGCGTTTAGTCCAAGTTGAAATCGTGACGCATAGTTTGCCGTTTCTTGATAAGGAGCAATTGCGGCTTTTGGGTCTTTGGGATAGTTTTTGGCATAAGCCTCGGTGTATAACTCAATGCGATCTGTTTGAATTGCTACAGCACCCTCAACCATTTTAGGGTCAGGATCTAGAAAAACAGAAGTTCTTATACCTGCCTCTTTAAATTCGGCTATGGTATCTCTTAAAAAAGACTGGTGTTTAATCGTATCCCAGCCAGAGTTGGAAGTTATTGCATCAGGCGCATCAGGAACAAGTGTGACCTGTGTTGGTTTTATTTTTAATACTAAATCTTTAAATGCTGGAATCGGATTTCCTTCTATGTTGTATTCAGTTGTTATTATTTCGGGGAGGGCTATAGCGTCATCATAGCGAATATGTCGCTGGTCGGGTCTTGGATGAACTGTAATGCCTTGGGCTCCAAAACGCTGTAGGTCTTTGGCAACTTCTAATAAATTAGGCATATTTCCACCCCGAGCATTTCGAAGGGTTGCCACTTTGTTGATATTTACACTTAGGGACGTCATGATTAAATTTTTTGTAAAAATATCTTATTGAAAAGGGTTTCAAAAGAAAATAGATGATTTTTAATGGTTGTGAATAATTCTAACATAAAATAAAGCTGACTGCAACCTCAAAGCCTAAGTTTTGTAACTTGCCATAGTAAATAGAGGAATGTGAAAATTGCCTTGTTTAGTGAATATGATAATCTCATTACAATTGATTGTATTCGAGAAGTCATCGACTATTGTCAAAACAAGAAGCATGATTTTGCTTTGATAGAATCGATGGGGCCTTATTTTGAAAATAAAAATTCACCTGTTCAATTGTTCAGTGCGGAAAAGCTCCTTTCAAAAGAATTTGATGTTCTATTTTCATTTGGTGGTGACGGCACCCTACTTCGGTCGATTGCAGTGGTTAGAGATTCTGAAATTCCAATATTAGGTATCAATACGGGGCATTTGGGTTTTTTAACTAGTTTGAAAAAAGAAGAATTATTGAATGGTTTAGACTTATTTTTTGCTGAAAAATTTAAGCTCATCAGACGGTCTCTTTTGGCTCTTGAAACTGAAAATAAAATTGATTCTTTAGCACAACTCCCTTTTGCCCTCAATGAAATTACTTTGAGCCGAAAAAACACCACCTCAATGTTGAGTATTCAAACCACTGTTAATGAAGAACCTTTGACCACCTATTGGGCTGATGGTCTAATTATCGCCACACCCACAGGTTCAACAGGTTATTCTCTTAGTAGCGGAGGTCCAATTTTAACTCCCGGAACAGCGTCGTGGGTTTTGAATCCAATAGCCCCTCACAACATCAATATGAGGCCTTTAATTATTTCTGATAAGGCCCAATTGAAAATTAATGTTTCTTCACGCGCCAAAGAATATTTAGTTTCTCTAGATTCAAGGCTTTACAGTGTATCACAAGAAAATACTCTATACATCAAAAAAGCCCCATTTATGGTGAATACTGTTGAACTTGAAGGTCATTTTTTCTTTAAAACTTTGAGAGAAAAATTGTTTTGGGGACAAGACACCCGAAACACACAATAGATTAGGGTATCCCACGTTTTAACTAAGACTATTGAAAGCCCCAGTTTAGGGAGATATCAATATTTATATAATGGTGAAAAAAATCTTTCTATTAGGCTCATTTTTGGTTGGATTTTGGAGTCATTCCCAATTTCATGAACTCGGAGCTGTGATAGCAGGAAGTAATTATATTGGAGATGTTGGGTCTGATCGATATATATCCCCAAGAAATATAGCCATAGGTTTATTGTATCGATACAATGTAAATACTCGTTATTCATTAAGAGCAGGATTGTCATTAGCCACACTATTTGAAAATGAAAATAAAACCAATGATATCAATCGGTTTAGGCGTAGATATGAATTTGAAAATAAAATTCAAGAAGCCCATGCAGGAGTGGAGTTTAATTTTATTGACTTTAACTTACATGAAGACAATAATCAAATTACTCCCTATCTCTTTTTAGGGATTAGTTATTTTAGGCACCAGCTTTTATATGTAGACAGTCAAGGATCTTCTAAAGCAAATTATGTTGATTATGGAAGAGATCAAACTTTTGGACTTCCCCTTTTTGTGGGTTTAAAATGGAATCCAAACCCACTTTTTGTGATCGGTTTAGAAGTAGGGGTTCGTTATACTTTTACAGATAATTTAGACGGAAGCAATCCAACCAAAGAGTATGCAGATCAAACACAGTTAAAATTTGGAAATGTAGGCAATAATGATTGGTTTGTATTTACAGGTTTAACAATTTCATTTACCTTTGGCGATCTGCCTTGTTATTGTAAAGAATAGATGAAAAAATTACCCAAACACATCGCCATAATCATGGATGGAAACGGCCGGTGGGCTAAAAAACGAGGTATGGAACGCATCATGGGCCACAGAAACGGAATTAAGGCTGTTTCTAATACAGTAGAGCAGGCTGCTGAATCAGGGATAGAATATTTGACCTTGTTTGCCTTTTCTAGCGAAAATTGGAGTCGCCCAAAAAATGAGATTAATATTCTAATGCAACTTTTAGTTGCCTCTTTACACAAAGAATTTAATAAACTTACAGAAAATAATATTAAGCTACAGGCCATTGGTAATTTGGCTAATCTTCCGAAAAAAGTCTATGACGAACTCAACCGTGTTATTGAAAAAACTGCAAAAAACACTGGTTTAGTGCTCACCTTGGCTCTAAGCTATGGCGGTAAAGAGGATATCGTGATGGCCTGCCAAGAGATTGCAGGGAAAGTTAAAAATAGTTTAATTTCACCCGAAAAAATTGACCAATCCACCATAAATGAGCATCTTTACACTCGCAATTTACCAGCGGTAGATTTGCTCATTAGAACTAGTGGTGAACAAAGAATTAGTAATTTTTTACTCTGGCAAATAGCCTATGCCGAATTGTATTTTACTGATGTTTTATGGCCCGATTTTAGTAAAGTAGATTTGCAAAATGCCATCTCGAACTATCAACAAAGAGAAAGAAGATTTGGAAAAACCAGTGAACAACTTAGTAACTAAACTTTTGGCACACATCAAAATTCCCCTTTTAGTAATTCTTTTTTCACTGAGTATGCTCTCCAGCCTGCGGGCACAAGTAGGAAACTTTGTGAAGGGAAGAGATTATACTATCGATTCTATTATTGTTTCTGGTTTAAAAACATTCAATAATCAAACACTAATCTCTTATAGCGGTTTGCGTAAGGGACAAAAAATTGCTCTACCAGGTGAAAAAGTTAGCGCCATAATTCAAAAACTTTGGAGTCTCAATCTTTTTAGTGATATCAATTTCTATGTGGTCAAAGTGGAAGGTCAAGACATCACGATTGAAATTGAAATCGAAGAATTACCAACACTCTCAGCAGTAAAAATTAATGGGCTAAAAAAAGGTAGAACAGAAACAATTATTGATGAAACGGAATTAAAAGTTGGCAAAAAGCTTTCTGAAAATTTTATGACAAACACCAAAAACTACATTGAAAATAAGTTTAAAAAAGATGGCTTTCTTAAAACAAAAGTCAACTTGAATATGATTTTAGATAGCTTGGAAGCCAACACATATAAGTTGGTTGTCAATGTAGATCGAGGTAAGAAGATGAAAATTAACAAAATTGATTTTCAAAATAATGAGATTTTTTCTGATTTTAAATTGCGTACTCAATTCAAAAAAACTAAACAAAAAAAAGATTTTCGGTTTTGGAAAGCTTCAAAATTTATTGAAGAAGAATATACCAATGACCTGAAACTCCTTATTGATTTTTATAAAGAGAATGGTTACAGAGATGCACGAATAGTAAATGATAGTTTGATTCAAAATGGGAATAAAATTGGATTGTCACTTCAAATTGACGAGGGACAAAAATATTATTTTGGAGATATCAAATTTATAGGCAATACCGTTTATTCAAACTCTCAACTGGGTCGAATTTTAGGGATTCAAACCGGAGATACCTACAATGGGGTGCTTTTAAAAAAGAGAATTGCTGATACCTCAAAGCCTGATGGTCAAGATATCACAAACCTTTACCAAAATAATGGATACTTATTTTCCAACGTCAACACTGTAGAAGTGAGTGCTGAAAATGACACCATTGATTTCGAAATTCGTATATCAGAAGGAAAACTAGCGAACTTTAATAAGATTTCTGTAAGCGGTAATTCTAAAACAAATGACCATGTGATTTTTAGAGAACTTCGAACCAAACCCGGTGCACTATATAGCAAAGACCTCGTTGTGCGAACTGTTAGAGAATTAGGACAACTTGGATTTTTTGATGCTGAGCAAATAAACCCAGATTTTGAAAACGTCAATCCAAATTCAGGAGAAGTGGATATTAAATTTGATCTTGTTGAGTCTGGAGCCAGCCAGATTGAGCTCCAAGGTGGGTATGGTGGTGGCGGATTCATAGGTACACTTGGACTTTCATTCAATAATTTCTCTATGCGAAAAATTCTTGATAGAAAAGCATTCAAACCCCTACCTATGGGAGATGGTCAGAGCTTAAGTCTTCGTTTACAAGCCAGTCAATTTTATAGCACTTATAGTTTTAGCTTCGCAGAGCCTTGGTTAGGCGGTAGATCTCCTGTCAAATTTTCAACCTCACTTTCTCACACCATCCAATATCGTTATGATTATTTCACTGGCCTTGCAGATCGAAGCCAGTCATTCCAAATTAGTGGATTAACTCTTGGTTTGGCCAAAAGATTACGCATTCCAGATGATTATTTCTTGTTGTCACAATCTATTTCATACCAATATTATAACCTTCAAAACTATTTCACTGGATTGTTCACCTTTGGTGACGGAGCTGCAAATAACCTTGCCTATTCTGTCGCATTAACTAGAAACAATACATATACTAATCCTATTTTTCCTGTAGGAGGTTCTACCTTTACAATAAGCGCAAAACTCACACCTCCCTATTCTCTCTTCTCTGGTTTGGATTATAACAACCTTGGAGAATTAGAAGAATTTCAAGATGAAAATGGAGATCCTATTCAAAACAAAATTGATCAAGAAAAATTTAGATGGCTAGAGTTCTATAAATTAAAATTTAATGGGACGTGGTATACTACCCTTATTGGTAAACTTGTTTTGAAATCACAGGCTGATTTTGCATTCCTTGGTGCTTACAATAAAGATCGTGGCTATATCCCATTTGAGCGCTTTTTTCTTGGAGGTGACGGGATGCTAAATTATGCTCTAGATGGAAGAGAGACAATAGCCCTCCGTGGTTATGATAATCAATCTTTATCGAGCCGAGATGGTTCTATTATTTACAACAAATTTTCTTTAGAGTTGCGTTATCCTATTACATTAAAACCAAGTGCTTCCATTTTTGCCCTTTCCTTTTTAGAGGCTGGAAACGGCTATGATAGTTTTGAAGAATTTGACCCTTTTAATTCAAAAAGGTCTGCTGGGGTGGGTGTTCGTGTTTTTATGCCAGCCTTTGGTTTGTTGGGCATTGACTTTGGATATGGTTTTGATAATGCTGATCCAACCCAAAACACAGCAAACGGATGGGAAACGCACTTCATTATTGGCCAGCAATTTTAACTTTTCTTTTTTAGCTAATTATAAAATATAGCCTCTCTTTTAACGTTATTAATTAGATGATTCGGACCAGCACATTTTTCTTTCTTTTTGTAGCCATGGTGCTATACTGTACGCCTTTGGCAGCTCAAAGGGGGGCCCGTATTGGTTATATTGATATGAATGTGATTCTTAATAGCATCAATGAGTATAAAAAAGCGAGTGCCTTATTAGATAAAAATATTGAAAATTGGAAAAAAGAAATTGCTTTAAAAAAAGTTCAACTCAAACAGATGCAAGACCAGCTGACAGCTGAAAAAGTATTACTGACGCAAGAATTGATTGAAGACAAAGAATTAGAAATACAAGATTTTTCGATTGAACTAATTAGCCTCCAAGAAAAACGATTTGGCCCCCGCGGTGATCTAATTCAACAACGCACCAACTTATTGCAGCCAATACAAGATCAAATTTTAAGTATTGTTAAACAAGTGGCAGAGGAACGCAAATATGATTTTATTTTTGATCGATCTTCAGATGCGTTTATGCTCTATTCAGCAAAAAATTACGATATTAGCGACCTGATTTTAAGGCGGATTAACCGTCAACAAAGAATTCAAGAAAGAAAAGAACAAATAGAGACATTAAGAAACAAAAAGAACTCTGTAATTAATCAATAAACAAATCATGAAACAATTATACACCTTCTTTACCTGCCTATTGCTTTTAACGGCGTTTGCACCAGCTCACGCACAGTCAAAAGTGGCCCACATCAACACTCAACAACTTTTGAGTGAAATGCCTGAGGTAATTGCGGCAAATAAAGAATTAGAGAAGCTAGAAAAACAATATGCAACTCAACTAGAAACCTCTGCTAAAGAATTTGACACTAAAGTCAAATCTTACAGTGCAGATGCTGAAAATCAAACTGATCTTATTAACCAACAGCGCCAAACTGAATTACAAGATCTTCAACAACGTATTGCTGAATTTAGACAAACAGCCGCCCAAGAACTTCAAAAGAAACAAGCTGAAATGATGCGTCCCCTTTATGACAAAGCACGAGCCGCCATTGAAACTGTGGCTAAAGCTCAGTCTTTTGATTATGTTCTTGACTCAAGCACAGGAGGAAGTGTTATTCTTGCTGAAGGAAAAGACTTGATGGCTGATGTAAAACAACAGCTCGGTTTCTAACTCATAAAACATATCATGTTTCTCAAACTGCTTTCGGGCAGTTTTTTTTATGCTTTAAACCAACTTGCATACAACAAATAGTTTTTGGCTATACGTTCCACTTCTCCCTTTTGTAATTTAGCATCAATTGATTTAATTTTTTTTGCAGGTACCCCTGCATATACTGACCCAGGAGGTACAATTGTATTTTGTGGAAGCACTGCTCCAGCACCAATAATACTGTTTTCTCCAACCACACAATTATCCATGATAATACTTCCCATTCCCACCAAAACATGATCTTCTAGAGTGCATCCATGTACAATTGCATTATGACCAATCGAAACTTGATTACCAATTTTTGTTGCTGCCTTTTCATAAGTGCCATGAAGTATAGCCCCATCTTGAATATTGACTTCATTGCCAATTTCAATACTATTTACGTCTCCCCTAATAACTGCCTGAAACCAAACAGAACAGTTATCACCCATGACTACATCACCAACTAATGTGGCGTTTTCAGCAAAAAAACAATGGTTCCCATATTTTGGAGTATAACCACGAACCGTTTTAATAAGCATCTTTTTTTTGTAAAAGTAAACACAAAATTGATCTTTAGAATCGAATGCAATGCGTTTTCCGTATTTTTGAAAAAAGTTTGAGATGAAAAAATATTTAATTGTAGCAAAAGAAAGTGAGGATGGGCTTTGGGCACAATTCACAATGAATGAACCCTTAGGACCAAAAGAGGTTAAAATATATGAAAATATTGATGCTGCTGATAAAGCACCAATAGTACAACAACTTTTTTATCTACCCTTCGTTAAATCAGTCCGTCTTGCTCAACAAAGCCTTTTTGTTGAACGGTTCAATATTGTTGAATGGAAAGAGGTGATTGAAGAAGTTTCCATACAATTAGAAAATTATTTGAATGAGGGAGGAATCGTTATTGAAGCCACAGAAGGGGAGAAAATTCCTATTACCATATACGCTGAAAGCACCCCCAATCCTGCGGCCATGAAGTTTGTTGCCAACAAACCCTTAGTAACAAATTCGATTGAATTTAAAAAAGTTGAGGATAGTCAAAAAGCCCCAATGGCGCAGGCTCTTTTTCAATTCCCTTTCGTAAAAGAAATTTTTTTTGATGCAAATTATGTTTCTATATTGAAAAGCGAAACAACAGATTGGGAAAGTGTTGTTATGGAATTAAGGGAGTTTATTAAGAACTATCTGTCTAGCGGAAAAACCATCGTTAAAGAAGACCTTGATTTGCCAACTCAAGAAAATACAATTGAAAGGATGCCTTTGTCAGCCGTCGAGGAGGAGATAGTTTCTATTCTAAATGAATATGTTAAGCCTGCTGTAGCTTCTGATGGAGGAAATATCGCTTTTGAACACTATGATGCTGATCAGAAAATTGTTCATGTGCTTTTACAGGGTGCTTGCAGCGGTTGTCCGTCATCAACATTTACCCTAAAGAATGGAATCGAAAACATTCTGAAAGAAATGTTGCCTCAAAAGGTGAATGCTGTTGAAGCCATCAATGGCTAAATTATTGTTTTGAAAGAATTTAAGAATGAGCTTTCACAAGCACTAAGTCCCTACCTACTTCAACATGCTCATCAACAGGTTGCCTGGCAGATATGGGACAAAAAATATTTTAAGGAAGATTTAAATGGAGAAAAGCTTCTTCTTATAAGCATTGGATATTCTGCCTGCCATTGGTGTCATGTGATGGCACATGAGTCCTTTGATGACCCCAAGGTTGCCCAATTCATGAATCAAAATTTCATCAATTTTAAGATTGACCGAGAAGAGCGCCCAGATATTGATCAAATATACATGTCTGCCTTGCAAATTTTAACTGGACAAGGAGGTTGGCCACTCAATATTATTGCTCTTCCAGATGGTCAACCCATTTGGGGAACCACCTATATGAGTAAAGAAAATTGGTTGTCTGCATTGCAACAAATTCAAGAAATTCATAAGCATCAGCCACAAAAACTAATTGATCAAGCCCATCTCATTCAAGAAGGGATAAAACAATTGATTCCTCTAAAAAGTTTGGTCTCTCCAAAAAAACCAATAACCATAGACCCTACTCTTTTGATGGAAAAACTATATGCAAAAGTGGATCAGACCTATGGTGGTTTTATGGGTGCTCCAAAATTCATGATGCCTATTCAACTACATCTATGGCTCTGTGCAGGTCTAGTACTTCAAAGAAATCACTACCTCAAACACTTTCATAATTCACTTCATAAAATGGCGTTTGGAGGGCTTTTTGACCCCATTGAAGGCGGCTTTTCACGCTATTCTGTTGATGCTGAGTGGCATGTCCCTCATTTTGAGAAAATGGCTTACGACAATGGACAATTACTCACCACATACAGCAAGGCTTACTTGATCAATCCTTCCACAACGTATGAAAAAGTTGTTTGTAAAACAATCTCATTTATTCAAACTAATTTAAGTGACAAAGCAGGTGGTGTTTATAGTGCCCTCGACGCAGATAGCACTAATGAAAAGGGTAAGATGGAAGAAGGTGCTTATTATGTTTGGACACCCAGCGAATTAAAAAAACTCCTAAAAGATGATTTCTCTCTCTTTGCTTCCTATTTTCAAGTTAATGAAATAGGCTACTGGGAAAACGGAAAGTATGTTTTATTTAGAGCCAAAAGCATTGCTGAATTTTCTGAGCAAAAACAGATTCCTGCGGCTGAAATGGAAAAAAAAGTATCTGATTGGGAGAAGATTCTTAAAAAAGCTAGAAATAAAAGATATTCACCCTCCATTGATGACAAACAAATTTGTTCTTGGAATGCGATGGTATGCGAGGGAATCTTGATTGCTTCACGCGTGTTTAAATCGGAGCACTATTTAGATTTAGCCCTCAAAAGTGTTGCCTTTATAGAAGATAAATTTGTGCTTTCTAAACAGCAGTTGATTCGTATACACAAAAAAAATACTCGACAGATTAAAGGACTTTTGGAAGACTATGCGCACTTGATTAAATTATATGTTACTGCTTATGAAACCTTATTTGTAGAATCCTATTTAACTAAAGCCGTGCTTTTAACTGATCATGTTATTGCATATTTTTTTGATCCCAAAGAAGGGTTTTTCAATAACACTCAAGAACAAGAAGAATTACCATGGAGTCGTTCTATTGAAACAGAAGATAATGTGATTGTTTCTTCCAATGCCCAAATGGTTGAGAATTTATTGCGCTTAGGGATACATCATAATAATCCAGATTACAATAAACTAGGACTTCAAATACTTTCTCAAATGCAAGGAACAATAACACAATATCCCAGAAGTTATAGCCATTGGATTACCCTTTCATTATGGGTTTCCTATCCTTCTGTAGAAATTGCTGTAGTTGGTCCAGACTACAAGAACGTTATTTCACAGCTTCAGCAACATCCTTATCCATTCATCGTATGGGCTGGAGCAACTAGTGCTACTTCTCATCCCTTGCTTTTAAATAAGGGTGAGAGTGGGAAAACTCTAATTTATTTTTGTCGTAACCGGCAATGTGATCTTCCTGAGAAAGAATGGGAAAAGGTTTGGAAAAACCTAAACCTTCTATTGAATTAGTGTTTTGATTTTGGAGGAGTACTAATAAATTCTTTGAGATAAAAGGGCTCAAAATAAGCGAGATCTTCAAACTGTTTAGTTTTAAAAGCCTCATAGGCCATAGCAACCATTTGCCTTGCGGAGGGGAAATCGTAATTATCTAAAAAAAGAAGATTTTCATTTTCTGTTATCGTTTTGAATTTCTTAGCACCTTCACCAAAAACATACGCCTTTTGATTTTCTAATAGCGCACCCAACGAATTTGGGAAAAGTACTTCTGCCCAAGTTGGTTTGATTTCCTTTCCTGCTCCATCAAAAACAGCAGTATAAACTTCCATTCTACGCGCATCTAACATAGGAATAAGCCACCTGTTTTTATCGTTTATATGAGACTGCGCCATCAGCTCTAACGTATTTATGGCAATTAATGGAATGTCTAAAGCAAAGCAGATTCCTTTGGCTGCTGCCACCCCTATGCGTAAACCAGTGAAGGAGCCAGGACCTTTACTGACTGCCACTGAATCAAGGTTTTCTACCTTAAAATCAGTAGCTTCAAATAGCTCTTGAATAAATGGGTGTAGTTGCTCTGCATGACTATAGTGCGCCGTTGCTATTTCTTCTAAAGCTAAAAGACGTCCAGATTTTGCTAAAGCAACAGAACAGTTTTTAGAAGCAGTTTCAATATGAAGAATTAATGACATTATCTTTAAAAATACTAAACCTCATAGAAAAAAACGTCTTAGGGGTTCAAGCTTACAGGAAGTCCAAAATAAAACTCTAACACTTTCAACTTAAAAATATAATCAAACTTGGCTCTGACCAAATTTGACATGGCCTCTTCATAGCGTTGTTTTGACTGAATAAACTCAAAAGAGTTGATCGCTCCAGCTTCCAAACGATCGCCGGCATTTTTATAGGCTTGCTCTCGAGCTAAAAGAGTGGTTTGTGCAGCTTCATAAATCTTAAATGCTCCCTTGGTGTTATTGTAGGCTTGATTGATTGTGTTTTCAAGATCTAATTTTTGTTGATCTAGTAAATTCTGTGATCGCTCTAGATTGATTTTGCTCCTAGTAATTCGATTTTTCACTGAGTTTTGATTAAAAACAGGTATGGAAAGTTGCAAACCAAAATTGTGACCATCATATAAACTCCATTGATCAAAAAAGGATGGAGGACCTACCACTGAAAATTCGGGAACTTGAGTCAAAACAGATTCGCCAGTTGATTCTATATATCCTATTGGTTGTGTACTAAAATTGCCGTTTGGAACACGTTGGTCACTATATGATATCCTAGTATTATAACTATAGAATCCCGTCAGTCTAGGAAACTGTTCTGCTTTTATTAATTTAATATCAGCAGTAGCAATTTCAACATTAGTATTTGCCGCTCTTATGTCATTTCTAAATTCAAGCGCTTTCTCATAGATGGCTTTGGGGCTTTTAGTGGTGATCTCTGAAAATGGCACTTCTAAATCTTGTAGCTGAATATCAAAGTTTTCGTAATCTTGAATAAGAAGTAATTGAGCTAAATTAATTTTTGAAAGTCTCAAGTTGTTTTCCGCATTGATCAGAGCTTGTTCCTGTGAAGCAACAGTAGCCTGAATTTCATATATATCACCTGCTGCTAAAACACCAGAGGTGATTAAGTTTCTAGTCCGTTCTAGTTCCGATTGACTTAATTCCAACTGTGTTTTAGAAACTTTTAATATTTCATCGTTAAACATGATTTGTAAAAAAGCATTTGCAATCAAAAGTCGAACATCATCTGACATGTCTTGCAATTGATATTCACGTGCTAATAAATCTAAATTGGACCTATAAAGCTGTAAGAAATTTCTATTACCATTATAAATGGTCATACCAACACTTCCCGAAATACCAGTAAATTGGGTTGTCAGATTTTCTAAAATCCCTGTGGTAATATTGGAGTTCAAACCTATATTCCATGAATGGTTGGACTGTAAATTAATGCTAGGCAAAAAAGCACTTCGAGCATCGGATTGCCCAACTTTGGCATTTTCAACTTCCAAATCAGCTTGTTTTATACTTATGTTTTTTTCTAGGGCAATGGCAATGCATTGTTCTAGGGTGAGTTTTTGTCCAAAACCTAAACTTGTGCACAACAATAAAAAAATGAAAATGTAGCGATGCATTATACTTGAGTTAGTTTGAGTCTGATGCTTCATCTTCATCTCTTATTTTTTTGGGCTCGGTTTTATTCCATACCTTAATATTATCCTCAAGGGTTAGGCCAGATAAAATTTCGATATTGATTCCATCTGAAATACCAGTTTCAATTTCTTTCTTTTCAAATTCCTGACCTTCTACTTCTAGTTCTACAAATGGAGTGTCTGAGTCTTTCTCAAATTGCAGTAATGATTCTGGAATAACTAGAATGCTGTCTTTTCGTTCTAATATGAGCGAGGCGTTAGCGCTATACCCCGCTCGAACAAGAGTAGAATCATTTAAATAAATATCTCCTTCAATAATAAATTGGACAGCCCCTTGCTCTTCATTGCCTTTGGGAGCAATAAATTTTAAACGGGCTTCAAAGGCCTGGTCTTCAATAGCTCCGAGGCTTACTGATAAGGGCATACCAACTTTTAGTTTGCCTACTTCAGCTTCATCTACTTTTCCTTCGAAGATCATTTTGTTTAGATCAGCAATAGTCGCAATGCTTGTTCCAGCATTAAAAGTATTGCTCTCAATAACTTGGTCTCCTTCTTTCACAGGTATTTCAAGAATTGTTCCCGCTACTGTAGCACGAACATTGGTATTCGCTGTGGTTGAGCCATCTGCAGACCCCAATCTGATAATTTTAAGGTCTGAGGCCGCATTGGCAACATCTAACTTGGCTTGGTTATAGCGTAGCTCTGCCGATTCAAATTCTTGCTTTGCAATTATTTCTTTTTCATATAGTGCTTTGTTTCGTTTGTAGAGTACCTCTGCATTTTTGAGCACAATTTTTGTGTTTTCTAATCTCCCACGGGCACTATTAAGGCTTTGCTCATTGGGCACTATTTTGACTTTTGCTAATAAGTCTCCTGTTTTCACTTGGTCTCCTTCTTCAACAAAAAGGACATCAATGATACCTGAAATTTGGGGTTTAATTTCCACCTCGTCTTCGGGAATAACCTTACCAGTGACCACTGTTTTCCTTTCAATTGAAGAAATAAAAGGATTTTTAGTGTCATATTCAATAATGGATTTGCTGTTCGTCTTGATAAAATAAGCTGCTGCAAATAGCCCTCCTAGAACCAAGACCGAAATACCGACATATTTTAAAATTTTCATGCTCTTTATTATAAAATTATTCTTCTCTTAATGCGTCAATAGGTTTTATACTTACGGCTCTTTGTGCTGGAATTAGTCCAATTAGAGTGCCTAGAAATATCATTATGAATAAAGCTCCCAAAATTAAAGGTATAGGCACTGTGGGATTTGTATAAGGGAAAGTGGACAAATCCTGTGTTAACAGATTGATTCCTGCTAGTACTAATGCACCTAAAATTATTCCCATAATTCCAGCTACAATAGTTAAAAAAACTGATTCTAAAATTATTTGATTACGAACCTCTCCTGGAGTGGCTCCTAAAGCTCTCCGCACTCCCAATTCCTTTGTGCGTTCTTTGACTGAAATCAATAAAATATTGCCAATCCCTATTACTCCTGCAATTATGGTTGCTATGCCTACAATAAGTGAAATAAATGTCATCCCATTAGAAAAGCCCATTATTCGAGTAAAAACCTCCCCTAAATTGAAAGATCCAATTGCTCTTTCGTCTTGAGGGGAAATACGATGCCTTCTTCTTAAAGCTGCTTTAATTTCTTTTTCAACTTCAACAGCATTGGCCTCATCATAGGCTGCAATGGTAAACCAATCAACTCTGTCACCCGTATTATATATTTTTTTAAAAGTGGTAAAGGGGATATAAATATCACCATCTGAATCAAAACCTCCCCCTTGGATAAATTTATGCACCCCTATCACCTGAAAATAAATATCTTTAATTCTTATGTAGGTACCGACAGGATTTTCTCCCCTTTCATATAGTTCTTCTAACGTTCGTTCTCCAATGACACAAACTTTTCTAGCATGGGTAATATCGTTGTCATTAATAAAGCGCCCCCCGTCATATAGTTTTTTGGTTGCAATTTTTATATAATCTGGATAGTCACCATATACATTATAGTTACTCGATTTATTTTTTCTAACCACTAAGGGGCTAGTTCCTCCAAAAACACCAATAGCATTTCGAGCAGCAACATATTCTATTTGTGGAACTTGCCTTTTAAGATATTCGATGTCTGAAACTTTAAGAACTATTTTTCTTCCGATCTTAAAACCGTCATAAGGAATGCTTGTATTCTGTGCCCAGACAAACATGGAGTTTTTTGCAATATTTTCAAACTGTCTTTCAAAGCCGTTGTCTAACCCTTTTGCGGCTCCTGAGAGGGCTATATAAATAAAAATTCCCCACAAAACACCTATAACGGTGATTATTGTCCGTGTCTTGTTTTTAGCAATGGAACCAAAAATTTCTTGCCATGTATCTGTATCCCAAATCACTTTTAGACTATTCATCACGCAGCGCAATTATGGGTTTTATACTGGCAGCTCTTTTGGCGGGTATATACCCTGCAATACTCCCAAATAGAATGAGAATGAAAGTAGCAAATAGAGCAGTGTTTATGTTGATATAGGGATAGATAATAAAATAATCTTCTAATTTCAACCCTAGATTTCGCAATAATAGTATGCCAAGAAAAAGGCCTGCATATCCAGATAGCGTGGTAATAAAAATAGATTCGTGTAAAATCATTTGTATAACAGACTTAGGAGTGGCTCCAAGGGCTTTGCGAATCCCAAGCTCCTTAGTTCGTTCTTTTACTACAAACACCATAATATTAGAAATTCCAATGATTCCAGCAATCAGGGTTCCCAAACCAACAAAGGCAACAATCAATTGAAGGGCTCCAGCAAACTGTTGGTTCTGCTTTAAGTTATCCGCAACATTTTGAAAAAAAAGCCCACTTGAGTCAGTAGGGTCAATAAATTTCTTTTCTTTTAAAAATTTTCTTAAGGCGTCTTCAAACCCCAATGCTCCTGTGTGTCCTAATTCATTTCGAAAGGTCACTACAATTTGGTCTAATTTGTCATTTCCTTTTTCTAGTTGCTGTCTTGTGGTGTAGGGTATATATATATTGCGTTCTTCATTGTCTCCACCCTCATCTTGAAAAACACCAATAACCTTAAAGGCACTACTATTGATTTCAACATAGGCACCAACAGGGTTCTCGTCTTTAAAAAGATCTTTAGCCACTAGTCGACCAATAACAGCGTGTTTCGTTTTGTTTAGGATATCGTTGTTATTAAGATAACGCCCTTGCATAATGATCGTTTTTTCCACTTTTTGATTGGCGGGTGCAACACCTCTAGTATTGTATGAATTGCTTTCACTTTTATAGCGGACGTTGGCGTTTCTTGAAATTCTAGGAGTAATGTCCTCTAAAAAAAAGGTGAAATTTTCTTTTATATCATCCAGATCACTATTTTCAAATTCTATTCTACGATTGGCTTTAAATCCTTTGTAGGGTTTGGAGGTTTTTCCAGGATAGATGAAAATGACATTGTTGGCATCATCAACAAAAAACTTTTTAAAAGAATTTTTAAGACCATTTCCTAAGCCATATAGAACAACAAAAATAAAAATGCCCAGTGCAACGGTAAAACCAGATAAAAAGGTGCGCATTTTATTTTTACTAATTGTTTGAAAAATTTCTTGCCAGCGGTCTCTACTAAACATGATTTGAAGCGGCTACTTGTTCTGTTAATGTATCTTCAACAATCACGCCGTCCTTCAATTTTACGATTCTTTTGCACATTTGGGCAATGTCAGGTTCGTGTGTAACCACTAAAATCGTTTTCCCTTCTTCATTGATTTGTTGTATAAGCTCCATCACCTCATAAGAGGTTTTGGTGTCTAGAGCACCTGTGGGCTCGTCAGCTAAAAGTACTTTTGGTTTTGAGGCCATAGCACGAGCAATTGCAACACGTTGCTTTTGTCCGCCTGAAAGCTCATTGGGTAAATGAGAGGCCCAATCATGTAAGCCTACCTTGGTCAAATAATCTAATGCTTGTTTTTGTCTTTCTTTTCTTTTAACACCCTGATAATACAGAGGTAGTGCAACGTTTTCAAGGGCATTCTTATAATTTATTAAATTGAATGATTGAAAAACAAATCCTAAAAATTGGTTGCGATATTTCGCTGCCTTAGTTTCATTTAGATCTTTAATTGCTACACCATCTAACTCATAATGCCCTTTGTCAGCCGAGTCAAGCATCCCTAAAATATTCAATAGCGTTGATTTACCAGAGCCTGAAGACCCCATAATGGCGACTAACTCCCCTTCTTGAACATTAAAGTCTATGCCTTTTAAGACATGAAGCGAGGAATCACCCATTTTGTAAGATTTGTGTAGGTCTTTTATTGCTATCATTTTATTTTAAATGCATGGCAAATATCGTGTTTTTTATCATCATCTTATAATTAGACCATGAAAACCCAAAAATGTTACAAAAATTATTCTTTTTTTAAGATTTGTATCACTTTCCAACCCACAAGAGCAACTAAGATATAGGGAAGAGCCATCAAATATAAAATCCCGTTATTGATTCCTTTAGCTGTTTCTTGGGCCTCTTCTGATTGTAATACAGCCCGGCACATTGAGCATTGAGCATTGATTTCTATGAAGCTAAAAAGAAAAATTAAAATTATAAAAAATGTAAAATTATTTTTCATCTTAATTAAGTGTAATAAGGTGCTATCATTAAATAAACTATAACACCAGTAATAGCAATATAGAGCCAAACAGGAAAAGTATATCGTGCAATTTTTTTGTGTTCTGTAAAAAGTTTAGAAATAGCCCGCACATAGGTAACTAATACCATGGGGATTATTCCTATGGATAATAATATATGGGAAATTAAAATGAAATAATAGATATATTTTAAAGTCCCTTCGCCACCGTAGGGTGTGGGGTCAGAGGTCATATGATATGCAACATACATGCCTAAAAAAACAACAGAAAGTGCTATTGCCGTTTTCATCAATTGCTCATGAAGAGCAAGGTTTTTTCGTCTAACGGCGGTGTAGGCAGCAACTAGGATTATTGCAGTGGCCCCATTAATTCCAGCATATATTGGTGGTAAAAAAGAAAGGGGAGCAGCATTTGGTATTCGAACAGCAAATAGGATTCCAACTATGACAGGTATAGCCACCGAAACTACCCAGATAAGGTATCTGTTTTTGATCTCCTTAGACCTAATTTTATCTTTCATCATTCTAATAATAGTTTATCGATATCTTCTATCAACCATTCAACTTGTTCTTTTGAGCCGTCTTCTTGATCAATACCAATATAATATACTATTGGATTATCAAACCGATCTGTTCTAGAGCGTATAAAACCATTTTTATCGATGAGTGCAAAATAGCCTTGATGTTCAAAACCACCTGCAATATCTGGGTTTATTCCAGCATAGATATTAAAACCTCTGTTGGCAAGCTGATAGATTTTCTCTTTTTCCCCTGTTAAAAAGTGCCAATTTAATGAAAAAACGTCATATTGTTCTGCATAGAGTTTCAAAACAGAAGGGCTATCGTGGTCTGGGTCTATAGAAAATGAGGCGATGCCGAAATCATTTCGCTGACCAAATTTTTCTTCAATTAATTTCATATTCTTATTCATTATTGGGCAAATAGTTGGGCAGGAGGTGAAGAAAAATTCAGCAACATAGACTTTGTCTTTATAGTCTTCATTAGAAATGAATAAACTGTCTTGATTTAAAAAGGTAAAGGGAGGCACATTTTTTGTTTGACCATTAAGTTGAATATAACTTAAAGGCTCAGCTGAAGTGGCTCTATTGTCTTCTACCACCGTGTCAGACTGAAAGCGTGCGACTATCTTGGGAATAAACAAAATACTAAAAAGGATGATCACACCTGCAAGTCCGAAATAGCCTATTTTATTCATTTTTTTATTTTTTTCGATCTGAGTTATATATTTTGAGAGCTAAGCGATATTCGGCCAAAATTACTTTAACGTCATCTATCATTTTCTTTGAAATTTCTGCTACTGATCTGGCGTCAAAACCGAAGAGCTCTTCCATATCTTCATCATCATTTCTTCCCCTCAAATTTAGATTTTTATCAACAATGAATACATAGGGAGTGCTGTATTGTTGATTAAGTTGATAAGGTGTTTTGAGAGATTGAAAATGAGATTGAATTTGTTTTGGGGAGGAGGGTAAAAAATACCAATTGCTCAAATCGGTTCCTGTTCCTGTTTGAAGGGCATTTTTAAGGGCTTGGACTTCTTCTTCATTCTCTTCGTTTACAAAAAAAACAAACTGAAAATCATCAAAACCATTGAACCGTTTGAATATTTTTTCATTTAAATTAAGCGCCTCCGCCTTTTTGTCTGACAAATCTCCTCCCCAATAGCCTATAATAGAAATATGATCTTTTAGTGTGACCGAACGATTAGAGAAATCCTTATTTATTGGAAGAGATTGAATATTAGGAGTTAAAGTAGGAAGTTTAGCAAAATTATTTTTACCGGAAGCAAAAAATAAATAGACCAACAGTGGAAATACAAACAGAACCCCTAATACTAATTGCTTTTTCATTTTCCCTTTCATTTTTTTAAGTAAAAAGAAGTAAAAATCACCTCAACAACTGAAACATCAGAAGTTCCAACTGACAAAGCCACTTTTCATGACCTCAAAAATATAATCTGCCTCAAGAATTAAGATAAAAGCTAAATAAGGGATTAAAATAAGTAGTGGCAACACAATTGCATTTTTTAGTCCACTGGTTTCATCCCTCAAGTGCATAAAGTCCCAGGCAATATAATAAGCTTTTACGATAGTTAAAATGATAAAAATCCAATTGAGTAATTTCATACTCAAAAAAGGAGTGAGCAAAAAGGCGGGCTTAATAATACCCAAAGCGACCTCAATAGTTGTCACAATAGAAAGAAATATCAATACTCCCCAAATTTTTTGCTGATTGGATTTAAATTTTAATAAACCCCTAAAGATTGCTAATTTGTGTTCTACAGCCATAATAATTTAAACTAGATTAAACCAAATAGAAAAAGGTAAATACAAAAACCCAAACTAAATCTACAAAGTGCCAATAAAGGCCCACTTTCTCAACCATTTCATAATGCCCCCTTTTTTCATAAGTACCTAAAATGACATTAAAGAAAATGATAATGTTAATAACTACTCCTGAGAAAACGTGAAAACCGTGAAAGCCTGTTATAAAGAAAAAGAAATCTGCAAAGAGCCTATTGCCATATTCATTTCTAATCAAATTGGCACCTTCAACTACAATTTGAGCCTCTTCGATTTTAGCTAAAGATTCAGCTCTGGAAAGAACGGTTTTTTTCCCATTTTCATCCAGCAACTCCGTTCGGATTACTAAATTATCATCTGCTTGAAATCCTGTTTTGACTTCAGCAACACTAAAAGTAGATAAGGTACTTTCTTGAGCAAACCACAAACCATTATTTTTTTGATGTGTAGTTCTTTCTGTGGGCTGGAGAACTGCAAAATCTTCAATAGCTGCCCTTTTGCCAGTATCTGCTTGCACAAATTGAAGTATTTGTCCTCCTTTAGTTTCTAGAGCGCCATATTCTCCACTAATAAAATTTTTCCACTCCCACGCTTGTGAACCCACAAAAATGGCTCCTCCAACTATGGTAAGTAACATATAAAAAGTGACTTTAGATTTGTCCATATGGTGACCCGCATCTACAGCTAGAACCATTGTGACCGATGAAAAAATTAAAATGAAAGTCATGAGTGCTACATAATACATTGGAGCATCAATACCATGAAGAAAGGGAAAGTGAGTAAAAACCTCATCGGCTATTGGCCATGAATTGATGTTTTTAAAACGTGAAAACCCATAGGATACTAAGAAACCAGAAAAGGTCAAGGCATCAGATACGATAAAAAACCACATCATTAGCTTGCCATAACTAGCCTTTAGGGGCTTATTGCCCCCTCCCCAAATGTTTGATTGCTCATCTGTTGCTGCAGTTACTTCCATAGTGTCAAGTTAAATTCATTACAAATTTATTAATTTTTAACTGTAGAATGAAACGAATAAAAATAAATATACCCAAAGTAAATCAAGAAAATGCCAGAAAGTTACTGCCAACTCAAAACCCAGGGTGTGTTTTGTTGTGTTTTTGACAACTGAACTTAGATAAAGCAAGCGTATTACAACAACAAATCCTGCTGTTAAATGTGCCAAGTGTAGCAACACTAAGACATATAGGTAAGAGGTGTTGATGCTACTTTGAGGCCCTGTAAAGTAATAGCCCATTTCAATAATTTCAGAGAAGCCTTTAAACTGAAAATAGATAAATAGAGTAGCTAAAAATAATGTAGATAGGAGCAAAATCTGACTGTTTTTAAATTGCTGTTTTTCAAAATAATGCTTTGCCCAGTGGAAACTAATGCTGCTCAAAATAATAATTAAAGTGCTTATTGAAAATGCCGTTGGCAAAGAGATTTGTTCTAGCCAATCAGCACGAGAACTACTCACCACGTAGGCACTTGTTAGACCTGCAAAGGTCATACTCATGCTGATCATACCAATCCAGAGCATCATTTTTTTGGCACGTTTGTTTTTTATTTCGAAAGAATCTGAAGTATTCATATTGTCATATATTTATCGATCACATAAATCAGTTGTAAGGCTGTGATATATACTATACTCACGCCGATAAGGTTCTGTGCAGCCTTTTTAGATTTTTTTTTCATTAACATCATTGCAAAATAAAGCATCACTGAGCCTAATAAGGCTATAGCAATAGCTGCTGTAAAAGAAAGCCTCAATCGTCCTGTATAATGGAAAGCCGGTATTAGAGAGACTACAACTACCCAAAGCGAATAAAACACTATTTGAAAAGCAGTGACGCGGTCTGTTTCTCCCGATGGCAGTAGTTTAAATCCTGCTTTTTTATAATCTTCATCTAACACCCAGCCAATAGCCCAAAAATGGGGGAATTGCCATAGAAATTGTATCATAAATAACACTCCGGGTTCTATTCCAAATTTATTAGTTGCTGCCACCCACCCAAGCATAAAAGGGATGGCTCCTGGAAAAGCACCCACAAAAACGGCTAAGGGTGATTTACGTTTGAGAGGGGTATAAATGCAGACATAAATAAAAATTGACAGTGCCCCAAAAAAGGCGGTTCTAAAGTTGACAAAACCTAAAAAAAGAATCCCTAATAAAGTTAATCCACTCGCAATAGTTAGTGCAGTAGACTCTTGCATCCGCTTGCTGGGCAATGGCCTGCTTTGTGTTCTTAACATAAGTGCATCCAAATCTCTCTCCATCCACTGATTGAAAGCATTGGAAGCACCAACCATGGCATATCCTCCCAAAAAGAGAAAAGAAATAATGTCCCATTCTATTTGTTCTGAAGCCAGTAAATAGCCTGCTAAGGAAGAAATTACAACACTAATAGCCAGTCTGAACTTTGTTAGCTGCAAAAAGTCATTTAGGGTGCGGTGTAGTGTATTTGATTTTTTGGCTTCAATAAGTGGCATCATGCATCATCCAATCAGGTGCAAATATAACACTACACTTAGCATTGTCCAACGGAATTTTTGATAAAGTCACTAACTTATTTTGTAGGCTTTTTTTATTGGAGTTTGAAGGTAATTGGAATACTAAATGGAACTCGAACAGCCTTACCTCTTTGCTTGCCTGGTGTCATTTTGGGTAGTTTGGAAATGATGCGGTTTGCTTCATTTTCTAAATTTTTGTCTGGCCCACGCATTCTGATATTTGAAATGTTCCCATCCTTTCCAATAACAAAGTTTACATATACCCGCCCTTGAATTCCCATCTCTTGAGCAATTTCTGGATAACGGAAGTTTTTTCTAATATGTTTATTCATTTGTTCTTGGAAACAATCGCGTCTTTTAGATTTTTTCACTTTTTCACAACCAGGAAATATTGGAACATCTTCAATTACAGCAAAAGGGACATCAACATAATCATACTCTTCTTCAATCTCTACGTCTTCCACTTCTATTATCTCCTCCTCATCAGTTTCAGTAGATTCTATAACTGTTTCTTCAACATCCTCTTCGTCTTCAACTATTTCAATAACAACTGGAGCTGCTGGCGGTGGCGGTGGTGGTGTTTTGATTTGTTCTGTGATGGGGATTTCTTCATCCTCATCATTTTCTACATCTAAGGCCTCATAGTCGTAGAGGCTTTTATCATACGATTTCCATTCTATGGCCTGCCAGGTAAGAAACAAGATTAGACACAAACCGATTACAAAATATAAACTTTAATTTTTTTTAAGGTCGACTTTGGGTTTTTTTTTAGATTTCATGGAGAGGAGATTTGGGATTCTCTTAAATATACGCAATTATTATACCATTGGGTCCTAAACAGATATAAAAAAACCCGAAGAAACTATCGGGTTTAAATTTGTATGAGCTTGTTTATTGCAACCTAAATGTGATAGGAATACTAAAAGGGACTCTCACAGGTCTTCCTCTTTGTTTTCCTGGAGTCATCTGTGGCAATTTTGAAATAATGCGTTGAGCCTCTTTTTCTAGATTTTTGTCTGGACCACGCATTCTGATGTTTGTAATTGCTCCATCTTTACCAATAACGAAATTAACATAAACTCTCCCTTGGATGCCCATCTCCTGTGCAATTTCAGGATAGCGGAAATTTTTTCTGATATGTCTATTCATTCGCTCTTGGAAACAAGCGCGTCTTTCAGATTTTTTTACTTTTTCGCATCCAGGAAAAATTGGTACATCTTCGATCACTGCAAACGGCACATCAATATCTTCAATTTCTTCTTCTATTTCAACCTCTTCCACCTCAATAATTTCTTCTTCATCAGTTTCAGTTGATTCGATTACTGTTTCTTCAACTTCTTCTTCATCTTCAACCACTTCTATTACCTCTGGTGCAGGTGGCGGTGGCGGCGGGGGGGGTGGAGTTTTAATTTGTTCTGTGATAGGAATTTCCTCATCGTCTTCATCATCAACATCTAAGGCTTCATAGCCGTATAGGCTTTTGTCATAGGTTTTCCACTCTATGGCTTGCCAAGTAATTAGTAATATGGCTGCAAGCCCAATGACAAAATAGAGACTACTATTCTTGCTTAAATCTACTTTTGAATTTTTCTTGGGTTTCATCTATCGAAATCTTAGTACGCTAAACTATAAAATTTTATAAAAAAAACAAGGAAAAAATCACCTAGCCTTTTAATCAAACATAAATATTATGAGAATATAGGCACGGAAGATATGAAGACCCTATAGTTTCAACACTAAAATATTCAAAGGAAAACTGAACTTGATGGAATGAATTAGGAAATAAAACAATTAACTCGAAATAAGCTCCCGATATGCTTTAGCATCTAATAAATGTTCTAGGGCTGAAGGGTTTTCAAACTTAATTTTGATCATCCACCCAGATTCGTAGGGCATTTCATTTACTAATTCAGGCGTTGCTTCTAAAGCTTTGTTGACTTCAACCACAGTGCCCTCAAAAGGCATAAATAGGTCTGAAACAGTTTTGACGGCTTCTACAGTGCCAAAAACTTCCTCAGCCTCTAATTTTTCATCTAATGTTTCAATCTCAACATAAACAATATCACCTAATTCAGATTGAGCAAAGTCTGTAATACCAACAAGAGCGTGGTCTCCTTCCACTTTTATCCATTCGTGGTCTTTAGTATATTTTAAATGGTTTGGGATATTCATGAGAAAAAATTAAAAAACAAATGTAGGAGTTTTTCTCTAGCTAGAGATGCACTTAATTTCCAAAATTATACCGTAAAGTGAAGCCAGAACGAATGCTTGTTTGTGGAAATGCTGTAGAAATGGCAAACTTGGAAAAATTATGATCATAGAAAAAAGTGGCCATAACATTTCTTGAAAGTGCATAGTCTGCAGTGATTTTTAAAATGAATATTTTTTGCCCTGCGGTGACTTGATTGTTGTCATATTCGAGGTTTCGTAGTACTGTAATGTTGTTTCGATAAGATAAATCAGCTTTAATATTTAAATCTCCTTTGAGAATGATCCTTCTTCCATTAAAATTGGTGCGCATACGGAGATCCCTAAATCGATATCCTAAACCCCCTACATATTCGTTACCACTCACTTCCGTTAATAAATTGTTATCCAAACTCAAGGAAAGGGAGCGATCACGATTGATTTCAATTAAAAACTTAAAATTATTTTTCAATTCCATATCCAATTGCATTAATGGATTGAATTGTTCCACCAGAGTTACATTTGAAAAAAGCCGCTCCGGTATGATATTTCCTGCCACATCGGTATTCAAAGGAAAATCGGCATCATAGTCAAAATTGGTTTGAAAGTTATTGATGGTATAACTTGCTCTATAGCCATGATTTAGTGAGAACCTTGAAAATATTTTAGATAAAGAAGGTATTTTATTTAAGCCAGAATATTTTAAATTCCAATTGGGTAGTCCAATTCTTTTGATTGGTTCTAATGCCACTTTATTTGGATCGGCACCCAAATAGGCCGCTAAGAAAGAGTGTAGCACAACATCTTGTTGTGATTTTCCATACCCCTTCGGAAAACCCGTTTCATCTCTTTCAGTAATAGGCTGATTTTGTGAAGCCAAGCGATCAGCAACAATAAGTCTATTCTCTCTAAAGGTTTCAAATGTTGGATTAAATTGTCCACTACTTTGACTAAAACTAGTTTTAATCATTACGGTTGAAACCCCTAAATTGCCAAAAACATTTGTGTTGAGAGGTAAATATTCATTGTTCCTAACCAAGAAGTTTTCATTACTATTTTCAGAAAAATTTCGTTCTACGTAGAAGTCAATCAGCAAACCCTCAAGGGGTACAAGTTGTCCTGAAAGATTGAATTTACTGGAGTGAATTTGTTGTAGAGTTTCATTAAAGTTAGGAAAACTTGTTAGCCACCCTCTTTGAGCTAAGGTGTAGCGCAAGTCTGCTTGACTCCCTAAGGTGAACCCAAGAGTGGGTTGTAAACCGCCTGCAAAACCTACCGCTGGAAGATATCCAGGCAATAAAGTTCCATTGTTTTCAGAATAGTTGAATTGAACTCTTTTGATTTTATTTAATACCGACAACAAAGGGGTCACTGCTTTCCTAAGCGTATTACTCCTTTTTTTGGAAACAGAATCTAAAGTCCTACTCAAATTCCCCCTAGCTGGGGTTCTTTGATTGGGTGACTTTATGCCAAAGACAGTATATAATTTTTGGAAAGAAAGGTTCCCTGTTATCGTTTTTGTGTTACCGTTTTGTAACGTATTTACACGTCCTAAAATTTCTCCGTTGGGTCCTTCAACTTGTTCTAAGGCCTCTGATCCTCTTTGCCAACTATAATCTGCCTTATAATTATAAGTCGCATCAATAAATCTTAAGAAAGGAATATATTGGAAAGGCAATCTATAGTTTAAACTTAGAGTATGAAAATGTCTGTTAAGTTCTCCAAAATTAGTCAGTCCAGACCAAAGGTTATACACTCTAGATTCTGTTTCATCTTGTTGGTCTAAAGCCTCACGATCTCTAACTATATTACTTGTGTTAGCATCAAAAGTGAGCCGTAGAGAACGAGTCAGATTGTGGGTCCAAGTGTAGTTATAATCAAATAGAAAATTGTGTTGTTGAAGATTGGGTAGTTCTCTCTGCAAAGACGCATCTACACCTTCAAAATAAACCTGTCTAAATTTTTGGCTGTAAAGTGCTCTGTTCAAGTTGGCATTGAAATTTAGTGCGTTTGGTAGTAGACTAAAGTTTAGTGCCTTCAGCCATTCCCAATATTTTTTTTGCTGAAAGGCTTTTGTTTTTTGAAAAGGACTAATGTTCTTCTGTTTAAAGGCATAAGTGTAATTTGCCCCTAACACAAGCTCTTCCTCCTGCAAATTTTCTAACTCAAAATCACGATGTTCAAGTGCATTGTAAGCATAAGAAAAATTTAAATTTTCTGGGCTATATATTTTAGATTCCCCTGAACCAGTTCTTCTTTTCCTTACTCCTATCATACTAATACTCTTACGTCTGGTATAGTCTTGAGCTTGTCTTTTAATAGTGTCTTTCAACGATTTACGATCTGCAGAAGCCAATCTATCTTTGAGTTTAATGTCTTGATAAAAAGGATCATATTCTGGTGAAATGATGGTTTCTCCTGCGGCAAAGTTTAATGGAATTTCGAGTCCCCAATTTTCTGGAACCAATTGACCCAAATTCAAATTTGTGACAAGGTCATATTGCAAGAGGTCTTCACGAGCACGTTGATTTGGAGTTTGATCTACATTTCCAAAACCAATGGTAGCATAGCGTCCAGTGGCAGATATATTTGCGAAATCTGCAATATTTGCATCGAGACCACCCACTGCTGCCCAACCGCCTTCATCTTCAATTCCAGAAAGACGAAGTTCATTAAACCAAACCTCTCCACAAAGGGTATTCCCAAGTTCTTCTGATGGGTTTTTTACACCTATCATGAGTGTTCTAATTGCACCAAGAGTTGGGTTTCCTCTAATTGATAATTTGTATTTTTTTTCTCCAGGCAAACTGCTTATTGGAGTAAATTCCGAAATTGGATTAAGCGCTTCATCAAAATAAAGGGCTTTACCTTGTGCGTTGCCAATAAGGGCTTTACTCTTTAACTTAGATAAAAGTGAAGTGGCAACTACAAGTTCATTTTGGTCAGGAATCCAAACTTCATCTGCACTTAATCGGTTTGAAGTATTTTCAGTATAAGGAGTTGGTTTTAATGGAATTTCAATTTGATAATAGTTGTCTTTATTGTCGGTCCCTAAACGTAAAAATGCAACCAATCGATTATCGTATTCAGAATCTCCTTCAGTGTCAGGCAAGGGTGGGTTTCCTGGAATGGATTCAGCATGAATAAACATTCTAATCTTTTTGTATTGACGCATATCCAAATTCACGTTTTTAAAAATACCCCTTGCATCCATGGGTTGCAAGTCACATATCCGAAAGGCAAGAGATTGTTCGTTTTGACGAACGATGGTGTTGTTATTATTGATTTGTTCTCGTTGAATATCTGGGGGTAAAACATAATTGATAGGTATTCTGTTTTCATTTTCTAATATGTTCACAGTGCTTATGTCTACTGTAGTATTTTGATTGCCAAGCACCTCTTCATTTAGCTGTTTGGTATATTGGCGCCAATCTCCACGAACTAAATCTAATGTGCCAAAACGAAAAACTACTGGCTGATCAAATTTATGTAACAACATGCGCATAAATCGAATCGATCGGAGGTCTTCTATGGCATTGACAGATTTAAAATAGGGTTCATAAATAGTTTCTTCATAATACCCTTTTTGGATTGGAATTTTAAATTGTAACCAACGTGTGTTAATTTCATCTCCGTTTGGCACTAGAACTTTTACATTATCTCGTACATCGGTCACAAAAGGGTGATTTCCAACTGCCATAGATTTTCGAATAGGTATCCTATATTCAAAATAGCTATCTATCGTATTCATACTTTGATCTCGATTGATATCTTCCGTATCGGGTTCTGTGGTATTTCCTCGATCGGTATCGGAAAAACTAATCGGAGTATTGCCATCTGTGCCATTATAATTTTTATACCGTTCTAAAATATTTCCTGAAGCTTTAATATAATATTCATAATTGTCTCCGGCGGGGTCATTGGTGGGTCCATTATTGTAAATATTGAATTCCTCACTATCAGAAAGTCCATCTAAACCAACATCTTGTCTTTCTCTATCTTCAGCTTCAGTATTGAATGCATATACCAATGATTGAGTGGCAGGCACTTTGCCCCACTCTGTCTCATAAGTAGCGGTATTTTCTGTGGCTCCAGGCAGTCCGTTTTCAAATTGTTTTCGTCCATCATCTAGAATGTCCTCAGAAATATTTCCTAAGTGAAAAACAAGGTCGCCTAATTCATCTTCATCAGCTTCAAGATCAGAAAACGTGTCTAGCAACCAAAATTCAATAAACTCTACATTAGCTTGTTCAAAATTGGTAGCATTAATTGAACGTGTAATTCCAGCCCAATGTTCTTTGGATTTTTTTTCAAATGACTCAATTGGTGAATTATTATAAGGGCCTTTCTCATCTGGATAATAGGCTAAATCTAAGGTGTTTTGTACTGTTGTGTTTCCCTGTACTAAATCTTGTTCAGGAAAAATTTCCTTAATAAAAATCCGCCTCGTGGTATTATCAGAAATATCGTTATTATTAATACCGGTCGGTGGGGTTCTACTATAAAATATTCGGTCAATAGAATACCAAGCTAATTTGGATCGCCCATAGCCCCGAGCTAACCCTTTTTCTTCAGCTCCCAAAACACCATTTATGGGGACGCTAGATAAATTCCAAGCATTAAATCCTTTGATATCAATGTTGGTTTGTGCTCCTTCAAAATCATCAATATAGACATTGGTTTCCCCTTGGAGTTGGGTGTTTCTTGGGTTTCTAGCTCTCAAGGCTGCTACCTCCCCTCTGAAGGAAAGTTGCGAAGGGGTGCTTGATTTAACCGTTGTGATTTTGTTTGCCATTCGGGTTAAAAATGGAATTTCTGTTGAGAAATTTGTATTAAAACCCAACATAGTGTTGTTCACTGGCTCAGTACCATAATTAGCTTTTTGAGTTAAAGGGTTTTCGCTCAAATTGACTAGTGTAGCTCCAAAATAAACTCGTTCATTGAGTTGATGAATAATATTAATACCCGAAAATCTTTTATTTTGTTGATTGAAAAAAGAATTATTTTCTACTGAGATATCAATAGGAATGTTGGATGCTTTTAAGCCCTCATCGAGAATTTTAACACGTCCAATTTCATAATTTACAGTATAGTCAAGTCCTTCTTGAAGCAGTCTACCTCCAGCAGTCACTCGAACAGACCCTCTGGGCACATTGAAAGCACCTATAGGAATTCCATCACCTCCTTCAGACTTGTAGCGACCTTTTAGCTGAAATTTGTTCTTTTCAATGGCTTCAAGGGCTGCTGCCTTTGTCAGGGCATACATTTCTCTAAAAACGTATTTCTTTTGATTGGAGTTAAAAGAATTAACCTGGTCATAATTCTCTTTTGATGTGTTAGGATCGTCTAACAAATCGAAAAGAAACTCTCCAAAAGGTTCGACCTGAGGAAAAATAATTCGCCCAAACTTCGGGTCAATAGTAATCCCAGGCACATAATCAAAAAAGCCATCTCCTTTGGCCGTTAGGTCTTGATAGACATTTAGCCTGTCCAATTGAAAGGTGTTCAACAATACTTGCTGTTCCAACTCTTTTGGCCAAATTTTATTATTAACCGCTGTCATGTAGTTTATTGGAGAAGGATCTGTGTAGAGAATTGAAAGTTTAAAATCTTCTTCTGAAAGTTGAAAGGCTCCTGTGTTATAAATATTTTTCATCATTAGATCCCAAACAGGTTGCCGAACATCAGTAACGCTACTTTTTAACATTTTTACAACCAAATTGTTGGTTTGAACTACAGGCGCTTGTTGTGGATTGTTTTGATTGGAGGTTATTTCAGTTCCAGGCACTCCCCCATTGGCAAACTCTCCCACCTGAAATACTTTTCCCAAATAGGTGTATTGAAAAGCAACTCCTAGAATCTCGTCATTACTCAACCGCTGATTCAAAGAGATATAGCCCAATTGTGGGTGATAAGAATATTCTTGTGGACTTAATTTACGCGCACTCTCAAGCACGGCATAATCATACCCCTCGCGCACTTTTGCACTCGCAGAACCAAAACTATTTTTTACTGTTGCAATATCTCTAATAGACTCGGTGATGAGTCCTCCAAAACCTATCGTTTCTGGATCTAACCGATTTACTCCATTGTCAGGAGGAGCATTTCTATTGGATTCAGTAAAAAAAGGAGTGGAAATTTTATCAAGTCTTGTTTTCTCTGGATTTGCTTCAGCGAGGTCTTGCAAGGCTACTATGTTTCTAACATTTTGAGTGCGGGCTCCTCTATTGGTGACCCAAACTTCAATTCTAGTGATTTGAATAGGAGAATTGATATAAGGGTAGGTTTTTAAAAAAGCATCATAATTGTCTCGAAAATATTGAGCCAAAAAATAATGCCGGTCTTCTTCATAATCTAGTGCAAATAAATCAAACTCTTGTAGAGTTCCTCCTCCTTGAGTAGTTATGTTTTGTGATTGAGACCGTTGTTCAGAAAATACACTGGAGATGGTGGTTCTCCCAAATTTTAAATCAGTGCGCACACCAAATAAACTTTGAGCACCTTGAATTAAATTACTATTTATAGGCATACTTACATTACCAATATCGATATTTTGTAAAATCCCATCCTCAGTCACTTTTCCATTGAGAAAATTAGAAACCCGATTAGAAACCTGTGCTGTGCTGTTGGGTAAATTATTAACTTTATTTTTTAGAGACTCTATTTTTTGTTTTGTTTGTTCGATGGCGACTTTTGCCTCATTGACTCCTTCTCGCACTTCATTAATTGTTCCTTGCGCTTGTTCAAATCGGTTTTGAAATGCTCCAATTTGTCGGCCATAATTATCTGGTAATATTTCTGTAGCATCGGCCAAGGTGGGAGGGTTGAATCTAATTTTTATAAGATTTTGAAAATCAAAGGTAGATTCTGTATCATAATTCGCAATGATTTGTAAACGCTCTCCAATATTTCCCAGCAAACTTAAGCTGATTTGCTGGTCAAAATCAAAACCGAAATTTCTTCTGTCTCGAGGAGAGCTAATGGGATTGTCTGTTTTTTGATAACGAACTCCTAGATCAATTCCAATAGAACCTTGGGGCACAACGTCTATGCTATTGCTACCAAAAATAGTTTGAAAAAACTTATTGTTAACATATACTTCTGGGAGTAAATTTTTCTGACTTTCTTCAAGATTAGAGCTTTTACCACTTAATGCTGCGATCTTTTCTTGAAAATAACTTTCCATTTGTTCTTTGAGTACTAGTGCTTCAAACTCTTCTAAAGTCAAAACGAGGGGAGTTCCTACAGGATAATCTTCAATTTCTTCAGAAAAAATATACCGCTCTGTTGTGGGGTCATAGTTATACTTGCTTACGATAGATTGAGGCAATGGAATTTTGATTTTCCCCAAATCGGCTCCAGGTTGAACATTGTCCTGTGCCCATAGCAATCCATTACATAAGATAAAACACAGAATAAGAAGTTTTCGGAAGCTAAAGGAACAATGTTTATTTAGTAATTGAATTTTTCCAATCAAAATTTATAATTTATTCAAAGCAACCTTTATAAGCTCTTCAATTGAGCTGTTTGGATCACTTTGAATCGCGTTATCAATAACTTTTTCAGCTTGACGTCTGGGGTAACCCAATACCTCTAATGCTGATAACGCTTCTTCTTTGATTGTATTGTTTTTTAGTAGTGGTATTTGTTCACTTTCATAGAGCTGGAGCATCTTGTCTTTAAGCTCAATGAGAACCCTTTGTGCTGTTTTTAGTCCAATCCCTTTTATGCCTTTAATTGTAGCTAAATCTTCATTCACTATAGCCGCATGAATTTCTTGTGGGGCGAGTGAAGATAACATGGTTCTTGCAGTAGCTGCGCCAATGCCAGAAACACTGAGCAATAAACGAAAAATACTCCTTTCCAAAAGACTGTGAAATCCAAATAATGTGTGTGCATCTTCTCTAATTTGAAGGTGTATGTAAAGTTTTATTTTTTCTTCATCTTTAATTTGCGAAAAGGTGTGCAATGAAATATGTACTTCATAACCTATGCCATTGCAATCAATCACAAGAGTTGTTGGAGTTTTTTCGACCAGACGGCCAATGAGTTGAGTAATCATCCCTTTACATTTTGTTGTTTTGTCTGAGCATCAATTACAGCAACCGCAGACATATTCACAATTTCTTCTACTGAGGCTCCTAGTTGTAATATATGTATAGGCTCGCTCAAGCCCATTAGAATTGGACCAATAGACAGATTTTCATTTAGTTCTTTCATTAACTTGTAGGTGATATTTGCAGCATCAAGATTTGGAAAAATGAGTGTATTTACGTTCTTATTGGACAAGCCTGAAAAAGGAAAACGTTCCTCTAACAATTTCTTGTTAAAAGCAAAATCGGATTGTATAGGTCCGTCTACAATGAGTTCAGGGTTTGTTCTGTGAAGTAATTTGACTGCCTGCGATACTTTTTTAGCTTGAGGGAAACGGGTAGATCCAAAATTGGAAAAAGAGAGCATACCTAACACTGGTTTAATACCAAACATAGCCACCGTTTTAGCTGTCATTTTTGCAATGGTAGCTAATTCTTTAGCGTTTGGTTCTACATTAATAGTGGTATCTGACAGAAAGATAGGGCCCCTTTTTGTCAGCATTAAATTGGTGGCTGCTACTCGTCTTACTCCTTTGGCTCTTGGAATAATCTCTAAAATGGGTTTTACTACCGTTGGGTAATTTCTTGAATAACCCGAAATCATAGCATCTGCATCACCGTTTTGGACCATCATTGCTGCAAAATAGTTTCTTTCACTCATCAGTCTTTCCGCATCATAAAGTGTATACCCCTTTCGCTGCTGTGCTTTCCAAAATAATTTCGCATACTTTTCACGTAAGGGTTGATAAGAGTCATCTTTTGGGTCAATAATTTCAACCTGTGCCCCATAATCTAACTTGTTTTTTAAAGATTCTATCATGGCTTTATTTCCGAGCAGTACGGGAGTTCCCATTTTTTCTTCTTGAACAATTTGAGCTGCTTTCAAAACGTCCAAACAATCTGCTTCAGCATAGACAATTTTTTTAGGTTTTGCTTTTGCTCTATCCTGCATTAGTCGGATCAATTTCTGGTCACTGCCTAAAAGTGCTTCAAGGGACTCTTCATAGTTTTTCCAATTCTCTATGGGCTGGGTTGCAACTCCTGAGTCCATTGCTGCTTTTGCAACTGCTGGAGGTATTTTAGTTATCAAACGAGGATCAAAAGGCTTTGGAATTATGTAGGCTTTGCCAAAACGTAGGCGCGTTTCATCATAGGCAACATTGACTTGCTCAGGAACAGGCTCCTTAGCTAATGCGGCTAGTGCTTTAACAGCAGCCATTTTCATTGCTTCATTGATCTTAGTGGCACGTACATCTAATGCCCCTCTAAAAATAAAAGGAAACCCTAAAACATTGTTTACCTGATTTGGGTAGTCTGATCGACCCGTGGCCATGATGACATCTTTTCTCGTCTCACAAGCCAACTGATAATCAATTTCTGGATCTGGATTTGCCATGGCAAAAACAATAGGATTTTTTGCCATAGAGTTTAGCATCTCTACCGTTAAAAGCTTCGGTTTTGAAAGACCAATAAAGACATCTGCTCCCTTCACCGCATCACCTAGAGTATCTATTTTTTCTTGAGTAGCAAATAGCGCTTTTTCAGGGGTGAGGTGTTCTCTATCTGCACGAATAACTCCCTTAGAATCTACCATTAGAATGTGTTTTTTGAGTACACCAAAGGCCATATATAATTTTGAACATGAAATTGCAGCAGCTCCAGCTCCAGAGACAACAACTTTAAGCTCTTTCATTTTCTTTTGACTCAATTCAGCGGCATTTAAAAGCGCGGCGCAAGAAATGATGGCTGTTCCATGTTGGTCATCATGCATTACTGGAATGTCCAACTCCTCTTTTAATCTTCTTTCAATTTCAAAGGCTTCTGGAGCCTTTATATCTTCTAGATTAATGCCGCCAAAAGTTGGAGAAATGGCTTTGATGGCCTGAATAAATTGTTCGGGGTCTTTGGCATCAACTTCTATATCAAAAACATCTATTCCAGCAAAAATTTTAAACAATAGAGCTTTTCCCTCCATCACTGGTTTTGAGGCATTTGGACCAATATCTCCTAAGCCTAAAACAGCCGTCCCGTTTGAAATAACAGCTACTAAATTTCCTTTATTGGTATATTTATAAACCGAAGCTTTTTCTTTTTCTATTTCTAAACAAGGATGTGCAACGCCAGGAGAATAAGCCAAAGATAAATCTCTTTGAGTACGATAGTTTTTGGTAGGAATGACTTCTGTTTTACCAGGTTTGGGTTTGGCATGATATACCAACGCGGACCTTCTATGTTGGTCTTTTTTCATTCTTTGGGTTTAAAACAAAGGTATTAAATTGAAACGACTTCAATTTTTCAAAAAACTGAAAACTGGGATTATATTTTAACTCGTAAAGAAAATAATCCTCCAAGAATTAGAAATAGCCCTGCTAGACGAATTACGTTAATAGGGTTTTCACCCAGAACGCCATAAACAAAATACTGCATACTGACAATTTGGATGATCATTGGTATGACGATGAACATATTAAAAATGCCCATATAGACTCCTGTTTTTTCTGATGGAATAGAGGCTGCCAGCATTTGATAGGGCATCGCCATCATGCTAGCCCATGTGATACCCAGTCCAAAAGAAAACAAATATATTTGAGACACTGCAATGCCTGATCCAAAAGGATTTGGAATAGTAAAAAAGTATAGTTGTGTCATCCAAAAATGGCATAGCAAGAAGTGCAGATCCACCTATTGCTAAACTTATGAAGTGAAGTTGTTTGGCACCAAATTTTCGTGCAATGGGTATCATGGCGAAAGCAATTAAAAAACAGATAATATTATAGGTGCCATTCAAATTGCCAGTGAGCAATTGAGCTTGATTAAAATAAGTTGTTGATTGATCTAGCGTATTATAGAGAGAAAGAGACAATGCGGATGTGAGATATTGCCAATAACAGAACATGGCATACCAAGGAAAAAACATAACAGGAATGAGTTGTTTCATGGTGAGTGGCATTTCCTTTACGGCTATTCCAATGTCTTTTAATGTTCTAATAACAGGGTTCCCCAATTTTTTTGCTTCTTTAATTCTCTCTAATTCTTCTTGGGTTGGTGGATATTCTGAAGTTGTAAAAACAGTCACTAAGATAGTCGCAATTGAGGCAAAGGCACCAATACCAAATGCCCAATAGGTTGAAACAGGAATGCCATTTTCCATTTTGTCACTTAAAGCTAAAATGCCAAAAGAAACTAATAGAGCGGGTGTAAAGTTTGCCATAGTGGTTCCTAGTCCAGTGAAGAAACTTTGCATGAGAAAGCCAATGGAGTGTTGTTTTTTATCTAATTTATCTGATATAAAAGCTCGATAGGGTTCTAAAGCAATATTGTTTGCAGCATCTAAAATCCAGAGAAGACTGGCGGCCATCCATATGGTACTAGAATAGGGCATTGATACCAAAGCGATACTTGCTATGACAGCTCCAATAAGAAAAAAGGGCTTTCTTCTTCCAAATCTTACAGACCAAGTTCCATCACTAATAGCACCAATAATGGGTTGCACTATTAGACCTGTAACTGGACCTGCTAACCACAACATTGGCAACTCAGATTCTTCAGCCCCAAGATATTTGTATATGGCACTCATATTACTTTGCTGCAATCCAAAACTGAATTGAACACCAAAGAATCCAAAGTTCATAGTTAGAATTTGCCAGAAAGAAAGATGCTTTTTATTCATTCAGGGCTATTGGACGGCAACAGTTGTCGAACTATTTTTTTTCAATGTTTGAATATTTTCAACAATATAATCCCCTACGCGTTGTCCCTGGCGAACGCCTTCTTCAATAGCCATCATATAATGTATTCCTCCATAAAGTCTAGAAATGGCGGCTTCTTCTGAAGCTTGTATAAAGGAATTATAGCTTCTGTCTGGTAAACCATAGGCTGACTCTGTTGTATCAACAAAAGAAAAATTTGATCCATAAACATCTGTCAATGCTAATGCGGCAGCTCTAGAAATTACTGAATGACCACTGGTATATTCTGGAAATGGTGGTGTTTGTAATAACGGAAGCCATTCCTCATCATAATAAGCATTTATCAATGTTTCAGGACGTACTACCAATGTTTTCCATTTTTCATCCCAACAACTAATGAAAGCATCAAAAAGGGCGATGGTCACATTGGCAAAAGCATTTACGGTTTCATCAAAACTACTATTTGCTGTTCGTGCCGCAATACCAGTGATGCCAATCCAATGGCCACCGGGGGTAATTTTTTTGGTAGCAAACATGGCGTGCCCTCGGTGATGGGTGACATAGGGGTTGCAATCCCAAAATTTTGCAATTTCTACTTGCTCATCGTTGAGGCCTTTACCTATTTCATATACTTCAAATAATTGTTTTTGAAAAGGGCTGCCCTCTTTGAGGTCAAATTTTAGGGGTGGTTTGGCTGGAAACTGGTTGGCCGAATCTAAAACCATCGTTCTAATTTCTTTCCAATGAGGTTCAATTCCATCCATATAGTCTGGAGGAGTGGGTTTCCAATATTCAGGAGGATCTAAAATAGTGTATTTAGGAAAGGTTCTAGTTTGGTTATAGAGGTCTTTACTTGCCCACATCATAATGTGTTCTGCTACTTTTAGTCCAAACTTTTTAGAATTTGCCTTTAATGCTCTAGGAACTCCCATTTCCTTTAATTCCATTTCAAATGATTCTTGGAATTGAGTAATTTTATCTTCCGAAAAAATGAGTTCTTTCCCAACTGCATTGAAGGCATAAAGTGCTGCCATATGGGGACTTATATTTTCATCTTCTGTCTTTGGAATTGGAGGTAAATGTGCTATTTGCCCACTTAATGAGTTGTATTTTTCTGGCATTGATTGGGCTAAAATCTCATAGGCAGCAATGGTGGGATAGAGATAGACCCTTGAAGCTACTGGAGGTGAAAAAATATCGTAGACTACAATATCTGAGAGGTTTTGTATTGCTTTTTGAAAAAGTTCGGGATTTTCTAATTGCTTTGGTTCAAAAGGAGGCCTGCATCCTACGACAAATGCTACTAAGAAAAGGCCATGTAAGATTTGCTTTTTCATAAGCGCTGAAATTTTATTCTTTTTTCTTTAATAAATAGGAATTGTCATTATTGGTTATAACAACAAAATCGTCATTATCTAATTGTACAATTTTTTTTGCAATGGTACCCAAAGGTAAGGGAAACCGTTGGTAACTTGCAAAATTTTGAATGGTTGAATCATAAAAGTTAAACAAACCTCCTGCATTGGCTAAAGAAGGACCTAGTTCAGCTACATTGTTATTATTGTTTCCTACGAAGGCGAGTGTACCTGTTGTAGCATTAAAACTAAAATCTTCAATACTACTCTTCTGTGCCTCATTTGGGAGGGGTTTGGCTTCAAATGATGTTCCTCCTTGGTTTAGAAAAATCATAGAACGCAATTCCACCAAGCGTTTTGTTTGAAGAATATTGGATGGTTTTCTATCTACTAACATTTCGATGCTATTTACCTTAGCAAAATCATTGTAAGAAGTAAATCTTTTTTTGATGCCTGGTAGTTGAGATGACAGCTTATCTTTTGAAGCAAAGGGTATGGTTGTTTTTCCATATTCATAAAAAATAATTGGGTCTGCTTGCTTATTGTTGTCAAAATCATCCAAATATAAAACTATAGGCTTTTCAAGACTTGCATCCCACTTTAAATTTGATCCTGCATTACCTGCAACAATGTCTAAAAACCCGTCTTTGTTGATGTCTTCCACGAGAACGGTATTCCATAGCCCCTGTGTAGCTGCCAAACCGTATGCTGCTGTCTGATTTTCGAAGGCTTTACCTTCTTGATTGATTAAAATGGTTATGGGCATCCAGTCTCCCACTAAAATTAAATCTAAATAATCATCTTGGTTTAGATCTATCCATTGGGCATCTGTTACCATTCCCCATTGCTTTCGGTCTAACATTTTCATGGCCCTACCCGCTTCATTTTGAACAATAAAACTTTTTGGTGTTAATCCATAAGCGCCCGTAATACTTCTGCTGCCTATAAAATAGTCTGGGTTTTGATCGTTATCAAAATCAGCAATAGCCACACAGCCTGTGTTGGTTTGTGGCAATGAAATAGGCGCTCTTTTAAAAATTCCTTTTCCATCGTTGACATAGATACGATCTTCATAAGCTGGGTTGGGAGATATTACTTCATTTCCACCACTTCCAACATATAAGTCTAGATCTCCATCTTTGTCAATATCAATACTAGCCACCGTAACATCTTCAAAGCCTCTATCGCGATCAAAATCTGGAATAAATTGATTTTTAAATGTTCCTTGCTTTGTTCCTAATAAAATTTGGGCGGGTTGTTGGCTTGCACCTCCAATAAAAAAATCTTTAATCTCATCTTGATTAAAATCAGCATAAAGAACTGCAGGACCTTCTCTAGACAATCGTTCTGGGACTAGTTGTTCTTTTTCTTCGTCATAGTAATTATTTTCTATGTGCTTGAAAGGAAAAAGATCAAGTTCAAATTGTTCGTTTACCACTTTTTCTTGAAAACGAGAGGGTTTTTGAACTGATGGATTTATGACGATCAACCGATCATCAAATTTTTTTAGCCATTGTTCAGTTCCGTTTGGCCAAAGAACTTTTAATGAATCTAATGAACCTTGAGGGGGAAGCGCAAAATGAATTTTAGAACTTGATGCAGATTGAAAACCTCTGACGGTTTGATGTTCTTTTATTGTGGTATACGAATTAGTGTAAAAAAACAATTTTGTTCCTACCACGTTAGGACAGTTTTCATTTGGCTTTAAGACAAAAGTGAAACTTTGATTTCCCTCTTTTTTATTTTCTAAAATTTGAGCAGGTGCGTCTATATTGTTTAGAATCAAGTCCAAGTCGCCATCATTATCTAGATCGCTGTAGGCTGCCCCTGTGGTATATCCAGAAGTACCAATGGCAGATTTTTCAATGCTTTCAAAACCAAGTTTTCCGTTGTTATGAATTAAAAGATTTGGAATCTCAAGGGTAGGCATTTCATTGATGATTTTTTTTCTGATTTTGTCTTTTTTAGTTTGCTCAAACTGGCTATAATTTGTGTTACTTAAGTAGTTGATATAATCTAAATCGTTTGGCCTTTTTACAATCCCATTAGGCACAAAAATGTCATTCCACCCATCGTTGTCAAAATCAGCTAGAAGCACACCCCAACTCCAGTCTGTAGCAAAGGTTTTTGTTTGAAGTGCTAGATCAGAAAAAGTTGTATCGCCATTGTTGATTTGTAAATGATTTCTTGCAAACTGAGGTCTAAACCCATACCGCTCTTTAATCCTTATGACCTGATCTGTATCTTCCCCTCCCGATTTTAAAAGAATTTCTGCAGCAAAGGGAAGCATGTCTGTAGTAAAAAAATCAAGGAATCCATCGTTATTCATGTCAGCTACATCAATTCCCATGGTGAACCTAGAAGTATGGCTGGTATAAAACTCAATAGATTCTGTGAATGTTTTATCACCATTATTGATGTAGAGATAGTCATTTTCATGAAAATCATTACCTACATAAATATCGGGCAAACCGTCCATATTAAAATCTGAAATCCCAACAGCCAAGCCATAACCCAATGCACTGCTGTAAATTCCTGAAGACTCAGTGACCTCTTCAAAAGTGCCTGACTCATTCATCTTATTTTCATAGAATCGATCGCCAGCAAGTGTATTTGGAATTTTCCGTGCTTTTGTATTTCCATAACTTCTGACTGAATGAATATTATGATTCAATAAATAAAGATCTAAATCTCCATCTTGGTCATAGTCTAAAAAGGCGGCCTGCGTTGAAAAGCCTGAAAAATCTAAATTAACTTCTGAAGCAGCTTCTGTAAAAGTCAAATCGCCGTTGTTTAAATAGAGTTCATTTTGAGATTGTAACTCATTGAACTGTCCTACTTTGCATACATAAATATCTATATAGCCATCGTTGTTGACATCTTGCATGCTCACTCCCGTGGACCAAGAGGGTTTTTGATTCAAACCAGCAGCAGTTGATATGTCTTTAAATTGCATATTCCCCAGGTTGAGATAAAGTTTATCGGGGAGTTGATTGGCGGCAAAATAAAGGTCGTCTAGGCCATCATTATTGATGTCTCCTACACTCACTCCACCTCCATTGTAGAAATAGAGATATTCAATGATATTTAGTGAAGAGGTGTCTGTCAATTTATTTTCGAAAGTTATCCCAGTTTTTTTTGAGGATAAAACCTCCATCTTGAAAGTAGTGTTTTGCAGGAATTCAACAGGTGCATTGTTACACCCAATAATGGCAATACATAGAAGAATTATACTTTTTCTAGCTATCATTCTTGTGGTTTTAAAATAGCCACACTTTCGTTGGATCGAAAGACATAAATGGAATTATCAACTATTTTGATATCTCTCACTTCTCCACGGACAAAAAAGTCTTGTGTGTTGTTTGTTATCATTAACTCTCCATCAATATTCTCTAAATAAATGCCATGGCTAGCATCATAGATACCGACTTCAGGTTTCACACGATATAAGTTACCACCCATAACAATATCAGCATCTCCGTCTGAATCAAAATCTCCATGAGCAATAGCATAGATTGGACTGAGTTGTGCTTCAAGAGGTAAAGGTTTAGCCAAGAAATTGAAATTACCTTGGTTTATAAACAGAGTTGTTGCAAGTGTATTGACTTTGAGCACTTCCATTCCTTCTTGCTCTTGGGGTGTGAAAATTTGATTGAAATCCGCATTTTTAAATGTCTGATAATTAGGGAATTTCTTTTTGAGGCTTTTCACTTGATCTATCAATGTATGTCTAAGGGCATAGGGCATATCACGTTTTTCCTTATTGGTAAAGGTTAAAATACCTTCAACAGATCCGTTTCGATCAAAATCGTTGAGATATAATTTAATCGGTTGAGAGGGAGTTGCTTTAAATCGAGAATTTAAACCATGGTTTCCAGCCAAAATATCTAGGTCACCGTCATTGTCAACATCAAACAAATGTAAGGTATTCCACCACCCCTTGAAGGAGGATAGCGCATGGTTTTTTAGGGGAGAAAATTGACCTTTGTTATTTTCGAAAATTTCAATTCCCATAAATTCTCCTGTAACCATCAAATCTTCATCACCGTCTTGATCCAAATCATAAAAATGAGCATCTGTAAACATTCCAAACGATTGCAAGAAAGGAGCTCTTTTGATGGTTTCATTTTCAAAATATCCAAATCCGTTATTCATTAATATATAACCAGATCCCGCTTGCCCATAATGTCCTGTAACAATTCGTTCTCCAACAAAAAGATCCAGATCGCCATCATTATCAATATCGGCTGCTCTAACACAACCTGTGCTAATGGGTGCCTCGGAGGCAGGAAACTTTTGAGGAGACATTGAAAAGTTTCCTTTTCCATCATTGAAAAATAAACGATCATAGAGGTAATCGGAATAGGGGCTCATTTCAATACTTCCTGAAGCCAAATAGAGATCTAAATCTCCGTCTTGATCTGCGTCAAAAAGCAGGCTCTCTGTATGCTCTGCTCGAGCAATTTTATTTATGTCTTTTTGTAAAAGTGGGAGCATTCCTTCTTTTGAATTCAGATATACTCTTGAGGGTTGATTTTTTGGTCCTGGTATTATTATATCTTCTCTACCGTCGCCATTGATGTCTCCTTGAGCTACCTCGGGTCCTTCATTGCTGCACATATGATACATTAGGCGTTCTCTATGGAAATCGACAAAATTTGCTTCTTCATGAGTATAGATTAGTGGAGTATTCTCTACAGGCACAAAAAAACTAGGGTTTTTAGTTGGAGTTTCTTTTTTCACTTTGACTACTCTCTGCTCATTTATAATGAACCGTTGGTTGGCTGCAATGTTTTTGAGAAGAGTTTGTTTGCCAAGTGGCCATTTAATTATTAAGTCAACTTGTGTGGCTTCCGCTAAACCGACATGAATGAGCGGGTCAACGCTTGATTGAAATCCTCTCGCAGGTTGCTGCTCAAAATAAAGAGTATCCTTAGAAGTGACTACTTTTATTTTAGTTCCTAAAGCAAAAGTATTTTTTCCTGAACCCTCTAATTGAATTTGGAGGTGATTATGAGATTCTTTTTGTTGATTCTCATAAACAAAGGCTTCCATGTTTACGTTGTTAACGACAAGATCTAAATCTCCATCATTATCTAAATCTGTATACACAGATCCATTAGAGAAACTGGGGGTGTTTAGTCCTAGGTTTTTTGCTGCTTCAAACTGAGTGTTTCCTTTATTTATGAAAGCTTGATTAGGTACTTTTTCCGAAGGGATAATATCAATCAATTTTTCAAAATTAACTTTGTTTT
>OZSS01000003.1_pt1 | contig 107270 bp, 109 predicted proteins | sample 1779911 | NCBI WGS metagenome assembly OZSS01 (sample SAMEA2603589, study PRJEB24840) | metagenome | biome: Water; feature: Photic zone; material: Seawater sample | place: Mediterranean Sea | collected 2013-11-12 | depth 10 m
GAATAAAAAAAGGCGATAGTGTCATAGTGTTGGCCGGAAAAGATAAGGGCAAGAGAGGTCAAGTAACAGAAATTATAACCAAATTAAACAAAGTTGTTGTTGAGGGTGTAAACTCCGTTATTACGCATAAAAAACAAACCAAAGATAGTGCAGGTGGAAGGATACCCAAAAATGCTCCTGTGCATTTGTCAAATGTTGCTTTATTGGACCCCAAAAATGATGTAGCAACACGGGTTGGTTTTGTCATTAAGGATGGAAAAAAAGTAAGAGTAGCTAAAAAATCCGGGGAGTTAATAGATGGATAATTACAAACCTCGTTTGGAAAAGCTGTATCTAGAGAAATACCGGTCAAGCTTGAAAGATCAGTTCAAATATAAAAATGATCTGATGATTCCAAAAATTGACAAAGTGGTTTTAAATATGGGAATTGGAGAGGCTGTCGCAGACACAAAGAAAGTTAAATCCGCGCATAATGATTTGATGCTCATTGCAGGCCAACTTCCTGTCTTCACCTTTCTTGACTTGACCTCTCTTGCCCTTATCTTTTCCGGCCAACACTATGACACTATCGCCTTTTTTTATTCTTGCAGCCATTACAGTACCTCCGGGGCTAATGATACAATTTTCATAAACTTCTTTAATCTCAATTCCCTGACAACAGGTCCAAAGATCCGTGTTCCGATCGGTTCCCCTGAGTTACTTAGTAAGACAGCTGCGTTCGTATCAAATTTAATTGAGCTTCCATCCTGCCTTTGGATTTGCTTCGCAGTTCTAACAATTACAGCTCTCCTTACTTCACCTTTCTTGACTTTGCCTCTCGGTATAGCTTCCTTGATAGTCACAACTATCACGTCGCCCACTGAGGCGTACTTTCTCTTAGCACCACCCAGCACTTTTATGCATTGAACTCTCTTAGCACCTGAGTTGTCGGCAACCTCAAGGTTGCTTTGCATTTGTATCATATTTTTCTCCCGACCTTTAGGCTATCTCGCCTTGGTTTCGATTAATTTAATTAAGTCCTACTGAATAACTTCCCATCTCTTTGTCTTAGAAATAGGCGCCGTTTCTTGTATCTTTACGATGTCTCCCAATTTGTAAGAACTATTATCACCATGCGCTCGATATTTTTTTGATCTTCTTATCGTTTTTTTAAGAACAGGGTGCTTAAATCTTCTTTCAACGGAAACCGTCAGTGTATCTTTGTTAAGTGTGCTTACTATGGTTCCTTGTAATACTCTTTTTGGCATCTAAATCTCCATCTATACTTTCTCGGCTTTGGAATTAAGCACCGTTAATACCTGGGCAATTGAGCGCCTTACAAACCTAACTCTAGCAGTATTTTCGAGTTGGCCGCCTGCCTTCTGGAACCTAAGGTTAAACGCTTCCTTTTTGAGCTTATCAAGCTCACCTTTTAGCTCGTCAGCACTTTTATCCTTTAAATCGTTAATTTTCATTATTTTTCTAAACCCTCTTAAAACCTCTACCAGTCTTGCCTACTAACGAAGCGAGTTTTTACAGGTAGCTTCATTGCAGCTAACCGCAAACCCTCCTTCGCTATTGACTCAGACACACCATCAACTTCAAACATAATTCTTCCAGGTTTAACCTTTGCAACCCATCGATCAACAGAACCTTTCCCTTTACCCATTCTTACTTCTATCGGCTTAGCAGTAACAGGGACATCAGGAAAAATTCTTATCCATACTCTACCTTGCCTTTTCATATGCCTTGTTAGAGCTCTCCTAGCAGCTTCGATCTGTCTTGCGGTTATTCTCTCAGGTTCCGTGGCCTTCAATGCATAACTTCCAAAGTTTACAGCAAAACCCCCTTTGGCTAAACCATGTATCCGGCCCTTATGTTGCTTGCGAAACTTTGTTTTTTTTGGTTGTAACATTTTTAGCTTGCTCTTTCCTGGGAAATGTTAGTGTTTTTTTGTATTCTGGAAGAACTTTCTTTTAGTTCACTTAACCTTTTATCTCTTGCTGATGGATCATGCTCCATAATTTCACCTTTGAAGATCCATACCTTCACACCTATGATTCCATAGGCTGTGCTACTTTCGGCAATACAGTAATCAATGTCAGCACGAAGTGTATGTCGCGGTACTCTTCCTTCTGAATACCATTCAGTCCTTGCTATTTCAGCTCCACCTAAACGGCCTGATATATCTACCCGTATGCCCAGCGCTCCCATACGCATTGCGTTTTGAACCGCTCTCTTCATTGCTCTCCTAAAAGATACTCTTCTTTCAAGCTGCTGAGCAATGCTCTCAGCCACAAGAGCCGCATCCGTTTCCGGTTTTCTAACTTCCATAACATTTAGTAACAGCTCACTTCCGGTCAATTTGGAAAGAGAAGTTCTTAAAGTCTCTATATCAGAGCCTTTTTTCCCTATTATAACTCCTGGCCTGGCTGCATGTATTGTGACCCTGCACTTTTTGTGTGGTCTTTCGATAACCACACGACTAATACCTGCTTGGCTACAGTTTGCCTTAATGTACTTCCGAATCTGCAAATCTTGGTGTAACAAGTCGCCAAACTCGCGTCTTCCAGCGAACCATACACTTTCCCAAGTTCTATTAACCTGTAGCCGCAACCCTATAGGATTTATTTTCTGTCCCATCGGCTTATTCCTCTTCTCTATTCTCTCTAACAACTATTGTGATCTGACTAAAAGGCTTTAGAATTCTTCCATAGCGACCTCTTGCACGTGGGCGCCCTCTTTTCAGCACCATGTTCTTCCCGACATAGGCGCTTTGAACAACCAGCTCGTCTACGTCAAGCCCGTGGTTGTTTTCAGCATTTGCTATAGCGCTTTGCAAACAGCTAGACACATCTTTTGCTACCCTCTTCTTAGAAAACCTAAGATCAGATAGCGCTTTTGCTACAGGCTTGTTTCTAATAAGTTGAGCTACCAAGTTAAGCTTTTGAGGACTGGTCTTGATCATCCTTAGTTTTGCCATCGCTTCATTTTCTGCTACTCTACGAGCATTCTTTTCTTTAGACATCGTTTTATTTCCTCTTAGCTTTCTTATCAGATGCGTGACCATAGTAAGTTCGCGTTGGACTATATTCGCCTAACTTTTGACCTATCATTTCTTCTGAAACCATAACCGGTATATGCTTACGTCCGTTATAAACGCCAAATGTCAAACCTACAAATTGTGGCAATATAGTGGATCTTCTAGACCAAGTCTTAATAACTTCTTTGCTTCCTTTTTCTCTAACTATCTCAGCTTTTTTTAGAAGATGGGAGTCAACAAATGGTCCTTTCCACGCAGATCTAGCCATGTTATCTCCTTCCTTTCTTCTTTAAGTGTCTTGATCGTATGATGTATTTATCAGTATCTTTATTGGACCGAGTTTTTGCTCCCTTGGTAGGCTTACCCCAGGGGGTAACAGGGTGCCTTCCACCTGAAGTCCGGCCCTCTCCTCCACCATGCGGGTGATCAATTGGGTTCATAACAACTCCACGAACTGTTGGCCTTCTGCCTAAGTATCTTGATCTTCCTGCCTTCCCAAGATTTTGGTTTGAATTGTCTGGGTTGGAAACCGCTCCAACTGTCGCCATACACTCTTGCCTCACTACTCGGACCTCCCCTGAAGACAACCTCAATTGTGCGTAGCCTCCGTCTCTACCAATAAATTGTGCGTAAGCACCAGCGGACCTTGCGATTTGTCCGCCTTTACCCTGTTTGAATTCTATGTTGTGCACTATCGTGCCTACTGGCATACTCGAAAACGGCATCGCGTTTCCTGGCTTTACATCGGCTTTTTCTGCAGATATCACAACGTCACCGGTTTTAAGCCTCTGAGGAGCTAGAATATACGATCTCTGTTTATCCTCATAAACAATTAGCGCTATGAAAGCTGATCTATTCGGATCGTATTCAATTCTCTCGACCGTTGCATTCATATCTGTTTTTGATCTTTTAAAATCTATTTCCCTATACAACCTTTTAGCACCCCCGCCCTGGTGCCTTACTGTTATCCGTCCAAAATTATTCCGTCCGCCTTTTTTCGTTAAGCCTCTAGTTAGCGTTTTCTCCGGCCTTCCCTTCCAAAGGTCTGACTTATCAACTAGAACAAGGCCTCTTTGCCCTGGGGATGTTGGTTTATAACTTTTTAACGCCATCTTTGTTCCTCAATACCTTCCTATAAACCTGAAGTAACATCAATTGTGTTACCTTCCTCTAACATCACATAAGCTCTCTTTATGTCTCGTTGCTTTCCCATTCGGCCACGAAAGCGCTTCCTCTTACCTTTTGATATGGATGTATTAACAGCCTTTACTTTTACCTTAAACAAATCCTCAATAGCATTCTTGATTTGAGCTTTGTTTGACCCCATAGAAACTTCAAAAACTACACCTCCAACTTCAGAGGCCAGGGTTGCTTTTTCAGTGATTATGGGGCGGCGAATTATATCATAATTACTCTTCATTGGAGCTTTTCCTCCAACTGCTTTAGCGCTGCAGATGTTATTACCAAGTGCTCTTTTCTCAATATGTCGTAAACATTAATCCCATTAACACTCAACACATCCCGGTTAGCCAACCTCTTAGTGAACCTAGATAGATTTCTAGCGTTTTCTTGATCATCTATGATCAATAGGTTACGCCAGCCATACAAATCGAAAATTTTCACCAAGTCTTTCGTCTTTTCAAAGTTCGATTTTAAATCCTCTATAAATACTATCTTTCCTGTTGAAATTTTAGTGGATAAGGCATGCTTTAATCCCAATTTTCTAAATTTTTTATTCAAGTCATGACTATGGTCTCTAGGCTTAGGCCCCTTATAAACGCCCCCTTTTCTAAAAATTGGAGCATTCCTATCGCCGTGTCTGGCTCCACCTGTTCCCTTTTGTCGATAAATCTTAGACTTTGAATAGCTCCCCTCTGATCTTGTTTTAACAGAATGGCTTCCCTGCTGCTTCTTAGCTAATTGCCATCTAACAACCCTATTTAAAATATCTTTTCTAGGCTCCAATGAAAAAATACCGTCAGATAAATTGAAAGGCTTAACTTTACCGGTACTTACGTTTAGAAGTTCAGCTTTCATCGTCTTTTACCTTTTCAGATGCAGAGCTCTCTGCCATAGAAGAACTAACTTCAGGCTGCTTCTTTTCTAAGCTCTCCGAGCTTTTCTCTTTTAAAGATGCTGGCATTGGAGCGTCTTTATTCGCTGGCTTTTTTACTGCGTCAGAAATCGTTACCCATCCTCCTCTGGCACCAGGAACTGCACCTCTGACTAATATCAATCCAGTCTCTTCATTAGTACTAACAACTTCCAAATTCTGTGTTGTGACCTTTCTTGACCCCATATGCCCAGCCATTTTTTTTCCTTTAAAAACTCGGCCTGGGTCCTGACACTGGCCTGTTGAACCATGGGACCGATGGGAAATGGAAACGCCGTGACTGGCCCTTAGTCCTCCAAAATTATGTCTCTTCATTGCACCTGCAAAGCCTTTGCCAATTGAAACTCCGGACACATCAACAAATTGTCCTTCTACATAATGCTTTGCCGTTATTTGCGACCCCACGTCAATGAGATTTTCACTTGACACTCTAAACTCTTTCAAAACCCTTTTAGCTTCTACCTTGGAGGCTGCGAAGTAGCTTCTCATGGGTTTACTTACGTTTTTGGCTTTTGCCAAACCAGATCCCAGTTGCACCGCAGTATAACCATCCTTTTCCATCGTTTTTCTGGCTACCACTTTCAGGTCATCCAACAATAGAACAGTGACAGGTATCTGCCTGCCATCATCGTTGAAAATCCGAGACATTCCTATCTTCTTTGCAATAACACCCGTACGCATACGATTGATCTCTTTCTTTACTTCAAAGTTTAATTTCTACGTCCACACCCGCCGCTAAATCGAGCTTCATGAGGGCATCAACAGTTTGAGGGGTTGGATCGACAATGTCCATAAGTCTTTTGTGGGTCCGCATCTCAAATTGCTCCCTACTCTTTTTGTCAATGTGCGGACTTCTCAGAACCGTATACTTTTCTATTTTATTAGGTAAAGGTATCGGCCCACGAACCTGTGCTCCAGTCCGCTTTGCTGTCGAAACAATTTCCTGCGTACTAGTATCTAACACTCGATAGTCGAAAGCCTTTAACCTTATTCGTATACTTTGATTTTGCATCTTTGTATCTTTCTATTCTATTATCTTAGATACGACGCCGGCTCCGACAGTCCTGCCACCTTCTCTTATAGCAAATCTTAGCTTTTCTTCCATTGCTATTGGAGCGATGAGTTCCACCTCAAACTTCAAATTGTCACCAGGCATTACCATCTCTGTTCCTGAGGGAAGCTGAACAGTTCCGGTGACATCTGTTGTTCGAAAATAAAATTGGGGTCTATAATTACCAAAAAACGGCGTATGTCTTCCGCCTTCATCCTTTGTCAGTATGTAAGCCTCAGCTTCAAACTTTGTGTGCGGGGTAACGGAACCGGGCTTAACAAGACATTGTCCACGTTCAACTCCTTCCCGTTCTGTGCCTCTGAGAAGAGCACCGATGTTATCACCAGCTTCTCCCCTATCCAAAAGCTTTCTGAACATCTCTACACCAGTACACACGGTCTTTGTTGTTTCTCTGATCCCTACAATTTCTATTTCGTCACCATTATTGATAACTCCGCGCTCAACTCTCCCCGTAACAACTGTACCTCGGCCGGATATAGAAAAAACGTCCTCAATAGGCATCAAAAATGGCTGATCAATGGGTCTATCAGGAGTAGGTATCGCGTCGTCAACAGCTTTCATAAGCTCCGCAATTTTCTTGGACCCAATTTCTTCGTCTCTATCTTCCAAAGCAGCCAAAGCTGACCCTGAAATAATCGGAATATCATCACCTGGAAACTCATAAGAAGACAGTAATTCCCTGACTTCCATCTCTACCAACTCTAATAGCTCCGGATCGTCTACCTGATCAACCTTATTTAAAAAAACGACAAGAGCTGGAACTCCAACTTGTCTTGCCAACAGAATATGCTCTCTTGTTTGCGGCATTGGTCCATCAGCTGCATTGACCACCAAAATGGCCCCATCCATTTGCGCAGCACCAGTAATCATGTTTTTGACGTAGTCCGCGTGTCCAGGACAGTCAACGTGTGCATAATGTCGGGATTCAGTTTCATACTCAACATGCGCTGTTGATATCGTTATCCCTCTAGCTTTCTCTTCTGGAGCATTATCAATTTGATCGTATGCTTTGAAGTCTCCAAACTGCTTAGTAATAGCTGCGGTGAGCGTTGTCTTTCCGTGATCAACGTGCCCTATCGTCCCTACGTTAACGTGAGGTTTGTTCCGTTCGAATTTTTCTTTTGCCATTTTTTTCTCCTCTTCTCTAGAATTCGTTTTTGGTTTTAAGCAAACTTGGCTTGTATTTCTTCGGAAATATTTGAGGGTACAGATTCATACTTCTCAAATATCATAGTAAATTGAGCACGTCCTGACGACATAGACCTCAGATTGTTTATGTATCCAAACATATTAGCAAGTGGCACAAGTGCGTTAACTACTATTGCATTTCCTCTTGTTTCCTGCCCCGTAACCATCCCCCGTCGGGATGTAAGATCACCTATAATATTACCTGTATATTCATCTGGAGTTACAACTTCCACCTTCATAATTGGCTCCAAAAGCTTTGCCCCAGCTTTTTTCAGCCCGTCTCTCATTGCAGCTCTCGAAGCGATTTCGAATGCGAGCACACTAGAGTCCACATCGTGTTGAGCACCATCGATCAATGCCACCTTAAAGTCAATTACGGGAAAGCCTGCCAATGGACCACTATCCATTACGGATTGGATCCCTTTTTCTACCCCCGGTATGTATTCTTTTGGGACTGATCCTCCTACTATTTTACTTTCAAATGAATACCCTTCACCGGGATCTGTTGGCGATATGACTAACTTTACTCTAGCAAACTGCCCAGCTCCTCCAGACTGTTTTTTATGGGTGTAATCAATTTCCGCCTCATTACTTATTGTTTCCCGATAAGCAACCTGTGGAGCCCCTATATTAGCCTCTACTTTGAACTCTCTCTTTAGCCTGTCAACTAAAATATCTAGATGAAGTTCACCCATACCTTTCATGATCGTCTGCCCTGACTCTAAATCAGTCTCAACTCTAAAAGATGGATCTTCTGCCGCCAATCTCTGAAGACCCGCTGACATCTTCTCCTGATCATTCTTAGTTTTTGGTTCAACGGCAATTTCTATCACCGGGTCAGGAAAGGTCATAGTCTCCAAAACAACAGGCTTACCTATATCACATATTGTGTCTCCAGTTGTTGTATCTTTTAGGCCTGCAAGCGCAATTATGTCTCCTGCGTAGGCTTCGTCAATCTCCTCCCTATTGTTAGAATGCATCATCATCATTCGCCCAACGCGCTCCTTCTTACCCTTCGTTGAATTCAGAAAACTGTCGCCTTTTTTTATCACCCCAGAATATATTCTGGTGAAGGTTAGGGACCCAACAAATGGATCATTCATTATCTTAAAAGCGAGTCCAGAAAATGGCTGGCCATCATCAGCAGATCTTTCTATATCTCTTGTTTCAGTCTCATCGCCTGGCTTGAATCCCATGTACGCAGGCACGTCCAAAGGGCCTGGTAAATAGTCTATGACGGCATTTAAAAGCGGCTGAACCCCCTTGTTTTTGAAGGCAGATCCACATAGGACTGGGACAAACGTCATATTTAGTGTTCCCTTACGTAAAAGATCTCTCAAAGTTGCTTCATCTGGTTCCTCACCTTCGAGATATTTCTCCATTGCTTCATCGTCCATCTCAACCGCTATCTCTATCATCTCACCTCTATGCTTTTCAGCGGATTCAAGCAATTCAGGCCTAACCTCTTGGCATGTCCAACTTGCCCCGAGATCTTCCCCAGCCCAGGTCCATTCTTTCATTGTAACGAGATCTATCAACCCTTCGAGATTTGACTCAGAACCAATCGGTAATTGAATGGGGCAAGGGGTTGCGCCCGTTCGTTCTTTTATCATCCTTACACATTGGTAATAATCGGCTCCTATTTTATCCATTTTGTTAACAAATACAATTCGAGGTACTTTGTATCTATCAGCTTGTCTCCAAACGGTTTCAGTCTGGGGCTCAACACCCGCATTAGCATCTAGCACACAAACGGCACCATCTAACACTGCCAGCGACCTTTCCACTTCAATCGTGAAGTCAACGTGACCAGGAGTGTCAATAATATTAAATCTATGTTTTGGCGAAACCGCGTTTTCACCATCTTCCGTTCTTTCCCAAAAGGTGGTTGTGGCGGCCGAGGTTATTGTTATACCTCTTTCCTGCTCCTGCTCCATCCAATCCATTGTCGCGGCTCCATCGTGGACTTCGCCGATTTTATGGGACTTACCCGTATAATAAAGAATTCTTTCGGTGCAAGTCGTTTTTCCTGCATCTATATGGGCCATAATGCCAAAGTTTCTGTATAAGTTTAAAGTGTATTCTCTAGCCATATTTGTTACTCTTTAATTACCACCTGTAATGACTGAAAGCCTTATTAGCTTCCGCCATTTTATGGGTATCTTCCTTCTTTTTAACAGCCGAACCTCTAGTGTTTACTGCGTCTATTAACTCGGATGCCAATCTATCTTTCATCGTTTTTTCATTCCTATCCCTAGAGGCCTTTATGAGCCAACGGATAGCGAGCGCCTCTCTGCGTTGCGGCCTTACCTCTACAGGCACCTGATAGGTGGCTCCGCCTACTCTGCGCGATCTAACTTCTATTGAGGGTTTTATATTATCAAGAGCTTCATGAAAAACCTCTAGCGGAGGTCTTTTCATCTTGCTCTCAATCTCATCAAACGCTCCATAAACAATTTTTTCCGAAATTGACTTTTTCCCATCAAACATCAGGTTATTCATGAACTTTGACAATACAAGATCCTTAAACTTTGGATCTGGTAGTATTTCTCTCTTCTCCGCTCTTCTTCTACGTGACATCTTTTAGTTCGCCTATTTTGGTTTCTTTGCGCCATACTTTGATCTGCGCTGCTTTCTATCTTTAACTCCCTGAGTGTCTAACACCCCTCTTAGAACATGGTAACGGACGCCGGGCAAATCTTTAACTCTTCCACCTCTAATCAACACCACAGAGTGCTCTTGTAGATTATGTGCCTCCCCTGGTATGTAAGAAATTACCTCATAACCATTCGTTAACCTGACCTTCGCCACCTTTCTCATAGCTGAATTAGGCTTTTTGGGAGTCGTTGTGTAAACCCTAGTACAAACACCCCTTTTTTGCGGGCATGCTTGTAGATGCATAGACTTTTGCCTGTAAGTTCTAGGCTTTCTTGGTTTTCTTATCAACTGTTGTATAGTTGGCATATCTGCCCTTAACCTTCCTTCGAGTAGATCAACGAGGACCTTTTTTTTCTTGCTGCAGAGGATTACTGAGTTGTAATCATGCCTTTTAAATTTTTGAATATTTAGTCACGGATTCAATGAATTTGCGCGAACTTATAAACTTAATTGATAACTGTCAACACCAAATAATACTAAACTTGCATGGTGTGTCTTTTATACCTTCCAATTTAAGTTTTTTCTATGTCTTCACCAGTATCTACAACCTCTCTTTCCATATTTTCCGCCTCAGACCGCTCATTAATTATTTGTAAATCACGCATTGCGGCCACTTTTCGAATATCTCTAGCAGAGCCACCCGTACCTGCTGGAATCAGCCTTCCGACAATAACGTTCTCTTTAAGACCTATAAGCTTGTCCTTTTTGCCTTGAGTCGATGCCTCTGTTAATACTCTAGTTGTTTCTTGGAATGAGGCCGCGGATATGAAGCTTCTTGTCTGCAGACTTGCTTTTGTTATCCCGAGCAATACTGGCCCACCCTTAGCTGGCTGCAAACCTTGTTCAAGCGCTTTTTCGTTAGCTTCTAAAAATTCAGCTTTATCAACCTGCTCGCCTTTAAGCAATATAGTTCCGCCACTATCTGTAATCTCCCACTTTTGGAGCATTTGCCTAACGATAACCTCTATGTGTTTATCGTTTATCTTAACCCCTTGCAGCCTATACACATCTTGAACTTCGTTTATCATATATTCCGCAAGAGCTTCTACCCCCATGATTGTTAAAATGTCATGGGGAGCTGGATTTCCATCCATTATGTACTCACCTTTTTTTACATAATCTCCTTCTTGCACAGGAATATGTTTTCCCTTTGGCACCGAATATTCAACGGCCTCATCCTCGTTACCATCAGGTACTATAGCGATTATTCTTTTGTTTTTGTAGTCTTTCCCAAACCGCACATATCCATCTTTCTCAGCAATTATAGCATGATCTTTAGGTCTTCGAGCCTCAAACAATTCGGCAACCCTCGGCAGACCGCCCGTTATATCTTTGGTCTTTGCCCCTTCCCGAGGTATTCTTGCTAGCACATCTCCAGGTTGGATTTCACTTCCGTCCTCGACTGACATTACCGCATCAACAGACATCGGATGAACAGCAGGATTACCATTTTCAAGCTTGACCGGTGCACCGGTTTTCTTGTCAACAATTATGATCTCAGGCTGCAACGAACTCCCTTTGGATGAAGATCTCCAGTCTGAAACTATTTTTTGGGATATCCCGGTAGCATCGTCCACATCTTCCCTCATTGATACACCTGGTATCAAATCAGCAAACTTTACCACACCACCCTTTTCAGCAATTATGGGAAGCGTGTAGGGATCCCACTCGAACAACTTGTCGCCTGCAGAGATTTTTTGTTTCTCATTGACATAAAGTTTAGTTCCGTATGGAAGCTTGTGAGAACTTAGTGCGACACCTTTGTCGTTATTTATTATCAATTCCATACTTCGACTGGTCACAATCTCTTCTGATTGTCCATTAGATAGAATATTTGCGTTTTTGAATTGGACCACCCCGCTATGATTGGATTGCATAAATGATTGTGACCCTCCTTGTGCTATCCCCCCAATGTGAAAAGTTCTCATAGTAAGCTGCGTCCCTGGTTCACCAATTGATTGAGCTGCTATAATTCCTACAGCTTCACCTGGATTAACAGGGGTACCTCGGGCTAAGTCTCTGCCATAACAAGTCGCGCAGATACCATCTTCTGCTTCGCATGTCAAAGGTGAACGCATTTGAACCGCAGCAATATCTGCTTTTTCAATCAGATCAGCGACACGTTCATCTATCATGGTGCCCATTTTGCATATTACGCTATTGTCAGAGGGATGTATGATGTCTTCAGCAGCTACTCGACCTAGAATGCGCTCTGACAAAGACGCCACCACCTCTCCATCACTGACAGCTGCTTCACATTTTATAGATGTTTTAGTTCCACAATCATTAATTCTGACAATACAGTCTTGAGCGACATCAACTAAGCGTCGAGTCAAATATCCAGAATTCGCTGTTTTCAAAGCTGTGTCAGCCAGTCCCTTCCTCGCTCCATGTGTGGAGTTAAAATACTCTAAAACGGACAACCCTTCCTTAAAGTTAGCAATTATTGGTGTCTCAATAATGGCTCCAGATGGTTTTGCCATAAGGCCACGCATCCCACCTAGTTGCTTCATTTGGGCAGGTGAGCCCCTAGCTCCCGAGTGCGCCATCATATAAACTGAGTTGGGCTCTAGCTCTGATCCATCATCCTTTGTTTTGGTAGACGATATATCGGCCATCATTGCATCAGCAACTAGGTCTGAACATTTTGACCATGCGTCTACAACCTTATTATATTTTTCACCTTGTGTAATGAGCCCGTCCATGTACTGTCTTTCGAAATCTTTCACTTGGTCTCTTGTCTCATTAACTAAGTCCCACTTTGTTTCCGGAATAACCATGTCATCCTTACCAAAGGAGATCCCAGCCTTAAACGCCTCCTGGAAACCAAGTTGCATTATCTGATCACAAAATATAACCGACTCTTTTTGACCGCAATGCCTATAAACAGTGTCGATGACCTCTCCAACCTCCTTTTTCCTTAAAAGTCGATTTACAATCTCGAACGGGGCTCTATAGTTTTTGGGTAGCAGTGCACCAAGCCTTAGCCTACCAGGCGTAGTCTCAAACCTTTTATGAAATATCTCGCCATTGCTATCTATTTGCGCAACCTTTGCAGTAATTTTGGAATGCATGTTTACAGCTCCGGCTTCAAGAGCGTGTTCAACCTCTTCAACAGAAGAGAAGATCATTCCTTCCCCTTTTTGTCCTTCTCTCATTAGAGAAATGTAATACAAACCTAAAACCATATCTTGGGAAGGTACTATAATTGGCTTACCGTTGGCTGGAGACAATACATTATTTGTCGACATCATTAAAACACGCGCTTCAAGCTGCGCTTCCAAGCTCAATGGCACATGGACAGCCATCTGATCGCCATCAAAATCAGCGTTGAAAGCAGAACATACCAAAGGATGTAAGTTTATCGCTTTTCCCTCTATTAAAACAGGTTCAAACGCCTGTATTCCTAGCCTATGGAGTGTTGGCGCGCGGTTCAAGAGAACGGGATGTTCCCTTATAACCTCTTCGAGTATATCCCAGACTTCTGGCCTCTCTCTTTCCACCATTTTTTTTGCTTGCTTGACGGTGGAAGACAAACCACGAGCCTCTAACTTTGAATAGATAAAGGGTTTGAAGAGCTCGAGAGCCATTTTTTTTGGCAAACCACACTGGTGCAACTTCAATCCTGGACCGGTAACGATGACTGAACGCCCCGAGAAATCAACCCGCTTACCTAAAAGATTTTGCCTGAAACGGCCCTGCTTTCCTTTAAGCATATCTGACAATGATTTCAACGGCCTTTTATTACCTCCAGTGATCACACGACCACGTCGACCATTATCAAAAAGAGCATCAACTGACTCCTGAAGCATTCTTTTTTCATTTCTTATTATGATATCAGGTGCCTTTAATTCTATTAATCGTTTTAACCTATTATTACGATTTATGACCCTCCTATACAGATCATTTAGATCGGAGGTTGCAAACCTTCCACCATCTAACGGAACCAACGGTCTAAGCTCGGGAGGAATAACAGGAATCACCGTCATAATCATCCATTCTGGTTTATTAGAGCTTCCTCTAAAATTTTCTATAAGTTTTAGTCTTTTAATAATCTTTTTTGGCTTTAGCTCACCAGTGGCCTCTTTGAGCTCTTCCCTAAGTTTTTCAGCTTCTGACTGAACGTCAATCGCTATAAGCATTTCTCTGATTGCTTCAGCTCCAATGCCTGCTTGAAACGCATCTAAGCCATACTGATCTTGCGCGTCTAAATATTCGTCCTCAGATAGCAGTTGGCCTGCCTTTAGATCCGTCAAACCAGGCTCTATCACTACATATTGCTCAAAATACAAAATTCTTTCTAAGTCTCTCAGGGTCATGTCCAGCATCAACCCGATTCTTGAGGGTAAAGATTTTAAGAACCATATATGCGCTACAGGAGAAGCAAGTTCAATGTGGCCCATTCTTTCTCGCCTCACTTTTTGCAAAGTTACTTCAACCCCACACTTTTCACACGTAACCCCTCTATACTTCATTCTCTTATATTTACCGCAAAGGCACTCGTAATCTTTGACTGGACCGAAAATTCTTGAGCAAAACAACCCATCTCGTTCGGGCTTAAAAGTACGATAATTTATAGTTTCTGGCTTCTTTATCTCGCCGAAAGACCAGCTCAAAATTCTCTCGGGTGAGGCAATAGATATTCGTATTTCATCAAAAGTCTTTAGCGCTTGTGGTTTGCCGAATGGATTCGCTATTTCTTTGTTCATTTTTACATCCTATAAATATTTCAGTTTGCAATTCGCAAGCAATTAATTAACTTCATCGTCTAAAAGCTCTATGTTAAGACCTAAAGATCGTATTTCTTTTACAAGAACATTGAATGATTCTGGGATCCCAGCTTCAAAATTATCTTCTCCCTTAACAATGCTTTCATAAACCTTGGTTCGGCCCGCTACATCATCGGATTTTACAGTCAACATCTCCTGAAGGGAGTATGCAGCTCCATAAGCTTCTAGCGCCCACACCTCCATTTCACCAAATCGCTGACCTCCAAATTGTGCCTTGCCACCTAAAGGTTGTTGTGTCACTAAGCTGTAAGGACCAGTGGATCTTGCATGTATTTTTTCATCTACTAAATGATGTAATTTAAGAATATACTTCACCCCTACAGTAACAGGTCGAGAAAACTGCTCGCCTGTTCTCCCATCATAAAGAATTGACTGAGCGCTCTCATCTAAACCAGCCCTCTTGAGCGCTTCAGTTACATCAGTTTCTTTTGCTCCGTCAAAAACGGGAGTCGCTATAGGAACGCCAGTCTTTACGTTACTTGCTACTGCAAGCAACTCTTCAGCCGATAATCCTTTCATTTTTTCGTTGAAATCATCACTGCCATACGCATTGGATAATGCTTTTTCTAAAACTTTTTCATCCTTGTTCTTTTGAAATTCAGAAATTGCCTTATTGATCGACTCTCCAAGAGACCGTGCAGCCCACCCCATGTGTGTCTCAAGGATTTGCCCAACATTCATTCTACTAGGCACTCCGAGTGGATTTAAAACTAAATCTACCGTAGTCCCATCCTCCAAAAATGGCATATCTTCTTCAGGCACTACTTTTGAGATTACACCCTTATTACCGTGCCTTCCTGCCATCTTATCTCCCGGTTGTAGCTTTCTCTTAACAGCTACGAAGACTTTAACCATTTTCATTACGCCGGGGGGCAAATCATCTCCTCTTCTAACTTTTTCAACTTTATCCTGGTAGGAGTCGCTTGCAATTTTTTTCTGCTTTTCAAATTGTTCTTGTAAAGCTTCCATTTTTTTTGCGTCATTTTCCTGTTCAAGTGAAAACTTCCACCAAAGCCCTTTTGAAACGCCATCAAGCATCTCTTGGGTTATTTTAGCCCCTTTAGACGTACCCTTTGGACCATCGTTTATTTTCTTTCCTACTAAAAGATCATTCAATCTTGAGTATATGTTTCTTTCGAGGATCTCTATACCATCGTCTCTATCTCGACTTAGTCGCTCTATTTCATGACGCTCATTCTGTAGAGCACGCTCATCTTTTTCAATCCCATGACGATTAAAAACCCTAACTTCAACGACGGTGCCATGGTCTCCAGGTCCCATCCGAAGCGACGTATCTCTGACATCTGAGGCTTTTTCACCAAAAATGGCCCTTAGAAGCTTTTCTTCAGGGGTCATTGGGCTTTCCCCCTTAGGGGTAATTTTACCAACAAGTATGTCACCTGGCCGAACCTCTGCTCCAATGTAGACTATGCCAGCTTCATCCAGATTTCTCAGAGAATCTTCACCAACATTAGGAATGTCCCTTGTGATCTCTTCGGGGCCCAGCTTGGTGTCTCTCGCAGCTAATTCAAACTCTTCTATATGAACTGACGTGAAAACATCATCCTTTACAAGTCTTTCTGAGATCAAAATTGAGTCTTCGTAGTTATAACCATTCCAGGGCATAAAAGCGACTAACACATTCTTTCCTAACGCCAACTCGCCCAAATCTGTAGAAGGACCATCTGCTATAACCTCTCCTCTCGCTACCTGATCGCCTTTTTTCACTAGCGGTCGCTGATTTATACAAGTATTTTGATTGGACCTTTGAAACTTCCGTAACCTGTAGATATCAACTCCGTGATCACCAAGTTCGACCTCATCTGTCACCCTTACCACAATCCTCATCGCATCCACTTGGTCAATTATACCGGAACGTTTAGCAACAATTGCAGCACCAGAGTCTTTCGCTACCACTGATTCCATCCCTGTGCCGACGAAGGGAGCCTCGGCGGTTAATAAGGGTACAGCTTGTCTTTGCATATTAGAACCCATCAATGCTCTGTTTGCATCATCATTCTCTAAAAATGGTATTAACGAAGCTGCTACCGATACCAATTGTTTTGGCGACACATCAATGTAATCAACGGACTCAGATGGATACAACATATAGTCTCCGAATCTACGTGTTGAAACTAATTCATTCTGAAATACATCGTCTTTATCGAGCTTGGCATTTGCCTGAGCTATTGTATACTTCATTTCCTCTGTTGCCGACATGTAAACGACCTCATCGGTGACCTTTCCGCTCTCAACACGCCTGTAGGGCGTTTCAATAAAACCATATTTATTTACTTTTGCGAAGGATGCTAAAGAGTTGATTAACCCGATATTTGGACCTTCAGGCGTCTCGATTGGGCAAACTCGTCCATAATGAGTTGGATGGACATCTCTAACCTCAAACCCTGCTCTGTCCCGCGTCAACCCTCCGGGGCCAAGTGCAGAAAGTCTCCTCTTGTGGGTAACTTCAGATAATGGATTAGTTTGATCCATAAATTGTGACAGTTGACTTGATCCGAAAAACTCTTTTACAGCCGCAGCTGCTGGTTTAGCATTAATAAGATCTTGAGGCATCACAGTGTCAATTTCTACAGAAGACATTCTCTCTCGAATAGCTCTTTCCATTCTCAGTAGACCGACCCTATATTGGTTTTCCATTAGTTCCCCAACAGATCTCACTCGCCTGTTTCCTAGGTGATCTATGTCGTCAATTTCGCCCTTACCATCTTTCAAATCCACCAGCGCTCTAATCACAGAGATTATATCATCTTTCCTGAGTGTTCTCATTGTATCCGGAGCGTCGAGATCAAGTCGCATATTTAGCTTAACTCTACCCACTGCTGATAGGTCATACCGCTCTTCATCAAAAAAGAGCGAGTCAAATAGTTCTGCTGCTGCCTCTGTTGTTGGCGGTTCTCCCGGTCTCATCACCTTATATATGTCCTCAAGAGCCATTTCGCGGTTAAAATTCTTATCGGAAACCATAGTATTTCTCAGGTACGGACCAACATTCACATGATCGATGTCAAGCGTAGACACTTCTGTAATTCCATTATCGAAAAGAATTTTTAAATTCCCCCCAGTAACTGATCCACTTTTTTGGTCAATATCGCATGTTATTTCTTCACCAGCCTCGAGCCAAATCTCACCAGTTTTTTCATCTATTACATCACTCGAAGCATACCGGCCAATTATAGTCTCAAATGGCACTAAAATTTCTTTAACTGCTTTAGCCTCCTCTATTTCTTTAACGAACCTAGGAGTAATCTTTTTTCCTGCCTCCGCGATAACCTCACCCGTATCAGCATCTACCAAATCAAAAAGGGGCTTTACCCCTCTATATCGGGCAGGATAAAATGGCGTCGACCACTTATTATCCTCATTTAAACGATAATTAACTTTCTGAAAATAAGTGTCACATATTTCTTCTTGGTTTAATCCTAATGCCAATAGAAGAGTGGATACAGGAATTTTTCTTCTTCGATCTATCCTTACAAACACTAAATCCTTTGCATCAAACTCAAAGTCAAGCCATGAGCCTCTATACGGAATAATTCGACTAGTAAATAGTATCTTTCCGGAAGAGTGTGTCTTGCCTTTATCATTGTCGAAAAATACGCCTGGCGATCTATGCATTTGAGAAACAACAACTCTCTCCGTTCCATTAACAAGAAAAGTGCCGTTAGGCGTCATTAGGGGAATATCTCCCATGTATACGTCTTGCTCTTTTATTCCTTTTACCGACTTTGCTTGGCTTTCCTCATCGACTTCAAATACAATCAAGCGCAATTTTACCTTAAGAGGCGCACCAAAAGTTAGATCTCTTTGATGACATTCCTCTAAGTCATACTTAGGCTTTTCCAGTTCGTATGAAACAAACTCTAGTACGGCTGTTTCGTTGAAGTCCTTTATTGGAAAAATGGACTCGAAAGCTCCTCTTATACCCTCCCCCTTCAAAGGCTCGGCTCCATCTCCGGATTTTAGAAATAACTCATAGGATGACTTCTGGACCTCAATAAGGTTGGGCATCTCCGCGACCTCCCTTATTTTACCAAAGTACTTTCTCACCCGGTTTTTAGTAAATATGTCTTTGCTCATGGAAACCTCTGATCTTTGTCTTGCTGACCTAAGCGGGATACTAGATCATTAAATTTCAAACGCTTTTCCAATTCCTGTGCTCTCCCGAAGCACTCCCGAAAAGAGATTAAGTTGTTATAGTAAGTTATTAATGTTTGCATCTTCTGTCTTTATGTTAAGACAGCTCAACCTCAGCCCCCGCTTCCTCAAGTTTTTTCTTAATTTCTTCAGCCTCATCTTTCGACACGCCCTCTTTGACAGACTTTCCTCCAGCTTCGACAAGATCTTTAGCTTCTTTCAACCCTAAACCAGTTATCGTTCTTACCTCTTTAATAACGTTTATCTTCTTGTCGCCAGCTGCCTTGAGAATTACATTAAATTCGGTTTTCTCGTCTCCACCTGCGGCGCCATCCGCTGAGCCAGCCCCACCAGCGGCAGCCCCCGCTACCATCACTGCGCCACCCGCTGCGGGCTCAATTCCATATTCATCCTTCAAAATATTCTTCAACTCTACAGCGTCCACAAGAGACAACTTTGATATATCTTCCGCAATTTTCTTTAAATCAGCCATATTTTCACCTATTTCTTATTTTACAGTTAAAGAGAAAGCTATTGTCAGTCTTCTCCAATATTTTCTAAAATGCCTGCGATCACTGAAGACGGACCCCCTAAGCTTGCCGCCAAACCTCCTGCCGGTGCTACGAGCAAAGCGCTAATAGTAGACAAAACTTCTTCTCTTGAAGGCAACTTTGACACTTCAGTTACACCATTGGAATCCAATATTTTATCACCCATTGCTCCCCCAACAATCTCAAGATTGTTGTTGGTTTTTGCAAACTCAACAGATATTTTTGCTGCAGTGACTGGATCTTCTGAGTACATAAGAACGACTTGGTCAACAAGCAAGTGCTTCATTCCCTCTGGCGGCGACTTTTCTATGGCAATGCGAGCAAGCCTATTTTTAGCAACCCGCACGTTCGCGCTATTTTCACGCATCTTATTTCTAAGATCTGACATCTCAGCTACAGTAATGCCTGCGTACTTTGCAGCAACTATAACCCCAGAGTTCTTAAAAACTTCTTTCAGCTCGCTAACTACTTGTTCTTTTCTAGCTCTATCCAACTATACAACTCCAATGTTTGCGCCTCTACTCTAATTTTGCAGACAGAGGCTAAAAAAGGATTGCTCCCTTAACAAAACAGGTAGGTAAACTCAGCTACAATTAAACATAGCCCAAAAACATTCTACCTGCCTCAGGCAGGATTTACACTCTATGCAACCCACCGTCTTCGACGCGTTGTTAACTTTTGTCAAGTTTACAACGTAAAAACGCATGTTTTAAGTTCATGCGCTTAGTTAGTTAACAAACTGGCCGCTGTCCAAGGTAACACTAGGCCCCATAGTACAACTTAACGTTATCCTTTTCATGTACGAACCTTTAGCACCAACCGGCTTCGCTTTGTTAACTGATTCGATAAATGCTGTAATATTTTCTGAAATTTTTTGTTTGTCAAATGATACTTTTCCTAATCCAGCCTGTACAACCCCAGATTTTTCAACTTTAAATTGTACTTCGCCAGATTTTGCTAGTTTTACAGCCTTTTCAACCTCCGTAGTGACAGTGCCAACTCTAGGATTTGGCATCAAATTTCTTGGGCCAAGAACTTTCCCTAACCTTCCAACGACAGCCATCATATCAGGAGTTGCGATACAACGATCAAAATTAATTTCGCCCCCTTGAATAGTTTCCATCAAATCTTCTGCACCAACAAGATCAGCTCCAGATTTTTTTGCTTCCTCAGCCTTCTCGCCCTTAGCAAATACAGCCACTCGAACATCTTTTCCATTCCCATGGGGCAGAGCACATACTCCCCTGACCATTTGATCAGCATGTTTTGGATCGACGCCAAGATTTATTGCTATATCAATTGTTTCATCAAACTTTGCAGAAGCATTATTTTTGATTAAGTTAACGGCTTCATCGAGACTTACATCTTCCTTGCCTTCGAATGCCTTCTTGGCGCTCAAAAATTTCTTTCCCACTTTTCCCATTTTTAAAAATTCTCCTCTCAATCCTTTACTTCTATACCCATAGACCTTGCAGACCCCAATATGATTTGCATTGCGCCGTCGATATCATTGGCATTCAAATCTTTCATTTTTGACTCCGCTATCTCTCTAACCTGCTTAGAAGTTACCGAGCCGACAGTTTCTTTTCCTGCTGTTGAGGCTCCGGCTTTTAATCCAGATGCCTTTTTCAAAAAAAATGAGGCCGGCGGTGTCTTTATTTCCATAGAAAAGGACTTGTCTACGTAATATGTAATAATGGTTGGACAAGGAGCACCAGGCTCCATTTCCTGAGTATTCGCGTTAAAAGCCTTGCAAAACTCCATAATGTTCAAGCCGCGTTGTCCCAGAGCTGGTCCCACTGGTGGGGATGGGTTGGCTTTTCCTGCTGGTATCTGTAGTTTCAGGTAGCCCTCTATTTTTTTTGCCATAAGCTAACTCCTTCTCTCACACATTTGATTTCAATTTTGTTTCTGCACTTGAGTAAATTCTAACTCAACTGGGGTAGCTCTACCAAAAATTGACACTGTCAGCTTCAGCCGTGAGCTTATGTCATCTACTTCTTCTACGGTGCCAGCAAAGCCCTCGAAAGGTCCGTCAGTAACATTTACCTTTTCGCCTACTTCAAAAGCTATGAGAGACCTTGGTGTTTCTCCCCCTTCCTCAACCTGGTCAATAATTCTAGCGACCTCTGCATCCGGGAGCGCAGTTGGCTTACCGTTTGCCCCTAAAAACCCAGAAACACGGTTTATCCCCTTGATTGCGTGGTAAACTTCTTCACTCATATCCATCTTCACAAGAACATATCCAGGCATAAACCTTCTTTCCCTCTGAACCTTTTTACCCCTCCGTATCTCTAATACTTCTTCTGTTGGCACTAAAACTTCAGAAACTTCTTCCTCTAAGTTCTTTTGCTCAACCATTTCTTTTATATTCTCAGCAACCTTTTTCTCAAAATTAGAGAAAACGCTAACCGAGTACCAACGCATAGCCATCTTGACTTACCCACTTGTTTTTTGGAAACCTTTAATGAAAAAAATCGTTCAGGTCAACTATTTCAAACTCAGTAATATTCTAATTTGTGCGAAATTACAAATCTAAAAACTAAGACTCAACACTATCCTGAGTAAAAACGATATTATAGAGTCTGTAATAAGAAAGAAAATCGACAAAATAGTTACCATTATAAAAACCATTATTGTAGTGGTGATGGTTTCTCTGCGAGTTGGCCAGACAATTTTGGACGCTTCTTGCCTACTTTGTTGTATAAATTTGAAAATGTTTGTCACTTTTTTCTCTTTCATCCTTGTATAAATGCTTGCATCTAACACTTCAATAACCAATACAGCCAATAGATCGGAAAAGCAAGCAAGGCTTGGCAGGGGCTGAGGGACTCGAACCCACGACCCTCGGTTTTGGAGACCGATGCTCTACCAACTGAGCTAAACCCCTACAATCACTGAACAACCAATAACTAAAAAAAATCTATTTATCAAGATGCAAGTGCTATAGTTAGTAATTGCTAATTTTATAGTTACGTAGATATTTTTTGGACTTATCTTTGTTTGTGCTTTAAAAACTGAAATTAGAAATAAGTATTAAATAAAATGAAAAGAATTCTCATAACATCGGCCCTACCTTATATCAATGGAATCAAGCACCTGGGGAATTTGGTAGGAAGCCAGCTTCCAGCCGATCTTTATGCAAGGTTTATGAGAGCTAAAGGCCACGAGGTTGCATTTCTTTGCGCTACCGATGAGCATGGAACTCCAGCAGAACTAGCGGCCATTGAAAGTAAAACATCTACAGAAGACTATTGTAGAAAAATGTGGCAGACCCAAAAGGATTTATCCGCACAATTCTTCCTATCTTTTGATTTTTTTGGCAGATCGTCGTCAAGTAGCAATCATGCACTTACCAAGGCCTTCGCATTAAATTTAGATGACAACGGGCTATTAAAAAGCGTTGATGAAAGACAATTATATTCAGCGAAAGACAAAAGGTTTCTTCCAGATAGATACGTCATTGGCACCTGCCCAGACTGCTCTTACGAGAGAGCTCGAGGAGATCAATGCGAAAACTGTACTAGACAATTACATGCGAGTGAGCTTATTAAGCCAAGCTCTGTTTTATCAGGATCACAAGATCTGGAATTGATAAAAACAAAACATCTTTACTTGATGCAAAGTAAACTTAAAGAGAAGCTTTTAACATGGATTGAATCCAACGATCATTGGCCAAAAATAACAACATCGATAGCAAAAAAATGGCTAATGGATGGAGATGGTTTACAAGATCGTAGCATTACCCGCGACTTAAGCTGGGGAATTCCAGTTGAAAAAAATGGTAAACCTTGGAAAGGAATGGAAAATAAGGTTTTTTATGTTTGGTTTGATGCTCCAATTGCCTATATTTCAGCGACAATAGACTGGGCAAAAAGTAAGAAAAAGCACCCTGATTTCTGGAAAAGCTGGTGGCTAAATGATCATGGAGCAGAAGACGTTCACTATGTTCAATTTATGGCTAAAGATAACATCCCGTTTCATACTCTTTCCTTCCCAGCAACGCTAATAGGGTCTGGCCAATCATGGAAATTAGTAGACTACATTAAAGGTTTTAATTGGCTAACATATGATGGGGGAAAATTTTCTACTAGTCAAAAACGGGGTGTGTTTATGAACCAGGCACTTGAGTTATTTCCCTCTGACTATTGGCGATGGTGGTTACTCTCAAACGCCCCTGAAACATCAGATGCAGATTTTACTTGGAGGAGCTTTCAGTCTTCCATAAATAAAGATCTAGCAGATGTTTTAGGAAACTTTGTAAGTCGATTGACCAAGTTTACATTTTCAAAATTTGGGGCAACAATACCTAATGGCTCTCGATACGGTGAACAAGAATTGAATGCCATTAGAGAAATCGAAAAAGTATTTATAAGCTATGATGACGCAATGAATAAAATTGAGATAAGAAAAGCCACATCATATTTGAGAAAAATTTGGTCAATAGGGAATGAGTATCTCCAGCGCTCCCAACCTTGGGTGAAAATAAAAACTGATACGGCTGAAGCAGCAAAAACAATAAGGTTTGGCTTCAATCTTATGCTTTTTTTTAGCGAGATCTCTGAACCTTTTATTCCCTCGACTTCAAACGAAATAAAATACTGTCTTGGCAAATCAAATGAAAAATCACAATGGCCTTCACTTAAAGAAGACTTTACGTCAATTTTTGAAAAAATCGACTATGGCGACGACTTTAAACAAATAGAGAATCTATTTGTAAAAATATCAGATGATTACGCACTAGATCTTGCAAAACGATTCTCTGGCACAAATAACTAATCTGCTAGCTTTGGTAGAAAAAACGCACGAAAATCAGATATCCACAAAAAGATACAGCGCCTCCCAGGACTGAGCCCCAGGTTATATCCAAAAGTGTTATGGACAGCGGATATCCCTTAAAAAAAATATAGTTGGTTAGACCATAGGTTCCGTAAGCTAGGAAACCTAGAAACCCTCCAGATAACGTGGCCACAATTGCAGAATTTGAGCTAATACCAGCTCGTACCCCAAACCAATAGAGACCTAACACATAAAAAACGAAGAAAATCGAACCATAGGTTATTAAAAAACTAGTCCCTACCGATTCTCTTAGTAGGTGACCTAAATTTGCTGTGAAGTAGGGCTGCATAAAAAGGGTAATCCATATGAAATCTATTATTACATACATTGAGAGCATAGAAAGGTAAATGACAAGAAATTCCAAAGTAGACTCCTCGGTTAAAGACAAGTCACTGTTATTTAGTTCATTTTGTAATAAAAGCAATAACCAATTGAAAGCTCTTGACGCCAAAACGTATATAATACTAAGGTATGGATGTAAAACTTACTGAGCCCGCTTGGTGGAATTGGTAGACACAAGGGACTTAAAATCCCTCGACTTAACAGTCGTGCCGGTTCAAGTCCGGCAGCGGGCACCACCAGGCCAGAAGTTATAACTACCGAATTTGCACAGTTTTTGCATATTTGCGTCAAGTGTACTAAATTAATTTGGTTTAATAAGGCCCAAAGATATGGAAAATAATGTTATAAAAGACCGCATACAGGATGTTAGAGAACGGTTTTTATCAGGCAACCAAATCGAGGAAATTAGACAGAATGTCACTTCCTTGGTGAAGGAGCGTTTAGATGAGTTCCAAAATGCACAAAATATTGCGTTCAAAGAACTCGAAGTTGCTATTGATAAGCTCGAAAATCATCAGAGAGAGATGATTGCTTACTTCAATAAGCAGTTAATTGCACTAGAGGAAGAACAAAAAGCATCCAACAGCGAGGTATTAAAATTGGCTTCAATGCAAAACTTTAATTCACCTAAAACTCAAAAAAATAAAAATACCTCCATTTTGCAAAGTAAATACTCAATTTTTAATAAAATCACAAACAATAGAGTACTATTAATTGTGGCCACAGCGTCTTTTTTGGGGATCTTGGTACTTAACTTTTTTTAAACTATTAAAATAAACCTAGACACCACCTGAGAATAGATTTTTGCAAATGCATCCTATTTCGTGCCTCTTGCAAAGCAACACATCTATTGTCTTCAAAAATATCTTGAGATACCTCTCGACCTTTATCTGCAGGAAGGCAGTGCATAAACAAAACTTCCTGTTTGGCAAAATCCAGTAGCTGTCTAGTGACTCTAAAGTTTTCCAATTTATTTAAATCCGATTTTCCAAGTTCATCGTCATGCATTGAAACCCACTTATCCGTCACAATTAGGTCAGCTTTTTTCACTGCAACAATGGGATTTTGTTCTACAGTCAAAATATTGGGATCACGCCCTTGAAGAAATTCACACATTTTTTTATTGGGCTGAAATTTGCTTGGTCCAGAGAAAATAATATTAAAGCTTAAAGCTACTGCTGCATGTAAAAAGCTTTGAAATACATTATTTGCAACTCCTAACCAGACCACTTTTTTCCCGGCAATACAGCCTCTTAATTCTTGGAATGTAAATATATCCGTTAAAACTTGGCAAGGATGGGACTCGTTTGTTAAGCCGTTAATTATTGGAATTTTTGAATATCTGGAAAATTCGTATAATTTTTCTTCTTCATAGAGCCTAAGTACTAGAGCATCCAAAAATAGAGAAAACATTGCACTAGTATCTTCAAGAGTTTCACCTTTTCCCATGTGAATTTCATCTTTCCGAAGATTTAAGACTTGACCACCAAGCCTCAGCACCGCTGCTTCAAAAGATAGACGCGTTCGGGTAGATAGCTTTTCAAATAGTAACCCTGTGAGGGTACCATCCAGGCAACTACTGTAATGCTCTTTAACAGCCGATCCTCCAAGTGTTGCTTTTTTCACTTTACAGGCATCTTCTAGTATTGCTTCCAAATTATTTGTAGTAATCTCATTTAAATTTAAAAAGTTATTCACTGTCACTTTCTCATTTTTAAAAATGCCCGTTTCAATCTCATAATAGCCTCCTCTATTTCTCTATATGTGATAATTAAAGGCGGTAATATTCTTACAGTATTAGATGCTGCAGGCACTAACAACAGCTTTTCTTCCCTACACATTTCTACAAGATCGACGTTTTTCCCAGCACATTTCAAACCTAACATCAGGCCCTCTCCCCTTACTTCTATTATTTGATCAGGAAATATGTCTAGTAAGTCATTTAATTTTTCTTTAAAGAAATGACCTTTTTTACGAATTGTTGATAAAAAATTTGGCTTAAGGATATGTTTGGTCGTCTCTAAAGCTACCGCACAACCCAATGGATTCCCACCGTAGGTCGAACCATGCGTGCCAGGCACCATACAAGCTGCAACTTTTTTAGTTGCCAAACAAGCTCCAATGGGGAAGCCATTTCCTAGTCCTTTTGCCATAGCTACAATATCTGGGGTCACTTCACAGCTTTCATGGGCTAAGAAATGTCCAGACCTGCCAACACCACTTTGCACCTCATCAAAAATAAGTAGTAGGTTGTATTTCTCACATAGGTTTTTGAGTCCTTTTAGAAATGGACAGGTAAGAGGCACTATTCCTCCCTCACCCAGGATTGGCTCCACTAGAATTGCGCATGTCCGTCTAGTTATCTTTTTTTCAACGCTTTCAAGAGAAAAATTTTTAATAAGGTCGAAACCTGGCAACTTTGGGCCAAAACCTTCAAGTAACTTTCTGCTTCCAGCCGCTGATATTGTACCCATAGTTCTTCCGTGAAAAGCTCCATCGAAGGAAATTATCCTATTCCTTTCTGATTGACCTATTGAGAAAAAGAACCTTCGCGCTATCTTCATTGCACATTCAACGCTCTCCGCTCCAGAATTTGTAAAAAAAACTTTCTCTGCAAAAGTGTTGTTGGTAAGCAACTTTGCCAGTTTTTCTTGATTGGGTACCGTGTATAGGTTTGAAGTGTGCCAGAGTTTTGACCCCTGATCAACTAGTACCTTTACTAATCTGGGGTGGCTGTGGCCCAACGAATTAACTGCTATACCGGAAGCAAGGTCTAAAAACATTTTACCTTTGTCATCAAAAAGCCAAACACCTTTTCCGCTGACAAATGCCAAATCGGATCTGCTGTAGTTACTCATCAAAGAGGACTCTGTAGGTCGATTTAAGATTTTAGGCATAAGCCTCCCTTTCTAGGTTTTGCAATTAGTTGATCTTAATCCTTTAAAAAATATCCTACAGAAAACCATTTCCAAACGATTGAAAATAAAACCAGATTAAATATCAGTATGCCAAGACATCCAAAGAAAATATTTGACTCTGCGTCTCCTAGTGCACCAAATCGCACTCCGTCCATTAACCAAAAGACTGGGTTGAAGGTAGAGATCACATCAAATGGCGCTGGAAGCTTGCTCACCGAATAAAAGGTTCCTGAAAGAAACGAAAGAGGGGCGATAATGAAATTATTTACAGCGCTCATCTGATCGAATTTTTTACAAAATATTCCAACTAATATTCCAAGAAGAGAAAATGTAATACTGCCCATAATTATATAAAAGTATAGTATAAATAGATTTTCCGGGAATAGACTTAAAAGAGGGAATATAACCACCAAAACGCCACTTGCAACGAATAGGCCTCTGAGAGTTCCCCCTATCATAAAACCCAATGAAAGTTCTAAAGAAGATAGAGACGGCATCAAGGTATCAACTACGTTGCCGTTAACTTTGGAAACTAATATAGAAGTAGAGGTGTTTGCAAAAGAATTCTGAATGGTTACCATCATAAGAATACCAGGTGCTATAAATAAACTATAATCATAATTGGAAAGTAACTCTGCATTTCGATCAGAAAAAACAAATGAAAACACTGTAATAAAAAGGGCACTAGTTACTATGGGTGCTAAAAGCGTTTGGGTCCAAATCGAAGTAAAGCGTCTCTGTTCCCTTACGACAAGCGTAAATAAGCCTAAAAAATTTGAAAAACGGTTAGTCTTGCTCAATTCCTGTTTCATAATTATGTCAACTAAGTCTTTATTTATAAAAGAAACCATTGTATACAAGTTTTTTGAAAATTTTTACATCATAATTTTTGGAGCTGATTATGGCATGGAGCGATGAACGTGTAGCTGTATTAAAAAAAATGTGGCTTGAGGGGAATAGTGCAAGTGAGATCGCTAAAGAGTTAGGGAATATTACGCGAAATGCGGTAATAGGCAAGGTCCATAGATTGGGTTTGTCGAACAGAGACACAAACGTTTCAAAGGCTGGTGTTACTGCAGAAAAATCGATTAAAGGCTTGAAAAGAGGTCGCCCACCCAAGATAAATAAGGAACCAACAAAGAGAGGAAGACCACAAAAAATTACACAGCCTAAAGATCTTAATGACACAACATTAGAAAGGGGTAAACCTATCAGCACGTCAGGTGCCACCGAGCGTTCAAATGATAGCAGACTTGAGGTTGTTTCAGATTTAAGTGAAGAAACGTTAAAAGACCTCCTAAAGGTGGAGATGAAATCAAAAAAAATCTCTCTCATGGATTTAACCGAAAGAACTTGCAAATGGCCTATAGGAGATCCAGCAACAGACGAGTTTTGGTTCTGTGGCCACGAAGCTGAGCCAGGAAAACCCTATTGTCAAACGCATATATCAATAGCTTTTCAACCAATAACCCAACGCAGAGGGAGAAAAGAGAGTTCATAACTATCATCCTTACTGTGTCGAAGGGAATATGAACACTCAACGAGTAGAATTTATATATGATTAAATACACTCTTACTTGCAATAATGGTCATCAGTTTGAGAGTTGGTTTTCTAATTCCGATTCATTTGAAAAGTTAAAGGAAAAAGGTCACCTTGAGTGTGCTGTATGCTCTTCAAGAGAAATTGAGAAGTCTCTAATGGCACCAAGGATAACTTCTAATAATATTAAAAAGAAAGAGACATTGATTTCAGCACAGAGTGCACTTGAAAAGGAAATTAAAGCACTGAAAAAACGAATAAAAAAAACTGCCACAGACGTGGGAGAAAATTTTCCAACCGAAGCAAGAGCTATGCATTATGGAGAAAAAGAGGAAAAGCCAATAATTGGAAGGACTACCTTGGAAGAAGCCAAAGATTTAGCAGAAGAAGGCATCCCCTTTGCCCCACTCCCATGGAACGATGACAAAGTAAATTAAAGATATGTGATGAAAATCTTAACTATGAAATTTGGTGGTACATCTGTCGCAGATGTAGACAGAATAAAGATTGTAAGAGATATCATTTCAGATGAAATAAGAAATGGATGGAATGTCGTTGCCGTTGTCTCCGCTATGTCCAAAGAGACAAATAAACTCATTAATCTAGCAAAGAAGGTTGGTGTTGAAAGCATAGTTGATCCTGAATATGATTCTTTAATATCTACTGGAGAAGATATTTCCTCAGCTCTTTTAGCTATTGCTTTAAACAGTATTGGTATTTCTTCCAGAAGTTGGCGTGGGTGGCAACTACCGATAAGAACGAACAGCTTTCATTCAAATGCAAAAATCGAAGAAATTGAAATAACAAAACTTGTTGAAGCATTTAAGAGAGGATCAAAAGTCGCTGTAGTTTCTGGATTCCAAGGATTAGAAAAAAGTGGAAGGATTACGACACTTGGAAGGGGCGGGTCTGATACATCGGCTGTCGCAATAGCCGCTGCAATAGACGCTGAACGGTGTGACATATATACAGATGTGTCAGGTATTTACACTACAGACCCGAGAATAAAAAAAAATGCGTCAAAATTAAAAAAGATTTCATTCGAAGAAATGCTGGAAATGGCTTCACTTGGAGCCAATGTACTTCAAACCCGAGCAGTGGAACTTGCAATGCGACATAAAGTACCTATAACGGTGTTAAACAGTTTTTCCAATGAAGAAGGAACATTGGTTTGCGATGAAGAGGAAATTATGGAGAAAAATATTGTATCTGGGATAGCGTTCCAAAAAAATGAGTCCCAGTTAACCCTTACAAATATTGAAGATAAACCTGGGGTAGCAGCAAAGATCTTTGGGCCATTAGCGAACTCTGGAGTTAACATAGATATGATTGTTCAAAGTAATACTGAAACTGGCTCAACAAATATTACCTTCTCTTGTCCTGAAGATGAATTAGATATGGCAAAAAAAGCTATATCGAAAGCGAAAGAGAATAAATTAATCTCTTATGAACGACTAATTGAAAATAAAAATTTAGCAAAGGTTTCAATTGTTGGAATTGGAATGAAAACACATGCCGGTGTTGCTCAAAAAATGTTTGAAACTTTATCCAAGGAAAACATAAACATTAACGTCATATCAACCTCAGAAATAAAGCTCTCAGTTTTAATAGAGAGAAAATACTTGGAACTAGCAGTCAGAAGTCTTCATGATGCCTTCGATTTACAGAATCTATAAATCGATGCCTTTCATTTTCTAATTAGCTTTTGTTAAAATACCATTTGCTTCCTTTAGAAAACTTCCGTTTATATCTAGCCCTAATAATCTTGCATCATCGAGCCCATCGCCAAGAGAGATGCCACGTGTCGGTTTCTTACTGAAGCCAAATTTTGAATAATAATCAATATCTCCTACCAATATAACCCAATTCCAATTATGAGCAGCCGCTTTCTCTATACTATTCAAAACTAATTTCTCACCTAAACCTTCACTTTGGTAAATGGGGTGGACGGCAAGAGGCCCTAGTAGGAGGCCTCTACTACTATGGCCATCTATCCTTATATTCCAGAACCTTATCGAACCAACAGCACTGTCAGAAGGATCTTTTATTACGTAGGACAGCTTGTTGACTTTGTTAGCTGAGCCTCTTAGTTGATATGAGCTAAGAAGCTTTCTTTTGGGCGTAAATACTAGATCTAACAATTGCTCCACTTCAATATGGTCCCCATTGTCTTCTAGCAATAATCTAAGATTATACTGGATGTTTTTCATTCGTACTTAATTTAAATATCTTGAGTATCTTGCCGCAGAATGACCCCAGGATTTAGAAGAGACAAAGGGTCAATGGCTTTCTTTATCTGATGCATTACATAGAATTTTCCTGGGTCACAATATTGTTTTAAATCCTTAACTTTCATTCGACCTACTCCGTGTTCCGCACTTATAGAACCTTCCAAACTTTTGCAATTGGTATTTATGATTTCAGTTAATTTAGGCTTTAGATCCATATAGCTCGAGTTGGTCTCCTTCTGGGGTGGGAAGACATTGAAATGTAGGTTGCCGTCTCCCATATGACCAAAACAATTTACCCTAAGAGATCTATTTATTTTTTTTATTTCAATAAGACTTTTATTTATAAATATTTCCATATTTTCTAGAGGCAGAGAAATATCATGCGAAGAAATTGCTCCAATCTTTTTATTTGCCTCAGGAATATCTTCTCTGATTTTCCATAACTTTTCTGCTTTAGACTCTGTATCACCAAGAATAACATCCAAAATAATATTTCTATTGTAAAGATCGTCCAAAGCATCATGTAGCTCTTGTTCTACTGAATTGCTGTTAAAACCCAGCTCCATAAGTACATACCATGGTAACTTAATTTTTTGCGTCGCTGATTGATTCATGTTCGTCTCTTCAAGAAACTTTAACCCTTCATCACCAATTAATTCAAACGCTTGTAAGTACTGTCCGAACCTTTTGGATATCTGCATATAACTTTCTAGCGCAGACTTAAAATTTGGTACTCCAAAGAAGGTCACAATTCTACTTTTTGGGGTTGGGAAAAGTCTTAAAACAGCTCTGGTTATAATACCTAAAGATCCCTCGGACCCGATAAAAAGGTTTTTTAAATCATATCCTGTGTTATCTTTTTTTAGTGTCTTGATATCATTAATTATAGAACCATCAGCTAAGACGACCTCTAGTCCTAAGCAAAGATCTCTCGCATTTCCATATTTTAAAACCCCTACTCCGCCAGCATTTGTGGCTAGATTTCCTCCTATGCGACATGAGCCCTTTGACGCCATAGATAATGGGAAAAAGAAATTTTTTGTGCCTACGAATTCGTGAATTGACTGTAAAATAACTCCGGCTTCAACCTCAATCGATTGGTTAAACTCGGAAAAACTATTGATCTTATTCATTCTTTCCAGTGACAAAGTCACATGATATTTGTCTAAAGCTATCTGACCCCCCACTAGTCCCGTACCACCACTCCACGGAACAATACAAATCTTGTATTTCGTGGCGAGTTTCAAACAATCAGAGACCTCTTTAGTAGATCTAGGTTTTATTATGTGTAGAGATTGATTCCTATATAAACCACGGGGTTCAGATAAGTATATGGGAGATATCTCCGAAATTATGTCGGGCGAAATACTATCTTTAATATTTCCGATAAACTTAAAGTAATCTTCCTCTTTTTTCATTTTTCAGCTCTCGTCCACATGACCTCTTCTGTCATTTCTTAAAAGTCCATATAAAACATGATTCCTCCAACGACCATTTATTTGTAGATAGCTTTGCCCTACTCCTTCATATTTGAAGCCAACTTTTTCAAGCAATATTCTAGACGATTTATTTTCTGGCAAAGTAGCAGCCTCTAGTCTTGAAATAAATAATCTATTAAAAGAAAAGTTGACAATATTCAAAACGGCCTCCCTCATAAAACCTTTGCCTGTATGCTGTTTACCAAGCCAATACCCTAAAGTGGCAGCATTGGAAGGTCCCTTTCTAATATTTTCAATGGTAACAGAACCTAACAAAGTCTGGTAGCTATCAAAAATGAAAAATTGATATGCTTGGTTAGCCTTAGCACTTTTTTTTGCCCACTTAACTCTATTGTTAAATGCATTTCGTTTAAAAAAATCGTTACCTCGTTTTGGCTCCCATGGCTCCAAAAATGCCTTGCTACTCTCTCTAACATCTCGCCATTGCTCATAGTCACTATAACGCGGCGTTCTTAACTCTACGTTCTTAGCTTTTAATACAAGTTCTGGACTACCAAAAATCATTCCAAAGATCTTACTTCCTAAATGCTTAATAAGTTGTAAATTTGCTATTTCTTATTTCTTCAGCAACTAACCCTTTGTCGGGAGATATAACTTTTACGTTTTCATTCTTTTTTATAACGTCTTTTAGGGGAAGTGGAATTGGTATGCTTATATTTAATGCGCTCTCTACAGTGTCTTTGAATTTTGCTGGATGTGCTGTCCCAAGTGAAATAACCGTTTCTCCTGCATTAACAAAATCTTGTGCTACCCTCACCCCAATAGCGCTATGAGGACATAAAATGACCTCTCTCGAATGATAGAATTGGCCTATTGTTGTAACAGTATCCTTATCTGTCACAGCACCACTATCAAAGTCTTTTAGAATCTGCTTTATTATTTTTTTATCAACATTAAAGCCGCCTTTTTTGGCTAGCTTATTCATAAGCTCACAAACTTTTTTTGGGTCTTTATTCAAAAGATCAAATAGCAGCCTTTCAAAATTGGATGCAACTTGAATATCCATCGAGGGGGATAAGGTTTGGCTTACTTGATCACTTTTATAAGTGCCAGTTTTAAAAACTCGATCCAAAATGTCATTTTCGTTTGTCGCAACAATAATCTTGTTTATTGGTAAACCCATTTTTTTCGCAAGATATCCGGCGTAAGCGTCTCCAAAATTGCCTGTCGGAACACAAAAACTCACCTTTTCTCCATAAACAAATTTCAGTTGATAGAAAGCAGAGAAATAGTAGACCGTCTGAATCAGAATTCGTGCCCAATTAATTGAATTTACACCAGATAAATTAACATCACTTACAAGTTCTTTGTCGGCAAACAGTCGCTTCACTATTGACTGGCAATCATCAAATGTTCCTTGTACAGCAAATACTTTAATGTTCGTGGCGTTTGCGGTAGTCATTTGCATTCTTTGTATTTGAGAAATTCTCTCATGTGGATAGAGAACATATAAATTCACATTCGATAGATTTTTAAAAGCCTCAACTGCAGCAGATCCTGTATCGCCAGAAGTTGCAGTTACAATATTAATTTTTAAATTTTTTTTCTGGAGGGTCCTTGCAAACATTTTTGCTATTACCTGCATAGCAAAGTCTTTAAACGCTAGTGTTGGTCCATGGAATAGTTCAAGAAGAAAATGATTTTCTTCCAATTTTGTCAAAGGACTTTTTATCTCATGTTGAAACCCGGAATAGGATTGATATACAATATCGGTTAATTCTGACCTGCTAAAGCAATCGCCAGAAAACAAAGAAATTATCTCGACAGCAAGTTCTTCATAACTGTAGTGTTTCCATTCGTCTATGGTTCCCCTGTTTAGTGTTGGGACTGACTCTGGTACGAATAGCCCCCCATCCTCGGCTAACCCTGAATGTAAAACTTCGCTAAAGCTCCTTGAACCGTCTAATCCCCTTGTCGAATGGTACAACATTACTCAATCTTCTTTCTTTTAATCCTTTTTATATACGAAGTACACACTCATACTAAACCATAAAATCGACATCATGAACCAAGTAATTGCATATTGAAGATGGTTATTCGGTATGTCATTAGTTGGATCCTGCATTTCAATACTTGCGTCGAGCCGATTTTCAGTTGCAACTACTAATATCGGTTGAGTTTTAAGGAAATTCGCCATTTTTTCTAAATCTCTGGAAAACCATATGTTACGCGTAAAGTTGGGCTCCGGCGTAAAGTAATCAGTTTCATTCGGCCAGGAAAGGTACCCTACTACTGACCTCTGTTGGCCTGCGGTCTGCAAATGAGGTTTTTCTTTTTCCTCTATCACTCCTCTATCTACAAGAATTTTCCTTCCATCTTTAAGTTTGAGCGGCGAAATCACCCTGAAGCCGGCTCCTGATCCTTTAATGGGTGTAAGAATAAAAATTGAATTGGGCTCTAAGACGCCTTGAACTTTCACCATTTTATAATTATCCGATGATTTTTTTATTCCGCTGGTGAGTGATGAAGGCTCTGCTGTCAAATTATTATTAATATTTTCTAAGAGAGCTTCCTTCCAAGCTAGTCTCTTAGTTTGCCAAATGCCTAAGGACAGCAAAACTAAAAGCCCAGGAACTGCAATAAATACAAGAAAAACCCACTTCTTATTCATTTTGAGTAAATCTTAAGAGCGATTAAGCTCCCCAAATGTAAATCGCAGCAAACAAAAAAAGCCAAACGACATCAACGAAATGCCAATACCAAGCCGCTGCTTCAAAGCCAATATGCTTTTCAGGCGAGAAATGGCCTTTTTTTGCCCTAATTAAGCAAACTAACAAAAAAATGGTACCTATTAGGACATGAAACCCATGAAAGCCGGTTGCCATGAAAAAACTGGCTCCATAGATATTACCTGCAAAGGCGAAAGAGGCATGAGTATATTCATAAATTTGGAACACAGTGAAAAGAGCCCCTAATCCAATAGCTAAAATCAAACCGTTCTCTAATCCTTTCCTATCATTCTCATGCGCTATTGCATGATGAGCCCAGGTCGCTGCCGCTCCTGAACAAAGCAAAATTAATGTGTTTATCAATGGAAGATGCCACGGATCAAAGGTCTCTATCCCAGTCGGAGGCCAAACGCCGCCTACTGCCTCCATTGGGTACAGCGCATGTTTAAAAAATGTCCAAAACCAAGCAAGAAAAAACATCACCTCAGATGTTATGAACATGATTACTCCATATCTTAAACCTAATTGAACGACTGGTGTATGGTCACCATCTTTGCTTTCGAAAACTACATCTGACCACCAGGCAAACATACAATATAGCACAACTAAGAGGCCCAAAGCTGCGACTATAACAGTTCCCCCATGCATGAATAACACACTTCCAAAGAGAAGAATAAAAGCGCCGAGGGCACTCAAGAATGGCCATAAACTTGGATTTATAATATGGTAATCGTGATTTTTTTCATGGGCCATTTTTTATCCTCTTCCACTCAATATTTTATGATTTTATCTCATCTTTTAGGTTATAAAAAGTATAAGATAATGTCAGCGATTTTATATTTTTCGTTTCAATATTTTCAACAATTTCTGGGTCAATATAAAAAGTCACTGGCATTTTAACTTTCTCTCCTGGTTGCAGAGTTTGTTCAACAAAACAAAAGCAATCGATCTTACTAAAATAGTTGCCTGCTGAAAATGGAAACACGTTGAAGCTAGCTTGACCAGAAATTACATCCTCAGTTGGATTATGTGCTTCATAAAAAACAAGTGCGGTTTCACCGATTTTCACTTCAACCTCATTTTGCATTGGTATAAAGTTCCAACGCATATCCTTTGCCTTTGATGCATCAAAACGAACTTTAATAGTCTTGTTTAAAACTGGACCATCAAAAGTGTCGGAATAGACTTCCGGAGTGCCTCCATACCCTGTAACCTTACAAAACCAATCGTAAAAAGGTACCGCTGCGAACGAAGCTGAAAGCATTAAGCAAACAAGTCCAATCAAAAAAATCGGCGTACGATTTGGTCGAAGTAACTTATTCATCGTTTTTTTCTAGCATATTTTGTCTAATTATATGATCGTAACCTTGCATTAGCGCACCCTGCTTAAGCTTCACTATAGTTACGGAAAAAATGAGAGCTACTACTATGAATAGTAGTATTCCTATTTTAATATTTCCAGAACCCCTATTTAGATCTAATTGTTTCAATTCTCTTCCCACAATGAACTTTTCAAAATAGATTTGGCCAATTTAACGGAATGTCAGCACTAAAAGTTTTAAAAAAGTTACTTATCACCAGAAAACCGAAATATAAAAACAGATAAAGGATTGTATACTTAAAAAATCTTTTTTCTCTCTCATATTCACCATTTTTATGAATTCTAAAAAGTCTTACAGCAGACAACAGCAAGACAGCGTTCAAGACATTACTCAGCAAAAAAAATAAGGGGCCACCGATCTCCGTAAACGCGATAATCTGCGAACAAACAGTCAATATTACGGAGTAAAGAAGTATTAATTTTCTTGTCTTTTCCACTCCGTAGAGAACTGGGAACATAGGAATATTCGCTTTCGCGTAGTCATCCTTGGTTATTATTGCCAATGACCAAAAGTGAGGAGGAGTCCAGAAAAATATAAATAGAAATAACAAAAGGGGTTCTGCCGAGATTGTTCCCGTAGTCGCCACCCAACCAATTAATGGAGGCATTGCACCAGCAGCTCCACCAATTACGATATTTTGGGGTGTAGTTTTTTTTAAAAAAATTGAATAAATAACAAGATAGAAAAATATCGTTACTCCTAGAAGAAAAGCGGCCAGCCAATTAGAAACCAATCCCAAGAACATAACAGAAAAGATTGAAAGGCTAAAACCGAATACAAAAGCGTCATCTGAGCTTATTTTTTCACTCGGCAGAGGTCTACCACTTGTACGCTCCATCAGATTGTCAATTTCTTTATCCCACCACATATTTAAGGCTCCTGCTGCACCGGCACCTATGGATATGCACAGCAATATTATGAGAGACAGAAAAAAACTATTCTGATTTGGGGCTATCATTATTCCCACAGCAGCTGTGAAAACAGCAAGCCACATCACTCTTGGCTTCAAAAGAGCATACAAGTCTTTTAAAGAACTTTTTACAATTGGTTCGACATTTCCTAAAGTATTCAATTAAAATTACCCATCCGATCAGAATCCACTGATTAATTTTTCTCAGCTAACGCAATGGTCTTTTGTCTGTTACCGCTTATACTTGCAAACTTCTCAACAGATCTCTCGAGCCATGCTTCGTATTCTTCTTCGCTGACCACCTTAACGACTATTGGCATATAGGAATGATTCAAACCGCATAATTCAGAGCACTGCCCAAAATATACTCCCTCCTTCTCTGGTTTAAACCAAAGCTCAGCTAAGCGACCTGGCACGCCATCTTGATGCACACCAAAAGACATTATTTTCCACGCATGAATTACATCGGATGCAGTAACCTGAACGGTAATGTTTTTGTTAACTGGCACCACCACAGGATTGTCTGTCGCTAGCAAATATTCATCCTGAGAGTATCCAAACTCCTCTAGCTCCTCCTTTTCAAGCATCACCGAGTCAAATGAAAAATCATGCTGAGGGTAATCATATGACCAGTACCACTGGGCCCCAGTAGCTTTAATGACGACGTCGCTCTCTGGGATTCTTAACTGTTTGAGCAAGATAGGTAGTGAAATTATCCCGATGCCTATCAATATAAATACTGGGATTACTGTCCATAAAATCTCTATAGGCGTATTATGTGTAGTGGAAGATGGAGTTGGGTTAGCTCTTCGGTTATATCGAATAAAAACCCAAACGAGAAGCGCACTGACGAATATTGATATGAGTGTTATAATTACAAGCAAAACGTTATCTAGCCATTGTATGTCTCTCGCTAACTCGGTAACTGGTGGTTGAAAATTGAGGCCGTTAGGAATTGGTTTTCCTATAACGGGAAGATCTTTATCTAACCCATCATTTGCCATTAATGGCGAACCAAAAACTACAAACAGGACTGTGGTTAATGGAACCCAAAATAATCTCAAAAAAAGATGTCGCAAAAAACTATTCATAAGACCCCCTGACCATAGTTTTTATTTCGTAAGCTTGTGCTTAAATGTCTATATCATATATAGACTACATTTTGTAAAAATCTACCACAAAACTTGATAAATCAACGTTTTTAACCCTAAAAATTTTTGTTCTTTATTTCAAACTTTTTTTTTGGATATATCGTCGCAACAAATTTAATATCAATCAAATTTTTTAAAAAAAAGATTGACAAGATCAGTATTGGATAAGATTTAGGACAAAACTTTTAGGAATTTTGATGACTAACGTCGTTGTTGTAGAATCACCAGCAAAAGCCAAGACAATTAACAAATACTTGGGAAGTCAGTACAAAGTACTTGCATCTTATGGACATGTAAGAAATCTACCAAAAAAAAATGGATCAATTGATGTTGATAATGACTTTAACCCCAAATGGGAAATTGATACAAAAAGTAAAAAACACCTAGACGAAATAATTAAGGCACTAAAATCAAGTTCAAAGTTGATATTGGCTACAGACCCCGATAGAGAAGGCGAAGCAATTTCATGGCACATTCTTGAAATATTGAAAAATAAAAAAGCATTGAAAGCAGATATTGCAGTAGAACGGGTGGTATTCAATGCTATCACGAAGAGTGCCATTTTATCAGCTATCGAAAGCCCAAGAGAAATAGATACTGATTTAGTCGAAGCATATCTAGCAAGAAATTCTTTAGATTATCTTATGGGTTTTAATATCTCTCCGGTACTTTGGCAGAGATTGAGAGGAGCTGCAAAATCAGCTGGTCGTGTTCAATCACCAGCGTTAAGGCTTGTAGTCGATAGAGAGATTGAAATAGAAAAGTTTAAATCTGAAGAATATTGGACTATTTCAGCCGACTTTAAAGATGAAAATGATAATATTGTTCAGGCCAATCTATCTCTATTTGACCAACAAAAAGTTGAGAAATTCTCATTCCAGAATTCCGAAGAGACAAACATAACAGCCAGTGATCTCGAGAAAAAAGAATATCAGGTGACCTCTGTAACCAGCCAGAAAAGAAACCGCAATCCCTATGCACCATTCACTACATCGACCTTACAGCAATCTGCTAGCACAAATCTAAAAATTAGCCCTAGGGATGTAATGTCAACAGCTCAGAAACTTTATGAAGCAGGATTGATAACATACATGCGTACAGACGGAATTGAGATGGCTTCTGAAGGTATTGCAAGCGCTAGAAAGCAAATTTCTAGTTCTCTTGGCGACGATTTTTTACCTGAAAAACCGCGTGTATTTAAAAATAAAGCAAAGAATGCACAAGAGGCACATGAGTGCATCAGGCCCACGGATTTTTCTCAAACTCCTGAAAAGGCAAAGACCTTAAACAAGTCTGAATTGGATTTATACACATTAATTTGGCGAAGAGCATTGGCGTCTCAGTCAAGAGCTGCAGAGGTGTTGCAGACGACTGTTTTAATTTCATCCTCTTGCAACAGTGCTCAATTTAGGCTGTCGGGCCAGGTTGTAACATTCGAAGGACATTTAAAAATATTTCAAGATGCGAAAAAAGAAGATGAAGAGAAAAGAATCCCTAACCTGAAAGAAAAATCAAAGGTGAAATTGGAGAAAGTTAATAGAGAACAACACTTCACTGAACCTCCACCAAGATTTAATGAAGCTTCGCTGATCAAGCGACTTGAAGAAGAAGGTATAGGCAGGCCTTCAACATACGCATCTATTATTTCTAAGATACAAGAAAGAAATTATGTGAAAAAAGATAAGAACAGGCTTGTGCCCGAAGATACGGGTCGACTGTTAAATTTTTTCTTAGAGGCCTATTTTAATAAATATATCGAATATGACTATACTGCAAAGCTTGAAGAAAATTTGGACGATATTTCTAGTGGAGAAAAAAAGTGGAAAGAAGTTATCAGAAGTTTTTGGGAGGAGTTATCTCAATCTGTTGAATACGCTATGAGCTTTAGTATTACAGAGGTACTTGATAACCTTAACGAAAAGTTGGCCAATTATCTTTTTGATGACGGATCTGGGAAAATTCAGAAAAAGTGTTCTGCGTGCAATAACGGTGAGTTAGGAATAAAGTTGTCCAAGACTGGAGCCTTTATAGGGTGTTCATCATATCCTGATTGTAAATACTCTAGACCTCTAAATGCTAATTCAGAAAATAACCCCGCTGAGTTGATAACTCAGGAAGAACCCATTGGTCAGGATACCAATGGGAATGATATATTTCTGAAAAATGGGCGATATGGACCATATCTTGAGATTTTTTATGCTGGTTCTGACAAACCAAAAAGATCCGCAGTGCCGAAGCATTACACGCTAGATGAGCTTACAATTGAAAAAGCAAGGCAACTTTTAGAACTTCCAAGAAATCTTGGCTTACATCCGGAGGATCAGTCTGAGGTCATTGCTGCTATAGGTCCTTATGGTCCATACATAAAACATGGAAAGATTTATGCTAATATGAAAGATTTTGAAGAAGTCTTTTCAATTGGAATGAACAGAGCCGTTGAATTGCTTGTAGAGGCAGCTGAAAAGAAAAATAATAGGGGTGGAAGAGCAGGCAAAGAACTAAAAATTTTAGGTTCCCACCCGGATGGCGAAGAAGTGAAGATTATGTCAGGACGTTATGGTGACTACATAAAATGGAATAAAATTAATGTTACTATACCAAAAGAAAAATCTATTCAATCACTTACCCTGGAAGAGAGTATTGATCTAATAGAAGCAAAAAGAAAAAAATAATTTCTAAATCACTAGAACATAACTCTAAAAAGATTTTTGCGATTACCAGTATTGACCCCAATGACAGGGTGACTGTAAGTGGTTCACATAATGGCACACCACTCCAGTTTTTATGCACTAGTGTGAATGTTAATAGTTTAAGCATTGGTGGACTTGTTCTAGTTTTGGTTCAGCATTCGACAGAAACAAGCACATCGTTGTCAATTATAAAGAAAGTAAAGTTCCCTAGAAACTATGTTTTCGGTGTCTATTTCCATGACAATAACAGTTCAACAATAGCATTTTTTTCAAATAAAGGCAACAAACCAACTAGAGTCCTACCGATTAAAAACGGAGAAAACATAGATCGAAAATTTGGTTATTTTGAATTGGGCGGAACATCTAAGCTTCAAAAGAAACATAAAATTTATGATTTTCATATTTTTGGCTCGATCGATTGCCCCAGTAGTTATTCTAAAATTGCCGCAATCGAGTGGAACCTACGGGAGGTTTTTCCAAGAAAGATAATCAACGAAGCAAAAAAGATATTTGAAAATTATAAAATTTCTAAAAATGAGTACCTAATAGCAAAGCCTTTTATTACGATAGACCCTGACGATGCGAAGGACTTAGATGATGCTATTTACATAGAAAAAGATACTTCTGAAAATAATCCTGGAGGATTCCTTTTATATGTTGCCATTGCTGATGTATCATTCTTTGTTAAGCCAGGATCTATTATTGATGAAGAGGCCTTGAAAAGAGGAAACTCAACATATTTTCCTGATAAGGTTATTCCCATGCTGCCAGAAGATTTGAGCAACAGTCTCTGCTCACTTAGAAAAAATACACCAAAAAGGGCAATAGTCGTCAAAATAAAATTGGATTATGAAGGTCATAAGATAACACATAAATTTATGAGAGGCCTTATCACAGTCAAGAAAAATTACTCATATGAAAAGTTTGAGGCATATCTATTAAAAGAGAAAACAGAAGATCAATTTATTGAATACAAGAAAGCATTCGATATTCTCCTGCGATCACCATTACTAAACAATCGCTTAAATTTAAACTTAGCTGAGAAAAAGGTTACGGTTTCTGAAGACGGGTATCCAATAGACCTTTATGAAAAGACGAGTCTTAGAAGTAATTACCTTATAGAAATGATGATGATACTAGCTAACTTATGTGTATCGGAAACTTTGACTCGAACAACAACCAAATATATATCCCGAGCCCATAAATCGCCTGAAAAACAGGCTTTAAAAGACCTAAATATGTTTTTGAAACATAATGATCTGCCAGAGGTTAGAGAAAAACAGACAACCTCCCGTTATTTTAATCAACTAATAGAAGGCTACAAAGATCCTAAGAAAAAAAATTTAATAAGTAACTTTGTATTAAGGATTTTACCAAAAGCAAAATATTCCGAAAAAGACAACGGCCATTTTGGACTTAACCTTCCCCTATATTGTCATTTTACTTCTCCAATAAGACGATATGCAGATCTATCTGTACACCGATCGTTAGCCTTAGCTTTAAAATGGGAACAGAACAAACCAAGCTTCGAGCAAGATCAAAAGGTAATATGCCAAGCTATCAATGAATCTGAAAAAAAATCTGTTGGTGCGGAAAGAGATAGTGTAGACCGTTATTCAGCCCTATTTATTTCTAATTACATCAATAAGTATTTTGATGGTGTTATCGTAGGATCTTCCCGCTTCTGCATTTTTATAAGGCTTAACAAATTCCCCGTTGAGGGTGTCTTATTAAAGAAAGATTTAAAGATGAATGAAGGTGGGAAAAGGTTTATTTCAAATTATAACAAAAACAAAAAAAATGAACCTGGACTTTCTATCGGCCATTCTATTCGGGTAAAAGTGGCATCAGTTCTGCCGTTTAATGGATCTATCAATTTCTCAGTCTAAGAGAACTTTCCTTTAACAGGCCAATTAGTAGATTGCATTTCAAAAAGTCTTGAAACGGTCCTCTCGAATTCAAACTTATTTTTACCAAAAGTGTATAATTTTTCAGGAACCACATCTGCCCTGCATAAGAGCTCTACTTTTTGATCATAAATACTATCAATGAGGTTTATAAACCTTTTGGCGCTGTCATCCCCACCATTCGACAAATCAGGAATGTCATCTAGAAACAATAAACGGAGATGGCTTATTATTTCAAGATAGTCTGAAGAACTCATAGGAATTGAACAAATTTCATTAAAAGTTAACAGCCCCACTCCGCTTTGGAATCTCTCCATTACGAATTCACGGCTATTCATCTGTATCTTTATCCCAGAACCCTTTCTCAAGTTAAAGTCCGATATCAATTCATTAAATTGAAATGTGTCTTCCGGAGAGGTACTCAAAAAATATTTTTTCTTTCCAGAAATTTTTATCTTTCTATAGTCTAAGGGTGCCGATAGCTTTTCTATATTCAAGTTTGAAACCATAATATCTATGAAGGGCAAGAACAACTTTCTGTTCAAACCATTTTTATAGAGATCACGCGGGTGCCTGTTTGATGTGGTTACCAAAATTAATTTTTTTTTAAAAAATTCTTCGAAAACCCTTCCAACTATCATTGCGTCTGCCACATCAGTTATTTGCATTTCATCTAAACAAAGTACGTGAATGTTTTTGATATAATCAGAAGCAACCGATTTTATTGGGTCTCTTTCATTTTTTTCTCTTGCATTTTTAATAAGTTGGTGGATACCCTTCATAAATTCATGAAAATGGATCCTCTTCTTTTCCTTCAAGTTCAAGTATTTAAAAAAGAGATCCATCAGCATTGACTTCCCTATGCCAACACCACCGTGAATATAAACTCCCTGGTTTTTCTCAAGAGCCTTGGTAAAACGAAACTTGGAAAATACTCGCCCAGCCACCGATACATTTAGCGCTTTCTTTTGTTCCAATTTTCTTGTTAATTTTTCAAGCTCAGATACCAGTGTTTGTTGAGATATGTTTCTCTGAATCTCATTATTTGATACCATTGTATTATAGATATTTGTAAGAGATTGCTCATTACTCATTTTTACTTGTTCTATCTTTTGTCAGCTCAAATTGTTTTTTTCGTTCTTTCAGTGAGGAAATCTTTTTCTCTGTCTTAGTCCCAAAACAATTATGGCATGAAATCCCTTTTTCATAATGCACATGGTTCCTATCGTTTAAACCTAAAGGATACCTACATGCGTGACATATCTCATAGTCACCTGGTTGAAGACGAGGATTAACTGTCACCCGTTGGTCAAAAACAAAGCAATCCCCTCGCCATTTCGATGTATCGGAACTCCCGACCTTATCGAAATAATTTAAAATGCCGCCCTTTAAATGATAAACTTCATCTAATCCTTCACTTTTAAGAAAACTAGTTGCCTTTTCACACCTTATCCCACCTGTACAAAACATTGCTATTTTCTTATCTTTAAAAAATTTACTTTTATCTCTCCACCATTTTGAAAACTCGTGGAAACTAGCTGTTTTGGGGTTTACACTTCCCTTAAATGTACCTAATTCGACTTCAAAATCATTTCTTGTATCTATAGTGACCACTTCTTTTTTGGAGATAAAGGTATCCCACTCTTCGGGTTCAATATAGGTTCCAACGCTGACTGCAGGATTAATTTCGGGATGACCTAGCATAACAATTTCTTTTTTTACCCTTACACTCAATTTTTTAAAAACGTCTGAAGGGGAAAGGTTGGTTTTAAAATCAGAGTTTTCAAGACTAAAGTTTCGTTGTAAAAAGCTTTTCGTCTTTTCTAACTTAGCAATATCTAAAGAGCACATCCCATTAATGCCCTCCTTACCTAATATTATCGTCCCAACTGTTGAAATTTCTTTAAGGAATGATAACAGCTTTTCCTTTTCCCCATGCGGATTCTGTAAGTGCACAAATTTATAGAATGCTAATACGGCTTTTTTCATAGTTGTCCTAATGAAGTCCTGCCAGCCCATTAGTTTTCGCTAGCAAACAAAGGTTTTCTTTTATTAACATTTATTTTATTGTATCGAAACGCTAATTATTGTTAATTACTTAGTCAACCAATAAGTAGGTATTAATGTTTGAAACGTTATCACAAGGATTTTCAGCGGCCCTAGAAAAGCTTACAAAGCAAGGGGTATTAAGTGAAGATGAAATATCAACAGCTTTGCGAGAGGTAAGATCGGCTCTCCTAGAAGCAGATGTATCTTTAGATATAACTAAAAGATTTATAAAATCAGTCGGAGAGAAAGCACGAGGGCAAGCCGTTACCAAATCGGTTACTCCCGGCCAGCAAGTAATTAAAATAGTTCATGATGAATTAATTAAAGTCTTAGAAGGTACAAGCGAGACATCCAATGCTTTAAAAATTGATAATCCTCCCGCAACAATTTTAATGGTTGGTTTGCAGGGCTCAGGAAAAACTACAACCTCGGCAAAATTGGCCTTAAGACTACAAAGTAAAGAAAAAAAGAAAGTTTTAATGGCTAGCTTAGATACCAGGCGCCCAGCAGCTATGGAGCAGCTTGAGATACTAGGTAAAAGCAATTCAATAGATACACTACCAATCGTAAAGAACCAGTCAGCTCAGCAAATTACATCCAGAGCAATCCAGCAAGCATCTTTAGGGGGATACGATGTGATTATCCTCGATTCTGCAGGAAGAATGCAGATAGACGATGAACTGATGAAAGAAATTGAAACGATTAAAGATTTAAGCAACCCCAACGAAACTCTTCTGATAGCTGATGGATTAACTGGTCAGGAAGCAGTAAATGTAGCTAGCGCATTTAACGATAGGCTAAATATTTCGGGAGTTGTCTTAACAAGAATGGACGGAGACGGGAGAGGTGGGGCTGCCTTATCGATGGTCTCAACGATAGGAAGATCGATAAAATTTATAGGTACTGGTGAAAAAGTTGAGGCATTAGAAGAATTTCATCCAGATCGTATTGCTAGAAGAATTCTGGGAATGGGTGATATAGTATCGCTAGTTGAAAAAGCCTCTGAAACTCTTGAAGCAGAAAAGGCAGAGCGCTCAATGCGCCGATTTCAAAAAGGTTTGTTCAATATGAACGATTTAAAAAGCCAATTGGAACAAATGCAGAAAATGGGCGGGCTAAAAAGCTTGATGGGAATGATGCCAGGAATGGGAAAGCTTACGAAAAATCTAGATGATAAATCCCTGGATGACTCAGTAATAAGGCGCCAGATTGCCCTTATTCAATCTATGACTAAAAAAGAACGCGCATCTCCTAACCTGCTCCAAGCAAGTAGGAAGAGAAGAATTGCACTTGGCGCAGGAGTAGAAGTGCCTGAATTAAACAAATTGATTAAGATGCATAGGCAGATGTCAGATATGATGAAAAGAATGGGTAAAATGGGCGGTAAGGGAATGTTGAAAAGCTTCATGGAACAAATGTCAGGAAAAAACGATGACCCAACATCGTCTTTACCTGATGTACAAATGTTACAAAAGCAATTTGGGTCAAAACTTCCGACGAATCTGGCCGGACTAAACTTCAAAAAATAATCAAATGAAAAAAAACAAAATTAATGTTGATTTATTGTTAAAAAATGAGAGAAGTACTATCGATAGGCTCGACGTGATAATAGTGAACGCTCTGATGGAAAGGTTTTCAGTCACAAAAAGAATCGGGTTAATAAAAGCTGAGAACAATATTGAGACGTATGATAGCGAAAGGGAAGAGACACAAGTTAAGACGCTCGAAAAACTTATAAAAGATAGCGATCTTGACAAAAAATTTATAGTAAATCTTATGAAGCTGATCACAACAGAATCTAAGAAAAACCACGAACAAATAAAAAAAGAAATAGGAGAGTAATTTATGAGTATTAAAATACGGCTAGCTAGAGCCGGTTCAAAAAAGAGACCATTTTACCGAGTTGTAGCTGCTGACAGTAGAATGCCTAGAGATGGAAGATTTATAGAAAAGCTAGGCACATATAATCCTCTTCTTAATAAAGACGATAGCAATAGAGTTAAACTTGATTTAGATAAAATTAAGGAATGGTTATCAAAAGGAGCACAAACTACTGATAGGATCAGTAGATTATTGGAAAATTTAGAGGTACTGCCAAAAAAAATACGGAATAATCCTATCAAAGCTAAACCTAAAAAAGAAGCTGAAGAAGCTGCTGCTGACGAGCCTAAAGCTGAAGAAGCTGCTGCTGAAGAACCTAAAGCTGAAGCAGCTGCTGCTGACGAGCCTAAAGCTGAAGAAGCTGCTGCTGACGAGCCTAAAGCTGAAGAAGCTGCTGCAGAAAAACCAAAGGAATAGAAGATTTGATTTATGCTAATTAGATGGCAAATAATTTTATACTGGACCTCTTTATTTCTTTAACTCTCTCATAAGCTAATGGATATTTGCATCTGACCAACATGCAATTGGATAATTTCATTACTGTTGGCAAAATAATCAGTTCATTTGGTCTAAAAGGCCAAGTTAAAGTTGATGTTCACTTGGAAGATTTAACTGTTCTTAAGACTTTTGATACCTTTTGTGTAGGGGATGCTTTACTGAAGAGCAAAATCAATTTTTTAAAAAAAACTAAGAAATCAATATGGATAGCGGCTATGCCAGAAATAAGAAATAAGGAACAAGCAGATAAATTGAAGGGTCATCTGATTTATATCGAAACAAAATACCTCCCTTCTCTTATGACCGACGAATTTTATTATAAAGACCTTACAGGGCTTAAAATTAAAATTGAGGGGAGTATACAAAAAGGTTTTGTGAATCATGTTTGTAACTTTGGAAGTGGAGACCTATTAGAGGTTTCACTTGACGATAGTAAAGGCACAATATACATCCCTTTTGATAAGGATAACGTAAGTAGAATAGACTTGGCTCACAAAACAATCACATTGACACCTTTAAAAGGCTTACTCGTCTAACAAAAATCAATCTAATAAATATGAATAAAACTAAATTAAGCACTAAGGTCATAACTCTATACCCAGAGCTTTTTCCTGGGCCACTATCAGCTTCAGTCACAGGTAGAGCATTGAAGAAAAGAATTTGGGAGTTGGAATTAATTGATTTAAGGCAGTACGGACGGGGTATACACAAACAAGTAGACTGCAAACCAATTTCGGGTGGCCCAGGAATGATTTTAAGACCAGACGTTCTAGATGAAGCCATATCAAGAGCTCATGGTTCTATCAGTTGTAATAATTCTCTTGTGGTCTGCATGAGCCCTAAAGGTAGTCCTCTCACTCAAGACGTTGCAAAAAATTTACTGCAATATAATAAGCTCATAATTGTTTGTGGAAGATTTGAGGGCATCGATCAGAGAGTTATCGAAAAGCATAAAATGAAGGAAATATCTATAGGAGATTATATCTTAACAGGTGGCGAGCTTGGGGCTATGGTTTTATTAGATACAGTAGTGAGATTACTGCCAGGAACCTTAGGTAATGCCGAGTCTATTTTAAAAGAGAGTTTTACTGATGGTTTACTCGAGGCCCCTCAGTTCACCAAGCCGATAAACTGGAATGGAGCAAAAGTACCCGAAATTCTTCGCTCCGGTGATCATAAAAAAATATCGGAGTGGAAAAGTAAAATATCAAAAGAAATTACAAAAATAAATAGACCCGATTTATTCATTAAATACATTGAAAAAAAAAAAAAAATGGTTAAAAGAAAGGAAAGTTAGAAATTTAACGGTTTTAGCATGAATATCATTGAGAAAATTGAAAACGAGCAAATAGAAAAGATAGGGAAAACTATACCTTCTTTTAGCTCTGGCGATACTGTAAAAGTTGGCTACAAAATTACCGAAGGCGAACGAACCAGAATCCAAAACTACGAAGGAGTGGTGATTTCCAGAAAGGGTGGCTCTACACTATCTGCATCATTCACTGTTAGAAAAATATCATTTGGTGAAGGGGTTGAAAGAGTTTTTCCGCTTTATTCCACAAACATTGACTCTATTACCGTATTACGAAGAGGTAGAGTTAGAAGATCTAAACTGTATTACTTAAGAAGCCTTAGGGGAAAGTCTGCAAGAATAGCTGAGAAAACTAGTTATAAAAACGAAATTAGCGACTTGGCTAAAACAAAGGACTGAAAAGATGAAGAAAGATATACACCCTGATTACCATTTTATAAATGTGAAGATGACGGATGGCACAACATATAAGACAAGATCAACCTATGGGAAAGCAGATCAGAACCTTAACCTCGAAATAGATCCATTAACTCACCCGGCATGGACAGGCGGTTCTCAAAAGCTACTTGATACAGGAGGTAGAGTTTCAAAATTTAAGAAAAAATATGAGGGTTTTAAACTCTAGTTTCTTTTAACTTTTTATCTCTGATACCTATCAGTCTATAGGTGCTGACACAGAAAATGGCAAAAATTATCGTTTTTGGTAATGAAAAAGGTGGATCTGGAAAATCCACAACCGCTATACACGTTGCCATATCCCTTTGTTATCAAAATAAGAAAGTAGGTATAATAGATTTAGATCTTAGACAAAGAAGTATGTCTAGATTCCTAGAAAACCGAGCTAGTTTTTGTGAAAAACAAAAATCCAGTTTACCAAATCCCACTTATTACAAAATTGACGAATCGAATAAAGATAGCAAAGCTGCATCGAATTCGGAGGAAGAGAAAAGATTCGCAGAAGCCTTAACGACTTTAGAAAAATCATGTGACTTTTTAGTGATCGATTGTCCTGGAGGCATATCAAATTACGTGAAGATGGCTCATACGGTCGCTGACACGCTTGTTACACCAATGAACGATAGTTTAATTGATTTTGACCTTTTAGCAAAGATCGAACCCTCTACAGGAAAAGTCGTCGGACCATCTATTTATTCAGAAATGGTCTGGGAATGCAGACAGATAAGAGCATCTGCAAAACATCCTCCAATTGATTGGGTTATATTAAGAAATAGACTATCACACGTTTTCAGTAAAAATAAACATCAGGTCGGAAAATCCCTTGATAACCTCTCAAAGAGAATTGGTTTCCGATTAAGCACAGGATTTTCAGAACGCGTTATATTTAAGGAGTTGTTTTTATCTGGATTGACTTTACTAGATTTAGAAAAAATGGATGATTGGCAACCTACTCTAAGTCATGTATCTGCTCGACAAGAAATGAGGATGCTATTAAGTAACTTAAATTTATTTAGCGGCTAATTTTTAAAATATTACAAGAAGTATCTTGAGACTTAGCTCTTACGCATAGATTTTCAGCTAATACATTTGTAATATTATTTACAAAAATAGAGTATTTTTTCTCTTTATTCTGCCTTATTTTAATGGATGCGTTATCAACCCCTGCAAGTAGATCAATATTTAATAATAGTATATTTGGCATGTCTTTCTCTGCTGATACGACATTCGTATACATGCCAATCTGCACGTTAACGTTTTCTATTTCCATACTGTCAATCGCAGCCTCATTTGATCTTTTTTTAGTGTAATTTATTTCTTCTTTTCTTACAGATTCCAGCATAAGGTCAAACGATTTTGGTTTTAACAAAGGAATAGCCACAGATACTACCCGTGTACTTGTGGTTTTTTTTGCCAAATTTAGTGGCGCCAACTTACTGATGTTTTTTTTCATCGGTATAATTTTGAAAGCTTTATCAAAAAGTCCCATTATCTTTTTTGCCCTTTCAGAGGATGAGTTTGTACCAATCACTATTCCTATAAGCTGCTTGTCACCTCGTTTAGCAGAAGCTGCCAAATTATGTCCTGCCGCGTTCGTATAACCCGTTTTTATGCCTGAGGCTCCTTTATATTGCTTAAGAAATTTATAATTTGTATTCCTTATTTTTTTTCCTGAAGCGGTAGTCTCTAATCTGCTAAAAATATTGAAGTATTCGGGGTAGTCTAACATAAGCCTGCGTGCTAAGAGCAGCATATCTTTGGCAGTAGAATAGTGACCTATCTCCGTTAAGCCATGAGCGTTCTTGAATTTTGTAGATTTCATACCCATTTTTTTTGCTGCTATATTCATGTCTTTAATGAACTTTTTTTCCGAACCTGAAATGGCTTCACCTAGTGCTGTAGCTGCATCATTAGCAGACCTTATAGCAGATGCTCTAATTAAATACCTAATTGAAACCCTCTGACCTGGCTTGTACCAGAATTTTGATGGAGGCTCCATTGTAGCATTTTTGCTAATGATTGCCTTTTGATCTAACTTAAGTCGACCATAACGTATTGCATCAAAAGCCAAATACAAAGTCATCATTTTTGTCAGAGAGGCAGGATGGATTATTTGCCTCGAGTTGTGACTATTTAAAATCTTACCATCCCTGGCATCAGCTACTATGTAAGCATAGGTCTTAGCAGATACCTCTGAGCCATAAATAAATGCAAGAAGAATTATTAAAATAATAGGAGTCACTGACTGAAAGTAAATATGCAATAAGCTTCTTTTCATTTATTAATTATTCTAAAAAATATGTTACTTGATGTACTCAACTCACTCTTAAATCTGTTATACAAAAAAAAGGACCAACATTCTTGAAGAACTGTTAAAAAATGTTAGTTATTACTTTTCTTTACTTTTCAATATACTTAGACTGGTTCTAGAAAAAAGGGAAATCAATAGTGGAAACCAAAATGGCTAATAAAGATGAAGACGTAAATAATGACTTGTCAGATACCTCCGTACTTGTGAAAAAGAGAAGCAAGCTAAAAAAGCCTCCACTATATAAGGTTTTACTGTTAAACGACGACTTTACACCAATGGAGTTTGTTGTACATGTGTTAGAGAAATTTTTTGCTATTGGTCATGAAAGAGCTGTACAAATAATGCTTACGGTACATAAAAAGGGTGTCGCTGTTGTTGGTGTTTACTCTCATGATATTGCTGAAACCAAAGTAACACAGGTTATGGACTACTCTAGGAAGAATCAACACCCACTACAATGTACTATGGAGAAGGAATAGATTGCAGAGCCTGGCTAGCCAAAGGTTTGAAACATTTTGGAATCAATTGGCACCATCAAATACTGGAAAAAGATTAGCTATCATAGGGTCTGAACAACCGCTAAACTTTGGTTCTCTGAGACATAAACATTTGTGTCACTTCATTTCAAACACCAAAGATTCTTTACAGGAAGCCAAAAATTTAGGTTTCGTAATATCTACTATTTTAAAACACTACTACGATATAATCATTCTCGAACTTACAAAAAGTAAAGAAACCAATTTGGGACTCTTAGCATGGGCTGAGGAACATTTAAGAGATGGAGGAAAAATGATTATAAATGGTGACAATCAAGTAGGTGTAAAAAGTTTTCTAAAAAACATCTCTAACCTATGGCCAGCGGAAATAATAATGATTAAAAAAAAAGGTAGAGTAGCTCTCTATCAAAAAAAAAACCAATTATTTGGGCACTGGAAAAAATATCAAAATTTCCACAAAAATAGAGACGGGTATTATACTAGGTCTGATATGTTTTCGCCAAAAGAAATAGATAAAGGCTCTCAAAAACTGACTTCCGCATTTAGCTCTAAATTATATGGGGAAGTTGCCGACCTCGGTTCAGGATGGGGATATCTAAGCAAAGAAGCACTGAGATTGAATGACAAAATTAACAGAGTAACATTGTTTGAAAATAACTATTCTGCACTCCTTGCATCAAAAAAAAACATAAATGATAAAAGAGCAATATTTAGATGGGTTAGCCTGAAGAATATAAGAAACTTAAATCTACGGTTCAATCATGTTATTTGCAATCCTCCCTTTCACTCTGGACATCCAAAAGATATAGACTTATTACGGTCTTTTGTCTGGCATAGCTCTAGGCTGGTAAATCGTCAAGGTAGTGTTTGGATGGTTTTTGTTTCAGGAGTATATTTGGAGAGCGAGCTAAAAGAGTACTTTGATAATGTTAAAATTTTTTATAAAGACAACCACTATTTTGTTTGTCGTTTACAGAAACCAAAAACTAAAAAGGCAATAGCATGATTAGCAATTTTCAGAATAAAACTGCCATTATAACCGGAGCATCGAATGGCATAGGAATGGAAATCGGGAAAAAGTTTCTTCAGGCAGGAGCGAATGTTGTCTTTTCAGATTATGCTAAATTTGATTTGGAAAGTTTAATCTCTGGAATTTCCTTCAAGGTAGGAAACGCACACTCTTTTTACGGAAATTTGCAGGACAGACTAACTGTCAATAACCTTATAGCAACTACAATAAATGAATTCGGAAGAGTAGATATATTAGTAAATGCGAATAGAACAATTATTCCTTCAAGTCCTTTAGATGAAAATCAGGGAGCTCTCGAGAAATCTCTTTCACAAAATCTAATCGCGACACTAAACGTAAGCCAGCTTTTTGTGAAATCAATAATTAAGCAAACTAAAAACAGAAAAAACAGCGAAATTGTTGGTTCTATAATAAATTTGACATCTATAGCAGCTGATCAAACGATACCCGAAATGATGCCATACTCAGTAAGCTGCGCCGCTTTGAACCAAATGACTAAATCACTTGCTGTTGCCTTTGCAAACGATGGGATAAGAGTAAACGCAATATCTCTTGGTAGTATTATGAGTTCAAGCTTACGATTAAGCCTTCACAGTAACCCTGAACTGCAAGACTCAATAATTGATGCAACTCCATTGGGTTATATTGCTGAACCAGAAGAAGTAGCAGATCTAGCACTATTTTTATCATCCAATAGCGCTAGCTTCCTCACAGGGCAGGTGATCACCATTGATGGAGGAAGATCTATTTTGAATAAATTAGAAAAGCCCGCCTATTAACAACTTTGTTCTCAGCTAACTTAATTTTCTTGGTTTGTATTCTCACTGAATAGAGACTGAGATGGCTCCATAACACCTATATCTGTTTCAGAGCCACTGTTACCAAGTAGCTCGCTAGACTCTTTTTTTGGCATTTTATCTAATACAGCCTGCAGCTCGACTTGCTTACAAAGCCCTAATATCACAGGATCGGTGGGCGTAAGAGAATTTATATTCCAATGCGTTCTCTCTCTTATAGCTTTTATCGTATTTTTTGTAGTACCGATCAACCTAGATATTTGTCCATCAGTGATCTCTGGATGAAACTTCACTAGCCAAGCAATAGCTGCTGGTTTGTCTTGTCTTTTTGAAAGAGGGGTGTATTTGGGCCCTCTTGACTTTTTCTCTCCCACTGCAGCTGGGTTCTTATACAGCTGAAGATCTAATTCTTCATTTGCTTCACATCTTTTTATCTCATCTGCTGTAAGTTGGCTATTGATAATAGGGTCGATTCCACGAATTCCACCAGCTACCTCACCGTCGGCAATACCGCTAACCTCTAACTCATGAAGCCCACAAAACGTCGCTATTTGTCTAAAAGTTAGGGTTGTATTGTCTAGAAGCCAAACTGCAGTGGCTTTCCTCATTAGTGGATATTCCATCTATTCCTCGCTAATAAATTTAATTGGGTTAGCTTTAATCTCAACTTGACTTATACAAAAAAAAAACTCGGTTAATCAAGACTTAATATAATCTTACCTAAATGATTTCCGTTTTCCATTCGGATATGAGCGTCTTTGAATTTTTCTAACGGAAACACTGAGTCAATATGGATCCCCACTTTTTCACTGTCCAATAATGGCCAAACAGTCTCGCGTAATTCACCAGCAATTTGGCTTTTAAATTCAACAGATCTGGGTCTTAAAGTTGAGCCAGTTAAGTGAATTCTTTTCATCATTAATTGACCCAAATCTAGTTTTACAGAACTACCCTTTAAAAACGCAATACTTACCAATCTTCCTTCAACATTTAGGAGGTCTATATTTTTTTCAAAATAATCCCCTCCAATCATATCTAAAATAAGATCTACCGCTTGTCCCTCTGTTTTGCTTTTAAAAACATTATGAAAGTCTTCTGTAGAATATTGAACAACTTTATCCGCTCCTAATGAATAGCAAAAATCTGATTTTTCTTTGTTTTTTACTGTTGTTAAAACTGTTGCTCCTAATTGCTTTGCTAATTGTATTGCGAACATTCCAATACCACTAGAACCACCATGCACTAGGAATGTCTCTTTTTCTTTCAATTGACCCAACTTCATCATGTTTATCCAAACTGTAAAAAGGCATTCACATAGGCCTGCCGCTTCCTCTATAGACAGACCCTTAGGAACAGGGAGACAGTGATTTTCATTTGTTACAACGTACTCTGCATAACCACCTCCAGGAACTAAAGCACAGACACTCTCTCCCAAATTTTTTTCTATGACACTTTCACCAGTTTCCACTATCTCTCCAGCGACCTCCAACCCCATTATCGGGCTTGCACCATTTGGCACTTTGTATAATCCCTGTCTTTGCAGAATATCAGGGCGATTAACCCCTGCAGCTCTCACTTTAATTAATACTTCATTTTTACCAGGTCTTGGAATATCTAAGCCTGTTTTGATGGTTGAGCCCCCCAAATCTCCAAACTTATTAATAATTACTGCTTTCATGTATGATTTTCCCTATAAAGTCATTATTTTTGTAGACAAACATTGAGTGTCTTGATAAATCTCTTTCTCACAACTTATAAGGATTTGTAGGTGCAAGTAAACGTTAGAGATAATAATATCGAGCAAGCTTTGAGGGCGCTTAAGAAAAAGTTGCAGAGAGAGGGCGTTTTTAGAGAAATGAAACTCAAGCAGCATTTCGAAAAACCATCAGTTAAGAAAGCTAGAGAAAAAGCTGAAGCGGTTAGAAGAGCTAGAAAATTAGCCAGAAAAAAAATGATCAGAGAAGGCCTTATATAAGCCTAGGACTGTAAAGAGTTAAAGATTTCCTATTGGATCGTTCCTATTGGATCGGAGAAATAGCCGCGACGATAAAACTAGGAGACAAACACTTTGGGAAGCCTAATGAGCTTTAATCATCCATATCTTTTTAGATCTTGTCAAAAGTTTATAATCAGTGCTAATTATTATTTGTCAGTTCGTAAATATAAGCGCCATCCGATCTTACATCTCTATAAACCATTCCAGTTTTGTAAAGATGATTGACGTGCCCGACAGCCTCGTGCAAGGCTAGCATATACTCTCTTTTATTAATATCTCTTTTGAATATTGTCTTAAATAGCTCAACGGCAGTTTTTGAGCTAGAATTCAAGTCTTGTTTTATCCTTTTAAGCGCAGATCTATGGTTTTCAATTAATTGCACCAGTCTTTTAGGTAGTCCAGTGAATGGCCTGCCATGACCAGGCAAAACCACGTGCTCATCTCTGGCAACCTCTAAAAATTTTTCACAACTTACTATCCAATCACCTACTGTATCTGCGTTAGGCTCTGTGGGATAAACACCTAAATTTGATGAAATTCCAGCGAGAACCTGATCACCAGCAAGAACTAAGTTTAGTTCGTTTGACCAAAAAGTAGCGTGCTCAGGAGCATGCCCATTTCCCATCCTCACTGTCCAGTCGACCCCATTTATCGTAATAATCTCATTCTCACTTAATCTTATAAATCCTTTTTCTAATGGTGATACGCCATCACCAAAGTTAAAAGGTCTAGAGCTAAGCTTTTCTTCAAGCATTTCAGGTGACATACCTGCCTGCCTCCAAAAAAGCTCAGTACTTGGACTGACCTTTTCGTGTACATCTAATGAGAGCATTTTTGCCATCAAATAAGCAGTACGAGAGCATATCATTTCAGCGCCATATTTTTCACACAGCCATCCTGCTAAGCCAATATGATCTGGATGATGGTGTGTCACATATATGTTACTTATCCTTCTCTTAGGAAAGTTTTCATGAAGGATGTTTTCCCATATTTCCTTGCAATCTCCCAGGTTTGCGCCTGTATCTACCAGAGCTATATCTTGCCCATCTTCCAAGATATAACAGTTAACATAATCGGGTCCCATCATAGGTAGGGGCATTGGAAACCAGAATACTCCTTCAGTAATCTGGTATAATTTTCCAGTTTCTGGATTTTCCTGAAATACGAACTCTATCTTTTTCATTATTAATAAAACCCGAAAAACTGATCACTATACTCATAAAGGGATTCTTTACCACTTTGACTAATAGCTCCGTAAGCTTCCATTTCTGGTAGCACATTTAAACAGTAGAATTGGGCCAGTGATTTTCTATCCAAGGAACATGTTTTAAGTGCTGCCTTGACCAAATAATTCCCACCTAAAATTAACCCAAAAGCTTTTAAAAAAGGAGAAGCACCAGCTAGCCTCTCATTAAAATCTTCTTGCCCTAGCATCCAATTAAGACTGGTTTCTAAACATAATAACGATTTAGATAACTTGGCACCCATCTCTTTAATTTGATGATCTGTTTGGTCATAACACTCACTTATTGTCAATTTTATTTCATCGATAAGGCCATTGGCCGCCTTTCCACTGTCAGCCAATTTTCTTCCAATTAGGTCAATAGCCTGAATACCATTTGTTCCCTCATAAATCGCGGTGACCCTAACGTCTCTTAAAACCTGTGCTACGCCTGTTTCTTCGACATACCCCATTCCTCCATGAACTTGGATACCAATATCGGCTACTCTACATCCAATCTCTGTTGAAAACGCCTTAGCTATCGGTATTAAAAACGACGCCCTTGTATTCTCTTTGGTCGCGAGTTGCTTGTCATTCGACTTAGATAGATCTAAAGAAAGTGCGGCATCAAGACATAAAGCTCTAACAGCAGCTGTTAAAGATTTCATCATTATTATCATTCTTCTCACGTCTGGATGGTCCAGGATAACTCCTTTTCCATTATCAATTTTTGCATTTCCCTGTTTACGTGTTTTTGCAAATTCTAACGCTTTTTGTGTAGCTAGTTCACACTGTGACAATCCTTCGATCCCAACTCCCAGTCTAGCATTATTCATCATCGTGAACATTGCGTGGAGCCCAGCATTTTCTTCCCCCACCAACCAACCTTTTGATTGTTTATATTCAATTACAGCTGTTGGGGACCCATGCATACCCATTTTCTTTTCTAGAGAAACCGCTTTAACATTATTTTCTAAAAGCCACTCGTCTTTTTCATTTTGGATATACTTTGGTACAATAAAAAGTGAAACGCCTTTTGACCCTTTTGGAGAACTTGGTAATCTTGCCAAGACCAAATGACATATGTTGGTTGATAAATCATGTTCACCCCAACTGATATATATTTTCTGGCCAGTAATTGCGTAAGATCCATCACTGTTAATCTCAGCTTTTGTAGTTAGCGCACCAACATCTGAACCTGCCTGTGGCTCTGTTAAGTTCATAGTACCAGTCCACTCACCAGAATTTAACTTTGGTAAAAAGATATTTTTTATGTTCTCGTTTGCATGGTTTTCAAGAGCATCTATCTGACCCTGGTTCATTAAAAACAGCAATGAAAAAGAAAGACATGCACTACCAAAATATTCGTTAAAGCAACTTGTTACGGTAGATGGCAAGCCCATCCCTCCATACTTCTGACTACCTGAGATACCTGTCCAGCCACCTTGAACTAAGCACTCATATGCATCCGCAAAACCTGGCGTTGTTCGACATATTCCATTTTCTAGCTTCGCAGGAATTTGGTCTGATTTCTGATTTAGAGGGTAAATACTTTCGGAAGTTATTTTAGCGGCTTCGCTAAGAATTAAGTTCAAATCTTCTTCCTTGAAACCATGAAAGCTTGAAACAGAAAATAGCCTTTTGGCCTCTAGTATCTCGTATAGCCAAAACTTTGTTTCATCTATGGGTGCTATATAACTCATTCTTTCCCGCTCTTAATGAATTGCTTTAATGAAGGAACTCTAGTATTTAAACATCTATAAATCAATAAGTCATATTGCCCATATGAAGATAATTAAAAATAGCTTGGAAGGTATCAAAGTAGCCGCTGAAATTTTAAAAGATAATGGTGTAGTTGCTTTTCCAACGGAGACTGTTTATGGGCTTGGTGCAAACGCTTGTTCAAAAGAAGCTGTTACGAAAGTATACACAATTAAAAAACGTCCGAGTTTTAACCCACTGATTATTCATGTATCAAGCTATGAAATGGCAAAGGAATACGGAGTTTTTAACGACTTGGCTAAAAAACTAACACAAAAGTATTGGCCGGGACCTTTAACCATAGTAGTAGAAAAAAAAAAATCGGATATTGTAGAAGCAGCTACTGCAAGTCTTGAAACCATCGCTTTAAGATGTCCAAGTAACATTATTGCTCTAGACTTGATAAGAGAGTTAAACAAGCCTATCGCTGCGCCTTCGGCAAATATATCTGGGAGGCTTACCTGTACAAATCCTGAAGATGTATCTGGCAAATTAAAAAGTCGAATTGATGCTCTTGTCGATGGTGGTAAATCTGAGCTAGGGCTTGAAAGCACAGTAGTCGATTGTTCGGTAGAAACACCTTGCATTCTTAGGCTTGGCAATATTACAGTTGAAGAAATAAATAGTTCCTTAGGCTATAAAATAGTGCCTAATTTTCAAACAGAGTCGCGAGTAAAAAGTCCGGGACAATTATTAAAACACTACTCTCCTGATGCTGAGTTGTATTTAAACCAAAATCAACCTAGCGCAGGAGATATTTTTTTGAGTTTTGGCCCTCATCCAAAAGCAATTGATGGATTAACGTTAAGTGAGTCAAGAAACCTGGAAGAAGCAGCAAAAAACCTCTTCACTTTTCTTCATACTTTAGATCGTTTGAGTAAAGCTCGCGGTGGAGTTCCAATAAAGGTAGCTTCAATACCATCTAATGGAGTTGGAGCGGCGATAAATGATAGGTTGCAGCGAGCTGCAGAGAAATAGCGTGCCTCAGGAGGATCCAGCGTATGAGGACAATTTAGCAGGATCAATTCCTATCATAAAGAGGGCATCACTCCACTTTGATTGATAATCGACACCGAAAACAAGATTTTCAATTTTCTCAGATACAAACCAACTATCTCTCATAATTTCATCCTCCAATTGTCCTGGCGCCCAGCCAGAATAACCAAGTAAAAAAAGTACTTTTTTGGGCCCCTCTCCTTTCTGGATATCATCAGTGATTTCTTTACTACCTGTAACAGAGATTTCTTCACAAACCTTAATAGTCTTTTTATCTATAAAGTACTCTGAGGAATGGATCACAAACATTGCATTCGACGCAAGTGGTCCTCCTATGAATACATCTTCGTTGGCCAGATGTAGAGTTTTTTGACCATAACCTAAATTGGCCCAAATAGTTCCCAAGCTTACATCTGTAAGAGGCTTATTTACAATAAATCCCATTGTACCATTTGCGTCATGTTCACAAATGAGTATTATACTTTTATCGAAAAGGTCGCCAACAATTTCTGGAGAAGAAATCAACAACTTACCTTTATAGTTTTCGTTGAGCATACTTAATTATAGAGTGAAAAAAAAATTATGCATAAACTAAATGAGTTTTCAATTTGGAGCAAAAGACTTTGTTTAAATTAACCTTAATGTTAACTCTTGCTTGCATTAACTTGACGTTTACCAAACCAACTTTTTCTCAGGCTAAGATAGAATCCCATATTTTTTCCAAAGATAACCCAATAAATGGTGCTATTAGCATAACGTTACCTGATGGTTGGAGCACTTACTGGAAGTTTCCGGGTCCAAATGGTTTCACTCCAAATATAAAAGTGTTACACAAAGAAAATTTAAAATCATTTAATATTTCTTGGCCGTATCCTAAAAAATTAGGGCCCGAAAATTTTACTTATCTGGGATATGATAATGACCTTTTATTACCAGTTGAATTAAAAAGATTGGATGAGAATAAGAACATAATTTTACTTTTGGATATTTCTTATGGCATTTGCAAGAGCGTCTGTGTTGTCTTAAGTAAAACTCTAACAATAAGTGACACAGATGATATCGATTATTTGGTTCTCGACAGGCTACTTAAATCGAATAATAGAGTTATGATGACAACGGGGCTTGGTAGTTCCAATAAATGCAGACTAAAGAAATTGACGGATTCTCAATATAAAATCGTTGTCGAAAATCTTCTAATGAAAAATAGTAGCTCCATAATTAGCGTATTGTTTGATTATGAGGGCAATTCCTGGACCATAGATGCTCAGTCATTTTACCCTAAATATGGTAGAGTGGAGGCCTTACTTAAACTCAAAGAAGCCAAAAAAAGCAAGCTGGATTTAGAAAATGTTTCTCTTATATATTTAGATAATCGTACAGCTAAAAAAACTGTTGCATGTGTGTCTTAATGCGTTTTCATAATGTTGGCTTTCGAAATGAAAAAACTCTGTCTTGAAGTTGTTTTATATACACGTACCAAATGTAGAATAATCCCAAGCATACGAAAGCAGTAAAAGGAATAAAGAAGTATTCAAAGGAAAATATTACCTGAGTTAAAATAATAGCCACCACCCCTAAAAGAAAGATTGAAAAATAAATTAAGTTTTTCCATCCATTCTTTCTATTGAGTCGAGCCGAGACGACAAATCTTGTAAAAGACTTGTAGTACCTGTAAAGATCATTTTGTACTGCAATAAAAACTGGCACTATTATTAACAAAATCAACATTCCAAAACCCAAACCAAAAACTAAAGTGATTACAGTTGGCTTTAAAAATTGAGCGTCTCTTGATTGTTCGAATAGTAATGGCGCTAATCCGAAAACTGTTGTAAGTGTTGTCAACAGTATTGGCCTTAATCTATCGCATGTAGCGTTTATAATTGCCGCAATACTGTCCATTTTTTTCTTGTATTCATTAAAAGTAGAGATCAGTACAATTGAGTCATTTATAATAATTCCTGTCATTCCAATTAGCCCAATAATACTAAACATCGATAAAGCTATACCATAAACATAGTGCCCCCAGAGTGCTCCAATTAACCCAAAAGGAATAATTAGCATAATAACCATTGGTCTAGACCAGCTCGCGAAGACCCATGCTAAAGTTAAATAAATTCCCAAAACGCATAAAAGAAAAGCAATCAGTGCTTCATTTAAAAACCTGCGTTCCTGTTCCGCTAAACCGGTAACACTACTGACTACGCCAAAATCATCTTCTATCGCCGGCAAAATTTCATTCGTGATCCTATCTTTTACCAGTTCTGCTTGCTCTGCATCTTCTTCCGAGAGTTGTCCTGTGACCGTTATAATCTTTTGCCCATCTTCCCTAGTTACTGATGAAAATCCGTACTGAGCCTTGATCTCTACTATATCAGATAGACTTCCATAATGCCCCTTAGCACTCCTTACCTTTGCGTTGTAAATGAAATCACCCTTTAAATCTTCTTTATCTAACTCAAGTATTATTTTTCCAGTTTTATTACCTTTCAAAAAAGTCACTGCCTCAATACCATTCAATCTATCTGATAGCTGCCTGCCAATATTATCGATTGTGTAACCTAGTTTCTTACCTCTATCCGTTAGTGTAATAATATACTCCGTTTTGTCATATCCTTGGGTATCCTCCAAAGCAGAAATTTCCTCATAGGGTGCAAGAGACGCTTTCAGCTGTTCCGCTGCTTCTTTTAAATTTTTTGTATCTGACGCAGCCAAATTTATAGAAATGCCGTCTCCTCCAGGACCAGACCCCCACCTTCGAAAGCTAATAGTTTCTAGAAGAGGACTTTTATTCACTTCATCCTGAAGAGCCGCGAGATATGTAAATGATGAATACGGTCTTAAATCAGCGTCAATTAACTCTATGGTAAATGATCCTAGTAAGTCTTTATCCTTATTCTCAACCCCCGCAATACCACGACCTTCGTTTCCTCCAACTTGGCTAATTTGAAAAGTAATTGGATTTCTACCATTTTCTTTTTCAAATTCCTCAGATACTTTTTTATTTGCTCTTTCCAACTCACGAAGCATAACCAAAGTATCCTGCCGTTCAGCACCCGAAACCATCGCAATATTAGCTGTTAAGCGCCCGATCTCTGGGGGATTCCAAAATCTCCACTTAACATCACCTGAGACTAATAAACTTATAGAGCAAAAGAGAAGGGACAGCATAAAAACCAAACTAAGATATCGGTACTGTAAGTTTAGTTTGATAAACTTTCTAAAATACCGGTTTTTAAAACCTTCAAAATTTTCATTAAATTTCCTGCTTGGTGCATTATACCAACGAACGCGCTTAGCACTGTTTTTGAGGCTATGAAACATATGATTTGGGAGAATGATAAAACACTCTAATAGAGATGCAAGCAATACCAATATAACTGTATATGGAATATCAGCAATCAATGACCCAAACCTACCACCTATAAGGACTAAACCACTGAAGGCCAAAATAGTTGTAATGGTGGCTGTAAAAACTGGCAGCCCCATAAATGTAGCAGCGTTTTTCGCTGCATTATATGGGTCTTCTTTAAGTGAGGAAGCGCGGTAATCTGCGTGTTCCGCTACGACAATTGCATCGTCAACCACAATTCCGAGGCAGATTATCAATGCAAAAAGTGAAATCATGTTGATAGAAATACCGATAAAGTACATTAAGCTAAACGAAGCAAAAAGTGCGGCGGGAATTCCTACGGCAACCCAGAGCGCCGTTTCTGCATTTAGAAACAGAAAGAGAAAAAACAACACTAGTATTAACCCAACAACTCCATTAGAAATTAATATGTTGAGCCTGTTTTTTATTGCCTCTGTTCGGGTCCCGGATAACTCAATGGTAAGGGTCTCCGGCATGTTCAACTGAAACTCATCTATTAAAGCTTCTACCTTTTCTTGAATTTTAATAGCATCGCCCTCGGGACCTCGATCTACTCTCGTAATTATTGCGGGGTTATCGCCTTTAAAGAACTCTACTGTTGGGGATTCATCGATGCTGATCACGCTAATATCCCCAAGTTTTATACTTTCACCACTTGATGAAGTTCTTGCAGTAATTTCTGCCAGATCGAATTGTCGTGTTTTTTCCGATCCAGCTTTTAATCTAGCCAGCCCATCTTTTGTTTCACCAGCTGGTCTACTAGAAGCCCCCACACTGACCGCATTTGATAATTCACGAAGGGTTAAGTTGTTTTTTAGAAGACTAATTTCTGGTACCACAACCCTAACAATTGGCTCCATTCCGCCACGAGATGTGGTTTTGGTAATTCCTTCTTTATAGAGAAGTTGCAAGAATTCGTCTGAATATTTTTCTAACTGTTCAACGGTAAAGGGACCAGAAAAAACGATATTCGTCACTCGATCTCTCCAGACCCTCCTCTTCACGTCTATCTCGTCTATATCGTCAGGTAAATTTTGAGCTTCTTCTACAGCAATCTTTACGTCATCTAAGGCCTTGTTCATATCCCAGTTGGGTAAAAAATCAATGGTTATACTCGATAGCCCTTCATAGGAGCGTGATACTATTTTCTCTATGCCTTCTAATTCTAACAAACTAGGCTCAAGATAGCCTACCACCCCAGAGTCTAAGTCCTCTGCACCTGCACCTGACCAATTTACACTTATGCTGATTGTTTCTATAACAACGTCAGGGAAAAATTGGGATCTCAATTTACTTATCGAAAAAACACCTAAAACAATAACTAAAACCAAAACAAGATTGGCTATAGTGCTATGCGCTATAAAGTAACCAAAAAAGGATCCAAATAATGATGAACGTGTATCTTGTTCCATCTAGTCTAACCGCCCATCCGCTTTCTCAGCCTATCTACAACCTTTTTGGGCACAAGCTCTTGATTGAGCTGTTTTACAAGTCTTTTCTTAACATCTTTTGGGATCCATTTATTGCTTTCGATGGCATTTATTAACTTGTTTCTTTCTTCCTCTGTCAGTTTTATGCTTTCATTTTCTGCGGGCTTTACCCCTTCCACGCCATTAGAACTTTCAATCACTTTTACTTTTACTCCAGTGTCTAATTGTGGAGACCATTTTGTTACAAACTTTCTATCAATTGGAGCATTTCTGACTAAAATATGGTTCTCTTGAAATCTAACTACATTAACCTTTATTTTTTCAAGTCTAAGATCATCGTTAACCAACAGTATTGTGTTATTTGATCCCAAAGAACCAAGTGGAAGTTTGGATATACCCTTTAACTTTGGCTCAAAAACTTTCACATTTACAAAATCACCAGGCTTTAATAATGATCGCTTAGGCTCAGAAATACTTCCAAATACTTCCCTTCCAGTATTACCCGTATTTACACGACCACCAACTCTTTCGATAGCGCCAGAATACACACTCTTTTTTTCGAATCTTCCTGTGGAATACTCGACCTTAAGTTTGATGAAGTTTCCCCTGTTATTAGTAATTCTAGTATATTGAATGTCAGATAGTGGAAATACAACTTCTAGAGCTTTTGGGTCAAGTATGGTACCCAATCGCTCATTGGATGAAATCTGGCGTCCTCTAACTGCGCTGACTTGATCTAATACTCCAGTAAAAGGTGCAAAAAATTTTGTATCTGCAAGCTGCCTTCTTGCCAAATCGTACGCAACCTTTTTCCTTTCTAAGTGTACTTGAGCCTTAAAAATTTTATTTTCTGCTTGAACAAAAGAATTCTTTTTTGTGATTAGCGATTTTTCTGCGTTCGTGAGAGATAAAGACGACTGTTCAAAAATAGTTTCAGAAATAACTCCGTTGGATTTCAGTTTCTCTTGTCTCTTAAATGAAGCTAACCGAATCTCTTTTTCTTTTTCAGCTGCCTTAAGATCCAATTTTGATAGTTCAAAAAGTGTTTTAGCATTTGCAAGGTCGCTTTCAGCATCTTTCACATCGGTCTCAGCTATTGAAAGGTTATCTCTGTATTCAGTGTCTTCAATAGAAAATAAAAAATCCCCTTTAACCACCGTTGACCCATCTCTAAAGAGCTTTGCCACTTCAGATATTTCCCCAACGACTGGCGCCCTTATCTCTAAAGTGCGCCAACTCTTTACCTCTCCATAGGAATAAATTACAGGAACTTCTTCGGTTCTCGTAATTTTATCAGTGAATACTGTATATTCTCTCTCAGCACCTTTCCTATTTTTAGAATACCTACGATCTTTTTCAGATGAGGAAGATATGAATGACGTGACCGTGTATCCAATGAAGATTAGAATTAATCCGAATAATACAAAAAATATCGACGCTCTTTTAAAAAAGTTCATTTATCTTCCTGATTTTCCTGAAATATATGGACGATATATTTCTTTTAATCTAATTCTACAAATGCCGCCTGTCTCACGTTAGACTATACGATTTTTGATCTAGCAGTTAACGTTTTTTACTAGTATCTTTTATCAATCGGGGCATTATCTCTACAAAGTTACAAGGTACATGTCTATAGTCAAATTGCGGTTTTAGCAAATTTTCCCACGCATCTCTACAAGCTGATGGGGAACCTGGTAGCGCAAATAAATACGTTCCATTTCTCACTCCTGCGCACGCTCGGCTTTGCAATGCTGATGTACCAATTTTTCCCATCGAAATTGAAGCAAACATTGATGAAAACGCTGTTATTTCTTTTTCATAGACCTGAGAGTGAGCCTCCACGGAAACATCTCTTTTAGTAAGCCCTGTCCCTCCAGTGCTGATAATAACATCAATATCAGAGCCCATACTCCATGACACTAAAACATTTTTTATTGAATCTATTTCATCTTTAACAATGAGTTTATCAATGACATTATGGCCAGCATCTTCAACGGCACTGGATAAATATGTACCAGATTTGTCTGTTGTGCTTGTTCTTGTGTCGGAAACGGTTAAGATCGCTATATTTACAGGCTTAAAGTCTCGGGACATATTATAAGAAGAGGTCATTCTTTATTGTCCTTCTTTTTTGTTTCCATTCGTCCCAAACAGTTTTTTTCACCTCTGGCACACTCATAATATATTCCAGCTCAGGAATAGAAAAATAATGGTTTTCTTTTTCAATTCCCTTATCATCGTTTTCTAGTTTGAACGATATTTGAGACCTTGCTCTATCTCCAACTAAAAGAACTAGTGAGGGTTCCATTATACGCTTTAAACTTAATAGGAACATTATATGAAAAGATTGGATAGTCTTAAATTGGGTCGTGTTATCTAAAGGAATTGGTGATATCGGAGAGAGAATATTTTGTACTTCTGCTTCGTTCTCACCTGATAAAATTGCAAATACAATGTTATCAATTAAATTTCTTTTTTTTCCGTCTAGGAAAGAATAACGACTTAAGTCACTCATCGATGGTGGTTCATGAACAATCAAGATGTTGGTTTTTTTTAACCCATCTATGCCATTAAGCCTCCAAAATTTCTTGATATTGAATTTGTTTATAAGGGTGCCGGACCAGTATTCCTCTAAATCCCTTAAATTATCGATTCCGTTAATATCCTTTTTGAAGTTCTCATATGATAAGTTCCGATCTTCAGGCACTATAACTTCCTCGTTCATCTGTGCTTTTTGAAGACCTTGGGTCGACGAATCGTTAAGTTGCTTGTTTATTTGAACATCAAAGTAATTTATTGACTGACGAGCTGCGACATCCTCAACTCCCATTGAGTATAACCATACCAGTTGTTCAAAATTATTTCTCATCCAGCTTTGAAATTTAACATTGTTTTCAAAATATTATCTGCTACTTAGGTCTTAATCTAATCATTTTATTATTAGGTGGAAAAATTTTTGCAAAAAAAGCATTTAATTCAAATAGATGATCTAAGCAGAAGCGAAATAGAAGAAATACTTGCTCTTGCTGAAACTTACCTAGAATTGAATAAAAATAAAGATGAACAAAAGCATCATTTGGGATCTTTTACGCAAATAAATGTCTTTTTTGAAAACTCAACAAGAACGCTGGCAAGCTTTGAGTTGGCCGGGAAAAAATTAGGTGGCATAGTTCAAAATATACAAGTCGCGACAAGCTCTGTACAGAAGGGCGAAACTCTTATTGATACTGCTTTAACCCTAAATGCCATGAGACCTGATTTATTGGTTGTTAGACATTCTTCTTCAGGAGCGGTGAATCTCTTATCAGAGAAAGTAAATTGCTCAGTTCTTAATGCAGGAGATGGTAGTCATGAACATCCGACGCAAGCGTTGCTCGATTTTTTGACCATTAAGTACAGGAAAAAAAAGACAGAAGATTTAATAATCGCTATATGTGGTGATATTAGTCATAGCCGCGTAGCTAGATCAAACATCGCTTTGTTATGTAAGTTTAATAACCAGGTTCGGTTAGTTGGCCCTGGCAATCTATTACCTGCATCATTTAAAGATATGGGTTTAGAAATATACAATAGTATGGAAGATGGTGTCAGGGGAGCTGACGTCATAATGATGCTCAGATTACAAAAAGAAAGAATGAAGTTTGGGTTTATTCCATCAAAGCGGGAATATTTCAATCGATTTGGTCTCGACAATCAAAAACTTTCGCTGGCAAAAGATGATGCTATTGTTATGCATCCTGGTCCTATGAATAGAGGAGTTGAAATCGATGGCATCATTGCTGACGACCTCAATCGAAGTGTTATCCAAGAACAAGTAGAAATAGGTGTTGCTTTGAGAATGGCCATCCTTCACTTACTTGTTGATAGGCAAAAATAATATGGGAAAGCAATTTACATTTATAAATGCAAGGGTGATTGATCCAAAAGTTGAAAGTGCAACATCAGGCACTTTAACAATAAATGATGGTCTTATAGAAAAAAGAGATGGTGGGATTAAAGGTAAAGTGATTGATTGCGGTGGAATGTGTTTAGCACCTGGGATTATTGATATTGGAGTTAAAGTTTGTGAACCCGGGGAAAAGCACAAAGAAAGTTTCCGATCCGCTAGCAATGCTGCGGCAATAGGCGGCGTTACAAGTTTAGTTACAAGGCCAGATACCAAGCCATCGATCGATAACCCTGAGCTTCTCGAGTTTTTTAAAAATCGAGGGAGGGAATTTAGTAAAGTGAGAATATTTCCGACAGCATCACTAACAAAAAAGAATAATGGAAAAAAAATGACTGAAATTGGCTTTCTGCATGAGGGCGGTGCTGTTGCTTTTACTGATGGCTTCAATTCGATCCCAAATACGAAAACTTTTTACACGATTTTGAAATATGCATCTGATTTTGACACTCTTATTATCGGGCATCCCCAGGACCATTTTCTAACTCAAAATACATCTGCAAGTAGTGGAGTTTTTGCATCAATTAAAGGACTTTCATCCAGCCCAAATATAGCGGAAAAGATTGGGATAGAGCGCGATACTGCTCTGGTCAATAATATTAACATTCGGTACCACGCAGATCAAATCACAACAAAAATTGGTTTGGATGTACTTAGACACGCGAAAAAAAATAATAAACGCTTAACTGCGGGAACTTCGGTACACCATATTTTATTCAATGAGCTTGATATAGGAAATTATAGAACGTTTTTTAAATTAAAACCGCCACTAAGGAATAACATTGACAGAGAGGCATTAACAGAAGCAATAAAAGAAGGTCTTATTGATAATATTTGTTCAATGCATACACCGCAGGATGAAGAAAGCAAACGGTTACCCTTCGAGGAGGCTGCTCCTGGTGCAGTAGGCCTTGAAACGATATTACCGGCTTCTCTTTCATTATATCATAATAAGGTATTAACTCTTAATCAGATTTTTCGGTTATTAGCTTTCAATCCAGCAGAAATAATTAAAAAAAAGCTGGGATCTTTGGAAGAAGGTTACCCAGCTGATATTATTGTTTTTGATCCAGATAAACCTGTGAAGATCGATCGTTTTAAATTTCAATCAAAATCACAAAACACTCCCTTTGATGGTTTTAATCTCCAAGGTGAGAATTTATTAACAGTAGTTAAAGGTGAAATAATTTTTAAAAGCAACTCGTTTAACGTATAGTTATTTGATGATAGCTTTTCTAATTGTCTTGGCTTCTTATCTTATAGGGTCCATACCCTTTGGTTTAGTTGGAGGTTTTTTTTTCAAAATTCGAGACCCACGAACCTTTGGATCCAAAAACATTGGTGCTACAAATATTCTTCGAAGCGGTAACAAAAAAGCAGCAGCTTTCACACTTTTCTTTGATATGTTTAAAGGCTTCTTAGCGGTTTTAATTGCTTCTTACATCGACAAAGATATCGTTTACCTGGCTATTCTATCAGTTGTCTTTGGACATATTTTTCCCATCTATCTTCTATTTAAGGGGGGGAAAGGCGTAGCAACTTTTTTGGGCGCACTGCTATCTTATAGCGCTCTCGTAGGTAGCTTGACTTTATTGACATGGATTGCAGTGTTCTATCTTACCAAAAAATCTTCAGTAGCTGGAATATCTTCCATCGCGTTGTCGAACTTTTTCCTTTTTTTATTTTGCGACAATATATCAATAAAAATTTCAGTACTTCTTTTAAGTATTTTTATTTTATTTAAGCATTCGGACAACATTAAGCGTCTTTTAAAAAAAGAGGAACTTAGTTTCGAAGACCGTGATAAAAATTAAAATCATCATAGAATGTAGAAAAATTTTTCTTCCATTTTCCATCAAATTTATTTGCTAATCGAGTGGCGAGTGTACTCTTTTTTGAGATTTGTTCTAATAATGGCATAAGAAACAAGCCTTCATCTTTAACACCAAGAGCTAAACTCCTATTTCGCAAACCACACTGCGCGATATCAAGAACTTCTTCACCAAATGCCCACAGATTTTTATTATTAATAGTTGCGTTCATGCCCATTCTACAAACATCAACGTTTAAGTTATTGACCGACTGCCAAGTAAACATTTTGACTAAATCGAAAAGGTTTTCAAGCGCCTCGTTATCATATAGAAGCCCTACCCATAGAGCGGCTAAAGCCGTTACATTTTGACTTGGCCCTCCATCTGCACCTCTCATTTCAATAAAGTTTTTTAGACGGACATCTGTGAAAATCGTTGTCAGGTGGTCAATCCAATCAGAATAAGTAGCTCTCTGATTTGGCATAGATTTCAACTGACCCTTCATAAACTTTCGAAAAGATTCACCAGACAGGTTTACGTAATCCCCTTCTCTTTTTATGAAGTACATGGGAACGTCCAATGCATATTCAATCCAGCTATCAAAACTTAAATCATTATCGAAAATAAATTTTGGAATGCCTGTTCTATCATTATCTGTATGCTTCCATATTTGTGCTCTCCAGCTCTGATGACCAGTGTTATTACCTTCAAAAATTGGGGAGGAAGCAAATAATGCCGTGACAAGTGGTTGAATACAAGCGGCAACCCTTAGCTTTTTTGCCATATCCGCTTCGGAGGAATAGTCAAGATTTACTTGTATTGTGCAAGTTCTAAGCATCATGTCTAAACCTTGAGTTCCAACCTTTTCCATGTAGGGCATCATTATTTTCTTGTAGCGGTTTTTTGGCATTATGGGCATCTCATCCCTCTTCCAATAAGGAGTGGCACCCATTGAAAACAATCCCAACCCTAGTTCCTCACATACAACTTTCATGTTCTGTATGAACGATGTCATTTCATGGTTAACTTCATGAACAGTTTTTTTTATAGCCCCTGATAGCTCAAACTGTCCGCCAGGTTCTAAGCTTATATTGGCTTTTTCTTTTTCTAGGCCTATGATATTTGATTTTTCAAATATAGGCACCCACTCGAATTTATTTATTAATAAATCAAATACTGTGGCAATAGACTTCGGGCCATCGTAGCCTATGGGTCTTCTTGAGTCTAAAGCTAGAATAAAGTTTTCATACTCTGACCCTATACCCCATTCTGAATTAGGCTTACACCCTTTCTCGAAATAATGTCGTAATTGATCTCGATTCAAAAAGTCTGTGCCTTTCTCAACTCTCATAATTTTGATGATCCACTCTCTTATGCCAGTCGCCAACCAAACCATGCCACATTGTTAATGCAATAACTGCGGCTGTCTCTGCTCTAAGTATTCTATTACCTAAAGATACAGGAAGTACATTTCTTTTTGTTCTTAGTAAATTTCTTTCACTATCACTAAATCCGCCCTCAGGCCCAACTAATAGAGTAACTTTTTCAGAATTCACAGACAATAAACTCTCGCTGATATTTTTATTCTCCAATGATTCATCACAAAATATTATCATTCTATCTTCGGGAAGCTCTTCAATGACTTTAGATAATGGACTTACAGGAGTAATTTCTGGTATAAAAGTCCCTCCACACTGCTCTACTGCCTCAACTATATTTTTCTTTAAACGATCCACTGAAATTTTTTTAGTTTGTGTCTTATCACTTAACGTTGGAAGAAATTTTCTTAAACCCAGTTCAGTGCATTTTTCAATCAAGAAGTCTGTTCTTGTTTTTTTCAATGGACAGAATATTAGCCAGACGTCTCCAGGTACATATCTAGGTTTAGTTTTTTCTAAGATTTGGATGTTTACGAATTTCTTATGAATATTAATAATCTTGGCAACGTATTCGCCCGTAGTATTATCAAAAACGATAACTCTATCATTTATTTTACACCGCATTACATTCTTCAAATAGTGCGTTTGATCTTTCTCTAGGATAATCTCTCCGCCAACTCCTAAAGTGTCTTCACAGAATAGCCTTATACTAATATTCTTATTCATGACGATTAATTATCATGAATGATCTTAAATGCATAAATTTTTTAATGACAGGTTAATAGACGCACAATCAAATAATTGGGTGGATTTATATGTTCCCAAGGGACTTCGTCCTTATTTTAAGTTAAGTCGGTTAGATAGACCAATCGGATCTTGGCTACTCATAATTCCTTGCTGGTGGGGGGTTTTTTTGTCAACTAACGTGGATCCAACACTCTTCAGTGGTAACTCTCTATATATATTAATTGCTTGTTATATTGGTGGTCTTCTTATGAGGGGTGCGGGCTGTACTTGGAACGACATTACGGATGCAAATCTTGATGCAAAGGTATTACGGACAAAAAACAGACCAATTCCTGCTGGTCACGTTTCAAAACCTCAGGCGTTTTTATGGCTTGCGTTACAGTGCAGCTTAGCACTAGCAATATTGATAACTTTCAACAGATTGGCAATAATTTTAGGGTTGCTCTCCGTTATCTCTGTTATAGTTTACCCCTTTGCGAAAAGGTTTACCTACTGGCCACAATTTTTTTTAGGCATATCTTTTAACTGGGGTATATTACTGGCTTATGCCGCTAATAGTGGCACACTAGATTACTTCTGTGTCGGTTTATATATCTCTGCTATTGCGTGGACTATATTTTATGACACTATTTACTCATTTCAGGATATAGAGGACGACAAGGAAGCGGGAATAAAGTCTACTGGTATCTTGTTTGAAGCAAATCCAAAGCGTTACCTATCACTGTTTATCGGTTTTATCCTCATAACGGTAGGACCTATTTTTTATTTCTTATCGAATGGAGATTTTATTCAAATTTCTATTCTAGCGTGCGGTATTTTTCTCTTCTCTTCACACTTAAGCTTCCAGCTTTTGAAATTAGACCACAGAAACCCTGTAAATTGTCTTGATACTTTTAAATCAAACAGAACAGCTGGACTGGTGCTAACCGGTTTCTTAATTTTAGCTACTTTAATTAAAATTTTATAGATGAAAAGAAAGTCTAGGAATTCTCCACCCAATTTTGGGTATTATTTGCAACTTCTTTTTTCCAAAATGGCACATTGCTTTTAAGACATTCCATTATATATCTGGAGGCTTCATAAGCGTTCTTACGATGCTTAGAAGATGTAATTACCAGAACAATGTTATCGTTCAACTCTAATCTTCCAAATCGATGTTTGACCAAAATATATTCTAAATCCCATGTAGTCGCTGCGTCATCACATATATCTTTTATCTTCCTTTTCGCAAGCTCCTCAAAAGACTCAATTTCTAGGTATTTTAATTTATCGTCTTCAAGATCTCTTACTTTGCCAACAAAGAAGACAACGGCTCCCGCTTTTTTTGTCTTCAACTTTAGAGCTTCCATCTCCAAATTTAGATCAAAATCGGTTTTTTGAACCCCTACAATTATCTTGCAATTCATGGGCCTATCCCCCAGTCATTGGAGGGAAAAAGGCGATCTCAGTTGCGCCTTCGATTGAGGCTTTAAAGTCGGTTACCATATTTTGATCTACGGCAGAATAAACAACAAAGTGTTCCCCTTTTAGGACCGAATATTGTTCGCCCATTGACTGTAACTCCTCTATCAGGTCCTGAAGATTCTTTGATTTTACTTCAATTAGCTCTGAGGGTTTACCAATTATCTCTCGAACTCTTGAAAAATATTTCAGCTTAACTTTACCCATTGTTGGCCGTATCAAAAGCTTTGAAAATATACTGCATACCAGTATACCATGTTAAAAGACACGTAACCAAGCAGAATAAGTCAATTGACCAACTAACTACCGTACTTTGAAAAAGATATATGTAGTCAAAAAATAAGAAGATCAGAAGTATAGTTTGAAAAAATGTTTTCCATTTAGCAAGTTGTGTAACGCTAAGATCGGCCTTTTCCGCGCTAACGAATTCTCGTAATCCTGAGATCATAATCTCTCTAGTAATTAATAATATAAGTATCAAGGAAACAAATAATTTATCCGGATTGACCAAGTTAATACCAAGAAAAAAAGCAAATAGTAAGATGACCATTATTTTATCTGCTATTGGGTCAAACACTCTTCCGATATTACTCTCGATATTAAATTTTCTGGCCAAATAACCATCTAAAAAGTCGGTCAAAATAACGAATATAAAGATTACTAATCCAAAGTACTTACCAGAAAAAGATTGATCTATGATTAAATATAAGATCAATACTGGGGCTGCAAAAAGCCTTAGAAAAGTTAAGAAGTTTGGTATGTAGCTATACATGGCTAGATGGTAATATCATGAATTAAAGTGATTGAAAATAATTTCGGCTGAATTTTTCGATATTCCTTTTACACCCAGTAAATCTTTTAAACTTGCCTTCCCTACTTCCTTAGCGGACCCAAAATGCTGCAATAATTCCTTTTTTTTCTTTGGCCCTATCCCATAAACTTCATCAAGCTCACTTTTGTTGATACCCGTAGATCTTTTCTGCCTATGCGCTCCGATAGCGAACCGATGGACTTCATCACGAATTCTTTGAAAAAAGAAAAGTAAACTACTACTAGTAGGAAAATTAAAAATTCTATCTTGAAAATAGAAGTCTTCTCTTCCTTCGTTCCTTTTCTCTCCCTTAGCGATCGCCAATATTGGGATTTTTATTTTGTATTTTTTTAGAACGGTAGAGGCTACATTCATTTGGTTCCGACCGCCATCAATGACGATTAGATCCGGAAGGTTTTTTGAAAAATCATCATGATTTTCATTTTTTTTCTTTCCAAATCTTCGCTCGAAGACGTGCCGCATTATTGCTAAATCATCTTTTGGATTTATGGAACTATCATTAATATTATATTTTCTATAATCTGATTTAGAGTAGCCCTCTGTATTTATAGCCACAAGACACCCAATGGGGAAACTACCTTGTATATGGGAATTATCATAGACCTCTATTTTCTCAATTTTCGTTTCGATTTTTAGCCATTTCTCAACTTCATCAAAAAGGGACTGCTGAGAAGCCTTCAAAGCTATCTTTCTTTCTAATGCTTCTTTTGCATTTTTTTCAGCAGTTTTAATAAGATCTTTTAATCTTCCTTTAGATGGCGACCTAATTATAACTTTAGACTTCCTTCTTTCGGTGAGAAAATTTAGCAATACTTCATTGCTTCTCAAAGAGGACGATAAAATTATCTCCCTAGCAGGAATTTTTGTGGAATAGAATTGCGCTAGAAAGCTCTCTATAATCTCTATCTCGTCTGCTCCACCCCCATTCTTCGGAAAAAATGCATGGTTTCCTCTGTTCTCAAATGATCGAATAAAAAATATTTGTATGCAGACTTCATTTCCCAATTTAAAAAGACCGATCACGTCAGCATCTTTAACGTTCAAATTATTGATATTTTGGCTCGATTGAATCTTTGCTATTAATTCTATCCGATCTCGATAAAACGCTGCTCTCTCAAAATCCAGACTTTTACTTGCCTTTAGCATATCGCTCTGCAAGCTATCTTTTATCTCAGTGTGTTTACCAAGTAAGAAGTTTTCTGCTTCCTGCACGGTCCTTAAATATTCCTGTTCCGAAATTTTTCCAACACAGGGAGCAGAGCATTTATTTATAAAATGTAAAAGGCACGCTCGACTTCTTCCATAGAAATTGCTGTCTCTGCAGTTTCTTAATTGAAAAATTTTCTGAATATAGTTTATTGCATTATTCACCGCAGTGGCAGAAGCATAAGGACCAAAATATTTTACTCCATCCACCTTTTTTCCTCTATATTTTGTTATCTGTGGGAACTGCTTGTTTCTAGTGATTGCAATTTGTGGGAAGCTCTTGTCGTCTTTCAAAAGCACATTGTATCTAGGATTATATTTCTTTATTAGATTTTGCTCTAGTAATAACGCTTCTAATTCAGTTTCAGTTATGAAAAAATTCATGTCTCTAGTCGCAGAAATCATTCTGCCGATCCTAAGAGAGTGCCCAGATACTCTTGAATAACTTGAGACTCTGTTTCGTAGATTTTTTGCTTTTCCTACATAAAGGACGTTGCCGCTATTATCCATCATTCGATAAACTCCTGGTTTATTAGGCAACGTTTTAACAATAGAGGAAACCACCTTCTCTCCCTCCAAGAATTTATTTGGGCTAACTTTTGTCATTAAAAAAATTACCAAATTTACTGATCGATTTCCTCAGTCTTTTTTATTGCTTGCAAATTTTGTCCACCATCAACACATATTAGTTGCCCACTGACACTCGGATTATCAGCAAAATATTTTACAGTTGAACAAATCTCAAACGTGTTTGACCCTCTGTTTAGCGGTGTCGAAAGCCGTTGTTTCCTATAATTTGAAACGCTTTGGAATTCCGCTTTTAAAGTTGGACCTGGTCCAATAGCATTAACTCTTATTTTTGGAGCTAACGCTTTTGCTGAAATGCGAGTTAGGGTCCACAAAGCTGATTTGGCTAGAGTGTAGGTAGTAAAATCAGTTGTTAGATTCTGAACCCTTTGATCAATTATGTTTATTATACAAGATTTACTCTCCAACTCACCGCTCTCTAGCTTCTCAGGCTCTGGTGCTTGCTGAGCGAATTTTTGTGTTAAGAAAAATGGTACTTGGAGATTTGATTTATGATGACGATCCCAACTTTCTAGAGTTGCGGTTTTTATATTGTCGTATTCAAAGATCGAGGCATTGTTTATTAATAGATTTACAGGTTTGTCTGTCAAATTTTTACACTTATCAAATAATGAAATTGTCTCGCCTTCATTTAATAGGTCAGCCTGGATTAGGTGAACATCATTACCGAGTTCTAACAGCTCTTCTCTGAGACTAAATGCGTCATCTTCAGAGTTGTTGTAATGAATAATTACATTGTACCCAGACCTGGCCAGATCTTTTGAAATAGCCCGCCCTAATCTTTTTGCGCCCCCGGTTATCAGTGCTGTTTTTTCTTCTTTCAAGGAATTTCCTAAACTTTTCTCATAGTCCAAATTTCGAGAAATAGTATTTTTCAACAATTTTGGTGTTTATTTCATTAATCAGTGAACTACTAAAACGGGACAGAAATGATTTCTTTTTATTGATGTATTTGAGTTTAATATCTTCACCAAACTTTGCCTCCAAAATTTCTTCCATTATACCTATTCCATCAATAAGACCCAGCTCTTTCGCTCTTGCTGCGTCCCAAACTTCTCCATTAAATATTTTTTTTCCCTTTATCTTCTCGCCTCTACGCTCAGTCACGAAAGATTTAAAGTTTTCAAAAATTGCTTTCTGGATGGCTTTAAGACGTTTCACATCACTAGCTTTTTCAGGTTGAAAAGGATCTAACATGCTCTTTTCCTCGCCAGCTGTGTATACCCTTCTCTCGATACCATATCTGGATATAAGTTCTGAAAATCCAAAACTTGCAGAAATAACTCCTATAGAGCCTATAATTGAATTTACATCCGAGTAAATTTCTTTACCGGCACAAGCCAACCAATAACCTCCAGATGCCGCAACATCTTCACAAAAGCATATAACAGGTATTTTTTTTTCTTTAGATAATTTTGTGATTCTGGCTGCGATCAGTGATGATTGTGTGGGTGAACCACCAGGTGAATTAATTTTTATTGCGATCGCTTTAGCCTTTTCGAACTCAAATGCTTTTTCTAATAACTTTTGAGTATTGGAGTCGTCTAGGCCTCCAGAGCCAAATCTACTAACCGCTCCGATGACCCCATCTAGACGTATAACTACAACCAGTGGTTTTTTCCGAAAAAATTTCCTGATACTGCCAATCAAACCCATTGCTTACCCCATTTAGAAATTTATTGTTAACAATTTACAAATAATTGTTTATGCACTAATAGTCAAAGCTTATAGGGCAATTCTTCAAATACCAAAATAATGCCAACATCCAATTAATCTGTGAGGGAAGTCAAAATTGAAATTTGTAAACTTGGGTAATACGCAATTAAAGGTGACAGACTTTTGTTTGGGAACAATGACTTGGGGCGAGCAAACTGATGAAGCCGATGCCCACGAACAAATAGAAATGAGTTTAGAAGCCGGAATTAACTTTATAGATACTGCTGAAATGTATCCAGTCTGCCCATTGAGAGCAGAAACTACCGGGGATACTGAAAGAATTCTTGGTAATTGGCTTGGAAAAAATTCACAGAAACGAAAAGATCTTGTGGTTGCCACGAAAATTAGTGGCAAAGGCTATAAAAATGTCAGAAATGGTAAAGGAATTTTCCCAAAAGAAATTCGATTAGCAATAGAAGGTAGCCTTAGAAATTTACAAACTGACTATATTGACTTGTATCAGTTACATTGGCCAAATAGAGGTAGTTATCATTTTAGACAGTATTGGAACTACGACCCTACCGGTCAAGATACTAAAGCAGAGCGGGAAAATATTGAGCTCGTAGTTAATGAATTGTATGCCCTCAAAAAAGAAGGAAAAATTAGATATATCGGGTTGTCTAACGATACAGCATGGGGAACAGTTCAGTTTGCCAATGAGACAAAAAAATATAAAGATTTCTCAATCGCCTCAATTCAAAATGAGTATAGCCTTCTATGCAGAATTTTCGATACTGATTTAGCCGAAACGTGTTTTCATGAAAATATCAAGCTTCTAGCATACTCGCCATTAGTTGGGGGAATGATTACGGGAAAGTACCTTAATAGTCAAGTGCCGGAAAACTCGAGACTATCGAGAGTGCCCGATATGTTTGGAAGGGTTACTCCAAGCTCTACTAAGGCTATAAAGGAATATATTGAACTATCAAAAAGTTTTGAACTAGATCCCGTACACTTAGCTCTCAGCTTCTGTAGATCGAGACCATTTATGGGATCTGTTATATTTGGAGCTTCCAACGTAGATCAACTAAACCTAATTTTAAAGGGTAAAGATGTATACCTCGAAGAAGAGGTATTAGCTGAAGTTAACAAGCTTAATAAAAAAATTCCAATGCCGATGTAATTAATGAAAAGTCTAATTTCCATTCAGAATGTCTCAAAAGCATTCGGCAAACATAAAGCGTTGAACAACGTGTCCCTTGAAATAGAGAAAGGTGAGATCTTTGCTCTATTGGGTCCAAATGGTGCTGGGAAGACAACATTGATATCTGCCATATGCGGATTGTGCAGGCAATCTAGTGGAGATATTACTGTAAATAGCTTCAATACCGTGACACATTATAAAGATACTAGAAATCAAATTGGTTTAGTCCCTCAAGAATTACCTCTGGATGGCTTTGAAAGCGTTTATAACTCATGTCAATTTTCGAGAGGGCTCTTTGGATTGAAAGATAACCGAAACCATATAGAGAACATTTTAAAGGCTTTATCACTTTTTGATAAAAGAGATGAACAGATTTTTGGGCTATCAGGGGGTATGAAAAGACGCTTACTTATCGCTAAAGCTTTGGCTCACGAACCAAAAATACTGTTTTTAGATGAGCCCACCGCAGGTGTAGATGTATCACTAAGAAGAGATATCTGGAAACTGATTGAAGATCAGAAAAAGATTGGCGTTACAATTATTCTCACTACTCACTATATAGAGGAAGCCGAACAGCTAGCAGACAGAGTTGGAATAATTAATTCAGGCGAAATTATTCTTGTTAAAGAGAAAAATTCTCTTATGAGTGAATTTAGTAAAAAAACTACTTTTATAAGACTAAATAAACAACTCCAGGATCATTCATTTGTGAAAAAAAATAAAAACATTTCAGTCGTAGAAAATGGAATGGCCCTGAAGCTAATTGGTATAAACAGCGAGTCTAACGAATTACAGGTTCTGGTAAACCTGCTTTCACAAAAAGGAATTGGTTTTACAGAAATTAATACCGTAGACAATTCACTTGAGGATATATTTCTAGATTTGGTTAAGGCGAAATGAACTTTCAAGCCGCAATAACAATTTACAAATTTGAGATGGCTCGCTTCAGACGAACCATATTTCAGAGCCTAGTGGCTCCGATAATCACCACTTCTTTATATTTCGTGGTTTTTGGGGCGGCAATTGGATCCAAAATTGAGACAATTAATGGCGTCTCATATGGTTCATTTATAGTGCCAGGATTAATAATGCTTTACTTGATGACCGAAAGTATCAACAATGCAGCCTTTGGAATTTATTTTCCGAAATTTGTTGGCTCGATTTTTGAGGTCTTATCCGCACCCGTTTCTTCTGTAGAGGCTACTATTGGTTATGTTGGTGCAGCAGCTTCAAAATCGACGATAATTGGCTTAATGATATTTCTTACGTCCAACTTGTTTGTCACTCATGACATAAAGTATCCTTTGATTATGGCTGTGTTTATAATATTGACAGCAGTCACGTTCTCACTTTTTGGGTTTATAATTGGTATTTGGGCACAAAACTGGGAGAAGCTAAGCATAATACCCACTCTACTTGTAACCCCATTAGTATTTCTTGGAGGAAGCTTTTACTCTATAGACATGTTACCGGAGTTTTGGCAAAAGGTATCTCTTCTAAATCCTGTTTTTTACCTTATTAGTGGTTTTAGATGGAGTTTCTTTGGTACTTCAGAAATCCCCATCCACTTGTCTATAATAGCTATAGTATCTTTTATGACGATCTGTTTAGCGATTATTGCCATTATTTTCAAAACAGGCTATCGGCTGCGAACATAATCAGAAAAAAGCTTGAATACCTGTTTGAGCTCTACCTAAAATGAGGGCATGTATATCATGTGTGCCTTCATAAGTATTAACGGTTTCTAAATTCTGGGCATGACGCATTATCCCGTACTCAGAGGATATGCCATTTCCTCCGTGCATGTCTCTTGCTTGTCGGGCTATGTCAAGTGCTTTGCCACAATTGTTTCGTTTCATAAGGCTAACTGCTTCTGGTGCGCCTCGACCCTCATCTATTAATCTACCTAACCTAAGCGCTCCTTGAAGACCTAAAGTTATCTCGGTCTGCATATCAGCCAATTTTTTTTGAAATAATTGAGTGCCTGCTAAAGGCTTATTAAATTGCTTTCTCGATAGACCATAATCTCTGGCTGCATGCCAACAAAACTCAGCAGCTCCCATGGCTCCCCAGGCTATTCCATATCTCGCCATGTTCAAACAACTAAAGGGACCTTTCAAACCTTCAACATCTTCCAAAATATTTTCTTCCGGCACAAAAACATTTTTAAGACTTATTTCACCAGTAACTGAGGCGCGTAAACTCAATTTCCCAGGAATTTTTTTTGTTTCTAGTCCCTCGAAATTTTTTTCTAAAATAAAACCTTTAATTTTATTTTCGTGAAATTCTGACTTTGCCCAAATGACAAAAACATCAGCTATAGGGGCATTTGAAATCCACATTTTTGAACCGTTGAGTTCAAACCCGCCGGTTACTTTTTTTGCTTTTGTTGTCATTGACGCTGGATCAGAACCAGAGTTTGCTTCAGTGAGTCCAAAGCACCCAATACTTTCACCAGATGCCAATTTTGGTAGATATTTTTCTTTTTGTTCTTGAGATCCAAATTTCGATATTGGATACATGACAAGAGATGACTGAACTGACATCATGGATCTGTAGCCAGAATCTACCTTTTCTATTTCTCTTGTTATTAATCCATACGTTACGTAACTGGCTCCTAATCCTCCAAATTCCTCGGGTATTGTACACCCTAGCAATCCGGTTTCTCCCATCAGCTTGAAAATTCCCTCGTCTATGATTTCTTCGTTATAAGCTCGTTCAACTCTCACGCTAAGTTCCTTATTAGCGAAGGAGGCAGCTGTTTGACTTATCATTCTTTCCTCTTCTGAAAGCTGATCGGATATCAGAAATGGGTCAGCCCAATTAAAGGAAGCTTCCTTTTCTTTTTTTTCTTTTACTTCGATTGTGTCTTTCATGGAGATTCCTTTTTGACATTTTCGGATTTTGGTACTTTAATTATAGTGTTGTGTTTGAAAAAATACAGCGTTTTGGGGGAAGTTTTTCATTGCCACCATTTTTAAACGCTAAAAATAGGATTTAGACAAATGGCCAATAACATAATTAAGAATTCATTAGAAAATCATTGGATGCCGTTTACCGATAACAGAGGTTTTAAAACAGATCCAAGACTTATCACGGAAGCCTCAGGTGTGTATATGACCAGCCATAAAAATACGAAAATTATTGATGGTTCTTCAGGTCTATTTTGTTCTCCAGCTGGACACTGTCATCCTAAAATTATTGAAGCTGTTCATAATCAGTTAAAGAAGAACACCTACACGTCGCCCTTCGGGATGGGTCATCCGGCCAGTTTCGAGCTAGCAGATAAAGTTTCAGAACTTACGCCAGAAGAAATGAACCACGTATTTTTTGTAAATTCAGGTTCCGAAGCTATCGATACAGCTCTAAAAATAATAATGTCCTATAATTCCGCCACTGGTCAAAATCGCCATCGTTTTGTAAGTAGAGAAAGAGCCTATCATGGGGTCAATATTGGTGGCGTATCTTTATCTGGAATGGTGAACAATCGAAGAACCTTTCCTGTAGTTATGCCCAACATAGTTTTAATGCGACATACATGGACTGGGGAAGAGCTAAAAGTCAAGGGGCAACCCAAAAATGGTGTTGAGCTAGCCAACGACTTAGAGAGGTTTGCTCAAGCTTATGGGGGCAATACGATCGCTGCTTGTTTTGTTGAGCCGGTGGCAGGGTCCACAGGAACTTTAGTACCGCCAGAGGGTTACTTAGAGAGACTAAGAGAAATATGTGATGCACATGGGATTTTACTTGTTTTTGACGAGGTAATTACTGGCTTTGGCCGAATGGGGACACCTTTTGCTTCTCAAAAATTTGATGTAACTCCAGATATCATGACAATGGCAAAAGCAATTACAAATGGTTCGATGCCGATGGGAGCCGTATGTGTTAAGGACCATATTTATGAAACTGTTACTGATAACTCTAACCCAGATACAATTGAGTTTTTTCATGGATACACGTATTCTGGTCATCCAGGTTCGTGCGCAGCTGGTTTAGCAACCCTTGAAATATATGAGGAGGAGGATCTATTTAATAGAGCGAATGAAATGTCTGACTATTTTCTTAATTCGCTATTTTCACTTTGCGATCACCCACTAGTAAAAGATGTAAGAGGGATTGGAATGATGGGGGGAGTAGAGCTCCATGCTGACGGCCATCCCGGAAAAAGAGGAACAAAATTCCAAAAAGAGTTATTCTGGGAAGGTCTACATGTCAAATTTACTGGTGACTCAGGAATTGTAGCTCCAATGTTCATTTCTGAGAATAAACATATTGATGAGATTATTGAAAAGTTTAGGAGCACCCTAAACAAACACGGGAACTAATCGAACGAAGATATAGTCATGAATTCCATTAATTTGGAAAATACTTATACATCTCTGCCTCAAGAGTTTTTTAGATATACCGAGGCGGAGACTATGCCAGATGTAAAACTGATAAAGATTAACGAACAATTGGCTGACTTATTGGATATCGACATTGGTTTTTTAACAAGCCAAGCTGGCCTTAGATTTCTAAGTGGGAAAAATTCCGAAAATCTTCCCAATTCTATTTCTCTAGCATACGCAGGGCATCAATTCGGGCACTTAGTGCCGCAATTGGGCGATGGACGTGCTGTTCTTTTGGGAGACAAAATTTGTAAAGATGGTGTGAGACGAGATATCCAATTAAAAGGCAGTGGCAAGACATACTTCTCCCGAGGAGGCGATGGGAGAGCGGGAATAGGACCTGTAATCAGAGAGTATCTTATTTCAGAGAGTATGCATCATTTGGGAGTTCCCACAACAAGATCTTTAGCTGTTTTATCAACTGGAGAAAAGGTTGTTAGAGCAGAAGTGACTCCTGGAGCAATGTTGGCAAGGGTTGCAACAAGTCATGTTAGAGTTGGTACATTTGAATTTTTCGCATTAAGAAATCAAAGAGAAAATATAAGAAAGCTGGCAGATTTTATGATTGAAAGAAGCCATCCAGATCTGTGTGAAAAAAAGAAAAAATATGAATTATTTTTTGAGAGAATAGTCATAGGTCAAGCTCGATTAGTGGCACAATGGAACTCAGTTGGTTTCATTCATGGCGTAATGAATACAGATAATACCTCCATATCTTACGAAACCATCGACTATGGGCCCTGTGCGTTTATGGACTCTTATGAGGCAAATAAAGTTTTTAGCTCAATTGATCAGTTTGGAAGATATGCTTTTTCTAACCAAGCACGTGTTGCTCCATGGAACTTAAGTAGATTAGCAGAAACCATTTTATTTTTAATTTCAGAGAATACGTCAGAGGCGATAAAAGTCGTTGAGGAAATTCTTTTTGATTTTGATAAACATTTTAATAATTCTTTAGATATTTTATCCTCACGCAAATTAGGGATCAAAAATAACTCAAAAAACACAAGCTCACTCTATTCCGAGCTACTTAATTTAATGGAGGCTGGTAAAGCAGATTTTACCCACACCTTCAAATCACTCAAAGCAATTTTAATTAAAGAAGACACCTCTATTTTCTTGAATAACTTTATAGGTTTAGATGAAGACAACCAACGTGCTTTAAATAAATGGTTAGGTGATTGGAAAAAATTCATGAAGGAAAATAATGAGAGTAAAGCAAAAGCAATTGACTTGTTAAGTTCAAGTAATCCTGAATTTATAATGAGAAACCATCTTGTTGAAAAATCTATTGTTAAAGCCACAGAGGATGACTTTTCTGATTTTGAGATTTTGAGTGATTTATTAATTAATCCTTATGAAATAAAAGAAAACCATGAAGCGTTTTACAAGGCACCAACAAATAAAGAAGTTGTTCATAAAACTTTTTGTGGGACATGATGTTTGCAGATAAAAGGTTAAATGTTCCAACACACTACAATAAATTTCATCTTCTTATCCATTGGCTCGTAGTTATCGTCATATTATTACAAATGAACACTGGAGATAAAATTGCGTTAGAGTTTTTAGCACTTCGTAATGAAGGCATCAAGAATGATGGGAATACAAGCAACAGTCAAATTCACATATTAGGGGGCTTACTTTTAATCCTACTTATGGCTATTAGAGTTTTTCTACGAATAAAATTCGGAGTCCCTGCTCCCACCAGGAAAACAAATGACCCATTGAAGTTTTTATCAACTTTTGTGCATTTGGGAATTTATCTAATTCTTTTTGCTATTCCTATTACCGGTCTATTGGCCTTTTCAACAGTCAATGTCGAACTAGGTATAGCTCACAAGGATCTAGTTAATGTCTTATATATATTTGTAATAATTCACCTCATTGGGGTTGCTTATCATCAAATTTTTCTTGCCGATAATATTATGGAAAGGATAACCAGCTGGAAATAATAGCTTATTGTTTTCCGGAAACTCCAGCATCTTGGAAAGTCGCCATTTCTACATGGCACTTGAAAGCTGCTTTAGCTATGGAGGTAGCTAAAGCAGCGCCAGATCCTTCCCCCAAGGCCATATCTAAATTCAAAATAGGCTTTTTTTTCAACATCTTTAATAGCGACTGATGCCCTGGTTCCTTTGAAGAGTGCCCAATTAAACAATGATCAAGGATATCCTTCCTTTCAAAGAAAATCGGTAATACTGCTGCTGTGCAAATAAAACCATCTAAAATTACTGGCACTGAATAATGCTTCGCCGCTACAACAGCCCCACAAATCGCGGCTTGTTCTCTGCCCCCTAGAAATACCCCTGCTTGTAGTGGCCTTCCAATAGACTGCTTGTTTATCTTTACTGCTCTCTCAATTATTTCACCTTTATGGATTATCTGATTTTTTGTAGATCCAGTTCCAGGCCCAACCCACGAACTTACCTCATTGTTAAAAAAATGATAACATAATGCTGATGCGATCGTTGTATTACCAATCCCCATCTCTCCCAATGTTATTAGGTCCATGCTTTCCGAAACTGCGCTCAACCCAATATTAAAAGCGTCAAGAAACTCCGACTCATCCATGGCGGGACCAATGGATATATCCGCCGTCGGTTTGTCTAAATCGATCGGGATAACCTCAAGATTGATTTCGTTCAACTCGCATATCTTATTGATCGCCGCTTTTCCCGATTTAAAGGTTTCTACCATTTGAAAAGTTACTTCTTGGGGAAATGGGTTTACTGATTGTCTACACACACCATGATTACCAGCAAATACAATAGTAGATATTTTCTCCATGTCCTTCATAGTCTTTTTGCCCCATGATGAAAGAAAAACTGCTATGTCTTCGAGTTGCCCCAAGGAATTTGCAGGTTTCAACAAATTCTTTTGTCTTTCTAAAGCAATTTCTTTTAGTTCTTTGGACAATGTTGGCGCGTCATCTAATAATTTAAAAATGTCACCTAAAGAATTTGCTAATGATATCTTTTTCATAAGAACTAAACACGAGTATGTTAAAACAACTGTAGTGTGGATATAAAACTTTAAAGTCAAAGACAACAAATTATTACTATGTACTCTGAAATTTATTTTATGATGCCCTTAATACTCCTAATAGCCCTGACACTCGATATTGTGATAGGCTGGCCAGAAAAAATTTATGAAAATATTGGGCACCCGGTTTCTTGGATCGGTAAAGTGATATCATATTTTGAGCGCTCACTTAACAAGAGGGAATACCCCGGGGAGTTACGTAAACTATTTGGAATTTTAACTTTTTTTCTGACCGTGGCTCCAATAACGGTGGTAGCATTTTTGGTAGATAAGATGCTTATAAGTTTTCATTACGGCTTTTTTTTGCAGGCAATATTAATTTGGCCATTCTTAGCAGCCAAATCTCTCTATACCCATGTTAAAGATGTAGCCGATGCACTTGACAAAAAAAATTTAATTGCTTCTCGAGAAGCACTCTCAAAGATAGTTGGTAGAGATTTAACAAATTCTGATGAGAACACTATTTGTGGTGGAGCAATCGAAAGCTTATCTGAGAATACCTCTGACGGAATAATTTCTCCTTTATTTTGGGCATTTCTTTTTGGACTTCCCGGAATAGTTTTTTATAAGACAGTTAATACTTTAGACAGTATGATAGGGTATAGGAACGATAAATTCTTAAACTTTGGCTGGTGTAGCGCGAAAGTCGATGACTTTGTGAATTGGGTGCCAGCAAGATTGTCTTCTATTCTAGTTTGTTTTCTCACACTTAAACCAATAAAAACATTTTTATTTTCCTTTAAGAATGCGAAAGCAAGCACTTCTCCTAACGCTGGATGGCCACAAGCTACGTTCGCGTACATTCTTGGGGTATCTCTTCTTGGGCCTAAGCGATCAAAAGGTGTACTTATCGAACAACCTACTATCAACATTGGTCAACCTTTACCTAGTAAAGAAACCCTTTCAACAGCTCTTAAATATTACATTTGTATTATTATTGAAATATACGTAATACTTCTAGCTCTCAATTTTTGGTTCATGAATGGATAATGAGGATCTAAAGATGCAGCATGGGGGCGATATCGAACTTGCAATAAAAAAGTATGGAGGGGCAAAAGAAAATTGGATAGACCTCTCTACTGGTATAAATGGAGCCTCATATCCATGGCAGCAAAATATTAAGGTCGAGTTAAGAAATTTGCCCAGTAATAAGCTTCTGGTAAACTTAGAGCAAGCTGCATCGACGGCATATAAAGTTGCCGAAAACACCGAAACTGCGGCCGTTTCAGGAGCCCAACAGATTATTAACCTCTTACCTTTATGCTTAAAGAGTTGTAATTCAGTTGCTATACTTGGACCAACATATAATGAGTATGAAAAAGCTTTCAAAAACTCTGGTATTAAAACGCAGACAGTATCTGAGGTATCAGAACTATCTTCTAGCGATATTGCTATTATAGTAAATCCTAATAATCCTACAGGTAAAGTGATTGCCGACGAGACACTTAGCGAGTTGTCAAAAAAAGTAAGAATTTTGATCATTGATGAGAGCTTTAAAATGTTCTCTACTAGAAGAACTCAAAAGTTTAACAATATTATACAAATTAACTCACTGGGAAAATTCTTCGGCTTAGCCGGCGTAAGGCTGGGATTTGTTTCGGGCCCATCTGATTTTATTAAGACAGTTAAAGCAATTTTAGGGCCTTGGCCAGTATCTACCTTAGCAGCCGAGATTGGTATAGTTGCTCTCAATGACAAAGTTTGGATATCTGAAATGGAAAAGATATTGGTTACTGAAAGTAATACGTTGCATGAAGCTTGTAGTTCAAAAAATTGGGAATTGATTGGAAAAACTTCTTTATTTCATACATACGCCACTTCAAGTTGTCTCGAAGTTGAAAAACAATTCGCAGCCCATGGTATATGGATTAGGACTTTTGATTATTCTCAAACCTGGGTAAGGCTTGGTATCCCCACTTCAGAGAACGAGTGGACAAGAGTTAAACTGGCTCTCAATCAGTAATTATATATTTCTGGCAGTAGATAACATAGAGTCTACATCAAGATTTTCTTCTAGGACATTCACAAACTCTTCTAAAATATACTCAATATTATCATTGAAGTAGACATTTTCTTCTTTTTCGTTTCCACTTATTTTAGTCACAAATTTGTTTCTAAATTCGTCAGAAAAAAATAAACCATGGAGATAGGTGCCCATAACGAGCCCATTGGATGATATTGCACCATCCTTCCTTCCTCTTAAAGTGGCGAAGGGCTTATTACAATCGTTCCCAGAAGTAATACCCAAATGTATTTCATAACCAGAAATTTTTTTTCCATTAACGGTGCTGATAAATTCTTTTTTTCCAAGATTTTTTTCTTTCCCCATTATCGTTTGCACATCAAGAAGACCAAGTCCCTTTGCATTTGATGGTATACCGTCATACCCCTGATCATCTGTGATTTCGTTACCTAAAATTTGAAATCCTCCACAAATACCCAAAATAAAACCTCCTCGTCTAAGATGTGCCCTAATATCAATATCCCAGCCTTGGCACTTAAGAAAGTTTAGGTCTGCTATTGTTGACTTTGTTCCTGGTATTATGATTAAATTCGTGTCTGCTGGTATAGGATTTCCAGCTTCGACAAACCTTAATTTTAACCTCTTGTCGATTTTGAGAGGATCAAAATCATCAAAGTTTGCGATACGAGATAGCTTTAGGACCGAAATTACACACTTACCTGTTCCAAAACTATTCTTAAGATCTTGACTATCCTCTGCCGGGAATAATTTTGCCTTATCAAAGAAGGGCATAACGCCAAAACTCTTCCAATCTGTTTTATTATTAATGAAAGCAACCCCGTCATCAAACAAGCTTTGATCTCCACGAAACTTATTTATTATAAATCCTTCAATTAAATTAATATCCTTTTGGTCAAGGACTTCTTTTGTACCTATTATCTGGGCAATAACTCCTCCCCTTTCAATATCCGCAACTACTATTACGGGAATACCCAACTCAGTGGCAAAGCCCATATTTGCAATATCGCTCTTTCTAAGATTTACTTCTGCTAAACTTCCCGCACCTTCCGCGATCACAAGATCAAACTTATTAAGTAAATTCCTAAAACTCTTTATTGCAATAGCCAAAAATTCATCTTTATGGGAATAATATTCGCGTGCCTTTAATGATTTATACTTTTTCCCATTCAAAATAATTTGAGACCCAATAGTGTTTTCTGGTTTCAATAAGACTGGATTCATGTCTGAGTGAAAATCAATACCAGCTGCATAAGCTTGAAATGATTGTGCTCTTCCAGCTTCTCCTCCATCCACCGTTATAGCGGCATTGTTTGACATATTCTGCGGTTTAAATGGAGAAACACGCATACCTCGTTTCTTGGCCGCTCTAACCAGACCGGCAACTAAAAGTGATTTGCCGACATTTGAACCACACCCCTGAATCATTAAAGCTTTTCCCATAGTTAAAATTCTATACCTGCTTGGCTCATTACGCCATTTCGAAAGTGGTGCTTAACCAGGGTCATGTCTGTTACTAAATCAGCAATACCAATTAATTTTTCATTCGCATTTCTACCCGTGAGGATCACGTGTGTCATCTTAGGCTTTTTTTCAAGTAAAAAAGTGATCACGTCATCGATCTCAACATAACCATACCTGAGTGCTATATTAATTTCATCAAGTAGAATTATCTTTTTTTTCTTATCCGAAATAAGCTCCTTAGCTTTACACCATGCCTTTTTCGCAGAAGCAATGTCTTTCTCTTTATCTTGAGTATCCCAGGTGAACCCATCTCCAAGAGTATGAAATTCACAAAGTTCGGGAAAGTGCTGTTGAATTAAGTCACGCTCACCAGTTGCCATAGCTCCTTTAATAAATTGAACAACTGCACACGGCATACCGTGTGCTATCCCCCTAAAAACCATACCAAAGGCAGCTGTACTCTTTCCCTTGCCTGTTCCAGTGTTCACTATTATGAGACCTTTTTTCTTAGTTTTCTTTGCGAAAATTTTTTGTTTGGACGTCTTTAGCCTTTTCATTTTTTCATTATGTTTTTCGTTTTCAGACATTTATTTTATCCTCTTGACAAGTGCATATTTTTACTGCTCAACTGGTGTTAACTGGTCCTTTTTTTTTGGTTAAATGGGAATACGAAAAAGACTAAAAACAAATCGTAGCCGTACCCGCGACCGTAAATAAAAGAGAATATTAACACTGAGAAATACTCTTGGGAAGTTGGTATTCATAAAGCTGTGCTTTACTTTTAATAGCCGGGAGACCTGCCAGTAAAAAAAAGAAGAGCGAACGGGATATTCGTGTCTGAAAACAGTTAGATATTGTTTTTTTGATCCCGTTTTCCAATAAGGAGAAATAATTGGAATCCGATGATATTTTATATGTTTGCATTACATGCAAAAAGAATGGTGAAGCTGTTGAACCACGTCCTGGCAAAGTTCTATACGAAAATCTGAAAAGAACGAGTGCGAGTAAAAACATTAAACCTGTGAGGTGCTTAGCTGGATGCTCGCAGGGTTGCGTTCTGTCTCTGAATAATAAACGCAAGTGGTCTTACGTGATAGGAAATCTGACCCCTAATCAAGACGAGGAACAGATTATAAAAGGTTTTACTGAATACAAAAACACTTCGGATGGAAAAATTCCTTTTTCTAAGCGACCTGAGGCTTTTAAAAAACGCTCACTAGCCAGAGTACCACCAGAAAATTATGAGGTAGTTGAAGATGAGTAATCTAGAAAAAATTCCGGTAACAATATTAACTGGATTTTTGGGAGCAGGTAAAACCACCTTGATCCGCAACTTAATCATTAAAAATAAGTCAAAGAGATTAGCGGTTATTATAAATGAATTTGGGGATCTGGGTGTTGATGGCGAGATAGTAAAACAATGTTCAGATGAAACTTGTCCAGAAGAAAACATTCTTGAGTTAGCAAATGGTTGTATTTGTTGCACAGTTGCAGATGATTTTGTCCCCACGATGCAGACACTGCTGGATGGAAAATACCTTCCAGAGCATATACTTATTGAAACATCTGGGCTTGCGCTTCCAAAACCTCTTCTTAAAGCGTTCGAATGGCCAGAAATACGAAGTAAATTAACTGTTGATAGTGTTTTGGCTGTTGTAGATGCAGAAGCAGTAGTAAACGGTGTGTTTGCTCCGCAAATGTCTAGTGAGATTGAAAATAGGCAAAAAGAAACATACGTTGAACACGAAACACCTCTTTCTGAGGTTTTTGAAGATCAAATAAACTGCTCGGATATCGTCTTGTTAACGAAACCAGATCTGGTTGAAAACACATCTGTTGCAAGAGATATCATTATGAAAGAAATGGAGCGCAATGTTCCCATTTTAGAAGTACAAAGTGGAAATATTGAAGCAGATTTAATATTGGGAATAAATGCTGCTGCTGAAACGGATTTAGAAAATAGAAAATCACATCATGATGGCTTTGATGACCATGAACATGATGATTTTGAGACTTTTAGTGTAAGCATTCCAACTATCTCTGACTTGGAAAGCTTTAAGATGAAAATCAAAAAGCTCATTGATGAAAATGAAGTGCTGAGAATAAAAGGGTTTTTAAGGGTCGAAGACAAGCCATTGAGTTTAATTGTCCAGGCAGTTGGAAAAAGATTATCGGTGAATTTCACAGATACTCAAATGACTAATAATAGTACAGGAAACCTTGTTTTTATAGGTGAGAAAGAAAAGATTAATCAAAAAATAATAGAGGCTCATCTCCTCTCTGGTCAGAGTTAATATGCATATTGTTTTTAATGAAGATCATTATTTAGATAACGCCAGTGTTCCCATTGACTTAAAGCAAGAGCCTGCGGACCTTGTCATTTTGTCCTTTTCAGATAGTGACTTAAATGCATTCGCAAATGCATGGAAGAAAACTATAAGAGACTTTGGTAAAACTTCTGTTCCAACATTAAGACTAGCCAATATAAAACAGCTTACCCATAACCTATCGATTGATACCTATTTTGAAAAAACAATTTCAAAATCCAAAGGTATTCTGGTGAGACTAATTGGGGGAGAACAATATTGGCCATATGGATTAAATTATTTAAAGAGTATAGCAATTGAGAAAAAGATACCGGTGGCAGTGATACCAGCGGATGGAAGGGAAGACAAGGTTTTAGACTCCTATTCAAATTTGCCAAAGTCTACGTTAGACAACCTAAAAAATCTATGTGATGATGGCGGAGAATTATCCGCACAAGCTGTATTGGCTCAAATGGCTCTAGCAGCGTCACTTCACTTTCCCGCTATTACTAAATTTAGCAAATTAGAATCTCACGGTTTATATTGCAATAAAAAGGGCCCTCTTGAAAATTTCTCACAGAGTATTAAAAATAAACCGACAGTTTGCTTAATATTCTATCGATCATATCTAATGGCGGATGATCTAGAGCCTATAAACCATTTGTTTGGAGCTTTTAAAAAACGAAACATTCAATGCATTGGAATTTTTGTCAACTCGCTCAAAATAAAATCAACTGCTCAGTGGGTTGAAGCCAAACTGCAAGAAATATCACCAATTGCAATACTAAACGCCACAGCTTTTTCAGCAAAAAGTCCAGAGACGGGTAAGTCTCCATTAGATCATATTGGTGTACCCGTTTTTCAAATAATTTTATCTACATCCAAGAAAGCATCTTGGAGCCGAAATGCGATCGGCTTAAATTCCTCAGATTTGGCTATGCATATAGCAATACCAGAGGTAGACGGGCGCATAAATGGTGGAATTGTAAGTTTTAAATCAGATCAGACCATAGACCCAGAATTACAGTTTCCAATATCAAAGCATAAAGTTGAAAAAACCCTTGCTATTAAGGTAATAAATAAAGTTCAAAAGTGGTGTGCTCTCAAATCTAAGAAAAATGAAGAGAAAAAAATAGCAATTGTTTTGTCTTCATACCCTGGTCGTGACTTTCAATTAGCCCATGCACTAGGTTTAGACACAATCAAATCAACCACACATATTCTACATTTTTTAAGAAAGCATGGATTCAAATTTTCACAACCTGACCTATTTTTTGAAAAGCTACAAAAATCTAAAATAGAAATTCCCATCATTTTATATGAAAAACTTTTGAACAATGTTCCTTTACAGCTTAGAGCTGAATTATTTAAAACATGGGGTAGTTTCGAAGAAGATGTTCTTTTTGAAAATAACAAATTTGTTGTTCAAGGTTACAAAGATGAAAATTTTTTTGTACTTGTGCAGCCTTCAAGGGGCTTAATAGAAGACAAAAAGGCCGATTACCACGATCTAGCAAAACCACCTTGTCACAGCTATGTGGCTTTGTATCTCTGGCTGCAAACACAAAACATTGACGCATTTCTGCATATGGGAACGCACGGAAGCCTTGAATGGCTACCAGGGAAAGCTGTAGGTCTTTCCGACCGGTGCTGGCCCGAGTTACTGGTAAACAATACCCCTTTTATTTATCCGTTTATTGTAAATGATCCAGGAGAAGCCTCGCAGGCAAAAAGAAGATTGAGTGCAATAACGTTAGGGCACATGCCCCCAAAAATTCGGAATGTAGATCTTCCGAAAGAATTAAGAGATCTCGAATTTCTATTAGATGAGTATTCAACAAGTGGCGACCTCAATCAAATACGAAAAGAACGGATTGAAAAAAAAATAATTCATGAAGCAAAAAAAATTAGGTTAGATCAAGAGCTGTCAGTCGAGCCTATAACTTCCGATGGTGAATGGTTAACGAAAATAGACTCTTTTGTTTGCGATTTAAAAGAATCACAATTCTCAAATGGTCTTCATATATTTGGCAAGGGAACTTGCGGAAGCTCTGAACTGAACGGCTTAATTGGATGTCTAGAAGGTAAGAGAATTGATAGTGGTCCGTCAGGGTCACCATATAGAAATCGTACAGATATTAAGCCGACAGGCAGAAATATATTTGCTGTAGATCCAAGATCAATACCAACAAAAATAGCTTTTCAAAGCGGACAATCAATGGCGGATGAATTCCTCAGGCAATATCTGCAAGATAATGGAGATTATCCAAAAAATTTAACTATTGATCTGTGGGGATCAGCGTCTATGCGAACGGGGGGACAAGAATACTCAATGGCACTAGCTTTTGCAGGCCTTGTACCAATTTGGGATAGCAATAGTGCTCGCATAGTTGGATTTAAAATTTTATCATTGGCGGAGTTGGGTAGGCCAAGAATTGATATTACTATCAGAGAGTCAGGTCTATTTAGAGATATATTTCCTGAGCTAAATAAATTATTTTTCGATGCAATAGACAAACTCAGTCAAAGAGATGAAACTTTAGAAGACAATCCTTATAAAAGTAAAGGCGATAGAATATTTGCACCGAAGCCTGGGTCTTTTGGGGTAAATATTAGCGATAAAGTTGAGGGTTCTTTGCTAGAACATACAGCAAAAACTGGTGAAAGGTGGTTGAAGAGCTCGGCTTGGGCTTACCAAAAAAATGGACAGTTTGATGAAAATATTGAAAGTCTTAAAAAAAGGTTAACGAATACTGCAGGGCTAATCCACTCTCATGATTTGTGCGAAAGTGATTTGCTGTCAGCGAAAGATTATGCAGACCATATAGGTGGGTTCAACGCCGCCGCTACCGATATACAAAAAGTCAAACCCAAACTTTATCATTTAGATATTTCATTTGACGGAAAGCCAAGAGTTCGGTCTACGAACCAAGAATTAGCGAGAATTATTAGAGGGAAACTTTCTGATGATAGATGGGTTTCAGGGATGATGGACCATGGATATAGAGGGGCAGCTGAAATAACAGACCTTGTATTCAATATGTCAAATTTTGGTAAATCTGGTGTAACTTTACCTAATCACCTGATAGATATGGTATTTAACGCGACTTTAGCCAATACAAAAGTTGCTGATTTCCTTGCAAAGGAAAACAAAGATGCTCTTGTAGGTTTGGAAAATACTTTTAGTGAATTAAGAGAGCTCGGATTATGGAAAAGTTATCATAACTCTATTCGTCATGAGGAAAGATTGATAGAAAATGGCTAGGGTGTTAGGAATGTGTCCAACCATTGACTCTCCTGTTAAATCCAAAGATGGTTACTTGATACGGTTCAGACCAAAATATGGATATCTCTCTTCCGACCAACTTTCTACTCTTGCTGAGGCGACTTCTAATTTTGGAAATAACTTTATTGAACTGACATCAAGAGCAAACATAACAATAAGAGGTCTACAAAAAGAATATCTCGACCAGCTTTCAAATTTTTTAAACCAGGCAGGTATTATAAATGCTGCTGAAAAAAGGAAGAATATTTCAAATATCATTTATAGTCCCTTTTCTACGAAAAATAAAAAACTAACACAAAAGATAGCAAGTATTTTAGAAGATAATCTTAATAATATTCCCAAACCCCATAAGAAATTCGGTATTGCTGTTGACTTAGGAGAAGTGGCCAGCCTGCAACAAACCAATGCAGACCTCAGGATAGAGACAAACAAAGAAAAAATTCTAATATTGAGAATTGACGGTTTAGATCGCGGTATAGCTATAGAGCCAGAAACATTAATTGAAAAAATGGGAATGATTTTAAGTAATGTTATAGCTGTCTCGGACCAACTGAAAAGCAGAGATTTAATAAATTCAATTGGAGAGATAGACCATATTTATTTTCCACACATTAAACCAAGAAAACAAAATTTTTCTCCGAGACTCGGTCCATGTTTTGGAGGATATATGATTACGGTACCTGGAGGAAAATTTTCAAGTTACCAACTTAGGGAATTAGCTTCGCATGTTAAAGGAGTAGCCGTGACCCCATGGAAGTCTTTTTTTATTTATTCAGCCAAAACAAAACCACCTTTAAGTTTTCTCTCAAAGAATACAGGTCACGATCTGAGCGTGAGCTATTGCTCAGGTAAACCCTATTGTAGTCAAGGCATTTTGGAAACCAGTCAGGTGGCAAAAGTGGTCACTACGGTCCTTGAAGAAAGATTTAAAAATAGAAAAAATAAAGCAAAGATTCACATAAGTGGTTGTTTAAAAAATTGTGGTCTCTCAAAGCAGACATCGATACTTATTAACAGTTCCAGAGGGGAAAAGTCTGTAAGCGTAAAAGATGATAAATTTCAGAATTTAGCATCAAAAATTTCTATGGAATTGAATAAATGACATTTGAATATGAAAGAAGCCCAGAAAAAATTTATGAGCAATCTTTTTCTATTATTCGAAAAGAAGCGGACCTTTCTTCTTTTTCAAACCTTGAAGAGAAAATTGCTGTGAGGATGATACATGCCCTTGGTTTTATTGGGCTAGAGAAATATATTCAATTTACACCAGATTTTGTTAGCAAAGTAAGGGATGCTTTAGAGAGAGGAGCTCGGATTATTTGCGATACGAGGATGGTAAGTGAGGGAATAACAAAAGCGAGACTACCTGCGGGCAATGAAATCATCTGTACTTTGAATGATAAGTCCGTACCAGACATTGCAAAAAAAATATCGAATACCAGAACGGCTGCAGCAATTCATCTATGGGAAGACTACATAGAAGACTCTCTGATTGTTTTTGGTAATGCCCCCACTGCATTATTTTATTTGTTAGAATTTCTTGGTAAGAGAAAAAACTTGAAACCTGCGGGCATAATTGGTTGCCCTGTCGGGTTTGTTGGAGCGGCGGAGTCTAAACAAGCATTAATCGACGTAAAAACGCTGAACAGTCTAGTTGTTAAAGGCCGGTTGGGGGGAAGTGCTGTAGCAGTAGCTGCTGTTAACGCATTGGCACAGGAGAAAGAGTAAATATGTATAATATATATTGCGTCGGGGTTGGGCCAGGTGATCCAGAGTTACTGACAATTAAGGCATCCAGAATAATATCAGATGCAAGACAAATAGCATATTTTAGAAAAAAAAATACGTTGGGCAGAGCTAGAGCGATCATAGATACATTAATTTCCAATAGTGCGCCCTTTGAATATGCTATGGAATACCCTGTAACTAATGAAGTTGATTTTCGATCTGATAAATATAAGCATTCAATTAATCGATTTTATGATGACTGTGCCAATCAACTAAAGAAACTCTTATTGAACGACGATGTGGTGGTAATATCAGAAGGTGATCCTCTTTTTTATGGATCATTTGTTCATCTATTTAGACTTTTGAAAAAAGATGTGAATATAGAATTCGTGCCTGGAATAACTGCTATGTCAGGTGCTTGGAACAATTCTAAGTTACCAATAGCAATGGGAGATCAACCCCTAACTATCTTAATGGGTATACAAAGTCGCGAAGAATTAAAGAGTCATCTTGAGAGTTCCAAAAATGTTGTAATCATGAAAGTGGGTACCCAATTAGAAAAAGTAAAATCTGTACTAGAAGAAACGGATCGGCTTAAGGAGGCATTAGTAATTGAAAAAGCAACTATGCCTGAACAAAAAATTATTCCTCTAAGGGAATATACTAAAAGTGAAGCACCATATTTCTCGATAATTCTAATTACAGAGGAATATTACGAATGAAGGGAAGCTTAACCATAGTAGGTTTAGGACCAGGAGCACCAGAACTTATCACACCGGCAGTAACCGATGCATTAAAAGATTCAACAGACATTGTGGGTTACTCTAAGTACATTGAAAGAGTGAAGGATTCTAGCGGCAAGTCATTTCACCCAAGCGATAATAGGGAGGAAATTGATAGAGCTGAACATTCTATTAATCTTGCTTTGCAAGGAAAAAAGGTGGTTGTTGTTTCTTCTGGAGATCCTGGAGTTTTTGCAATGGCCTCAGCAATATTTGAAGTTGTAGATAAAAAAAATATTTCTATAGATGACTTACCAATTGTAGTTCTGCCAGGGATTACCGCTCTTTTAGCAGCATCCGCCAGATTGGGCGCTCCTATAGGACATGATTTCTGTGTTATTAATTTGTCTGATAATCTTAAATCTTGGGATATTTTGAAATCAAGAGTTATCGCAGCCGCAAAGGCGGACTTTGTAATAGCGTTTTACAATCCAAGATCGAAATCTCGTAAAAATCAGCTTTCAGAAATTTATGATGTTTTAAGAAAAAATTGTAAAAGTGACCGGATGGTTATTTATGCAAATTCAATTTCTACTGAATCTGAGGCTGTTTTTGAGACTACATTGTCAGAAGCTGATGCTTCTTCTGTATCAATGAAGACACTAGTAATTATTGGATCATCACGCACTAAAAAGATTAGAAACACAGGTTATATATATACGCCACGTTATTCAGGGGTAGAAAAAAATTGAACTACTTGATTTTCATCAGTAAAAAGCTTTCTTTTCGGCAACGTAGGTCTTTCAATCATTATGACTTCAATGCCAAGTTCCCTAGCTGCATGTATTTTCTCAACTACTGCATTGGAGCCAGAATTCTTTGTTATAAGTTTATTTATAGAAAACTCTTTCATAATTTCCAGCTCTTGCTCAAAAGTAAACGGGCCTTGATCAAAAATAAGCTTAAATCTATCGAGAAGCATCTTGTTTTCTGGTTCGTTAATCATTCTGATCAGATAAAATGGTTTGGGCTTCCTATTCAGAAAACGTATTTCTTTACTACCGATTGTTACAAAAACCCTGTCAGTTTCGTCGATAAGCTTTATAGCTTTATTCATATCACTCACCAGCTTCCATTTGTCGCCATTTTGTCTCTGCCACTTTGGACGTTCAAAACCCAAATATTCAATTTTTGCGAGTTGCGCGGCGAGAAGAGAGTTTACTGTAATATTTTTAGAAAAAGGATGAGAGGCATCAAGGATATGGGTTATACCTTCATCTTTAATAAACGCAGACATTCCCGTCGCCCCGCCAAAGCCACCGACCCGAATATTTTTTATCTCTTTATCAATGCTTTCAGTAAGACCTGCATAAGAAAGTATTGTAAAAAGTTTCTTTTCTTGAAGTCTAAAATGCAGATTTTTTGCCTCGGCAGTGCCTCCTATTATAAGAATTTTTGTCATGACTAAAACCTGGCTTCATATTATTGGTATAGGTGAGAATGGACTAAATGGCCTTGATAAATCAAGCACTGATTTATTGAACAGGGCGAGCGTCGTTTTTGGTAGTGCTCGCCAATTGGCTCTTGCAGAGGTTAAATCAAAAGGTAAATCATGGCCTACACCATTTAGCATTGATGAAGTATTCAGTTATAAATATAAACTGGCTGTGGTACTGGCTTCAGGCGATCCTTTTTGGTTTGGTGTAGGACCTCTCCTTACTAAAAACTTAAAGAAAAATGAATGGCGCTCTTACCCTGTGCCATCTACTTTTTCTCTAGCTGCCAATAAAATAGGCTGGCCTATAAACGCTGTTGACTGCTTAGCCTTCCATGCAAAACCAGTAGAAACCCTTCCTACAAAACTGTCGGAAGCTGGGAAAGCAATAATTCTTCTCAGAGAGTTTAAGCAAATAAAGCAGATTCTTTCTGTACTAGAGAAACATAATGTTAAAGTTGGAGAAAGTTTTATGTTGTCGAGACTTGGCTGCCCAGAGGAAAAAGTAGTAAAACTTACAGACTCAAAACTATCTGATTTTAAACAAGCATCCAAATCTTTGAAACCACTAGCATTGGGCATAACATATAAAAAACCTCCATCAGACATCAGTTATTTTCAAGGGCAGGATGATGATACTTTCAAAACTGATGGGAATATAACTAAAAAAGATATAAGAGCTCTGACTCTCTCAGAATTAAAATCTTTTGGAAGTGAAGTGTTATGGGATATAGGAGCTGGTTCTGGCTCAATCTCAATTGAATGGTGTTTGGGGCACCCTAAAAACGTAGCCTTTGCCATTGAGCGGAGAAGGGATCGTATTTCTTTAATCAAAGCTAATAGAAAAAAATTTGGCTTACAAGAAAGATTAACTGTAAAACATGGTAATATTGAAACGATAGCCAAAGATTTACCAACGCCACATGCTGTTTTTATAGGCGGGGGAGTAACTTCAGATTTAATTAACCAAGTGATTAAAGCCCTTGGTAAAAATAGTCGACTTGTAATAAATGCTGTCACTCTTGAATCCGAGGCTCTTTTGTTAAAAAAATATAAGCAGTTCGGCGGTAATTTGAAAAAAATTAATATATCCAAGCCTAAGCCTATTGGGGGAAAAACAATTTGGTCAGCTCAATATAATATAATCCAATGGAGCTTTAAAACATGATTGCAGGAATTGGCTTTAAATCTACAGTTACTATTACTTCATTTAACGAGTTATTTGAAAGTTATATCAAAAGGTATAGTGCTTTTACAGTTGCTACCTCAAAGGAAAAAGCAATTAATGCAGTCTTTTTAAAATTTGTCAGTACAAACCACCTAAAATTGGTCCAGATTGAGGAAGACGCTATATACAATATTATCACACCTACTGTTTCCCATTTGAGTAAAAAGTTTAAAAATGTTGGCAGTTTTTGTGAAGCTGCAGCACTTGCTGCAGGAGGTAGCGCATCCAAAATTATTTGTGAGCGGAAAATCTCTTCTGATAGGCTTGCTACCATCGCAATCGCAGAAACGGATGGAGATTAAATTGACAGTACACTTCATAGGGGCAGGTCCTGGTGATCCCGAACTCATAACGCTTAAAGGAAAAAAACTTTTGGAGCAATGCTCTATCTGTTTTTTTGCAGGATCGATTATTCCAGAAGAAATATTATCCCATTGCGGCCCTTCAACAAAAAAAATAAATACAGCACCCCTATCACTTTCTCAAATTATAGAAAAAATAGAAAAATTTCATAATGAGGGTCATGAAATTGCCCGGCTTCACTCTGGTGATCTATCTATATGGTCGGCGGTGAATGAACAAATACGTGAATTAATAAAATTAAAAATCCCTTTTAGTATGACTCCAGGAGTAACTTCTTTTTCAGCTGCCGCTTCAAGTTTAAAACAGGAACTAACCAAGCCCCAAATAGCCCAATCTATAGTTCTCACTAGAACCGAAGGTAGGGCATCAAAGATGCCTGAAAATGAAACTTTGGAAAATTTTGCTAAAAGTGGCGCTATTCTTGCCATACATCTATCAATTCATGATATTGCAAAAGTGGTCAAAAAAGTGAAGCCTTTCTATAACGGTTCTTGCCCAGTAAAAGTTGTTTGGAAAGCATCTTGGCCAGAGGAACAAATTATTCATTCAGATTTAAGTAATATAGAAAAAGCGATACCTGAATATATGGATAGAACAGCTTTGATACTTATTGGTCCGCATTTAGACACTGCTAATTTTACAGCAAGCAAATTGTATGATGAAACCTATGATAGGAGATTTAGAGAAATAGATGCCACTGGAAGAAATCATAAATAGGCAAGGTATAATTATTTCGGCACCGGCGTCGGGAGCTGGAAAAACGACTGTAACTCTGGGGCTTATTAACGCTTTTGCCCGCAAAAGATCTGTACAACCTTTCAAGAGTGGTCCTGACTATATAGATTCAAAATTTCAAAGTGTTGCGGCGGATTGTCCTTCATATAACTTAGACACATGGGCAATGTCATCTAGCGATATCCTTAATATGATAGGCATGGTGGGCCCTTCGGATCTCTGTATTGCTGAAGGGTCAATGGGATTATTTGATGGAGTAATAAGCAAGGGTGCAGGTGGAAATGGTTCCACCGCAGACCTAGCAAGTATAACGAATTGGCCAGTAATTTTAGTAGTCGACTGCGCAAAGCAAGCTCAATCTGTAGCTGCTTTGATTACCGGTTTCACTTCATTCAGACATGACATAACAATCGGTGGAATAATTCTAAATAATATATCAAGCAAAAGGCACGAAGCTTTAGTAGTCAGTGAAGTTTCAAAAACAAAAGTTCCAATCCTAGGGGTTATCCCTAGATCTAACGAACTAACTATCCCAGAAAGACACTTAGGTCTGGTCCAAGCAGAAGATTTATCTGACTTGGAGCAACTAATTTTTAAGCTTGGAACACTCATTGAAGAAAATTGTGACCTAGAAGCAATAGCTTGTACTGCAAGAAACAGCTTTCCTCCAATATCAACGTTACAAAAAATTACTCCTCCCGCGCAGAGAATAGCTATTGCGAAAGATAATGCATTTACCTTTACTTATTCCCATTTGATAGAGGGATGGAAGAAGCAAGGTGCTGAAATCTCCTTTTTCTCTCCGCTAAACGATGAGCCCCCTTCAAAGAGTGATGACATGGTCTGGTTGCCAGGAGGATACCCTGAACTTTACCTCGGTCGCTTATCTGAATGCAAAAAATTTAAGAATGGACTTATTGATTTTAGTAAGAAAAGACCGGTGCACGGAGAGTGTGGTGGCTATATGGTTTTGGGCAGAAAAATTATTGGCAAAAGTGGTCAGGCATATGACATGATTGGTATGTTTGATTTGGTTACTTCTTTTGAAAAACGCAAGCTCAATCTAGGATATCGAAAAGCCAAGGCTATTGAGCCTTTTTTTGGTATCAAAAAGGGTTCCACTGTTCTTGGACATGAGTTTCACTATACAACAGTTGTCGAAATAAATGATGCTCCTATAGTCTTTGTAAAGGACGCTTACCAAAATGAGTTAGGTCAGTTAGGCTCCAAAAACTCTAATGCTACTGGAACATTTTTTCATCTTATTGGGAGCGAACAATGACTATAAGCTTTGTCAGTTCTGGTCCCGGCAATCCAGACCTGCTTACTGTACAGGCGGTAAAAAGAATTAGTGATGCGGATATTATTTTCTATGATGATTTATCCGCAGGTGAAATACTGAATCTTGCAAAAAAAAGCGCCACACTTTTGAGTGTGGGGAAAAGAGCGGGGCTTGCATCACCAAAGCAAAATCAAGTATCTAGATTACTTGTAGAATATGGTAGAACAGGAAAAAAAATTGTTCGTCTGAAGTCGGGTGATAGTAGTATTTTTTCAAGATTAGAGGAAGAGATTACAGCATTAAATGAGAATGGGTTAGAGTTTGAAATAATCCCAGGAGTATCTTCAGCAATGGCTGCGGCGGCGGCTGCAAAAATCCCATTAACCCGAAGAGTTATGTCGAGACGTGTGCAGTTTATCACTGGACATGATTTTAATGGTGACCTTCCCGATGACTTAAATATTGCATCCTTAATCGATCCAAATTGTACAACCGTAATCTTCATGGGAAAAAAAACTTTCCCTAATCTCGCTCAAATTCTTTTAGAAAATGGTCTTGATATCAAAACAAAAGTCCTGATAGCGGAAGACATTTCAAGAAAAGAGGAAAATATTAAAAAGGGGACGATTGAGGAGATATTAATCTACCTAAAGGATATTAAAAGCAATCATCCTGCAGTTATAATTTTTGGGCCGCTACTTTGAGTATTAACTTATATCTAATAGGACTAGGTTTTGGAGATGCAAAGCATGTAACAGAAGAAGCAGCTGAGACAATCAAGAGTTGTAATTTGATACTAATCGGAAAGAAAAAAGACGAAAAATCCGAGATTGCTGACCTTAAAAAAAATATTTGTAGATCTTTCATAAAAATAAATATGGTGAAGTTTAGGGAATTTATTATACCGGAGCGGCAATTAACCAATAAAAAATATATCAATTCAGTTATAGACTGGCATGATGATATCGCGAAAACATGGGTCGACATAATTAATGAATATACTTCCAGCACTGCAAGAAGAAACATAAACGTCGGAATTCCCATATGGGGGGACCCTTCATTGTACGATAGTAGCCAAAGAATTGCTTCGCGAGTTAAAAAGACTTCACACCATATATCCATCAAATTGATTCCTGGTCTCTCTTCAATACAGTTGCTTGTTTCTGCGTTTGGAATTCCCTTTAACGAAATCGGAAAATCGGTCTTGATTACTACAGGCCGGCTTTTAAAGGATAGAGGATGGCCAGATGGAACGGAAACAATTTACGTTGTTTTAGATGGAGAGTGCTCATTCACATTTTTAAAAGACAATAATATCTATATCTGGTGGGCTGCATATCTCGGAATGAAAGAGCAAACCCTTATTGAAGGCGAGGTTCCAAAAATTGGAAATGAAATTATTAAAACAAGAAATACGCTGCGTTCTGATAAAGGATGGATTTTAGATGTCTACAAATTGCAACGACTAATAAGGAACTGAGTTTATGTCTGAAACATATCTGATACTTGGGGGAAGCAACTCTGGAAAATCTAGGTTTGCAGAAAAATCAGCGCTAAGCTTACAAAAAAATACTCATGGTAAATTGTATTACATAGCTACCGGCCTTGCATATGACTTAGAAATGCAAGAGAAAATTAATGAGCATAAGAGGAAAAGAAACCAAAAATTTGAAACCATAGACTCTCCTGACCTCACTGCAGATATACTCAAAAGCTCAAAACCGCAGGACATAATTTTGATTGATTGTATATCAATGTCTGTATCGAACATTTTAACACTAAGTCAGTTTAGAGATCGCCGCATTGATGATATTAAATATGATCTAAAAAAGTGTAAATCCACCTTGATTATAGTCGGGCAAGAAACCAGCCTTGGCATATTACCAGCTAACGAGCTATCTAGAAAATTTTTAAAAGTATCAGGAAAATTGAATCAAGATATAGGCAGTTTTGCCAATAGCGTAACTCTAGTCATCGCAGGACATTCTATAAAGATTAAATGAATGCAATAGCTTTTTGTAATATCTACCTGACTCAATCGCTTCAGTTAACTATCCACTTTATCGAGCAGCCCATTGACGCAACTTGGTCTTTTGGACCATTACCAGTTCTCACTACTTCTTTCATCGCTTCGAAGAGATCTCTTTTTAAATCGACTGGACCGGCCTCTTTCCTAGATGCGTCTAATCTTCCTCTGTACTGTAGTTCATGATTCTTGTTAAATCCAAAAAAATCAGGAGTACATACAGCATTGTATAGCTTAGCCACTTCTTGGGTCTCGTCATACATATATGGAAAAGTAAAATTATGGCTTGCCGCCAGCTTTTTCATGTTATCGAAGGAATCCTCTGGGTAACTAATTACGTCGTTTGAACTAATGGCTGCTATACCAACCCCAAGCTGTTGTAAATCGCTGGCGTCTCGAACAATTCGATCCAAAATAGCCAGCACATAAGGACAATGATTACATATAAACATAATCAATAAACCATTAGACCCACCAACTTCTTCTAGAGTATATTTTTTCCCATCAACAGAAGGCAAGTTAAACTCTTTTGCTTGCCAACCAAACTCACAAACTGGAGGAATTTCTGCCATTTTTTTATCCTTTTAATTTTAGGGCGCTTTCAGCAGCGTCCCTTATTCTCTTTATATTTTGTCCGTAGACATTGGGCTTATTGACGCTACCATTTGAAAAAACAGCCGACCCAGCTACCAAAATATCTGCTCCTGCTGAAACCACACCTGGTGCAGTATCGGCAGTTATTCCCCCATCAACCTCGATTAAAAAATCTTTATGCTTTTTAAGATTAGCTAATCTTTCAATTTTTCTTAGTTGAGATGAGATAAACTTCTGACCCCCAAAACCTGGGTTAACCGTCATCACACATATTAAGTCTACCAAATCTACTAACTGGTCAACCACCTCATAAGAGGTGCCCGGGTTTAAAGCTAATCCCACCTTTACACCAAGACTATTTATTGCCTGAAGAGATCTATGAATGTGTTGCCCTGCTTCGAAATGAACTGTTATCATATCCGCACCCGCTTCAGCAAAAGCTTCAAGATATTGATCCACAGGTGAAATCATCAGATGGACATCCATAAATGTTTTGATATGGGGTCTAATTGCCTTGCAGGTTTCTGGTCCGAAAGTTATGTTCGGCACAAAATGACCATCCATAAC